>OMDT01000009.1_pt1 | contig 24694 bp, 15 predicted proteins | sample 1645271 | NCBI WGS metagenome assembly OMDT01 (sample SAMEA103958159, study PRJEB25191) | human gut metagenome | biome: human-associated habitat [ENVO:00009003]; feature: intestine environment [ENVO:2100002]; material: feces | place: Germany | collected 2013/2015
GGACTACCAGGGTATCTAATCCTGTTCGCTCCCCCAGCTTTCGCGCCTCAGCGTCGGTCTCGGCCCAGAGGGCCGCCTTCGCCACCGGTGTTCCACCCGATATCTGCGCATTCCACCGCTACACCGGGTGTTCCACCCTCCCCTACCGGACCCAAGCCGCGGAGGTTCCGGGGGCTTCGGGGGGTTGAGCCCCCCGCTTCGACCCCCGGCCTGCCGGGCCGCCTACGCGCGCTTTACGCCCAATGAATCCGGATAACGCTCGCCCCCTACGTATTACCGCGGCTGCTGGCACGTAGTTAGCCGGGGCTTCTTCTGCAGGTACAGTCTTGACTCTTCCCTGCTGAAAGCGGTTTACGACCCGAAGGCCTCCGTCCCGCACGCGGCGTCGCTGCGTCAGGGTTCCCCCCATTGCGCAAGATTCCCCACTGCTGCCTCCCGTAGGAGTCTGGGCCGTGTCTCAGTCCCAATCTGGCCGGTCGGTCTCTCAACCCGGCTACCCGTTGTCGGCACGGTGGGCCGTCACCCCGCCGTCTACCTGATGGGCCGCGGAGCCATCCCCTCCCGTCGGGGCTTTAGCCGGGGTGCCATGCGGCACCCCGGGGTATCCGGTATTACCCGTCCTTTCGGGCGGCTATCCCGGGGGAGGGGGCAGGTTCTCCACGTGTTACTCAGCCGTTCGCCACTCGCTTCTATCCGAAGATAGGTGCCGTTCGACTTGCATGTGTTAGGCGCGCCGCCAGCGTTCATCCTGAGCCAGGATCGAACTCTCCGTCCAAAATGTATGGGCTTCGAGCCCGTCCGGTCCTCTCAGTCATTCGCTGATCGGTTCCGTTCGATTCATATGGTTCTAGTATAGGAAAAGGAATTTCTCGGGGCCGCCTCTCGGCGGCCTTGCGAAAAACAAATCCAAGTTAGACCATTTCAAATGGTTCGATGTCTGCCCGGATGCGACACATCTGGTGTGTCCATCCTCGCAGTATCCGGTTCTCAAGGTGCACGCTTTGCGGCTGATCCGGTCCGACCGGGCCGCGCGGCAAGGAGATATATTGCCAGACCGGAGGGGCCCCGTGGGCGGGAATCGCGCACTCCATATTTTGTTCACAAATGAATAGGTCCCTCAGTCGCATCACTGAGGTTAAAACTGAAGCATTGGCTTCTGATATTGGCGATGACCGGCTGTTTTATGTGTATTGAGACATCGGTCATCTCTGGAGCGCTACTTTACTCCAAAGGCATCAGTTATTTGTTTCCCATCGGTAAAAGGCGGGTTTTGTTCGCCAAGCGTTCTTATATATAGAGAAGTTCGGGTTCGAAGCCGTGCACCGGCAACAAAAAAGCGACCAACCGGAGTTGGTCGCTTTCTATTCCATGGTGGGCCGTCAGGGGTTCGAACCCTGGACCTTGGGATTAAAAGTCCCCTGCTCTGCCAGCTGAGCTAACGGCCCGCGGGTGGCATTGTACCACGGTCTGGGACTATTCCCAACTCCATTGGCCGTTCTGGAAAATCACAACTTCACGTCCATCAGGCGTAATGCCCGTAATATCGATGTCGTCCGTGCCGATCATAAAATCGACGTGCGTGCTCGAGACGTTAACGCCATGCTCCAGGAGCTCCTCCTTGGACATGTCATACCCACCCTCGATGCATTCGGGGAAACCGACACCTAGCGCGAGATGGCAGCTAGCGTTCTCGTCATAGAGCGTATCGTAGAACAGAACACCACTTTCGCGGATCGGCGTGTTCTTGGAAATGAGCGCGACCTCTCCCAGGTGAGCAGCGCCCTCGTCAGTATCGATGATACTTGCGAGCGTTGCCTTGCCCACACGGGCGTCGTAGTCCACCACGCGGCCGCCCTCGAACTTAATCCAAAAATCGTCGACTTTATTGCCGTGGTGGATGAGCGGCATGGCCGAGTACACGATACCGTCGGCGCGCATGCGATCGGGCGAGGTGAAGACTTCCTCGGTGGGAATGTTGGGGAAGAAGGGGTGTCCATCGGGCGTCTTGCCCTTGCCGCCGGCCCACTCGTGACCCTTCGTCATGCCAATCGTCAGATCGGTTCCATTTGCCGCGGTGTAATGCAGGTAGTCGAAACGATTGTCGTTCAGGAAACGCAAGTTCTTTTCGAATGCGGCGTCATGGAGTTCCCAGTCGCTCTCCGGGTCCTGGCCATCGGCGCGCGCGGTGTGCAGAATCGCATTCCACAGCTTATAGACTGCAACCTCATCGGCGTCTCCCGGGAACACCTCGTGCGCCCATGCCACGACCGGAGCGCCGGCGATGCACCACGGATTGATGTTGTAATCCAGTCCACGGCGGAAAACTTTGCACTGCGTATTCCTCGCCTTGGATGCCGCGGCCGGCTTGGCTGGATCGATGCCCTTGAGGGCTGCAGGATCCGCACCCTCGATAAAGACAAAGCAGGCACCATCCTGGGCCAAGGAATCCAGCTGTATGCGCTTCCACTCGGGCGTCTGCTCAAAATAGCTTTTCTCGACATGCTCGTACGTGAGCCTCGTCACGGCATCATCGGCCCAAATGACCGTCACGTGGCCGGCGCCGGCAGCATAGGCCTCCGCGACCACCACGCGCGCAAACGGCGCGCACTCGACCGGAGACTGAACGACGACCTCCTGGCCGGGCTTGACGTTTACGCCCTTGCGAACGACCAGGCGCGCGTAGTTTTTAATCTTGGGCTCCAGGGCCTTCATGCCCTCCAGAGCCTCTTCGACCGTCAGGGCAGCTCGAATCATGTGCCACTCCATCTATCTATAGAACAGTAAAAAGGCGCGCCGCAAAAACGACGCGCCTTATATCTTAGCGATAAGTATGTATGCAAACGCTACTTCTTCTTGGAGTCCTTCTTGTCCTCCTCGGCAGCCGAACGCTCGATAAGAGCGTTGAGCTTGTTCTCGGACATGCCCTCGGCCTGCGCGCGGTACATGTTGCGCAGGGGACGAATACGAACGAAGTCGTAGATAAAGTCACCCAGAATGACGACGTAGGACAAAACAATACCGACCATCTGGACGGGGCTGGACACCATGCCAGCGGGAGCGAAGTACAGCGAAGCCCAAATTGCCACGACGAGCACCATGCCAATGGCGAGCACAATCCACCAGATGCGACGGCGCTTGGTGTAGTCCTCGTCCTGCTTGAGGAGGATATTCGACACCGTATAGATGCGGTCCTCCTTGGCGCGCTGCTTAGCCTTGCGGGCGCGCTTCTCCTCTTTAGAGAGGCCCTCGAGGCTCTCGCCCTTCTCGAGCTCTTTGCGGCGTGCCTTAGACGAAGCCGGCACGACGCGAACGGAGCTCGCTGCTTGGCGGGCGGGCTTAGCAGATGCGGCAGACTTGCGCGCAACCCCGGTAACTTCGTGGGATTGCGTGCGCTTGTTCGTGGCGCTACGGGTACTCACTTATGCGTTCTCCTTCATGCTTGTGAACTGGGAGCCCGTGATGATCTGGAAGGCCTCGCGATAGCGCTCGGACGTGCCATCGATGACCTCGGCGGGCAGGTGCGGGGTCTCCCCCGTCATATCCCAGTTGGCCTTGAGCCAATTGCGGACGAATTGCTTGTCGTAGCTAGGCTGGATCTTGCCCTCCTCGTAACTGGCAGCAGGCCAGAAACGGCTGGAGTCGGGCGTGAGGCACTCGTCGATCAGCGTGACCTTGCCATCAATAACACCAAACTCGAACTTGGTGTCGGCAATGATGATGCCACGGGTCGCCGCGTACTCGGCAGCGGCCTTGTAGATCTTGAGGGAAAGGTCACGAATCTGCGTGGCGATGTCCTCGCCCACGATCTCGCAGCAACGCTCGAACGAGATGTTCTCGTCGTGGTCACCGATCTCGGCCTTCGTGGACGGCGTGAACAGCGGCTCAGGAAGTTTGGAAGCCTCGGTCAGGCCCTCAGGCAGCAGGATGCCGCAGACAGTGCCGTTCTCGTCGTAGGTCTTCTTGCCCGAACCGGTCAGATAGCCGCGGACGATGCACTCGATAGGAATCGTCTGGGCCTTCTTAACCAGCATGGCACGGCCAGCGAGGTAGTCACGATACTCAGCAAACTCCTCGGGGAAATCCGCCGGGTCGATGGAAACGAGATGGTTGGGGACGATGTCGGCAAACTTATCGAACCAGAATGCCGAGATGCGATTGAGTACCTCTCCCTTAAACGGGATCTCGTCGGGAAGAATGAAGTCGAACGCAGAAATGCGGTCGGTGGCGACCATCAGCAGGTTTTCACCGGCATCGTAGATATCACGAACCTTGCCACGGGAATCCGGACGACGCTCCATCGTTGTCACGTGAGTCACTCCTTACCTAAATACGACAGAAATGCGGGTTCTTTCCCGCATGTTTTCGCAAACTCGGAGCGGCAGGGACGCGGCCCCTCCTTCACCGAATAGCGAAAAGCTAGTGCTCCATTGTAGTAGATGCCGCGTCTGCCGTGTGCTCGCGGGGCAGATGAATTGTAAAAGTCGTACCCTTTCCAAGCTCCGACTCCACGGATATGTAGCCATGGTGACGCTCGACGATCTGCTTGGTCACGGCGAGGCCAACGCCCAGGCCGCCAGCTTCGCGGGCGCGGCTGGCATCGGCGCGCCAAAACCGCCCGAAGATGCGCGACAGATCGTCCTTGGCAATACCGATACCGGTATCCGAAACGGCAATACTGACGTGCTTGCGGTCACTGAGCACCGACACCACGACCCAACCGCCCTCGGGGGTGTAGCGCATGGCGTTGCTCATGAGGTTGATGACGCATTGCGTGATCATGTCGGGATCGGCTTCGACGACATCGTCGTGACCCTGGGTCTCGTCCGCAAAACGCAGGCGCAGATCGCGGTCGACAAACAGGCGCTCCTGGGCATTGACGATGGAACGCACAAAAGGAACCATGTCCACCGGCTCAAGGTTGAGCGGAGCCGTGCTGTTTTCCATGCGCGACAGGTCGAGCATCTGCTGCACCAGACGAGCCAGGCGACGCGTCTCGGAAGCAACGGTCTCCAAATGCTCATCGTCGGTGGGATACACGCCATCCTGCATGGCCTCGACCGTTGCGAGCATGGCCATAAGCGGCGTGCGAAGCTCGTGTGCAACGTCTGAGGTCAGGCGCTTCTCATGTTTCATATCCTTCTCGAGCGAAGTGGCCATCTCATCGAAGGTCTCACCCAGCTGATCGATCTCGTCATCACCGCGCAGCCCCGTGCGAGCCGACAGGTCGCCGTCACGGATTTGCTTTGCGGTACTGGTGATGCGATGAATCGGCTTGGTGAGCATGCGCGACACGAGCGATCCGATAACGACCGAAATGCAGATTGCAACAACCGCGGCGAGGGCCATGGCGTTAAAGGTCTTCTCCCTAAACGCAGAGTCCGCCTTGGTGAGCAGAGCGTCGGAGCCGATGGCCCACAGCTTTACCTGTCCGACATGCTCGCCGGAAGACGTTACAATCTCGACGTTAGCAACGCTATCGGAGTCGGTTGGAGCAGACGAGACCGGGCTATGCGATGCCCTCTTGCCGCTCGTGTCGTCGGTCGTAGCCTGGTTTTCGCGTACATCGGCGGTGGCGCTTGCCGAGGGCCAGGAATCGTCATAAACGATCACGCCCTTTTTATTGACGACCTGCATGCCCAGATCGTCGGAAACCAAACTCGACGTTGCGACCGTGCGCAGTTCTCCCGCGGTCCAAGAGCCGTTTTCCTCATATGAGGTCGCCAACTTCTCGGCAGCGGAATTTGCGATTTCGACGATATTGGAGCGTGTGTAATCCGAAAAGACCGTGCCCCACACAACAGAGACAACGCCCACCAGCACCAATACCGTCATGAGCGATGTCAGAGCAAAAGCAAGTGCCATGCGTGAGGGATAGCTCATCGTTGGCCGTGAATCGGAACGAGGCGTGTTCCAACTAGCCTTGGAACCCGCCTCGCTCTCCTGCTTGTGCTTTTGTCCGATTTCAAAGCGCGCAGGTGTCATATGTGATTTCCCTATTTCTCGTCCGACTTATCGGCCTTGGCCGGAGCCTCGAAGCGATAGCCGACACCATGGACGGTATAGAGCCACTTGGGCTTCTTGGGATCATCGCCCAGCTTGGCGCGAAGATTCTTCACGTGGCTATCGATGGTGCGCTCATAGCCCTCAAAGTCATACCCGAGCACTTTCTCGACCAGCTCCATGCGGTTATACACACGGCCGGGATGGCGGGCAAGCGTGGTGAGCAGCTTGAACTCGGAAGCCGTCAGATCGACTTCCTTGCCCTCGACCAAGATCTTGTGGCCCGAGATATCGATGACCAGATCGCCGAAGTCGAGTACCTCGACGGCGGGCTCGTCGGCCTGATGGGCACGGCGGAACAGAGCGCGAACGCGGGCGACGAGCTCGCGCGGCGAGAACGGCTTAATCAGATAGTCGTCGGCGCCGAGCTCAAGACCGATAATACGGTCCTCGATCTCACCCTTAGCCGTCAGCATGATGATGGGGACATCCGAGGTATCGCGAATGGTGCGGCAAACGCGCTCGCCGGGGATCTTGGGGAGCATAAGGTCGAGCACGACCAGGTCGAACTGATGCTTCTCGAACTCCTCGATCGCGGACTGGCCATCGCCGACGCCCACAACCCAGTAGCCTTCGCGCTCGAGATAGGCAGCGACGGCGTCACGGATTGCCTTCTCATCCTCGACCAGCAGAATCTTTTTTGCATCTGAAGCCATAACACGGCCCCCCTGTCTCAATTAGCTAAGAACAAGCCCATTTTAACGCACCTGAGCCCGCCGGATGCCGCTATGACGCGGCAGCTCGGCGGGCGGTACTCACAATTACAACGCGTTTATTCCCCTGTTGGCGCCTTTTTAACCCCTCTAAGCTTAAAGAGAGAATAGGCGTGCAGTGACCGTCTCTGGTATACCCTGGCTGTTGCGCACCGTGGCGTACGTAAGGAATGAGTCCGATTTTCCCGCCGTAGCTGGATAATCGCCATACTCCAAAGCGCGGTCGGGCGACAGCAGCGAGCCATAGGTCTTGGCAGAGGTGTCGATCAGGAAATGCGACGCCTGTACCTTAACAAGGTATTTATTCTTCTTGCCAGCCGCACATGCGAGCGGCTCGCGGGACAGGAAGAGGTACGGCCCTCCCTCATTACCGATATACGTGCCCATATTGCCCAGGCTACCCACGCCACTATAGGCCGCCTCGATAGAAAACACGAAGGTATCGCCCATATATACGGCCTCGAAAGGCGAAACTGACGAAGGGAGGACCAGCTGGGCACGCTTGGTGTTGTTGCCGTCGGTCAGATCGATTGCCGTTATGCCGTAGTAGACGCCCTCGTCGTTGCGGACACGCGGCGAGATGGTCAAAATGCCGTCGCTCGCGCGCGGGGCCGATGCAAAGCGACCCGTCGATTTCCAAATTGTCTCGGCCTTGGATTCATCAAGCGAGCGACGATAGCAAAACGAATCACTACTCGTTTTATTGCCGCCTGCTGAAGGCATTTTATACCAGATGACTGATGACCCGAACGCCGTAAACAGGGGCGGATCATAGTCCTTGCCACCTCGATCGAGCTCAACCACGTCGCCAGAGAGCGAAGCGCCCGACAGATTTTGAGCGTAGAGCTTCCACGATGAATTGGCAAAGTTCATCTCAACCCACGCGAATACGCCGTCGCCGGCACGGACATCGTAGAATGCGTATCCCGTGCCCTCGATAGGATCCTCGATTAATGTGGTAAGCGAGCCATCGCCCAGGTTGAGCACACCGAGTGTGTTGGCGTGCAGTGCCGATGCGGGCGCCATCATTGCCGCGGCGTAATCGCCGTCGCAGTAGTACAGCAGCGTACCCAGAGGCAGCGTCCACGACGCCGCCGGCTCAAGATCGATGTCGACTGCCTCGTACTCATCCGTAATCGAGATGATTTTGGAATCATCCTTGATAACCTGCGGCTCGCCAGCGGCATCATCGCTGGTACCCGTTTTTTTCGAGCATCCGGCAAGCACCGTGGCAGCGCCCGCAGCAACCCCACCGAGCACGAAGCCGCGACGCGATATTCCGTTCTTGATGTGATCGGCGATACCCATTAGGCGATCTCGGCGCGAGCGGCCTCGATAGCGCGTGTAAGCTGGTCGGCGCAGGAGGTCTTTTTCATACCGCAGGTATTACCGGCGAGAACCTCGATTACGCGATCGGCAGGAGCGCCCTCGACCAGCTTGGAGATAGCCTTGAGATTGCCGTCGCAGCCGCCGGTAAACTCAACGCCCATCACCTTGTTGCCGTCATCGGAAAGGTCAAGGTGAATATTGCGAGCACAAACGCCCTGAGGCTTGTAATCAAACGAAATCATGCGATCCCCTCTCAGAATGTTATTCGAGACGACTATTATCCCCGTCTTTCCCTAAATGCAACGAGGCGCTTTGCCGGCAACACACATTACCAGCAAAGCGCCCTAAAAAGCTAACGTTATGCCCGAACCTACTCGAAGCTCAGCTGCTCCAGGCGATCGAAGACCGTGTCGATACGGGTGAGGAAGTCCCACGGATCAAAGATCTCGTCGAGTTTCTCCTGGCTGACGGTGCAGCGCGGGTCGGCCTCAAGACGCTCCTTAAAGGTGGGGCCGGAGACACAATCCTGTACCTCGTGCCAGGTTGCCATGGCGTTCTCCTGCACAATGGCGTACGCGTCCTCGCGGGTGATGCCCGTATCGACGAGGGCGAGCAGCACCTTGGAGGAGAAGATGAGGCCGCGGGTCTTATTGAGGTTGGCCATCATGCGGGCAGGGTACAGCTGCAGGCCGTCGATAACGCGGATGAGGCACTGGAACATGTGGTCGAGTGCGATGAAGCTATCGGCCTGGGCGACACGCTCGGCAGAGGAGTGCGAAATGTCACGCTCGTGCCACAGGGCGACGTTATCGAAGGCGACCTGGGCGTTGGACTTCACGACGCGCGACAGACCGCAGACCTTCTCCATGGTGATGGGATTGCGCTTGTGCGGCATGGCGGAGCTGCCCTTTTGGCCCTTACGGAACGGCTCCTCGGCCTCGAGCGTATCAGTCTTCTGCAGATTGCGGACCTCGGTCGCGATGCGCTCGCAGGTGGCTGCGGTGGTGGCGAGAACGCCGGCGAGATAGGCGTGATGGTCGCGGCTGATAACCTGCGTGGACAGCGGGTCGTGAACCAGGCCCAGGTGCTCGCAGACGTACTCCTCGACAAACGGCTCGATGGAGCTGTACGTGCCGACAGCGCCCGAGATGGCACCAAAGGCAACGTTCTTGCGGGCATCCTCAAGACGGTCCAGATCGCGCTTGAGCTCCCAGGCCCAAGAGCCAAACTTCATGCCAAAGGTCATCGGCTCGGCATGGATGCCATGAGTACGGCCGGCGCAGAGCGTGTTGCGCTCCTCAAAGGCGCGACGCTTGCAGATCTCGCCGAGCTTCTTGACATCCTCGATGATCAGGTCGCAGGCCTGGGTGAGCTGGTAGCACAGGGCCGTGTCGCCCAGATCGGAGCTGGTCATGCCATAGTGAACCCAGCGGCTGGGTTTGGGGTCGCCCTCGGGAACATCGGCATCGATGTATTCCTTCATGTTGGTCAGGAAGGCAATGACGTCGTGGCGCGTGACTTCCTCGATCTCATCGACCTTCGCCTTCTCAAAGTTGGCATGGTCGCGGATCCACTGGGCCTCGTCTTTGGAAATACCGATCTTGCCGAGCTCCGCCTGGGCCTCGCAGGCCAAGACCTCGATCTCCTGCCAAATGGCGTACTTGTTCTCGAGGGAGAAAATGTGTCCCATCTCCGGGCGGGTATAGCGATCGATCATAGCGGCTCCTTTTTGGTTATTGGCACGTTGGTCGTAACCCATCCATTGTACCGTGCGCAGGTGCATGTATGGGCAGCAGGCATTAACCTAACATTTTGGAATTGGAGCGAGCAACGGGACGTCCGCGTATTTGCTTCGCAAATACGCACCGGCTGCGGTCGATCCCCTCGGATTCACGGTGACGATGGGGAAGACTTTGTTGAATTGGCCGTCCCAAATTCTCCCGCGCTCGGTGGAGCGGGCAACGGGACGTCCGCGCATTTGCTTCGCAAATACGCACCGGCTTCAGGCGCCTGCCGACGCCTTCGCCTGCTCGCTACAAACGCTTCGCGTTTGCTTAACGCTCGCACCCTGTCGGGTTCGAGTCCCGGCGCTTGGTAGTAAAAAGCACGGCAACGTAACGCTGCCGTGCTTGTGCTTTTTACTGGAGCGGGCAACGGGACTCGAACCCGCGAGTGTCAGCTTGGGAAGCTGATGCCTTACCACTTGGCGATGCCCGCATATGTGGGGGATAGTATAACGCGGTTGTCTTGTTCGATACAAGGGTGTCGATGCTTGTTTTAGCTGTGGAGAATCGTTTGAAAACCGCGCCAATTGTGGAGATGAGGACCTTTGTCTTTCTTTTCTTACCATCTTCTACCTGCACTTTTATCTGATTGTTGTATTTGAGCTCGATTTGTCAGAAATCGGGCAAGCTTTTGGTCAGGCTCCGGTACTTACCCGCATGAACCTCGGGGGTAGCCTCATCCTACGCGTCGCAACCTCCCCATGCGGCGCACGAGGGATAAGGAGCAGCCATGTCCAACGCACCCACGCACTCTGTCCACAGCGCAATCGCAACAGGTCCGCTGCTCCTGCTCCTCTTCCTGCTTTTCGGCTGCCTGACACCGGGAGCCGCATTTGCCGTCGATGGCTACGATCAGCTCGGCTTCCGCACTATTAGCGATGATTGTGGGCCCTTCTTCATCGGCAAGTATGAAGCTCAAGACGCCTCGATTGCCTACTGCATGAACCAGGAGCGCCCCGGCCCCACCAAGCCGGGCGGCCCATGGCTCAACTTTGATCAAGGCTGGGTGTGGCTCGACGACGAGTTCGCGGCAATCGTTTGTCACGGATATCCTACCGCCACGTCGTTTGGCGGTTACCATCTTTCACCCGATCGCGCCCGCGCCGCAACCCAGCTTGCCGTATGGATGCTCAACGGCACTACCCATGTCGACGGTACTTACTCTTACACGACCGCTCAGGGCAAAACCAAGAGTGGGCACTTTACCACTGACAATGAAGTCGTGGCGGCGGCGCGGTGGCTCCACGACAGCGCAAAATCAGGAAGCATCAAAGCCGCTCCGCACCGCGCGCGACGCTATCTAGGAGCCGTATCGGGCGGCAGCAAACGTCAAGACATGCTCTATGTACTGCCGGCGGTCTCTGTTTCCTTCAAAAAACAGTCTGCAAACGCCGCCATTACCAGCGGAAACAATACTTATCAGTTTGACGGGGCAACATTCGATATTTTTGAGAGCGCCAGCGGCGCGCATGTCGGCACCATCCAGATGGACAGCAACGGTCGGGCGCAAGCAACACTTCTGCCCAACACGGCATACTACCTAGTTGAAACGAAGGCGCCGGCCGGCTATGTCCCCCGCCGTGATCGCATCGCCTTTACCACGGGGAATGACGGTGGACAGGTCGCCATTGATGAACAGCCCGGCACCATCAACCTGCGTATCGTAAAACTCGATGCCGCGACGAATGCCGGCCCCCAGGTGGGATCTTCACTCGCAGGAGCAGAGTTCACGTGTGTGTCGCAATCAACCCCTGGATGGGCGCAAATCCTCACGACCGACGAAAGCGGTCGGGCTACCCTCGTCGATGTCCCCTTAGGAACCTTTACCATCTACGAATCAAAAGCCCCCGAGGGCTACCTGCCATCCAACGACAGCTGGACCTATACCGTTGGAGCCGACCAGCTCGGCGATTCAGGCGTAGTCGAGATCGAATCTCGCATTTCCGATATTCCCATTGCGTTTGACCTTGAGATTTCCAAATTCAAGGATTACGGCAATAGCGACCAATCCGGCCTGGAGCAGCCGGCGGAAGGTGTTGTCTTTGAGGTTGTCAGCAACAGCTCTCAGCAGGTTGTTGGCACACTGACCACAAACATCTATGGCTTTGCCTCCACCAAAGATCAGCCCGAAGCATGGTTCGGCACAGGCAAGCGACCCGCCGGTGTCCACGGAGCCGTCCCATACGACCGTGCCGGCTACACGGTTCGCGAGGTTCCGGAAACCGTCCCCGAGGGTTTTAAACGTGCAGGGGAATGGACCGTCGGGGCCAATCAGATTTCCAACGGCGCCGAGCTTCAATATATCGTGGACAACCACGCGCTGTCGACGCATCTCCAGATTGTAAAACGCGATGCCCAAACAGGCGCTTCTGTTCCACTAGCCGGATTCACCTTCCAACTCCTAGACAGCAATCACGAACCTGTCTCACAAACTTGCTGGTATCCAGCACATAACGTAATGGACACCTTTACGACTGACGCGACCGGGACCGTCACACTGCCCGAATCGCTCGTGCCGGGCACCTATTATGTACGCGAAACCTCGGCCAAAGAGCCCTATCTTGTCGGCGAGGAGATCGAGGTAAACATACCCGCCGACATGAACCTAACGCCCGTTGCAATCGCCTCGTATTATGACCACGCCGCGACCGGAAACATCAGGATCGTTAAAACCGATGCCGTAGACGGCAGCAGCCTCGCGGGCGCCGTCTTTGAGATCCGTGCCTCGGGTGATATCGTGCGCCCCGACGGTAGCATTGCCGCGCTCGACGGTGAGACTGTCGCTACCGTCACGACGGATGAAACTGGAGAAGCACGCGCGGACGACCTCCCGCTGGGATCTGGCACCGCACGCTACGAGGTTGTCGAGACTCAAGCGCCGGCAGGCTTCTTACTCGATCGGACATCCCATATTGTCGACCTTACTTATGCCGACCAGAAAACACCCGTTGTAGAAGCACGGCTTAACGTATCCGACGATTACACCAAGGTTGATATCTCCAAGGTCGATGCAAGCGGTGAGCAGGAAGTGGAAGGCGCACAGCTCACCTTATATGGTCCCGATAAAACCGAAATAGACTCCTGGACCTCATCCGACAAGCCGCACCGCGTCGAACATCTTGCACCCGGCACCTACTCGTTGCGCGAAATGATGTCTCCGCGGACCTATGACCTTGCCGAGGAGATAACGTTTGAAATAAAAGATACGGGAGAAGTCCAATCCGTCGCGATGAAGGATGCGCCCATCGAGATCAAGGGGCAGGTCGACAAGCGTCAGGAACTTGTCCAACCTATCGAAAAGGGCCTGTTGGCTAACGGCGATGGTAAAAACCGCGCCAGGACGCAAACCAATAGTGATGGGCTTTTCTCCTATACCATCGATGCTCGAAACGATTCCGCTACTTGGGTTGATGAGTTTACGATTACCGATGATCTTGAGTGCGCCAAAGACGGCACGGCGAGATTCATCTCAATCGAAACCCCCGTCGCCATCGGCGACCTCAACGGTCTGTGCAACGTATGGTATCGCACGACGCCGTTGGACTCGACAGACGTCGATGAGCCGGCAAACGCGACACTTGACGATGGGCACGAAAATCCTTGGCTTGAGTCCGACGAAGTAAAAGAGAGCCTGGGTGAGGACTGTCGCCTCGTCGATTACGACGGTTGGCACCTCTGGAAGGCGGATATCTCGACCACGGAATCCACCACACTCGAGGCGGAAGAGCTCGACCTTGCATCCAATACCGTCGTAACGGGCATTCGAATTGAATACGGTGCGGTAGCCGCCGACTTTACGACTCGAAGCGATGCGGATTCTTGGACCCGCGATGATCTCAAAGATGAGCACGACGACCTTGACGATGCCAAAGCAATCCTTGGCACAGACGCTCGGGGCGCAGTCGTACATATGCAGGCAACGTCGGCTTATACGCCCCAAACCGCACTCACCAACAGCGCGCGCGTCGATCTTTGCCGCAACGGTGGCGGCGATAAACTTGAGTCACATGACGAGGACAGCGTCATTCAACGCTGTACCCTACCGCAGGACCTACCGGCAACAGGATCAGTTCCCATCGCCGCTTGCATCACCGCGCTCCTGACCTCGGGTGCCGCAGCCCTATGGTTCGCTCGCCTTAGGTCGATCCCAAAGAAGCGCTAGCGCGATGAAAAAGCGGGCGAGCCAGTCCCCTGGCTCGCCCGCTTTCAATCATGTAAATCGCCGTATCTACTCTGCAGACGAAGATCCACCATCAACGATTGCCTGCTCGGACTCAGGAATCCCATCGGCACCCGTACTCTGTTCTTGCTCCACCTCTTCGCTGATTGCGGAGGCGGGGGTCGAGCCCTTCGCACCCACGATGTAGGCGGCCCCAAATCCTAACGCAATGGCAATCAAGGTCAAAATCACGTAGACAGGCCAATGGCGCTTAATATACGAAAACACGTTGACTCCTTAGAGCTCCGCCTACGAACGGCGGATAACCTCGGTAACGACCTCGGATACCGTGGCAATGTTCGCCGGGTTGACATTGTAGGGCAGGTCGTCCTCGGTACGAGCGCAAGCCAGACGTGTGCCGTCCACACCGGCGATGGTGAGGGCTCGGCGGCTCGCCTCGAGCGCGGCGTAGGCATCGGTCTTGGCATAGGGCATCTCGAGCGCGCCACAATCGACATGGAACGACTTGCAGACCTTGCTGACCAGGTTCATGATGCGGCGATCGCCCTTGAGCAGCTGTTGTTCGCCCTCGACCGTCACAACCGAAAGCCTACCGGCGCCGACGGATTCAAGATTGATAAAGAATACGCCGCGGAGCTTATCGCGATGCGAAGCCAAGAAGGCCTTCATGCCGGCGCCATCACAATCCGAGGCGCCCGTTGCCACAAACCAGATATCGTGACCGAGCAGCTCATCATCGCCCATAGAGGCGACAGCCGAGAGCATATCTTCGGAAGAAGCGCCATCGGAAGACGTAGCGCCGCCCTTCCAGCCATCGTTATCGTCCTCGAAGTTATCCCACGAACCGATACCGCGACCGGATTTCTTGGCATCGTAATCGTCTTCGACGCCCAGCCAGTCACTCATGCTGTCCTGCTCGTTTTTCTTTTTACGACCGAACAGGCCACCCAGGCCGCGCTTACGAGACTTGGGTGCCGCCGGGGCGGGAGCCGAAATGGTCTCGATCGGCTGCGCGCCCGACGCAACGGGCATAGGAGGCGCAACGGGTGCCGATGTGGGTTCGGGACCTTGGGCGGTAGCAAAGGGGTCGTTGACCTGGGCAGAGGGATCGGGAAGGTCGAACAGCGACGTGCGAGACGCAACGTTTGCCTGCTTCATAGACGGCAGCGACGGATCGGGGACCGAAGCCAGCGGAGACGAGGAAGGTGCAGGCGACGGTGCCGACGACGGATCGGGAACATTCATCTGCGGACGCGGCGATGCTTGGGAGGAAATCTGGGCCATAAGGGAATCGACCGTTTCGTCCTGGGTGGGAGCGACATTGGCAACCGTGGCACCGGAACCACTCGGGGTCGGCATGGTGAAAATCTGCGTGGAGTAAGGCCTCGACTCATCCGTTTCGAGAGTCTCGGAAACCGCAGGCACTTCCTCCTGCTCGGCCTCGGTCGAATCAGCTTGCTCGGCTGCCGCGTATTGCTCTTCGCCAGAGTTGGCCTCGACGGGCTCGTCCTCGGCAGCATCAATGGGCTCGTCATCGTCCACCGCGTCGCCCTGTTCATCGGAAACAGGAAGGGGCTCGGCAATCGCGGTGCCCTGCTTTTCAAACGTTATCGTGGAATCGAACTTCGCGGCATCAAACGACATGGTGCTATCGACGTGCTGCTGAGCCTCGAAAGACGTTGTTGCCTCAACAACATCCGCGGACGTCGGTTGCTGGGACTCAAAGGACGTTGTAGCTTCGGCGGCGTCGACGGGCACGGACTGCACAGCCTCGTTCTGCTCGAACTCTTGCGCCGCGAGCTCACGTGCCGCCTCGGCTGCCTGCTGCTGAGCGATAGCCTCCTGCTCGGCAGCCTCGCGTGCGGCAGCGCGCTTCTCCTCGAAATCGTCGACAAATTTCTTGCCCTTTGCAAACGCACCCTTAAAGAAGTTGGAAGCGCTGGCGCCAATCGACGAGAACGCGGATGCAATGTCGGCATGCGGCGTTGCCGCGGGAATCTCGGCCGAAAAATCAGTATCGCTCTCGTAAGACACGCGCCTCGGCTGTTCAACGTAATTGTCGTCAGACTCGTCCGCAACGTCTTGCGCCGGCGCGGCGGGAGCCAAAATGTCCAGTCCTGCCGCGGGATCGATCGCGGACACCGCCTCGGGCTCGGCAACGGCAGCGGTAACCGCGGCAGACTCATCATCCACGGTGACAACGGGGGCAGGCTCGGGCTCAAACGTCGGCTCCTCGCCCTCCTCGTAATCGAGCGTGCAGGACTCGGGAAGCATTCCGAGCGCACGGATGGCATCCGAACCAAAGCGGATGTTGCCGGCGGCGTTGCGATAGAGCTTGGGCTCGGCCGCGGCAGGCTCCTCCGCCGACTCGGCAGCGGGAACCTCGTCATTGAACTCTTCGGCCTGGACAGCCTGATTCTGATCCTCGGGCACGATAGCGCCGATCAGCGTCTCGTCGGCAGACGCACCCTCAAAGCCCTCGATCTGCTCGTCGAAAGCCTCACCCTGTTCGGGCTCGGTCTGAGTGTCGGGAGCAATCGGCTGACCGAACTCGTCCTCGGCGTAGGTAGGCTCTTCGTACTCGATGGTGTTGCCGTAGTCGTTTTGCTGCTGGGCCGCGGCATATTCCGCCGCTGCGCGCGCCATTTCCTCGGCACGACGCTTCTGCTCCCCAAAATAGGTATCGAACGGAACATCGTCGGGAAACTCGTTTTCGCCCTGGAAGGGAGCAACGTTGTCCATAACGCCGAGCATAGCGGCGACAGAAGACTTGTTGCACACCGCGCCGGACGTATAGGGAAGAATGTGGCGGTTAGAGATGATGTTTGCCGCGTTGGCAAGTGCAACGAGGGAAGCGAGGATCGCGACAATCCACAGCAGAACCTTGAGCGCGCCGGGGAGCGGCAGGATGCGCAGGATGGCAACGGCAGCAGGGGCAACCGTGGCAACAGGCAACAGCTTGGCGATGAGCGCACGATACGAAGCATAGGGCTCGCGGGCGAGCAGCTCAGCACGGGGAGAGTCGTAGTGTGCGACAACGACCACCGGGCGGTTGCGCGGAGACGCGAGCGGGCCCGAGGCTTTGTGGTAGGCGATGACATTTTGGCTCACGCCCGTCTTGCCCAGGCGCGAAACCACGGGGTGGCCCGTGCGCTCGAGCACGTAAAGAACGGCGCCGACAATGGCCAGCAAGGTGCCGACCAAGCCGATACCGCCGCCGATGCCCATCAGCAGGGCACCGGCAAACGCAAGAATACCGGTAACGGCAAATGCCAACCTACTGGGCGCCGGGGCATTGAACTCCTGAACCTCGGGATCAAAGCCGTGGTTGCGGAAGATCTGAGCGATATCCTCGGCAGCCAAGCGCTCTTCTTCGCTGCATGCCGGCGTAATGCCGGTGTTCTGCAGCAGGTGGTTAATATAGTTCTGGGTGTTCGCCATGTGCGCTCCACATCCATAATCCGACAAATAGGCCCAATGCATGCACATTAGAACCGTATATAGTCGAAAGTATACCCCGAGCGAGCGCAAACGACCGAATTCGGCCCATCTTAACGCCCCGAGCGGACAAGGATATAGCCTAATCTCCATATCGGACTAAAATCATGACAGCAAACCACCTTCTCATGCGAGGACTCTATGACGGCAAGCGACACGACCGAGACAATTAAAAAGGGAAATTTGGAGCCCAGTTTCGATAAAACGGCTCAGCGCATCCTCAATCTTTTCTTTGTACTCAATAGCTCCCCCGAACCGCTGACGACCGAGCAGATCGTCTTGGATTCTGACCTGGGATATGGCTCGGGCAACATCGACTCGGATAAGCGCAAGTTTCGGCGCGATCGTGACAAACTGCTCGAGCGTGGCATCTTAATCAAGGAGGTTCGCCCCGCCGGCGCGCAGGAGACCGAGGAAAGCTCGTGGACAATTGACCGCGAGCACACCTTTGCAGCAGGCGGCCTCATCACCGCAGACGACGCCGATATCCTGCTCAACGCCATCGACCAGACACTAGCGGCCGGCTCATCCACTTTTGCCGCACCGCTTGCCGATATTCGATCAAAGATTGCCTACCTCACCGGTAGGACGACGGCGGACGAAGCACCGATCAGCCGCTCTCCCACCGTCGATGCGGTATGGAGCGCCTTTGCCGAGCGATGCGCGCTGCGATTTTTATATCAGAACGGACGCGGCGAGCAGAAAGAACGTACCGTCTGCGTCTACGGCATGTTCGAGCGCGAGGGCGTGGCGTACTTCTGCGGCCTCGACAACGTCACCGACGGCATCAGGACATTCCGCTGCGACCGTATCGTACGCGCTTGGCGTCCTTCGAAGGCCTACGTCATCCCCGCGAACTTCAATCTCAACGACTATCTGTTCTTTGAATTCGATTTTGCCGACCGACCGCCCGTTGCAGCCACGTTCTCGTTCGCCCCTCAGACGCAGATCGATATGATCAACGGCCTCACGCGTGGGCGAGGTGAGCTCGCACACACCGATGCAGGATGGACCTGGACCGTTGACGTGCGCGACCTTGAAGCCGCCGCCTCATTTTGCATGGCCCACGCCATGGACGGCATGAGGCCCGTGGCCCCCAAATCGCTCAAGCAGGCGTGGAACCACCTCATTGAAAGGACGGTGCACGAGCATGCCCGTGCGTAAACTCACCAGCGAGCAGAGGCTCTCGCGTGCCATCGACATCATGGAGGCCCTCTACGCCGCCGGCGAGAGCGGCATGACACGAACCGAGATTTGCAGTCGCTTTGACATCACGGGGGTGTCGCTCGACGAGATTCTCGAGATCGTCTCGACGCTCGCGGACCGAGAATCGGGCGCGCGCATCATCTGCGAATGCCGCGGCGAGCGTGTGGTCCTCACCGGTGACGCCGGTCGTGTGCTACCATTGCGCCTGAGTGCCGCCGAGGGCGCTGTGCTCAACCATGAACTTGAATCGTTGGGGATCGAGCCGCAGACGGCAGCTCGGATTCGACATGCCCTTCTACCCGAAGAGCTCGGCTATAACCAGCGCGTCTTTGACACCGTCAACCACGGGTCGCACTGGCAGCAGCTGAGCTGCGCCATTCAGGACGGCGTTCGCTGCCGCATCTCGTATCGCTCGATGGACGATGCACGGCCACGCGAGCGTCTGGTCGACCCCTTGCGCATTACGGCAAACGGCGACCAAACATACCTGATTGCCTGGGACATCGCAGTCGATGAGCAGCGCACCTATCGCATGGATAAAATCGAGGGACTCGCCTTGACGGAAGACTCCGTCGTGCCTCACGCACCGGATGTCGCATCCCTCCACGATTCCCTTGCCCGGACGCAGCGTAGCGCAAAGCTCCTGATGCCATTCGATATGGCGGAGCATCTGGACTGGGCCGGCATCACCCTAATCGAGCGCAGCGGGGCAGACACGGCAACGGTAACCGTGCATTACGGCTCCGAGCGTTGGCTACTGAGCCAGATAATCGCAGCGGGCGGAGCCATCCGCATCTTGGATGACCCCGCCTTGTCAAAGCGTCTGTGCGATATGGCAAAAACCCTCGTCTGTCCGCTTTAGCGACGCCGCTCGTGGCGTGCGCGCCACAGTTGCAGATAGTGCCCGATCTGCGCCGATTCGATGCGCTGGTAGGAGCTCGTGGGCAGCGACGTTAAGAACTTCTTTCCGTAGCCCTTCGTCACCAGGCGCGGGTCGGCCAGAATCAGCACGCCGCAATCGGTCGACGAGCGGATAAGGCGGCCGGCCGCCTGCTTGACCTCGAGCACCGCCTCGGGCAGCGAATAGCGCGCCCAAGCGCGGTCTTCGCGCAGGTTGCGCTCGCACGAGAGCGGGTCCGTGGGACTCGAGAACGGCAGCTTGGGAATGATGACGCAGCGCAGCGTCTCGCCGCTGGCGTCGAATCCCTCCCAGAAGGCCTTAAGAGCAAAAAGCGACGAGGTCGGCTCGTTGATAAACCGGTCGCGCAGGCGACGAGGAGATGAGTTGCGCTGCTGGCAGTTGAGCTCCAGACCCGCACGGGCCATTTTGGGCTCAACGCGGGCGTACAGGTCTTCCATGTCGCGCCGATTAGTGAACAGTGTGAGCACCGATCCGCCCATGGCAAGATGGGCGTCGACCAGCACGCGCTCGAGCGCCGTAAGATAGCTCTCACGATCGCGCGGATCGGGGATATCGCCCGCAACGACTACAGCCATGTTCGAATCGAAGTCATAGCTCGAGTCCAAGTGCAACGATGAGGATGTTGAAGCACCGATGCGATCGAGACCGACCGCGTGGTTAAAGTGTTCAAAGCTTTTGGACACCGTCATGGTCGCCGAGGCAAAGATAGCCGTGTGAACCTCGGGCAGCCACTCGGTTGCCAAGGCCTCGCCAATGTCGATGCGCTCTGCGGTCATTGACTCTCCGCCGGCACGCAGCCTGCGATTGACCTGCAGCGAATACACGTAGTGTTCATCGGTGCCGTCAATGATGAGTTTGAGGTTCTCGGCCAGCTCGTGCAGGCGGCGCGAAATATCACCCAGGTCGACAACAACCTCGGGCTTGTCGGCGGCGACGGCTTGCACCAGCGCGTCGACGCTCTTGTCAGCTTGTTCCAATGCGTCGATGGCAGTGTAGGCCGACGGTAAGAAATCATGCCAGTCGTCAGATTCGCGCAGCTCGGGGCCAATCCATAGATTGGCATTGTCATAACCCCCACGGGCACGGCGGCCGAGCTCACGAACGCCATCGAACACGTCGGCGATTGCCATGCTCGCGCGCGCAACCGTCGACGTCGCCTTGGCAGTAAGGCCCAAATAGAGCGTAGAGCCCTCGGAGGTTGCCAAATCACGGGAAACCTGGCTTAGCGCGCCGGTGCTCGAGCCACCCAGGCGCTCAAACAGAACGCGTGATTCGTCCGCCGACACCACGCGCGCCCACTGACGGCGCGCCTCGCGCTCGATAGAATGGGCCTCGTCGATTACCCAATGACGAATCGGAGGCAAAATCCTGCCCTCGGCCGCAACATTGCGGAACAGCAGGGAATGGTTGGTGACCACCACATCGGCATGCGCCGCACGACGGCGAGCGCCGTGGACCAAACATTTATCAGGGAAAAACGGGCAGAGGCGACGAGCACACTCGCGCGAGGCCGTCGTAAAGTCGGGGCGGTTGACGCTGCGCCACCGAATGCCAAGTGAGTCGAGGTCGCCATCGGCTGATTGGCAAACGTACGCCATAATGACCGCGACCGCCGTGAGCGTGTCCGCCGGATCGCGCTTGGTGGTAATCTCGACCTGGCCGCGGCTCATGCGCTCAAGTTTGCGCAGGCACGGATAGTGGTCATAGCCCTTGAGAGCGCAAAATGACAGACCACCGTCCAGTTGCTCGGCAAGTTTTGGCAGCTCATGGTACATGAGCTGGTCTGCAAGATTGTTCGATTTGGTCGCAATACCAACCGTGATGTTGTTACGGCGTGCCGCCTCGGCAAAAGGCACCAGATAGGCCATCGATTTGCCGACACCTGTGCCCGCCTCAATTACACGATGAGTGCCCGTGACCAGCGCATCGCGGACCTCGAGCGCCATCGCGATCTGCTCATCACGCGGCTCGTAGGTGGGGTACATGCGATTGACCAGGCCGCCTGGCGCATAGTCTGCCTCAATCTCCTCACGACTCGGCATCTTGAGGACCGGCAGTTCGTCGGCGTCCACCCGATCGTCGGCACGATCGGCCTTGAGAACGTCAGCACGAGCGGCGCTGAGAGAGAAAATAGAACCAGGGTTCTGCCCTGCCAAGAATGAGAAGATAGGACGATAGGACCAAGGCACATCCGGATGCATGTCGGCTAGGCGCGCCATGAGGCCCTGGGGCAAGTCGGTGAGCGCCACGAGCAACACGCGCCATACGCCACACAGGGCGTCGACGTCGGCATTGGCACGGTGTGATACCGAGTCACAGCCAAACAGATCAGCCATAAAAGACAGCTTGTGCGAGGCCAGGCGCGGAAGCGCGATGCGCGACAGCGCCAGCGAATCGATCCAAATATCGCTCACGTTGACGCCGCCTTTGACCGACTCGATAAACGAGCGGTCGAACGTGGCGTTATGTGCAATCACCGGGCAACCACCGACAAAATCGGCGAGAGCGGCGACGGCCTCAACGGCCGACGGGGCATCTGCCACATCGGCATTTGTAATGCTCGTGAGCTCGGTAATCTCGGCGGGAATTAGCTGCTTGGGATGCACGAAGGTATCGAAGCGGTCGACGATCTCGCGGCCCGAAAGACGGGCCGCCGAGATCTCGATCAGCTCGTTGTCCTGCACCGAAAGACCTGTGGTCTCGGTATCGAGGACAATCACATCTTCCTCGATGAGGCCGAAGGACTGCGTTTTGGCGCGTTCGGCAAGCGTGGCATAGGAGTCGATGACAAACTGCGGCGTTCCTGACGAAACCGCGTCCTCGATTAGCATGCAATGCCCGCTCGACGAAGGCCCATACGGATCAGGCTGTCACAGACCTGCGGGAACGTCATGTCGTCGGTGTGGCGGATCTCATCCGGATACAGCGACGTATCGGTCATGCCGGGAATGGTATTGGTCTCGAGGATAACGGGGCCGTCCTCGCTCACGATAAAATCGCTGCGCGAGATGCCCAGGCAACCGAGCGCCTTGTGAGCGGCACAGGCAAGCTCCTGGGCACGAGCGTAGTTCTCGGGTGAAATCTGCGCCGGAATGCGATGGATGTCCGTAGGATCGACATATTTCACGTCCAGATCGTAGAACTCGCAGTCCTCGGGCTTACGAATCTCGACAATCGGCAGGGCGCGCACGTCATCTTCACCGTATACGCCGACGGTGATCTCGGTACCCTCGATGCACTTCTCGACCAGCACTTTGTCGCCGTACTCAAACGCCTTGGCGATTGCCGCGGGCAGCTCGGAGGGCTCATGGACCAGTGAAATGCCATAGCTGGAACCGTTGACGGCCGGCTTCACAAAGCAGCGCTCGCCACAGACCTCGACGATATGATCGATATCGACTTCATCGCCCACCTCGAGCGCAAGGCCGGGGGCAATGGGAATGCCCGCCTTGGCGTACAGGAGCTTAGAGACCTCCTTGTCGGCACCGCAGGCGCTGGCAAGCACGCCCGAGGCCGTGTAGGGGATACCCAGGGTCTCCATGGCGCCCTGCATGGCGCCATCCTCACCGCCGGCGCCGTGCATGGCGATAAATGCCACGTCAAAGCCGCCGGTTGCCATGGTTACCATAAAGTCATCGGCGGCCGTGTCGAGCAGCTCCACCGAAGTGTAGCCGGCCTCCTTCAAGGCAACCACGACGTTCTTTCCCGAATTGAGCGAGATCTCGCGCTCAGCGGAACGACCGCCCGCCAAGACCGCTACGTGCATGTTCTCTAGGCTTTTACCCGGCATGGGCAGACTCCTCCTCTATAATTTCTGCAGCTGATACCATATTGTAGCGATACCCTCTACGTTTCCCCAAAATCGAAAGGCTTCCATGAATCCCAGGACTAAATCTCAGGACATTCGCGACTTGAGCCAAAACGATATTCGCGAGCTCGTGGCCGAACTTGGCCAGCCCGCCTTCCGCGCGAAGCAGCTCATCGAATGGGTCTTCGAGAAGAACGTTTGTTCGTTTGACGATATGACCAACCTTCCCAAGGCTTTCCGCGAGCAGCTTAAAGAGGCTTTTGCCTTCGACACGCCGACTGAACTAACCAAGCAGGTTTCCAAAGATGGCTCACGCAAGTATCTGCTCGAGTACCACGACGGCGTTTCCGTCGAGACCGTCGGCATGCCCCGTCGTAACAAGCTTTCCGTCTGCGTTTCCACCCAGGCAGGCTGCGGCATGGGCTGTGCCTTTTGCGCCACCGGTCTCAACGGCCTCAAGCGCTCTCTGACCGCTCAAGAGATCGTCGACCAGGTACTTCATGTATCCAACGACTTTGGCGAGCGCGCCACGAGCGTTGTCTTCATGGGCCAGGGCGAGCCGTTTGCCAACTACGACGAGGTTCTCAAGGCGCTGCGAATCCTCAACGACCCCGATGGCATCGGTATCGGCGCTCGTCACCTCACTGTCTCTACCAGTGGCGTTATTCCCGGTATTCGCAAATTTGCCGACATCCCTGAGCAGTTCACGCTTGCCGTTTCCTTGCATTCCGCCATCCAGTCGACGCGCAATAAGCTCATGCCCGGTGTTAAGAAGTACACGCTGCTTCGCCTTCACGAGGCGCTTCAGCTCTACACCGAGAAGACTGGCCGCCGCCCGACTTATGAGTATGCCATGATCGAAGGCGTCAACGATACGAATCCCGAGATGCAGGCGCTCTGCGACTTCTGCGAGGGAACGTTGTGCCACGTTAACCTGATTCAGCTTAACGACATCGAGGGCAGCCCGCTCAAGCCGTCGCCGATTCATAAGGTTGAGGATCTTCAGCGTCGTCTTGAGTCCCGTGGCATCGAGACCACGATTCGTAACTCCCGTGGTAACGATATTGACGCCGCTTGCGGACAGCTGAAGCAGCGCTTCAAAGTTCAGAAGAACGCATAGGGGAGTCGCACCCCAAAACGTTTCATGTGAAACATCGAACGGTCACGGCTGCAGGATATACAACCGTGGCCGTT
>OMDT01000014.1_pt1 | contig 20713 bp, 12 predicted proteins | sample 1645271 | NCBI WGS metagenome assembly OMDT01 (sample SAMEA103958159, study PRJEB25191) | human gut metagenome | biome: human-associated habitat [ENVO:00009003]; feature: intestine environment [ENVO:2100002]; material: feces | place: Germany | collected 2013/2015
CATTGGACAGGCAGTTGAAAAGGGTCGATTTACCCACGTTGGGCAAACCTACGATGCCGCATTGTAAAGCCATTCTATTTATTTGTCGTTAGATTTCAATAACGCCTGCAAAGATACGAAATTCTTTTCATATTGTCATCGCAGGCAGGGGCTTTCGCACGGTTCCGCCTGCGATTTCCCGCTTTGCAGGGCATCGCCGGACGGATCGCCCGCAATGAAAAGGCAGCGGCCTGCGCAGGCCGCTGCCTTTTGGGGGCAGGCTGGTTTATCGTGCGTAGATGCGGGCTGCATAGCCCCCGCCCGGGGCCATCCGGATCTTCAGCCTGCGATCCTGCGGCAGCTCCGATACGGTCTTCCTGAAGTCGCGGGCTGCCCGGTCGGCGTTGATGCCGTCGGCGAAACTCTCGACGTCGTAGTTGCCGTTGCCGATGAACGACAGATCCAGCTCCAGTTCGCGGGGTGTCCAGTCGGTCATGGCGCCGATGTACCATGTGTCGCCCGAGCGGCGGGCGATGGCGATATATTCGCCCACCGAACCCGTGAGGGCCACCGTTTCATCCCATACGGTCGGGACTGAGGCCATGAAAGCGAAGCACTCGGGTTCCTTCATGTAGTTCGACGGCGAATCGCAGAGCATCGTGATCGGCGACTCGAAGACCACGTACTCGGCCAGCTGGCGGCAGCGGGTGCCCTGGCTCATGGGTTCGCTGTGCACCGGGCGGTAGTTGCCGCGCGAGGCATTGCGCATGGCTCCCTGCGTATAGTCCATCGGCCCGGCGACCATGCGGATGAACGGCATCGTGACGTCGTATTTCACCATGTCGGTCGATTCGGCCGACCATTTCAGCTGTTCGAGGCCGAACACGCCCTCGTAATTGAGTACGTTGGGCCATGTGCGGTTGAGCCCCGTGGGCTTGAATACGCCGTGGAAATCGAGCAGCATCTTATGTTCGGCGCAGACTTCGGCGGCGCGGTGCAGGAAATCGACCATCCGTTGGTCGTCACGATCCATGAAATCGACCTTGAAACCCTTGACGCCCATGTCGGCGTAATGTTTCACGACGCGTTCCATGTCGCGCTCGAAGGCGTAATAGCCCGCCCAGAGGATGATGCCCACATTGCGCTCGCGGCCGTATTCGACCAGTTCTTCCAGGTCGATCTCCGGCACTACCTGCATCAGGTCTGCCTGTTTGTTCACGGCCCATCCCTCGTCGAGGATCACGTATTCGATCCCGTGCTGCGAGGCGAACCAGATATAATACTTATAGGTTTCGTTGTTGATGCCCGCCTTGAAATCGACGTCGTAGAGGTTCGAGGCGTTCCACCACTCCCAGGCCACTTTGCCGGGTTTGATCCACGAGGTGTCGGCGATCTTCGAGGCCGGGGCGAGGCGGTAGACCAGGTCGTTGTCGAGCAGCTGGCTGTCGTCCTTCGATACGGCCATTACGCGCCACGGGAACGACCGGGTGCCTTCGGTCGCGGCGATGTAGGGTTCGCGCTCCGTGACCAGCATCTGCAACTGGTTGTGGCCGCCCTGTTCCTCTTTTTTGGGATAGGGAGCGAACACGCCCTTCAGTACGGGGGCCTCCGTCGAGTTGTTGAGGAAGAGGCCCGGATAACCCTGCAGGTCGGCCTCGGTGATGACCATCTTGCGGCCGCCGGGAAGTTCCACCAGCACGGGCAGGAAGATCAGTTTGCGGGGGTCGAGCTGCGTCAGCGGGAGACGGGTGTAGGTGTTCTCGAACGAATTGCGGAACTGCCCTTCGAAATCGAGCAGCCGCTTGTGTCCGACATAGGGGGCGTACGCCGTATAATCGCCCGGGAAGGTATAGGCGACCTGCTCGTTCTCGACCAGGATGCCGTCCTTTTTCCGGGTCGTGAAACGGTAGGCCAGCCCGTCGTCGTAAAGGCGGACTACCAGCCCGTAATCGCCGCGCATCGTAAGCTCGAGTTCGTTGTAGTGGTCGCGGACGCTGCTCTTCTTGTAGAACGGCGAGGCGATCCGTGCGTCGGCCGTATTTTTCCTGGCCCTGGTGACTTTGGGGTTGCTGCCCAGCACTTCGCCGCCGCCGAGCGTCATCGAGACGGGCGACGGGGCGAGCAGCGTTTCGCCGTCGGCCGAGAGCGAGATCCGGAGGTCGGAGCCGGTGGCGACGGTGGCCTGCAGCGTGCCGTCGGGCGAGGTGAGCGTGTAGTTTTTCTGTGCCATGAGCGGCAGCGCGCACAGGGTGCATGCGAATAGGAATAGCGGTTTTAAGGACATAAATTCAGTTTGAACGGTTAATTTGCCCCGAAGATAGTAAATCCTCCGCAAAAAACGGCCGATATGCCTGAATTTTGATCTCCGTGCGCAATGCCCGGGGCGGGACACCTGTTTGCGGGACGGTGCTAACGCCTTTTCGGGGCGACCTGGCTGCGGTATTCCGACGGGGTGAGGCCTTTGAGCTGGCGGAACGTGCGCGAGACGTTCTTGATGTCGGAGAAACCCAGCTCGGCGGCCGCCTCGGATACGCTCAGCCCTTCGCACAGCAGCTGCATCATCTTTTCGATGCGTGTCTGGATGATGTAATCGTAGATCGAGGTGCCCATGCCCTTCTTGAAGCGGGTTTCGAGCAGGCGGCGCGACAGAGGCACCAGTTTCACAAGGTCGTCCACCGTGATCTTCTGGCTGATATTCTCATGGATGTAGCGCAATACCTCGGCGATGTGCGGATCGTTGTTGGCATAGATGTCCGTCGATTGCCGGGTGATGATGTTGAGCGGCATCACCATGACGTCTTCCCATTCCGCTTCGGGGTTGCGGATCAGCCGGTCGATCAGCCGTGCCACGTCGTAGCCGCCCTGCTCGACGCCCTGGCTGAGCGACGAAAGGTTCGGGGCGGAGAGCTTGCAGATCGTCTCGTCGTTGTCTACCCCCAGGATGGCTATGTCGTTGGGGATGCGCGAATTTCCCCCCCCCTCGATCTGGAGGCACGCTTCGGTGATATGGTACGCCTGGTTGTCGTCGCAGGCCATGATAGCCACCGGTTTGGGCAGCGATTGCAGCCACGTGATGAGCTGCGCCGTGTCGTAGTACCACAGGTCGTTCTGGGCTCCGCTGCGCAGCGACGAGAAGGTGAAATCGGGGTTCGCCTGCTCGATGGTCTCGCGGAAACCCTGGCAGCGTTCGTCCGAGAAGTCGATGCCCCGCGTCCCGTAGAAGGCGAAGTTGCGGAACCCCTTTTTCAGGAAATACTCCGCGGCCATGCGGCCGGCAAGGTGGTGCGGCCCGGTGATGTTGGGGATCGTCGTGAAACGCTTCTTGAAATCCTGCGCGATGGCGATGATGCCGTTTTCGCGGAACAGACCGACGTTGTCCGTGTTGTAGAACTGCCCGATCACGGCGTCGGCCTTCATCCGCACGGCCCATTCGACCACCGCCTCTATGCCGAACTTGTCGCGTATCGACAACGGCAGCCGGCAAAGGCTCCACGCCTGCGCCGTGTCGTGCGCATAGCGGGCCATGCCGAGCAGCAGTTCGCGGGCATAGGCTTCGGAAAAATCGGTCAGGAAAATTACGCGTGCCATGGTCTGGTTGGGTCTCTTCGAGGGTAAAGATAGCTTTTTTTCGGGAATTTTCTGCCCCAGGACGGAATTTCGGGCGAAAAGGCACTCCTGCCGGGGTTTCGGCGCCGGATAGGAAGGTTCTGCGCGATGTGAGGATGTAAAAGCGCAAATAGCCACGGACGGGACGCTTCTCTTCTCTTATATTTGTATAACCTAAACTGCGACCGGTTCCGATGCTGCGCAGATACGGCTGCCGGGGTTTGCAATACCGCCCCGGAATCCTTATCTTTGATGGAACGCTTTACGGACGGGGCGCATACACCGAAACTGCCATGACCAAAAAACTTACCTTCGCCTTGCTGGCCCTCGGGCTCCTTGCGTGCGCGCCGCGGCCGGCCGGCCCGGTCGATTATGTAGACCCGTTCATCGGCACGGGCTACCACGGGCATACCTACCCGGGCGCAACGACGCCGTTCGGTATGGTGCAGCTCAGCCCCGACACGCGTGCCGGGGACTGGGACGCCTGCGCCGGTTACCATTATGACGATACGACCATCGACGGTTTTTCGCATACGCACCTCAGCGGTACGGGGTGTGCCGACCTGGCCGATGTCCTGTTCCATCCCACCACGCGCGAAATCGTGTTGCACGACGGTGCCTGCGTCCTGCAGCCCTATTTCTTTTCGCACGGGGACGAGAAGGCCTCCTGCGGCTATTATGCCGTGGAGTTACCCGGTGAAAATATCCGGGTGGAGCTTACGGCGGCGCCCCGTACGGGCGTGCACCGCTATACCTTTACGGGCAAGGGGCCGCGGCAGGTGGTCGTCGACCTGATGCACACGATCGCCGAGGAGCAGGTCGACATGCGCGAATTGCGGACGACGGCGCCCGATGAGATCGCCGGGATGCGCCGCACGCAGGGGTGGGTGCCCGACCAGTATGTCTTTTTCTCCGCCCGTTTTTCGGAGCCTTTCGCCGACGTGCGGCTGCTGGGCGACAAACAGGCCGTGCTGACCTTTGCGCCGGACACCGAAACGCTTACGATAGCCGTCGGGTTGTCGTCGGTCAGCGCTGAGAATGCCCGTCTCAACAGCGTCGCCGAGGTGCCGGAGCTGGATTTCGATGCCGTGCATGCGCGTGCCGCCGCGCTGTGGCGCGAAGCGCTGGGCGACATCGTCGTCGAGGGCGGTTCGCGCGACGAAATGGTCAATTTCTATACGGCGCAGTACCATACCAAGCTGACGCCCAATCTGATGAGCGATGTCAACGGCGAGTACCGCCGTCACGACCAGCGCATCGCGCGTATGCCGCAGGGCGGGGCCTACTATTCGACATTCTCGCTGTGGGACACTTTCCGCGCGTGGAACCCGTTGCAGACGCTGGTGGATACGACGTTAGTCAACGACATGATCCGCAGTATGCTCGACATGTACGACATAACGGGCGAGCTTCCGATCTGGCCGCTCGCGTCGGGCGAGACGGGGACGATGATCGGCTACCATGCCGCGTCGGTCATTGCCGACGCCTACCTGAAAGGTATCCGCGGATACGATGCCGAAAAGGCGCTCGATGCGATGATCCGCTCGTCGAACATCAATAAGAAAGGTTCCGATTACTATGTGGCACAGGGGTTTATACCTTCCAATATCAAGCGCGAGTCGGTCTCCTGCACGCTGGAATATGCCTACGACGACTGGGCGATCTCCCGCATGGCCGGGGCCATGGGTCGGGACGACGTCGCCCGGGAGTATGCGCAGCGGGCGCTCAACTACGCCAATGTCTTCGACGGGTCGACCTGTTTCTTCCGCGGCCGCGGGACGGACGGCAACTGGTCTGAGCCGTTCGAAGAGTTCGCCACGGGGCGCGACTATACCGAGGCCACGCCGTGGCACTACCGTTTCTTCGTGCCGCACGACGTGAACGGGCTCGCCGGGCTTTTCGGCAGCCGCGAGGCATTCGTCCGTGAACTGGATCGGCTCTTTACGCTCGAATCGGACGAGATGCAGCTCGACGTAAGCGACGTGACGGGGCTCATGGGGCAGTATGCCCACGGCAACGAACCCAGCCACCACATGGCCTACCTCTACAATTATGTCGGGCAGCCGTGGCGGACACAGGAGCTCACGCGCAGCCTGCTGCACGGGATGTACGCCCCGACGCCTGCGGGGATCATCGGCAACGAGGACTGCGGCCAGATGTCGGCGTGGTACATCTTCTCCAGCCTGGGCTTCTATCCCGTCTGCCCCGGCTCGAACCAGTTTGCGCTGACCGCCCCCCAATTCCCGAAGGCCGTCGTGCGCCTGGCCAATGGCCGCACGCTGACCGTTACGGCAAACAACCCCCGCCGCAATACCTATATCGCTTCGGTGACGCTCGACGGAGTGCCCGTGACCGAAAATTTCATCACCTACGAACAACTGATGCAGGGGGGAGAACTGCACTTTACGCTCCGGCAGCGCCCTGACTTCACGCGCGGCACGGAGGCTGCCGCAGAACCCTATTCGCTCACGCGCGGCCAGGTCGTTTCGATCCCCTATACCACGCAGAACGTGAGCCTCTTCACCGAGCCTGTGGCCGTCGCCCTGGCCACGACGACGGCCGGGGCCGAAATCCGCTATACGCTCGACGGCTCGGAGCCGGACGAAACCTCGGCGCTCTATGCCGGGCCCGTCGTTGTCGACCGCTCGCTGACGCTCAAGGCGCGGGGATTCAAACCCGGGGCCGCACCGAGCCGTACGCTGACGCTCCAAGCCGAGAAGGCCGTATTCCGCAAAGGGCTGTCCGGAGCGGGCGCGGCCATGCGTCCGGGCGTCGCCTATGCCTGTTACGAAGGCGTGTTCTCGCATGTGGACGAGATTCGCCGGGGGAAGCTCGTGGCGTCCGGGACAATGCCCGAGCCGTCGATTGCCGATGCCCCGCAGGAAGACCATTTCGGATATATTTTCAACGGCTGGATCCGCATTCCCGAACGGGGCGTGTGGGAGTTCATGACCAAGAGCGACGACGGCAGCGTGCTCGTGATCGGCGACCGGAAGGTGGTCGACAACGACGGGTCGCACGCTTCGGTCATGGCGACCGGGCGCGTGGCGTTCGAAGCGGGTCTGCATCCCTATACGCTCATGTATTTCGAGGATTACGAGGGGCAGGATCTCTCCTGGGGCTGGAGGGCGCCCGGAGCGGCTCTCTTCGAGCAGATCCCCGCGGAGCGTCTGTGCGTCGAATTTCCCAATTGTCCCGGTGATTAAACTATAAAGTTATGAAACGATTGTTCTATCTTCTGGCGGCAGCGGCGTTCACTGCCTGCGGTTCGGCCACGACGCTCAGCGTCATGACCTTCAACATGCGTTACGACAACCCCGAAGACGGGGCGGATAACTGGCGTTTCCGCCGCGGGCGGGTCGCCGAGGTGATCGCTTCGCATGGCGTCGACGTTTTCGGTACGCAGGAGCTGCTTGCCAACCAGCTCGGCGACCTGAAGCGTTTGCTGCCCGGCTATGCTGCGGTGGGCGTCGGCCGTGAGGACGGTGCCGAGGCGGGCGAGTTCAGTGCCGTATTTTATCGGCGGGATCGTTTTACGCCCCTCGAATCCGGGACTTTCTGGCTGAGCGAAACCCCCGACGTCGCAGGCTCGAAAGGGTGGGACGGCGCCTGCGAGCGCGTGGCAACCTGGGTCGTACTGCATGACAGGGAAGGGAGCCGGGAGTTCCTCTTCGTCAACACCCACCTCGACCATGTAGGGCAGGTCGCCCGCGACGAAGGCGTGAACCTGCTCAGGGAGCGCATCGAAGCGCTGCGCGGGGATCGGCCTGTGATCCTGACGGGCGATTTCAATTCCGAGCCCGGCTCGTCGGTCGTGGCGCACGTGCAGAAAGACGGCGTGCTGCATGACGTGAAGGAGGTCGCCGCCCGTAAATCCGGCACGGAGTGGAGCTTTTCCGACTTCGGGCAGATACCCGAGTCCGAACGCCCGTTGCTCGACTACATCTTCGTGAGCGACGGCATCGCAGCCGACCTTTACGAGGTGCTGCCCGATACGCTCGGTGGCGGTTATGTCTCCGACCATGCCCCCGTGATGGCCATTGTCAAATTCGAAAAATAACATCCCGCAATGAAAAAGATACTCAAAAGCTGGCTGCTGTTCGCAGCACTGTGCACCTGCGCCACGGCTGTGGCCGAGCGCCCCATCCTGATCCATTCGCACAACGATTATTGCCGCCGTGCCCCCTTCTGGCAGGCGTACGCCCAGCAGGTCTATTCCATCGAGGCCGACGTGTTCCTGCACGGCGGCAAGCTGCTCGTGGGGCACGAGGTCGAAGACCTTTCGCCCGGCATGACCTTCGAGGCGCTCTACGTCGAACCGCTGGTGACGCTCTTCGGGCGTAACGGCGGGCGTGCATGGAAGGATTCCGGCGAACACCTTCAACTGATGGTCGAGCTCAAGTCTGCTACCGAACCGACTTTACAGGCCGTTGCGGCATTGCTGGGCCGCTATCCCGAGGTGTTCGACCCGGCGGTGAACCCCGAGGCCGTGCGGATCGTTGTCACGGGGCGTGTCCCGGCACCGGCCGATTTCGGCAAATATCCCTCCTATATCCGTTTCGACGGGGTGTGGGATGCCGACTATACGCCCGCGCAACTGGAGCGCATCGCCCTGATAAGCGCCGATTTCAGCGACTATTCGCAGTGGAACGGCAAGGGCTCGATCATCCCGGCCGAGCGTGCGGAACTGGAGACGGTCATCGACCGCGCACATGCCTGGGGAAAACCCGTGCGTTTCTGGGGCGCCCCCGAAGGGACGACGGTTTACTATACCTTTTATGATATGGGTATCGACTACCTCAATACCGATCACCCCGAGGTGTGCGCCGCGTTCTTCGATGATTTCGGCAACAAGAATTTCCAGATCGGCGAGCGCCGCACGGCCGCCGAAGGCGTGACGGGCACCAAGCGCCTGGACAAGACCACGCGCGATTTCCGGGGCTTCCAGAACGACAAACTGCAACTCTCCAAGGGCATCGACGTCTACACCCCGACTTACCGCAACGACGGGGGCCGGGGACGGGTTCGCAACGTGATCTACCTGATCGGCGACGGCATGGGGCTGTCGCAGATCGTGGCGGCTTTCTATGCCAACAAGGGGCTGTCGACCCTGCAGATGAAATATATCGGCCTGCAACAGAACAATGCGCTGGATGCCTTCACGACCGACTCGGCCGCCGGCGGCAGCGCCCTGGCCACGGGCGAACGCCATGATAACCGCCATATCTCGATGAGCCCGGAGGGCGTGCCCTATCCCTCGCTGAGCGATTTCTTCCACGACAGGGGGCTGCCCGTGGGCGTCGTGACGCTGGGTAACATTGCCGATGCCACGCCGACGGCCTTCTACGGGCATTCGGTCGAGCGCGACAATGCCGACGAGCTGACCCGCTGCCTCATGGACGGGCGCATCGACCTGCTCTGCGGCAGCGGCATCCGTGAATTTACGCGCCGCAAGGACGGGATCGACCTGGTCGGGGAGCTGGAGAAACAATACGATTTCGTGCGTTCGGTCGATGGGATCGATGCCGCGAAGGGCAAGGTCATCTGCATCGACGAGGCGATGGACGATGCGGCCGAGGAGGCCAACCTGACACTGCTGGCCGATGCCACGCGCGCTTCGATCGCCAAATTGCAGGAACGCGGCGGCGAAGGGTTTTTCCTGATGGTCGAGGGCGCCAAGATCGACTATGCGGGGCACTCGCGCTGCCTGCCCGGTTCGGTCATCGAGACACTGAGCTTCGACCTGGCCGTTGCCGAGGCGCTGAAATTCGCCGACACGAACGGCGAGACGCTCGTCATCGTCACGGCCGACCATGAAACCGGCGGCCTGGTGGTGGTCGACGGCGACGAGCATACGGGGCGTGTGACGGGCGTCTATGTTTCCGACGACCATACGCCCGCCATGCTTCCGGTATTCGCCTACGGCCCGGGCGCCGACAAGTTCTGCGGCACCTACATGAATACCGAGATTGCACGCCGGATAAAATCACTGATAAAATAACCGCATACTATGACGCTACGCAAACAAATCGCGGCATTCGTGTCGCTGGTCTTCGCAGCGGGCACGGCAGGGGCGCAAGACCTCAAATCGGGGCCCTACAAGCTGCCCTACAAAAATACCTATGTAAAGGAGGTATTCGTGGCCGAGAACGAGTTTCGCACGGCCAAACCCGAACACATCAAACCCCGGACGTTCGCCGAGGCGCGCAAGATCCTGCCCTCGCCCGTGTGGGAAGGGCATGAAAAGGAGGTCGAGATGTACTGGCACGCCTGGCAGATCGCCGTGGGCAACATCCGCCAGCCGCAGGAGGGCTCCGGGTTCGTGTCGCCTTACCTTGATATTGCCTACAACGGCAATATCTTCATGTGGGACGCTTCGTTCATGATGATGTTCGCCCGCTACGGTTACCGCTTTTTCCCGTTCCAGCGCACGCTGGACAACTTCTACGCCAAGCAGCATCCCGACGGGTTCATCTGCCGCGAGATCCGTGCCGACGGCTCCGACTGCTTCGAGCGCTACGATCCCACCTCGACGGGGCCCAACCTGCTGCCGTGGGTCGAACTGATGTATTACCGCCAGTTCGGCGACATCGACCGCCTGCACAAGGTTTTCCCCGCCCTGTGCGCCTATGCCAAGTGGTGGCGGCTCAACCGCACGTGGCCCGACGGCACCTACTGGTCGAGCGGATGGGGGACGGGCATGGACAACATGCCCCGCGTGAAGCCCGAATACAACCCGATCTTCTCGCACGGCCACATGGTCTGGCTCGACACCAACCTGCAGCAGATGCTGGTCGACGAGTCGCTGCTCAACATCGGTTTCCACATCGAACGCTGGCAGGAGATCGAGGACATGGAGGACGAGATGAAACGGCTGCGCGCCTATGTCAACGAGCACCTGTGGGACGACGCGACGGGTTTCCTCTACGACCGCTACGGCGACGGGTCGCTCTGCACGACCAAGGGGATCGGCGCCTTCTGGGCCCTGCAGGCCGACGCGCTGGACAAGGGGCGGATGGACCGCATGGTGGCGCACCTGGCGGACACGGCCGAATTCGACCGTCCGCACCGCGTGCCGTCACTCTCGGCCGACCACCCGAAATACAACCCGACGGGCCGTTACTGGCAGGGCGGCGTATGGCCGGGTGCCAATTACATGGTCATCGACGGCCTCTACCGCAAGGGCTACCATGACCTTGCGCTGGAGGTGGCCGAAAACCATTTCAACGCCGTATTCGAAGTGTGGAAGAATACCGGGACTTTCTGGGAGTACTATGCCCCGGAGAAGATCGAACCCGGGTTCATGGCCCGCAAGGACTTCGTGGGCTGGGCGGGGCTGCCGCCGATCGCGGTGTTCATCGAGTATATCCTCGGCATCAAATCCGACTATTCCGAGGGGCGTATCGTGTGGGACATCAACCATACCGAGGCCCACGGCATCGACCGCTATCCCTATGGCCCCGAGGGTGTCGTGGGGCTGAAGGTCAAAGGCCGCAATTCAGCCGGGGACGTGCCCGCGGTGAGCGTTACGACCAACGTGCCGTTCGACCTGACGGTGACGTGGGGCGACGGGCAGAGCCGCACCGTCCGCGTGGAGAAAAGCGGCAGTGTGAAACTGAACTAAGGAACCTAACCTACCTATGAAAAAGATAACGACTCTTATGTGTGCCGTCGCCTTGTGGTGTTCGGCACAGGCACAGGCGCCCGCCCTGCATTTCGGCCGGGACGGCAAATTCCGGATCGCACAGTTCACCGACGTGCACCTCGACCTCGGTACGCCTTACCGCCGGGCGCAGGCGGAAAAAACCATCGCTCAGATGCGCTACATCCTCGATGCGGAGCATCCCGACCTGGTGGTCTTCACGGGCGACGTGGTGACGGGCAAGCCCGCCGCCGAAGCGTGGCACCGCGTGTTGGAGCCCGTCGCGGAACGCAACCTGCCGTTTTGCGTGGTGCTGGGGAACCACGACGCCGAGCAGGATCTCACACGCGCGGAGATCGGCCGCATCGTCACCTCGTATGCCGGCACGCTCAATACGCTCGGCGCCGGGGGCGAACTGGCCGACGTGGTGCTGGAGATCGCCGGGACGAAGAAACCTGCGGCGTTGCTCTACTGCCTCGATTCGCACGATTATTCAACAATCCCGTCTATCGACGGCTACGGTTGGTTTACTCAGGAGCAGGTGGGCTGGTACCGCGCCCGCAGCGCCGCCTATACCGCGGCCAACGGCGGGAAGCCGCTGCCGGCGCTGGCGTTTTTCCATATCGCCCTGCCCGAATACGTCGCTGCATGGCGGAACCCCGACAATACGCATGTCGGCCGTGCCGCCGAGGATGAATGCCCCGGGGCGCTGAACCCCGGCATGTTCGCCGCGATGGTCGAGTGCGGCGATGTGATGGGCACCTTCGTGGGACACGACCACGACATCGACTATGTGGTGGCCGAGAAGGGCATCGCTCTGGGTTACGGCCGTTTTTCGGGCGACGATACGACCTACAACAACCTGCGGCCGGGGGTGCGCATCCTTGTGCTGACCGAGGGCGAGCGAGGCTTCGAGACGTGGATACACGAGCGCGACGGCCGGATCGCAGACTATGTGGAATTCCGCGGCGGGAAAGTCGCGAAAGTCGGAAATAACAACTGATTGCGCGATGAGGATTGGTGTGGATTTGGGCGGCACGAACGTGCGCGCCGGCCTGGTGAAGGATGGCCGCATCGTGCGGTTGCTCTCCGAACCCTGCAAAGCCGACCGCCCCGAAGGGGAGGTCGTGGATCATATTGCCTCGCTCATCGGGAAGCTCATCACCCCCGACGTCGCCCGCATCGGCATCGGCGTGCCGTCGGTCGTGGATGCGGCGCGCGGGATCGTCTACAATGTCGTAGGCATCCCGTCGTGGCGCGAGGTGTACCTCAAAGATCTGCTCGAAAAACGGTTCGGCGTCCCGGTATATGTCAACAACGACTGCAATTGCTTTGCTCTGGGCGTCAGCCGCTTCGGCGAGGCGAGCGCATACAGCGACGTGGTGTGCGTGGCGCTCGGCACGGGTGTCGGCGCGGGGATCGTGATCGGCGGCGAACTCTATTGCGGGCACGATACGGGCGCCGGGGAGATCGGGAGCATCCCGTACCTCGACCGCGACTACGAATACTATTGCAGCAGCCGTTTCTTCGTAGGCCGCGGCACGACGGGCAAGGAAGCCTACGAGCGTGCCCTGGCGGGCGATCCCGCGGCGCTGGCGCTGTGGCACGAATTCGGCGGGCACATCGGGCGGCTGGTGATGATGATTCTCTATGCCTACGACCCCGAAGCGATCGTTTTCGGCGGGAGCATCGCCCATGCCTACGGGTTTTTCCGGGAGGCGATGTACGAGCAGCTCAAACAGTTCCCGTATGCCAAGACGGTCGAACGGCTCCATATCTGCTGTTCGTCGGTCGAACACGTGGGGCTGCTGGGGGCTTCGGCGTGCGAATAACGGGCCGGGGTTTTGATTTGTCCGTTTTTTGCCTTATTTTTACCTTGTGTTCCTGAGCAACCCCATTTAAAACAAGCCCGATATGAAGAGACTTATACTCCTCGTTGTCCTCTGTGCGGCCCTCTGCGGCTGCGGTAAGGTAATCCCCGCCGACGATGAAGTCGCGGTGGTGCCGCTCCCCGAACGTGTCGTGAAAGGGCAGGGAACCTTTTTGCTGACCGCTTCGACCGAAGCGGTGCTGCTGTCGGGCGACGACAGTCTGGCCTGTGTGACCGGGGCGCTCGACGAAGTGCTGGAACCGGTGTTCGGCAAAGGGTTGCGGGTGCGGCATGCCGACGTGCCCCTCGACGGGGCGCTGAATATCTCGTGCGACGCGGCGATGCCGGCGGATGGCTACCGCCTGGAGTTTACGCCCGGGCGTGCGGAGATTGTTGCCGGGAGTGCAGCCGGGGCGTTCTATGCGGTGCAGACCCTCCGCCAGTTGATCCCCGCTGCGGCTTACGGTGCGGCCAACGTGCGGGCCGTGGAGCTGCCCGTCGTGACGATCGAGGACAAACCGTGCCTGGGCTACCGGGGCATGATGCTCGACGTCTGCCGCCATTTCTTCACGGTCGACGAAGTGAAGGAGGCGCTCGACATCATGGCCCTGCATAAGCTCAACGTGTTCCACTGGCACCTTACCGACGACCAGGGGTGGCGTATCGAGATTAAGAAATACCCGAAGCTGACCGAGGTGGGTTCCGTACGCAGCCGTACGCTGATCGGCCGCGACCCGGGCGGCGAGTACGACGAAAACTGCAAGTTCGACGAAACGCCCTATGGCGGTTACTATACGCAGGACGAGATCCGCGACATCGTGGACTACGCCGCGAAGCGTTTTATCACGGTGATCCCCGAGATCGAATTCCCCGGACATGCCGTGGGTGCGCTGGCCTCCTATCCGTGGCTCGGCTGCACGGGCGAGCAATACGAGGTGCGCCAGACCTGGGACATCGACGATAGGGTGTTCTGCATCGGCAAGGAGACGACCTTCGAATTCATCGAGGGGGTGCTGGAAGAGGTCGTCGGCCTTTTCCCGTCGGAATACATCCATATCGGCGGCGACGAATGCCCGACGGTGATGTGGGAGAAGTGCCCGCATTGCAAGGCGCGCATGAAGGCCGAAGGGCTGAGGCGTCCGCGCCAGTTGCAGAACTACGCCACGGCACGCGTCGAGAAGTTCCTGAATGCCCGCGGACGCCGCCTGATCGGCTGGGACGAGATACTCGAAGGCGATGTCACCCCGACGGCGACCATCATGTCGTGGCGCGGTGCGAAAGGGGGCATCGAAGCCGCCAGGCAGGGCAACCATGCCATCATGGCGCCGACCACGAACTGCTACCTGGATTACTACCAGACGCGAGATACGGCCCGCGAACCCCTTGCCATCGGCGGGTACGTACCCGTGGAGAAGGTCTACGAACTCGATCCTTACGAGCAGCTCACGCCTGCCGAGCAGGCTTGTATTCTGGGCGTGCAGGCCAACCTGTGGACGGAGTATATCGCGACATGGCCCCATGCCGAATATATGCTTCTGCCGCGCCTGAGCGCGCTGGCCGAAGTGGGGTGGAGCCTCGACCGGAAGGATTATGCCGGCTATCTGCACCGTGTCCGCCGCCTGGCGCGGATCTACGATGCCTGCGGGTATAATTATGCGCGGCACATTTTCGGAGAGTAGGGCGGCGCCCGCATAAGGACGGGGATCGGCTGAGTGTCGATCCCCGTTTTTTGTACCCCGCAGCGGCACCGCAGGCCCTCGGGGATATTATCTCGGGTTTTGCACGGTGTGTTCGTAAATTTTTGCTATCTTTGGAGGCAAAAAGTGTGCGGATTATGGATTTGAAATACGTGCGGAGCGAATTGCGCAAGCTCTCGGAAATTGTTGAAGGCTGGAATGCGACCCAGGAGATCGGCTCCCTCGAGCGGGATCTCGCACTCGATAAATTGCGGACACTCTACGAGGCCGTGCGTTTCGGTACGGAGGAGGAACCCGCTGCGGCCGATGCCGTCCGGCAGGAGGCCTTCCCGACGAAGATCCCGGTCAGCCTCGACCTCGGCGAAGTGCTTTCGATCGAGCCGCTGCCCGTGGCGGAACCCGAATTGCCGTCGCTCTCCGGATCCGGGCCGGAACCCGAATCCGGGTTCATTGCGCCCCCGGCCGGCCTGCCCGTGGCGGAGCCCGGGGCAGCTTTCCCCGATTGCGATACCGCGGCGGCGGAAACGGTGGCCGAATCTGTGCAGGATTCCGTGCCGGCGGACGGACAAGAGCCGGCCGGGGGTGTTGCGGAACCTGCCGAAATCCCGGCTGAACCGGCTGCGGGGCGAACTGCGGAGGCTGAACTCCCGGTTGCCGGGCTGGTTCCCGATCCTGAAACCCCGGCTGCGGAAGAAATCCCTGCGCCCGAATCGACTGGAAATAGCGCCGGCAAGGAAGTGCCGGCTGAAAATATTGCGGCGGCATCCGAATCGCATGGGGATTCCGGCTCGCAGGAGCTTGCCCGTGTGCCGGGGGCATCCGGGCCGCAAGAGTCAACCGACCCCCGGGACGAGCCCGCACACCGGGAAGCACCCTCGGGGATGCCCGAACCGGAAGCAATTGCCGGAGCACGGGCGGAAACGGGCGTTACCCACCCGGCTCCCGGAGCGGGGGCGCATCCTGCGGCAGCGCCGCAGCCGATCGCGCCGACCTTGTTCGGCATCGAAGAGGAGACCCAGCGCCACCGCCATAAACAGCGGGTAATCATGTCGCTTTACAATCCCGAACCCACGGCTGCACGGCCGACGGCCGAAAAGCCTGCTCCGGCACCTGCCGCGGGGGACGCCGCAAAACCCGTGGCAGGGCGGCCGCAGCTTCCAACCGACAGTCCGGCAACCGACAGTCCGGCAACCGACAGTCCGGCAACCGACAGTCCGGCAACCGACAGCCCGGCAACCGACAGCCCGGCAACCGACAGCCCGGAACCGGCATCCGGCCCTGGCGCTTCGGCTCCCGGGGCTCCGCGTATGTTCGCCGGGGATGAGGCCCCTGCCGAAGGTGCGTATGCGGCGTCCGTGCCGCAGCGTCCGGCGCCCGTGTCCGACACCGGGGATGACGACGAAGAGCCCGATTTCGAGGAGATTACCCTTGCAGGAAACGGGGCGCCGAATAACGGGGCCGTACTGGGCGAAGTGATCAACCATGACAAACAGACGCTGGCCGATACGATTGTGCCGCCGCGCGACATGGCCTCGGAACTGCGCCGCAACGAGCCCGTCACCGACCTGAGGCGCGCCATCGGCATCAACGACAAGTTCCTGATGATACGCGACCTGTTCGACGGCGATGCCCGGGCTTACGAAGCGGCGCTCGACAAGCTCGATGCCTTCGGCGATTTCGACGACTGCATGATCTACATTGCCGAGAATTATGCCTGGAATGCCAATTCCGACGGCGCGAAGTTCCTGATGGAACTGCTCGAACGTAAATTCGCATAGCCCCATGGCCAAGCTCTATATCGTACCTACGCCGATCGGGAACCTCGACGATATCACGCTGCGGGCGGTCAATGTGCTGCGCGAGGTGGATTTCATCCTCGCCGAGGATACGCGTACTACGTCGTTCCTGCTCAGACACCTCGGTATCGAGAAAAAACTCCATTCGCACCACAAGTTCAATGAACACGCCACGGTCAAGATGGTGGCCGGGTCGATTGCCGCCGGACGCAATGCCGCGTTGGTTTCGGACGCCGGGACACCCGGTATCTCCGACCCGGGGTTCCTGCTCGTCAGGACTTGTGTCGAGGCCGGCATCGAGGTCGAGACCCTGCCCGGTGCCACGGCGCTCATCCCCGCCCTTGTGCAGAGCGGCTTCCCGTGCGACCGGTTTTGTTTCGAGGGGTTCCTGCCCCAGAAAAAGGGGCGGGCGAAGCAGTTGCAGGCGCTCGCCGACGAGGAGCGTACGATGATATTTTATGAATCGCCCTACCGGGTGGTGAAATGCCTCGAACAGTTTGCCGAAGTGTTCGGCCCCGGGCGCCGGGTGTCCGTATCGCGCGAACTGACCAAGAAGTTCGAGCAGACCGTGCGGGGCACTGTCGCCGAGGTGCTGGAGCATTTCCGCACGACCGAACCCAAAGGCGAATTCGTGATCGTGCTGGCCGGAAAACCCAAGCCCGGACGGGAAACGCAGGGGGATGGCGACGAACAAAAGATCGGATATGATGAATAACAACGATACGCATCGGGTCAAACGCTCTTTCTCGGCATGGCTGGGGGAGATGCGCGAATTCCTCCGGGGGCGTTTCAGCCTCGATGAGGACAAGGCGCAGCGCGACGAGGTCGTGGCGTCGATTTCCAAGGGGGTGGTATTTCGCGGGGTCAACCTGTGGGTACTGATCTTTGCGACGATGATCGCGTCGCTGGGCCTGAATGTCAACTCGGCCGCCGTGATCATCGGCGCCATGCTCATCTCGCCCATCATGGGGCCGATCATGGGCATCGGCCTTTCGCTGGGTATCAACGATTTCGAACTGCTCAAAAAGTCGCTGCGCAATTATGCGCTGATGTTCGTCGTGGCGATCGTCACCTCGACGGTCTATTTCCTGGTGTCGCCCCTGTCGTCGAACAGCAGCGAGTTGCTGGCACGCACCGTGCCGACGACCTACGACGTGCTGATCGCATTGTTCGGCGGTCTGGCGGGCATCGTGGCGCAGACGCGGCAGGATCGCACGTCGACCGTGATCCCGGGCGTGGCGATCGCTACGGCGCTGATCCCGCCCCTCTGTACCGCGGGCTTCGGCCTTGCCACGGGGCAGATGCGCTTCTTCTTCGGGGCGTTCTACCTCTTTTTCATCAACTCGGTATTCATCGCCCTGGCGACCTATGCCATGGTGCGGTTCCTGAAATACGAGAAAAAGGCGTTCATCGACAAGGTGCGCGAGCGCAACGTGAAGCGGCTGATGATGGTCATCACGCTGGTGACCTTCATCCCGAGCGTCGTCATCGGGTTCCACATGGTCAGGGTGTCGCTTTTCGAAGCGGCGGCCGACAAATATGTCTCGCAGGTATTCAATTTCCCCCATACGCGCGTGATCGAGTGTAATAAGCGTTACGCGCACCGCGGGCATCCGTCGCAGATCGAACTGCTGCTCCTGGGGGAGCCGCTCGACGACGGGACGATCGAGAACGCCCGTACCCAGATGCGCAGCTTCGGGCTCGACAAGGCCGAGCTGGTCGTCCGCCAGGCGAACACCACGGACAAGATCGACGTAGCGTCGCTGCAACAGAGTTACCTCGAACTCCTGGAAGAGAAGAACAGGCGCATCGGCGAGATGGCTGCGCAGCTGAAACGCTACCGTGTCACGAATGTCGAGGTGGACGACATTTCGCGCGAGGTGGGCGCCATGACCACGAACGTCAGGGCCATATCGCTGATGAAGGGCATTACGTTCGACGTTTCGGGCACGCCGCTCGATACGACGCTCGTCTGCGTGGTCACGCCGAAAGTCCCTTCCGACTCCATCGACCGGACGACACTTGCGAACTGGCTGAGAATCCGCACCAAGGTCGCCAACGTAAAACTTTTCGTCGAACCGTAACCGCTGATTTGCCGGATGAAACGTACAGAGCTGAATTTCGTACAAAAGGTATGGTTGGAGTCCCTGTGGCTCGGGGCCCGGGTGTTTGCCATGATGCCCTACTGGTTCAAATACTACATTGTTGAAAACCTGCTCTTTTTCATCATATATTATTGCCTGCGCTACCGCATGAAGGTCGTGAAGGCCAATTTGCGGAACTCGTTCCCCGAAAAAAGCGAGCAGGAACGGGCGGCCGTCTGCCGCAGTTTTTACCGTACGCTTGCCGAGATTTTCGTCGATACGGTCAATATGGCCCACATGGGCGAGGAAAAAGGCCGTACGGTTCTCACCGTAAAAGGGTTCGAGGAACATTATGCGAAGGTGCACGGCCGCGACTGGATCGCCATGACGGCCCATTTCGGCTGCTGGGAGTATTGCTCCTACTGGGGGCTTTACGAACGCTCGCAGATGCTCGTGGCCGTTTACCACCCGCTGCGCAGCAAAGTGATGGAATGCCTTTACCAGCGCCTGCGCAACTACGAGAATTCGATGACCGTGGCGATGAAGGATTCGCTGCGCTTCTACCTGCGCAACCGGGAACGCGGCATCGAGGGCAAGAACCTCGTGATGGGGCTTATCGCCGACCAGAACCCGCCGCGCCGCCCCGACAGCCATTGGTTCCGCTTTCTCAACCAGGATACGATCTTCTTCGACGGCGGGGAGAAACTGGCGCTGCGCTGTAACCTGCCGGTCTATTTCGTCCGGATGGAGCGCTTGCAGCGGGGACGTTACCAGATGTCGTTCGAACCGATCTACGACGGTGTGGAGGAGGTCGCCGAATACGAAATCACGGAACGCTACGTTAGACGTTTGGAAGCCATGATCCGCGAGCATCCCGAGCTCTGGATGTGGTCGCACCGCCGCTGGAAACACAAACGCACGAATGCCAATCGTTAAAATCGTCATACTCAACTGGAACGGCGCGGAACATCTGCGCCGCTTCCTGCCGAGCGTCGTGGCCGCGGCTCCCGCCGGGGTCGGGGTCGTCGTCGCCGACAACGGTTCGACGGACGGGTCGCTGGCGGTGCTGGCGGAGGAGTTCCCGACCGTCGCCGTGGTGCGCCTCGACCGGAATTATGGTTTTGCGGGCGGTTACAACCGCGCTTTGGCGCAGGTCGAGGCGGATTATTACCTGTTGCTCAATTCCGATGTCGAGACACCCCGGGGATGGCTGGAGCCGATCCTCGGCGTTCTGGAGCGTGAGCCCGACGTGGCGGTCGTTTCGCCCAAGCTGGTTTCGTGGCTCGACCGTACGAGATTCGAGTACGCAGGGGCTTCCGGGGGCTTTATCGACTTCCTGGGCTATCCTTTTTGCCGGGGGCGTATCCTCAAGCGGGTCGAAGCCGACGAGGGGCAGTACGACGACGCCCGCGACGTATTCTGGGTCAGCGGAGCGGCTTTTTGCTGCCGTGCCGACGTGTTCCGTGCATTGGGGGGCTTCGACGACGATTTCTTCGCCCATATGGAGGAGATCGACCTCTGCTGGCGCATGCAGCTCGCGGGTTACCGCGTGCGGGTCGTGCCCGGGAGTACGGTCTACCACCTCGGCGGCGGGACGCTGACGACCGATTCCCCGACCAAGGTGTGCTACAACCATCGCAATAACCTGGCGATGCTCTACAAGTGTGCTTCTCCCGTACAGCGTGCCGTCGTGGCCGTCGTGCGCCCCGTGCTCGACCTGATGGCTGCATTGTCGTACCTGGCACAGGGGCGGGGCGATAATTTCCGTGCCGTATTCCGCGCCTGGCGCGATTTCCTCCGCTGGCACGGCAGCCTGTCGCGCAAGCGGAAGGAGATTCGGCAGCAGTGCAGGGGGACGGTCGCCGGGAAGGTTTACCGCGGTTCCGTAGTCCTGCGTTACCTTTTGGGGCGAAAGACCTTCGGGCGGATGATGTGACCCGGCGGAAAAACTCAGGACGGAGATATGCCTTCCGGTGGAATAACCTAAAATAAGACCTCCCGGTTTTGCCGGGAGGTCTTATTTTAAACAGTATTCGGTG
>OMDT01000016.1_pt1 | contig 19809 bp, 14 predicted proteins | sample 1645271 | NCBI WGS metagenome assembly OMDT01 (sample SAMEA103958159, study PRJEB25191) | human gut metagenome | biome: human-associated habitat [ENVO:00009003]; feature: intestine environment [ENVO:2100002]; material: feces | place: Germany | collected 2013/2015
CATACCGGGAGCTATCCGGGAAAATATCGAAGAAACACTCCCCCGAAGAGACGCCGTCCTGTTAAAACAGCGTATGCTGCGTGCTGCGGAGGCTTTTTACCGGCCGCTCTTTCACCACATCGTCGTCGCAGAGATGCCCGATCATCAGCAGCGAGCGGGGATCGTGCCTGCGGCGGTTATACTCCGCCGTATCGTAATTGCCCCGGATGGCATAGCAATAGACACAGCCGTTCAGACAGCTTTCATAGGTGCCGATGTCGATGCTCTCGACGCAATTGCAGATATGGCGCTGGTTCGCATCCTTCTTCGCCGCGATCGGATAGCCCGCAATGCGTTCGACCAGCCCGCGGTCGATGCACATGCCGGCCGGGATGCCCAGGTGCCGAAGGTCGACCTTTGCGGTGCAGGTCTTCAATGCGATGGGCGTCGAGGCCGCCGTCCGGCGGAACGACACGGCCATCCGCCGGATTTCGTCCCGCTGCAGGGGCCCGATACCAAGCGCCCCGAGGACGCCGCGGATATGGCGGTAATGGTCGATGAAGCCCAGCATGCAGGTCGTCGTATGATCCCGCAGGGCATGGGCGATCCGGGCGAAGGCCTCGCAGTGGAAATCCACGTCGCAGGCCGCATTGGTGAGGATCGGGTCATAGCGCCACACCACCCTGTCGCGCCCTACCTGATCCGAGAGGCGTTTGAAGGTCTCGATCCGCCTTTCGAGCGGCGGCAGGTGCTTTTCCAGGTCGGCGTCGTAGGGATTGAGCGTATACTGGAAATAATAGTTGTAGCCCGACAACTCCCCGAGCCGCGGCAGCATCGGCGCCGGGTTCTTCGTCCAGAATACGATGCAGTCCACGACGTCGCGCCCGAGGCTGATGCGGCTGAGCGTCCTCGGGTCGAAGGGATTGGGCACAAGGAGGTAACCCTCCTGCAGGCGGTTGAAGAACCACGGCGCATAGAAAGCCGGAATATCCGTCCGGCGGCTGGCACTGATGATCATATCGGTAAAACGGGTTTTCCGTCGGTTCTATTTTGTCCGGGAGTAGGTTATCCGTATCCGGGAAGCCGTCCCCCGCGGCCGGAAGCGCGCCGCCTTTATCCGGAAGCCGCGATCCCCGGGCGGCAGCACGTCGCAGTGCGGCCTGGTCAGGCTTTCCGGCGGCCGCTGTGCAGGATGACGATCGTGACGGCTGCGACGATCAGCAGGATGCCCGCAGCGCCCTGCACCGTAAAGGGTTCGCCGAAGACCGCTACGCCGATGACCACGGCCGTAAGCGGTTCCAAGGCCCCGAAGACCGAGGTCAGCGTCGGCCCGATGCGTTTGATGGCCTGCACCAGCGTCATGTTCGACACGGCCGTGGCCGGAAGCGCCACCCCGAGGATGCAGAGCCACGCCGTGCCGTCCGTCTCGATGCGGATACCGCCCGTAACGAGGCCGCCGGCAATGAAATACAAAGCCCCCAGCCCCATCACGTAACAGGTCAGCACCGTGGAGTCGATCCCCACGGCACGGCTCTTGCGCACGCCGACGATATAACCGCCGTAAGAGACGACCGAAACGGCGGCCGAGACCATGCCCAGCGTGGTATTCCCCCGGGTGAAATCGACGTTGCCCAGCGAAAGGAGCACGGCGCCGACGATGGACATGCCGATGGCCGCAAAGACCCATACGGAGCCTTTTTCGCGGAAGAAGCACATCATGGCCAGGGCGACGGCCAGCGGATACATGAAATGGATGGTCGACGCGACACCGCTGGCGATATGCTGGTAGGCGATGACCAGGCTCAGCGACGTGGCGGCGCGGAAAAGGCTCAGGAAGAATACCGTCCGCAATTCCGGCCACGAGAGGCGGAAACTGCGCCCGGCGAGCAGCGCCAGGGCACCGAGAAACAGCGACGCGACACCCCAACGGTAGGACAGCACCTCGAACGAAGAGTAGCCCAGGCCGAGCAGCAGCAGTGTGAAGAGCGGCGCCAGCCCGAAAGTCGACGACGACAGGGCCGCGTAGAGAATACCTTTGGCACGTTCCATAAAACCGGGATTTCAGGAGGCAAATGTAGGAAATATTGCCGGTTTACACGAAATTTTTTGCAATTTTGCAGCGACTATGGATAACAAGATGGACAACCAGGAAGAAATACGGCTCCGGCTCGTCCGCCCCGACACATCGACCCACACGGAACTTCCCGTGGCGACGAGCGGCGTCTCGGCGGGTTTTCCCTCGCCGGCCGACGACCACCTCGACCCGCCCCTCGACCTGAACCGGGAGCTGGTCCGCAATCCGGGTGCGACATTCTTCGCTCGGGTCGCGGGCGACAGCATGCAGGACGACGGCATCGCCGACGGCGACCTGCTGGTCGTGGACAAGTCGCTGGAGGCCTACGACGGCTGTGTCGCCGTATGTTTCCTCGACGGGGAATTCACCCTCAAACGCCTGCGGATGGGACAGGGCAAGATCGTCCTCATGCCCGCGAACAAGCGCTACAAACCGATCGAGATCGGCCAGGAAAGCGATTTTTCGGTATGGGGCGTGGTGACGTACGCCATCAAAAAGGTCTGAAGCGGCCGCGGGGAGGCCCAGTCACTTCACGCCGAGCAATATCCCCGCGAGGGAACCACAACGCCCGAGGGGGGGGGGCACGGACAACATGCAACACGAAAAAACGATGTACGGACTTTGCGACTGCAATAATTTCTTCGCCTCGTGCGAGCGGGTCTTCCGCCCCGAACTGGAGGGGCGGCCCGTGGTCGTGCTGTCGAACAACGACGGCTGCGTCATCGCGCGCTCGAACGAGGCCAAGGCGCTCGGCATCCGCATGGGACACCCCTATTTCCAGATCCGCGACCTCGAAAAACGGCATAATGTAGCCGTCTTTTCGAGTAATTTCAACCTCTACGGCGACATGTCGCGGCGCGTGATCTGGACGCTCCGCCGCATGGTTCCCGCCGCCGAGGTATACTCCATCGACGAGGCGTTCCTCGACTTGCGGGGCATCGAGACCGGACGGCTGGAGGAGTTGGGACGGCACATCAGCCGCACGGTACGCCGCAATACGGGCATCCCCGTGAGCATCGGCATCGCCCCGACCAAAACGCTGGCCAAGATCGCGTCGAAACTCTGCAAGGAGTACCCCAAGTTGCAGGGCGCCTGCCTGATGTACCGTCCGCAGGACATCGAAAAGGTACTGCGCAAATTCCCGATAGAGGATGTCTGGGGCATCGGGCGCAAGCACCGGCGCATGTTGCAGGCCGCCAACGTACGTACGGCATGGGACTTCGTGCAGCGTCCCGAGGCATGGATACGCGGCCGCATGGGGGTCACGGGGCTGCGCACATGGAAAGAGCTTCAGGGCGAGGCGTGCATCGACTTCGAGAGCGCCCCGCCGGCCAAACAGCAGATCACCGTCTCGCGCAGCTTCGCGCACGAGCTGACCCAATACGAGGAGATACACACCTCGGTGGCGGCGTTCGCCTCGATGGCCGCCGAGAAACTGCGCCGCCAGCAAAGCCTCTGCGGCGAGGTGACGGTCTACATCCTCACCAACCGCCACCGCGAGGAGCTGCCCCAGTATTTCGAAAGCCAGACCGTGCGCCCCGTGGTGCCGACCGACGACACGCTGGAGCTGGTGCCGCTGGCGGCAAAGGCCCTGCAACGCATATTCCGCAAAGGCTACGGCTACAAGAAAGCCGGGATTACGCTTTCGGACATTTCGTCGCGCACGGGGCTGCAAACCGACCTGTTCGACCCCGTGGATCGTGCCAGGCACGCCCGGCTGATGGACGCCATGGATGCGACCAACCGCACCTACGGCCGCAACAGGGTCGTGGTGGCGGCACAGGGGTTCGCCCCGCTGAAAATGAACCGCCAGCACCTCTCGCAGGAATATACGACCGACTGGAAACAAATCATCACCGTAAAAGCAGACTGAAACGACCAGCCATGAATAGCAAGACCTATCCCCGCACGAACGACCGGCAGACGGTCTACCTGAACACGGTCATCGGCAACCCGATGATCGAGGTCGGGGACTACACGATCTACAACGATTTCGTGAACGACCCGACGCAATTCGAAAAGAACAACGTCCTGTACCACTACCCCGTCAACGGCGACCGGCTGGTGATCGGCAGGTTCTGTTCGATAGCGTGCGGCGCACGGTTCCTGTTCAACAGTGCCAACCACTCGCTGGGATCGCTGGCCAACTATACGTTCCCGCTCTTTTTCGAGGAGTGGGGACTGGACAGGAAGGATGTCGCCGCGGCGTGGGACAACAAAGGCGACATCGTAATCGGGAACGACGTATGGATCGGGTACGAAGCGGTCATCATGGCCGGTGTGAGGATCGGCGACGGCGCGGTGATCGCGGCGCGGGCGGTCGTCACCAGGGATGTCCCGCCCTACACCATCGTCGGCGGCGTGCCGGCCAGGGAGATCCGCAGGCGTTTCGACGCGGACACCGTAGCCAGGTTGCAGGAGATGCGATGGTGGGACTGGCCCATCGGGAAAATCCGCGAAAATCTGCCCCACATCATGCGGGGCGAGATCGGGAAACTCACCGAAGAATAGGCTTTGCACGCGGCAACGGCCTAAAAAACAGCGACCTGTCCACAGCCGGAAGGCAGCCTGTCCACGGACGGAAGGCAACCAATCCACGGCCAAAAGGCAATCTGCCCACGGACGGAAGGCAATCTGTCCTCGGCCGGGAGTGTTTCGCCGCAGCGGTTTTTCAAAACCATTCGGCGCCGAGGCCCCGTATCGCCCCAGGCCGGGATTGCGCCCGGACGGCAAGACACCCCGCTGCAAGGCGGGGTGTCTTACAATCGTATCGGAATCGAAAATGCCCCGGCGGCGGGCGCTATGCGGCGGCAAGTCCGGGACAGGACAGAGGTGGAAACGGCAACAGGATGTCCGGGCATGAAAGGCCGGGCACAACGCGGCGGCGACACCCACCCCTACTCAAAACCGCTTGGTATAGGCGTGGCAGTAGGGCTGCGTACCCTTGCGCTCGTAGTATCGCTGGTGGTAATCCTCGGCGGGCCAGAAACGGCCCGCAGGGGTGACTTGCGTCACGACGTCGTAGCCTTTGCGCCGCAACTCGGCGATGAGCCTCTCGGCCGTCGCCTGCTGGGCGGGCGAGGTGTAGAATATCTCGGAACGGTACTGGTCGCCGAGGTCGGGGCCCTGCCCGTTTTCCTGGGTCGGGTCGTGGATTTCGAAGAACAGGCGTGCCAGCGTCTCGTAGGACACCTTTGCAGGATCGAATACCACACGTACGGCTTCGGCATGTCCCGTACGGTGGCTGCATACCTCTTCATAGGTGGGATTTTCGGTCGTGCCGCCGATGTAGCCCGACTCGACCTTCAGGACTCCGGGCACTTTCGAAAGCATATATTCCACGCCCCAGAAACAACCTCCGGCAAAGATCGCCGTCGCGCCACGCTCCGCGGCCTGCCCTGCGGGCGGCATCCCGTCCCCCGGCCGGGCGGCGGCCGACGTCGAGTCAGCCCCGGACGCCTGAGCGCCGGGACTCCCGAATTGGGTTCCGGGCTGCTGCGTCTGCTTTTCGGGCTGCGAGACAGCCCGGCCTTCGGATTCCGGGGAGGAAGCCGCGGGTTTTACAGCCGTTTCGGCCCCGGCGGAAGCTTCCCCTTCGGGTTCGAACACGAGCGAGACGGAGTTGACGCAGTGGCGCGTATTTTTGGGCGTAAAGCCTTCGCCCGTAAAGACATGCCCCAGGTGTCCGCCGCAGCGGGCACAGGTGATTTCGGTACGCCGGCCGTCGGCATCCGTCGTGCGCCTCACGGCACCGGGGATTTCGTCGTCGAAACTCGGCCAGCCGCACCCGGCGTCGAACTTGTCCTGCGAACGGTACAACGGCGCACCGCACTGGCGGCAACGGTAAACCCCCTCTCCGCGATGCTTGTAATAACGGCCCGAAAAAGGCGCTTCGGTACCCTTGTCGACGATCACACGTCTTTCTTCCGGTGTCAACGGCTTCATATCCTGTGCTTTTACGGCCCCGGCAAGCGCCAGGCCAATGATCAGAACCAACAATCTCATACGGCCCACCCCGTCAAATATTACGCCACGACCTCCTCGCCGCGCAGGAATATGCGGCTGATAAGCGGCGTGGTATAGGCATAGGGCATGAACGCCACCGAAGGCATCGGCACCGTGAGGAAAAAATTGGCGACCTTGCCGACCGTGACGGAGCCGTAGTCGCGGCTCAGCCCCATGGCGTAGGCCCCGTTGAGCGTCGCGGCATTGATGGCCTCGGCAGGGGTCATCCGCATACGGATGCATGCCAGCGAGACGACCATGCGCATGTTGCCCGAGGGCGACGAACCGGGATTGTAGTCCGAAGCCAGCGCCACGCCCAGCCCGGCATTTATCATTTCGCGGGCCGGCGGATAGCTCATCCCGAGGAAGAATGCCGCGCCGGGCAGCATCGTCGGCGAGGTCACCGTGCCGTGCAGGGCGCCGATCTCGGGCCCGCCCATGCGTTCGAGGTGGTCGACCGACAGGGCGTCGTACTCCACGCCCACCTGCACGCCGCCCGAGACGGCGAGTTCGTTGGCGTGGATCTTGGCGCGCATGCCCAGCTTGCGCCCGGCCTTCATGATGCGTGCCGTCTGCTCCACGGTGAAGAACCCTTCGTCGCAGAACACGTCGACGAAATCGGCCAGCCCTTCGGCCGCCACCGCAGGCAGCATTTCGTTGCAGACCAGGTCGACATACTCCTCCTGCCGTCCGACGTAGGCGCGCGGCACGGCATGCGCCCCGAGGAACGTGGCGCGCACGGCCAGCGGCGCCGTCTCGCGGATGCGCCGGATGACGCGCAGCATCTTCAGCTCGTCGGCCGTAGTCAGCCCGTAGCCGCTCTTGATCTCCACGGCACCCGTCCCCATGGCGGCGATCTCGCGGATACGCCCCATCGCCTGGCGGTAGAGTTCCTCTTCGGAAGTGCGGTGCAGCAGGTCGGCGGAATTGAGGATGCCCCCGCCGCGGCGTGCGATCTGCTCATAAGTCAGGCCGTTGATCTTGTCGAGGAACTCCTGTTCGCGGCTCCCGGCATAGACCAGGTGCGTATGCGAATCGCAGAACGACGGGAAAAGCATCCCGCCCCCGGCGTCGACCACCTCGTCCGCGGCCATTTCGCCCAGCGAATCCATGCTCCCGAAGGCTGCGATACGCCCGTCGTCGGCCAGCAGCCAGGCATCGTCGAACGTCTCCAGCCGATCCATCTCCCCACCGCACAGGCGGAGGCGGCCGGCGGTCTCGATCCCGACGATCGTACCGATGTTCTTTACCAGCAGCCTCATAGTGTCCGGAGGAATTGGATGGAGGATTCGATATGGGGGTACATCACCGAGTCGTTGTCGATGAACGGCACCCGTTTGCGGTACTCGGCGACCATCTGTTCGATCGTCGCGGAGGAACGCGCCGGGCGGCGGAAATCGAGCGCCTGCGCGGCATTGAACAGCTCGATGGCCAGCACGCGCTCGGTGTTGAGCACCACGCGGTAGAGTTTGGTGGCGGCGTTGGAACCCATGCTCACATGGTCTTCCTGCCCCTGCGACGAGGGGATCGAGTCGACCGAGGCGGGCATGCACAGCCCTTTGGACTGGCTGACGATCGACGCCGCGGTGTATTGCGGGATCATGAAGCCGCTGTTCAGCCCCGGGTTGGCAACCAGGAACTTCGGAAGTTCCCGGGCGCCCGAAATCAGTTTATAGGTGCGCCGCTCGGAAATGTTGCCCAGCTCGGCGAGGGCTATGGCGAGGAAATCCATCGCCAGCGCGATGGGCTGGCCGTGGAAATTCCCCGCCGAGACGACCATGTCCTCGTCGGGGAAGACCGTCGGGTTGTCGGTGGTGCTGTTGATCTCGGTCGTCAGCACGCTTTCGACATAGTCGATGGTGTCCTTCGAAGCCCCGTGCACCTGGGGGATGCAGCGGAACGAATAGGGATCCTGTACGTGTTTCTTGGGACGTGCGGCCAGCTGGCTGCCTTCCAACAGGCGCCGGATGTTGCGTGCCGTGGCGAGCTGCCCCCGGTGGGCGCGGATCAGGTGCACCTCGTCGCAGAAAGGCTCGATGCGCCCGTCGAAAGCGTCGAGCGACAGCGCCCCGATGCGGTCGGCCCACTCGCTCAGGCGGCGGGACTGGATCAAAGCCCAGACGCCGTAGGCGCTCATGAACTGCGTGCCGTTGAGCAGCGCCAGCCCCTCCTTGGACTGGAGCTCGATCGGCTGCCATCCCCGCTCGGAGAGCACGCCGGCAGCCGGGCGCACAGCCCCCTTGTATTCCACTTCGCCCAGCCCCAGCAGCGGCAGGCTCATGTGCGCCAGCGGCGCCAGGTCGCCCGATGCGCCCAGCGAACCCTGCTGGTAGACCACGGGCAGGACGTCGTTGTTGAAAAAGTCGATCAGCCGCTCCACGGTCGCAAGCTGCACGCCCGAATGGCCGTAGGAGAGCGACTGGATCTTGAGCAGCAGGATCAGCTTCACGACCTCGGAAGGCACCCGCTCGCCGGTACCGCAGGCATGCGACATCACGAGGTTCTTCTGCAACTGCGCCAGCTCGTCGTAGCCCACCGAAATATCGCACAGCGAACCGAATCCGGTGGTGATGCCGTAGACCGGCCGCTCGGGGTTTTCCATCTTGCGGTCGAGGTATTCGCGGCAGCGGACGATGCGAGTCCGGGCATCGTCGCTCAGTGCCAGGGGAAGGTGCCGTTCGAGGATTTCACGGATGCGGGCAAGGGAAAGGTGCTCCGCGGAGATATGGTGATGTTCCATGTGAAGTGATAGGGATTTATTCGTTTTCTTTCAATATATTACGTATCAATTCCTCATCGGCGACATTGGGCAGCGTGACCTGCAGGCCGGGGGTGCGTTCCATCTCGCGGCGTATGGCCGACATGGCACCCTCGTTGCGCGCCCAGCTGCGGCGGGCGATGCCGTTGTTGACATCCCACAGCAGCATCTCCCGGATGTGGCGGTCGGCATCTTCCGAGCCGTCGACCACCATGCCGAAGCCGCCGTTGATGACCTCGCCCCAGCCTACGCCGCCGCCATTGTGGATCGACACCCACGTGGCGCCGCGGAACGAGTCGCCGATGACGTTCTGCACGGCCATGTCGGCCGTGAGGTTCGAGCCGTCGTAGATGTTCGACGTCTCGCGGTAGGGCGAGTCTGTGCCCGACACGTCGTGGTGGTCGCGGCCCAGCACGACGGGGGCCGAGAGACGCCCGTCGGCAACGGCCCGGTTGAAGGCCTGTGCGATCCGTGTGCGCCCCTCGCTGTCGGCATAGAGGATACGCGCCTGCGAACCGACGACCAGCCGGTTACGGCCGGCCTCGCGGATCCAGTGGATGTTGTCGTCGAGCTGCCCGGCGATCTCGGCGGGCGCCGTGGCGCGGATCTCCTCCAATATTTCGGCGGCGAGGCGGTCGGTGAGCTCGAGGTCTTCGGGGCGGCCCGAGGTGCAGACCCAGCGGAACGGGCCGAAGCCGTAGTCGAAGAACATCGGCCCCATGATGTCCTGCACATAGGAGGGATAACGGAAACGGCCGCCCTCGCCCATCACGGCAGCCCCGGCGCGCGAGGCTTCCAGCAGGAAGGCGTTGCCATAGTCGAAGAAATACATCCCCCGCGCGGTGAGTTTGTTGATGGCGTCGACCTGGCGGCGCAGCGACTCCTGCACGCACTCGCGGAAGCGGGCGGGCTCCTCGGCCATCATCTTGTTCGAAGCCTCGTAGCTTACGTCCACGGGGTAGTAGCCGCCCGCCCAGGGGTTGTGGAGCGAGGTCTGGTCGGAACCCAGGTCTACGGCAATCTCCTCGGCCGCCAGCCTTTCCCAAAGGTCGACGACGTTGCCCACATAGGCCATCGAGACCACCTCGCGGGCACGGCAGGCCTCGCGGATGCGGGGAACCAGGGCGTCGAGCGAATCGTACATCTCGTCGACCCATCCCTGCTCGTAGCGTTTCTGCGCCGCCTTAGGGTTGATTTCGGCGATGACGCTCACCACGCCCGAGATATTGCCCGCCTTGGGCTGCGCCCCGGACATGCCGCCCAGCCCCGAGGAGACGAAAAGCATCCCCCGGGCATCCTTGCGGCCGCCGGAGAAACGCTTGCGCGCGGCGTTCATCACCGTGATGGTGGTGCCGTGAACGATCCCCTGCGGGCCGATATACATATAGGAGCCGGCCGTCATCTGGCCGTACTGCGACACCCCGAGGGCGTTCATGCGCTCCCAGTCGTCGGGCTTCGAATAGTTGGGGATCACCATGCCGTTGGTCACCACGACGCGCGGGGCATCAGGATGCGACGGGAACAACCCCAGCGGGTGCCCCGAGTACATCACCAGCGTCTGGCGGTCGGTCATCTCCGACAGGTACTTCATCGTCAGGCGGTACTGCGCCCAGTTCTGGAACACGGCGCCGTTACCGCCGTAGGTGATCAGCTCGTGGGGATGCTGCGCCACGGCCTTGTCCAGGTTGTTCTGGATCATCAGCATCACAGCCGCGGCCTGGCGGCAGCGGCAGGGATATTCGTCGATCGGCCGCGCATACATCTCGTAGTCGGGACGCAGGCGGTACATGTAGATGCGCCCGTATTTGCGCAGCTCCTCGGCAAACTCCCTGGCCAGCGTGGCGTGGTGCTTCGCGGGGAAATAACGCAGTGCGTTCCGGATCGCCAGCACCTCCTCCTCGGGCGTAAGTATCCCCTTGCGCTTGGGCGCGTGGTTGATCTGTTTGTCATAGGGTTTAGCGGCGGGCAGCCGGTCGGGAATGCCCGCGCGGATGTCATTCTGGAACTCTTGCAGTGTCATATCGCTCAGATTTTACTTGCTACTATCTCCAACACCTCGCGCTCGGCCCGTTCGGCCTCGGCCGCAAGGCGGTCGGCTTCGGCCACGAGCGCATCGGCCGCGGCACGGTCTTTCAGCCCGGCGGCATTGATCCGGACATTGAGGCCTGCGCCCAGCACGGCGCTGCGGGCGGCCAGCGCCCCGACGCCCGCGTCGGACACCGAGTTGGGGTTGCCGACGGCTGCCATGGCACGCACGATTTCGAAAACCCCGAAGGCCGTCTTCATCGTCCGCAGGGGCACCTGCGTCGCATAGAGCGTCGCCTCCTGCAGGGCCGCGCTGCGGGCGGCCTTCTCCTCGTCCGTCGACTTGGGCATGGCGAAGACGGCCATGATGCGGTTGAACGCCGCCGTATCCTCGTCCACGAGGTGCAGCAACTCCCCGAGCAACGCCTGTCCCCGGTCGGCCCAATCGGAAAACTCCTCCCAGCGGTCGTCCCACCCCGCCTTATGCGACGAGAGGTTGGCGACCATCGTGCCGAGGGCTGCGCCCAGCGCTCCCATGTAGGCCGCGATCGAGCCGCCGCCCGGTGCCGGGGATTCGCTCGCGGTCTCTTCGGCAAACCCCTTGCAGGTCATGTCGATAAGCCGTTTTTGCTTATCCTCCGCTTCAAGCAGATATTCGATTACTTTCTCGGCGGGGTCGAAAGGTTTGAGGTCATCCAACCCCATCGACCTGACGGCGATGCGGACGATCTCCTGCTCGGCGATACCCGTCGAACGGCGTTGTTTGCGCAGGAAATATTTCCCGGCCTCGATGAGCGCACGTTTGGAGACGAGCCCGACGATTTCGGTGCCCGTGACGCGCACGCCGCGGGCGTCGGCCTTGCGGCACACCTCGTCGAAGGCCACGTGGAGCGGCGTGGTGGCGATGTCGGTGATGTTCATCGACACCTGTGCAATGCCGTATTCCTCGATGAACCAACCGATAGCCTTCGTGGCCGGAAGCGTGCCGGGCTGCATGACGGGATTGCCGGCGGCATCCTTTACGACCTTGCCCGTGACGGGGTTGCCCTCGCGCACGGGGCGCCCCTTCTCGCGCACGTCGAACGCAATGGCGTTGGCGCGGCGCGTGGAGGTGGTATTGAGGTTGAAATTCACGGCGATCAGGAAATCGCGCGCACCGACGGTCGTGGCACCCGTGCGGGCTACCCCGTCGTCGAACGGCCGCGCCCCGAAATCGGGGGCCGTCTCCTTGTGCGCCAGTTTCTCGGGCAACGCCTCGTACTCCCCGGCACGGCAGACCGCAAGGTTGCGCCGCTCGGGGGTGAAGGCCGCGGCCTCGTAGCAATAGGTCGGGACATGCAGTTCAGCGGCGATGCGTTCGGCCAGTTTGCGGGCCAGCTCGGCGCACTCGGCGAGTGTGATGCCGCAAATCGGGATCAGCGGCAACACGTCGGTAGCCCCCATGCGCGGGTGTGCCCCCTTGTGACGGCGCATGTCGATCAGCTCGGCAGCCCTCTTCACCCCCGCAAAGGCGGCTTCGACGACCGCTTCGGGCGAGCCGACGAACGTGACGACAGTCCGGTTGGTCGCCTCGCCGGGATCCACGTCCAGCAGCTTGACGCCCCCGGAGGATTCGATGGCCGATGTGATCTGACGGATTACTGCCTTGTCGCGTCCCTCGCTGAAATTAGGGACACACTCCACGATACGCTTTTCCATAGGTAATGAGGTTAGATTTATACTTTCAAAGATAAAGAAAATCCGGGAGAAATACGAAAAAATCGTAACGAAAAAAGCCACTCCGGATTCTGAAACAGCAGTTTCCGGGGTTTTTCCGCAGGAGAGGCGGGCACGGAGCCGGAAATTCCCGCAGGGAGAAAAAGCGAGCGGCGGGTCACGCGGTGCAGGAAAACGGGGGGGGGTACGAAAGGAGGGGAAGATTTCGGAAAGAACAGGGAAATCGGAAAGATTGGAAAAATCGGGAGGGAGGGGAAGCCCCCCCCCTCGAAGATGGTGCGCTATCCTGCACCCCGTTTCCCCGGCTGTCCACCCTGCAGGGAGAAGAGAAAGCCCCGCCCCGAAAAACCCGCTGGCACAGGGAGCGGGCCGGAATAACCTCCCCAAAACCGCTGCCCGTCCGGCGAGAAGCCCGAAGAAACGCTGCGCACGGCTGGCGGCCAACCGGCAAAAAAAAGCCCGCCGCGCGAGGCGACGGGCCGGAATGCAGCCGGAAGGGAGCGTATCAGCGGCCGATGGTCAGCGCCACGCCCGCCGTGACCCACGCCCCGGGCAGCGGGATGCCGCCCAGGTCGCAGTAGCGGGAATCGGTGATGTTCGTCGCATCGACATAAAGCCGGCAGATGCCTTTCTCCCACTGGAGGCGGCCGTCGAGCAGAAAATAAGGCTCGTAATCGCGCACCTCGGAGAGGGACGGGTCACCCGGCACGGGATAGTGCGTGTAGCTGCCGTTGCGGTCGTAGACCGACGCCGTGAGTGCCAGCGACATGCGGCGCAGGAAATGCACCTCGACGGCCAGCGCCGCCTTGTGGCGCATGTAATCCATCGCCCCCTTGGCGATGATGTCGCTGTTGCGGTCAGTAGTAATATAACCGTAGGAAAGCGTCACGCGGCGCAGAAAGCCGTCGGCGACCGTATAACCGCCCGAAAGCTCGATGCCGTAGGTGTCGAGGCGGCTGGTCTGCTCGGAGTGCCACTTGTCGCCCATATCCTCACGCCACACCCAGTCGATGATGTCGCGGCCGGCACGGTAGTAGGTCTGCAGCGACAACCTCCAGCTGTTCTTCACATAACCGGCATCAAACAGATAAGTGACAGCCCTTTCTGGCGTCAGGTCAAGGTTGTTGATCTGTGCCGGGGAAGTATAGTAAAGGTCGGTGAAGGTCGGCAGGCGCATCGACTGGAACGCCCCGATGCCGAGGTGCAGCCCCGCAGCGGGCGTATAGCCGCCCGAGAGGCTCCACAGCGCCGAAGTGCCGTAGGGCGTGAGGCTGATGCCCGCAGAAGCCGCGAGGTCGAACCGCCGCCACTGTTTGGCATGGCGCAGCCAGAGGTTGCCCGTACTGCGCGCCTTGGCGTGCGTATAGCGGCCGTGCGGCCGGGAGAGCGCCTCGCCGAGATTGGTGCTGTAAATGTGGTTGAAGGCATAATCGCCGCCGAGCGAGGTCGTACCCGCCCGCCAGTCGTAATCCGCCCACAGCCGGGCACCGACGTTGTCGGTATTGTGGCGGTTCATCGCCGTGCCGCGCGTCCAGTCGTAACGGTCGAAATTCTTGCGGTAGCTCGCCGAAGCGCCGAACGAGAAGCGCCCGGCCTGTTTCAACCAGCGCAGCGACGCCAATGCCGTGGAGGTCGCCTCCCACTGGTCGGGGTTATAGGCCGCATAGAAGCCGTTGGAACCGAACGTGCGGTTCTGGTAACCGGCCTGCAGGTCGAAGAACCCGGCGCGTGGAGCCTCGTAGGTCGCACGCACGAAAGCGTTGTAATTGGCGAAGTCGGTATTGTGGCGGTAGCCGTCGCTGCGACGGTAGGAACCGGCGGCGAGCAGCGAGAAACGGCCCGAAGTCACGGCGCCCGAAAGGTTCGCATAGGCGTAGCCGTGCTGGCCGCCGGCGCCCTCGAAACGCAGGTAGGTGGGTTTCAGGGGCGCCGTGCGGATATTCACCGCGCCGGCAAAGGCCCCGACGCCCGGCACGCCGTCCAACAGATCGACGGCCGAAATGCAGTCGATGTCGACGGGCAGCGAATGGGACTGGTGCCCGGTGCGGGCATCGGTGAAGTCGATGCCGTTGAGAAGTACCATGGTCTGGTCGAAAGAGCCCCCACGGATGAAGATGTCGGCCTGCATGCCCTTGCCCCCGCGTTCGCGGATATCGACCGAAGGTGCGAGGCGCAGGGCGGACTCCAGGGTCTGGACGGGCGCTGCGGCCTGTGCTTTCCGGTCGAAAAGCGGGGTTTGCGACTGTACGCTGCGCGTCGGGGCGGACTGGCTGCCCGAAATGCCGACCTCGTCGATCCTCAGCGTTTTGAGAACGGCGGCCGTATCGGCATCGTGCGCAGACGCATGTTGCGTCGCGAGCAAGAGGATCGACATCGTCACGGCGAGGACTCCGATGGTTACATGGCGGTGCAGGCTCGCAAAGGCTGCCCAGCCCTTGCGGCTCCAACGCCTGAAGCAGGGAGTCTGCTTGGTTCGGATGTTTTTCATCTTGAATTTGTTGGGTTAATAATAAAAAAATCGGAGCTCCCGGTGAGAGGCCCGGCTGCGCGCCGCCCTCCGGAAACCGCTGCAAAGATAATAGTTTCCGGCAGTATTCCGGCCTTTGCGGCCGTTTTCTTTCCCGGCACCGGAAAATGCACCGGCACATGCGGCAGGCAGCGGACAGGGACAGTGTCCCGCCCGGAATACAGGATCGGGGCAGGGAAACGTACAGGAACACACGCAAGCGTCGTGAAACGGGCAGGGAAGCGGATTGGAGGCGGGCAAGACGGGGCACTCGGAATACAGGACTATACCGGGGCAGACCAGGACTCGCGCCGGCACCGTGGAACAGGCAAGGAAGCAGGCAGGACGACAGCAAAGACAGCGCACTCGGAATACAGGACTGCGCCGGAGGGCAGAGCGGGACTCGCGCCGGCGCCGTGAAACGGGCGAGGCAGCGAACGGGAAACGGGGCCAAAGTACGGAGCTGCCGCCCCCTTGCCGCGGGGCGGCATTAGGGACGCGGCGGCCCGAAAAAAAGATCCGGCCGGAGCCGGATCGTATCGGGGATCAGTTGAAGAGCGCCTCGACTTTGGCGACCACGTCATCCGTGTCGGGTTCGAGCGGGAATACATGGCTGGGCTTGAGGTACCAGAGCTCCTTGCCCTCCTTGAAATGCTCCTCACCGCCGCCCGTGACGTTAAGCATGACGGTGGCGTCCTTTTCGACCTTGCCCGCGGCGACGGCATTGATGAGCGAAGCCAGTGCGACGCCCGCCGCAGAGTAGATGTCCACGCCCTCCAGTTCGTGGAAGAGCTTGCGCGCCTTGCGCGCCATGGCGTTCGTCGAGACGAAGAACTCTCCGCCCGTGGCTTTCAGCGCATCGTAAAGCCCGCCTGTGATGCCGTAGGGCGGGCGGCGGTTGGAGAGCACCTTGGCGTCGATGATCTCCGCATCGCGGCGCGCCTTGTCGTCCTCGTAGGGCAGCATCTTGCGCGAATCGGCCTGCCATGCGTCGTACATCGGCACGAACGGCGCATTCTGCGACACCATGAGTTTCATGGTATTCGTCCCGAAGCGGCCGTCCCCGATCAGGCGCATGTTGGCCTCCCAGGCGGCAATGGCACCCGTACCGCTGCCCACGGCCTGGAAATAGTAGTCGGGGATGCGGCCGATGGTCGTCACGGCCGAAAGTACCGTCGTGGCCATGCCGTCGCGGCGGGCGATGTTCTTCGCGCCGCCTTCGGCATAGAACCCGGGCCCCTTGAGGGCGAGGTCGCTCAGGTGGATGGCGTCGAAATAGTCGCCGCCCGCCGCACACGAGATGAGTTTCACGCAGGGATCGAGCGGATGCTCGAACCACAGCGCCCCGATATTGTCGTAGGGCACCGACAGGAGCAGCTTGATATTGTTGTCGGAACACACCTTGGCGAAGGCACGGGCCGTATTGCCCGCCGAGGCGACCACAAGGACGCGATCCTCGTGTTCGGCGGCACGCCCGCAGACCGAATAGGCTTCGGTCTCCTTGAACGAACAGGTAGACATCGTGGCACCGATAGCCGGATAGTAGCCGTTGAACGTGATCCAGAGGTTTTCCAGCCCGAGGTGGGCGGCAAGCCCCTTGCTTTTGTAGGTGACGGGCGCCGAGGAGCCCTTGAGGATACGCCGCACGGGCATCCAGTCGCAGAACCGGTAAAGACCGTATTCGGCGGGTTTCACTTCGAGCTGCCTGCGGGCATATTTCGCACGGATGAGCGAGGGCGTCTTGCACTGCGGATCGGAGAGCATCCAGCCCGTGTCCTCGAACTCACGCCCCGTAGCGACACATTCGAGCGTGTAGGAGGTAGGTGTAAAATCTTTCATTTATATGCGTTTGTGTAATTTACGACATGCGGTTGCGGAAATCCTCGTAGCCGAATTCGCGGATGACGTCCGTGCGACCGTCGCGGCGGGCGATGACGATCGAGGGGTGCGCCACGCCGTTGAACATCGTGGTCTTGACCATCGTATAGTGGATCATATCTTCGAAGACGATGCGCTCGCCGACTTTCAGTTCGTGGTCGAAGGCCCAGTCGCCGCAGTAGTCGCCGGCAAGGCAGCTCGTGCCGCCCATGCGCCAGCGTTTCTCCCCTTCGGCGGGTTCGTGCGCCCCGACGATGGCCGGTTTGTAGGGCATTTCGAGGCAGTCGGGCATATGGCAGGCGAACGACACGTCGAGCATCGCCGTATGCACGCCGGCATTTTCGACGATGTCCTCGACCGTCGAGACGAGGCAGCCCGTCCTCCAGGTGAAGGCGCTGCCCGGTTCGAGGATCAGCCGCAGGCGGGGATGGCGGGACTTGAAATCGCGCAGCAGGGCGATCAGCTCGTCGCAGTCGTATTCGGCGTGGGTCATCAGGTGTCCGCCGCCCATGTTGAGCCACCCGATCCGGTCGAGGTATTGCCCGAAATGCTTTTCGACGGCTTCCAGCGCCAGCTTCAGGTGGTGCGGGCGCGACTCGCACAACACGTGGAAATGCAGCCCGTCGATCCCGGCGGGAAGATCGTTCAGTTCATCGGCCGTAACGCCGAGGCGCGAGCCGGGGACACAAGGGTTATAAAGGTCGGTCTCCACGGGCGAATACTGCGGGTTGATGCGCAGACCGCACGAAATGCCGCGCAACAGCGCCATCGGCCCGAAGCGCTCGAACTGCGCGACCGAGTTGAAGGTGATATGGTCGCTGCAACGGAGTATCTCGTCGATATTGCGGTCGGTATAGACGGGAGCGTAGGTGTGCGCAGGCTTGCCGTACTCCTCGAATACAAGCCTCGCTTCGGCGGCGGAACTCGCCGTGGCACCGTCGGAATGGCGTGCCAGCTCGGGGAAAATGCTCCACATGGCGCAGGCCTTCAGGGCTACGATAATTTCGGCGCCTGACTCGCGGCGCACGCGGTCGATCACGGCCAGATTGCGATCCAGCAACGTCTCGTCGAGGACGTAGCACGGAGAAGGCAGCTTCAAGAAGTCAATCATCGAAATGTTTTCAATTGGATTCGATCCCTCGTCCCCTCCGCCCGGAAACGGTGCTGCCCGGCACGGCGGAGACGCTCAAAACGATGCAAAAATAGCAAATTACCGGCTAAACCATGACGCCCCGAGGGGGAATTTCGGCGAAATAGGTATTTATACTTACCGTCTTGCGGCCTGCGGCTGAAAGACACGGCAGAAGTACAGGCGGGAAATGCGGCGGACGGGGTCAAGAAACGGCCGGCGCGATGGCGGCAGGAAGGCTCAGAAACGGTGTTCTGTCTTGCCGGAACCGGGAAGCGGCGGCAGCGAGATGACAAACGCGGCGGATGGGGTCAAGAAACGGCCTGCGCGATGGCGGCAGGAAGGCACAGAAACGATGTTCTGTCTTGCCGGAACCGGGAAGCGGCGACAGCGAGATGACAAGCGCGACGGACGGCAAGACACTGGCGTCGAACGTGAAAAGAGGCGGCGGAGGCGACAGGCAAGTAAAACGAGGCGGCGGAAGCGGCAGGCAAGTAAAACGAGGCGGCAGCCGGTAAATCAGGGCGGCCAACGGGGCGGAGGCGGAAATGCAGGGCAAAAAAAGGCGGCGGCAGGGAATCTGCCGCCGCAAGGGACACTGCCCCGCCCTGTTTATTGGGCGATGCAGATGCTCACACGGTTCTGTTCGACCCCGGGGAAAGGCTGGACGGTGTCGCCCCTGCCCTCGGCAGAGATGCGGTCGGCAGCGATGCCGGCCTGTTCCAATGCCGCTGCGACGCCCGCGGCACGCTGCCGCGAGAGTTTCAGGTTGAGGGCGTGCGAACCCGTAGCGGCATCGGCATAGCCGACGATCTCGATCCGGGCGGAAGGATTGGCCTTCAGGTACTCGGCAAGCGCTGCGACCTTCGCCTGTTCGGAGGTGCGGATCTGCGCCGAACCGATACGGAAGAAGATATTTTCACGCAGTGCAGCCGGCTTCTCGGCGGCCTTCGTCACCGGAGCCTGCACGGGAGCGGGTTCCTGCACGGCAGGCTCCTCCTTCTGGGCGGGCTCGGTAGTCCGGGCGGGGGTTACGGGCGCGGCGACGACTGCCGGACGCGATTTCTTATAGTTCTTGCCGAAGCGGAAGGTGAACCCGGCCAGCGCATTGAACTGCCAGTCGAGGTTCCCGGCCTTCTTCGAGTTGTATTTGTCGGAAAGCATGTTGGTATTCAGCTCCACGCCGAACGACACGCAGTCCGAAAAGCGGAAATCGACGCCCAGACCCAGGCGTCCGGCCACGAAGACCTTGCTGCCCGACCACACGTTCTGGAGCGTATAGCCCTGGTCGTCGAGGGCGTTGGCTTCGTCGTTGCCGAACGCCCCGTTCACGCCCACACCCGCGAACAGGTAAGGATTGACCGTGCGGCGGTAGTTGAACTTGCCGAACAGGTTGGCCAGGTCGAGCGTCACGTCGACGTTGCCCTGCAAATATTTATACTGGTAGACCGACTCGGGCGAGACCCAGGCGCCTTTGCTCTGCCAGCCGCTCAGGCCGAAGCGCAGGCCCCACGCGGGCGAGAACCGGTGCCCGGCGTAAAGCGCCACCGCCGGGGATACCAGCTTGCCGAAATCCACTTCGCCGAGCGTATAGGCGGCACCCGCCTGTACCTGCATGAACCAATGGCGTTTGAACTCCACTTTCTCTTTTTCCTCCGCAGGAGCAGCGGACAGGGATGTCGAGCACATCGCAAGTGCGGCGACGGCACATAGGATACATTTCATTTTCATACTATTCA
>OMDT01000019.1_pt1 | contig 18451 bp, 15 predicted proteins | sample 1645271 | NCBI WGS metagenome assembly OMDT01 (sample SAMEA103958159, study PRJEB25191) | human gut metagenome | biome: human-associated habitat [ENVO:00009003]; feature: intestine environment [ENVO:2100002]; material: feces | place: Germany | collected 2013/2015
CGATGATGATGCTTCTGCTGGCAAGATTACGTACCAGTCGGGCGATATCGTGGGCCAGGCGGGCGTTGAGAGCTACTACGAAAACCTGCTGCAGGGTATTCGTGGCGAGCAGACCGTCAAGGTCGATGCTTCGGGCAATGTGACCGGTCAGGCCGGCGCCGTGCCCGCGAAGGCCGGCTCCGACATTAAGCTCACGCTCGACCTTAAGATCCAGCAGGCCTGTGAGACGGCGCTGGCGAGCGCTATCGAGCTTGCCAAGACCACTGGCTACAGCAATGCCGGCAACGGCGCTGTGGTGTGTCTCGATCCCAACAATGGCGAGATCTTGGGCATGGCGAGCGAGCCCAAGTTCGATCCGTCCGTCTTTATCGGTGGCGTCTCAAACGACGTGTGGACCGAGCTCAATGATGACAAGGGTTCGCACCCGCTGCTCAACCGCGCCATTAGCGGACAGTACATGTCGGCCTCGACCATCAAGCCGCTCTCGGCGCTGGCCGGTCTTGAGTTTGGAACCTACACTTCAACGCAGACAACCAACTGCACGGGCTATTGGACGGGCCTGGGCAAGGCTTGGGGCAAGCGCTGCTGGCTGACGTCTGGCCACGGCACCATGACGCTGCAGTCGGGTATCGCCAACTCGTGCGACCCTGTCTTCTACGACATGGGCAAGGCGTTCTTTTATGACGAGCAACATCCCGAGGGCCTGCAGGAGGTCTTTCGTCGCTGGGGTCTAGGCAAGACCTGCGGTATCGATCTGCCGAGTGAGGGCTCGGGCCGTATTCCCGATGCCGAGTGGAAAGAGTCGTACTTCACCGACGCCTCTGCCGAGGACCGCAAGTGGAATGCCGGCGATATGACCAACATTGCCATCGGCCAGGGCGACATCCTGGTGACGCCCCTGCAGATGGCGTGCGCCTATATGGGTCTTGCCAACGGCGGCAAACAGTACGTGCCTCACGTGTTTTTGTCTGCCGTATCGCGCGATGGTGACGGCGATGCCTATAAGTACAACGGAAAGGGCAAGAAGAAGCGCCTGGAGGCCAAGATCAACAGCGATTCGGATTTGGCTCTTGTTCGCAACGGCATGCACGACGTGATTTACACGGCATCGACGTCCCTAGCGGCTCACTTTGGCACCCTGACGCCGCAGGTATACGGCAAGTCGGGCACGGGCGAGAAAAGCGGCGAGGACGAATACGCGTGGTTCTGCGCCTATGCACCGGCCGATGACCCCAAGTATGTCATCGCTACTGTCCTGGAGCAGGGCGGCGGCGGCTCAGATACCGCGATGCATGTCGTGCGCGACGTGCTCGGCGTGATTTATGGCGAGCCCGATACCTCTTCGGCCTCGGGCGATTCTTCGGTTCGATAGGAGGTTGCGATGGATTTTTCTCCGGCGGATCTGTTCCGTTCAACCAAGACCGGCTCTCGCAGCAGCCTGGACCGTGTCAACAAGCAACTTTCGGCCTCGCGCGGCACGTTTCGCCAAAAGGTGCATATCGGTGTGCTCGTGGCTACTGTGGCGCTTGTCGCCTACGGTGCCATCATTATCTGGTCGGCTTCGCAGTTTAAGGCCGATGCCTCGTTCTCACGCCATCTGCTGGGAATTGGCATCGGAGCGGTGCTGGCGGTGCTGGTCTGGCGTACCGACCTGCGCGGTATTTCCAATTTCTCGACGGCGTTGCTCGTCATTGACCTGATCGTGATTTTCTCGCCCAAGATTCCGGGTCTGTCCTATACGGGCGGTCTGGGCATGACGGGCTGGATCAAGATTCCCGGTATCGGCTTGACATTCCAGCCGGTTGAGCTTGCCAAGCTCATCACCATCTTCTTTATTGCTACGCTTGGCTCGCAGTATAACGGTCGCATCGATACCGTTCGCGACTACGTCAAGCTCTGCGGCATGCTGTCCATTCCGTTTTTGGCCGTCGTTGCCATGGGCGACCTGGGCTCGGGCCTGGTCGTGCTGGTTTCGGGCGCCATCGTCATTTGTATGAGCGGTGCACGCCGCGAATGGGTGCTGTCGACCCTGGCCCTGCTCGTGGGCTTGGTGGCCCTCGTCCTGGCGCTCGATTCGGTCTTTGATTCGTTGCTCGGCCACGATGTGCTCATCAAGCAGTATCAGATGAACCGTCTGACGGTCTTTATCGACCCCGATAATGCCGATTCGGACGATGCGTACAATCTGCAGCAGTCGTTGATCGCGGTCGGCTCGGGCGGTTTCTTTGGTAAGGGCCTGGGGCATGCGACGCAGTCGGCCGGCGGCTTCCTACCCGAGTTCCATACCGACTTCGTCTTCGCCTTTTTGTCCGAGACCTTTGGCTTCTGCGGCTCCTTTTTGCTGCTGTGCTTGTATGTACTGCTCATCTTCTCGACGATCCGCGTTGCCTTTAAGTGCGAGTCTCTGTTCCTACGCTTATCATGCGTAGGTATCGTCGGCATGTGGGCGTTCCAGACCTTCGAAAACATCGGCATGTGCATCGGCATGATGCCGATTACCGGTATTCCGCTACCGTTTATTAGCTTTGGTTCGTCTTCGATGATGATTCAGCTGCTGACGGTGGGTATCGTACAATCCATATGGCGGCATCGTTCGGGCGCCGCGTAACCGCTGGAGGGGTTTGCTATGAAAATTCCCGTAGATAAGCTGACCCGCGCTTTTAAGATGGGCGCGTCCGTTAAGAAGGATTCCGATACGCCGGTGCGCGTCTCGGTCTATCTGGATTCGTCCGCCTCGCGCTTTCTGGCCGAGACGGTGCGTGACGCCTTTGTGCCGCAGACGACCTCGGGTATTGTGCGCGTCGAGCGTCTGGGGGAGGAGCGAATTGCTCCAAAGACCGATACCGATGTGGTGCTGGTGCTCTCGTGTGGTTCCGACCGCTTGGAGAGTGCCGTGCAGGAGCTCGTGATCGCCGGCGCGCCCGTGTGCGTGCTTGCCGAGTCTGCTGTGGAGGTGCCGTTTATCGAGGAGTCCACGCCCATGCTCGGCGTGGTAGCGGCAACCGATAAGACGTATCTGCTCGAGACGCTTGCTCGCTGGATTCTCGATCGCACCGACAAGGAAACGGCTTTTGCGGCGAACTTTGCCTTCATGCGCATTGCGGCAGCCAATCGTATCATCACCTCGTGCGCGCTCACCAATATGGCGACCGGTGCGCTGGTGTTTTTGCCGGGCGCCGATTATCCCGTTATGGCGCTGGCGCAGGTGGGCATGCTCTTTGAGCTCGCTGCCGTCTTTGGACGCGGCATTAAGCCAGAGCGTGGCTACGAGGTCGCGGGCGTGCTTGCCGGCGGTCTTGTGATCCGCGCGGTCACCCGCGCGCTCGTCAAGCAGACGCCGCATATTGGGTTTGCCGTCAAGGCGCTCACTGCCGCCGCGGGCACCTATGGCATGGGCCGTGCGCTCGTTTCGCTCTACGAGCGCGATGTCGACTACAGTCGTGCCAACGAGGTGGTCACTGCCACGTTCTCCCGCGTTCGCGATCTGGTGACCACGGTCGCGGGCGCTACCCGTCCTATGGCGTCCTACCAGGACGCATCCGATCTCGCAGCTTAGGGGTTTTCCGTTGCGCGTTGCATACCAAGACTGTTTTCATTTAATTGAGCCGCTGCTCGCCAAGGTCGAGAAACCGAGCCGCTATATCGATCACGAGTGGGGCACGCTTTCCAAGGCCGATGCCGACTACCGTTGCTGCCTGATCTACCCGGATGTGTACGAGGTCGGTCTGCCCAACCAGGGCATCGCCATCCTCTACAACATCCTTAACCAGGCCGAGGGCATCTCCTGCGAGCGCGGCTATGTGCCGTGGCCCGATATGGGTGACGCCATGCGCGAGGCAGGCATTCCGCTGCTCTCGCTCGAGGGTGCAGCGCCGGTCGCTTCGTTTGATATCGTCGGCCTGCATGTGCCGCACGAGATGGCGGTGACGAACTTCCTCGAGGCACTCGACCTCGCTGGTATTCCGCTGTTAGCGGCTGACCGCACCGAGGACGACCCCATTATCATCGCCGGCGGCCCCTCGGTGTACAACCCCGAGCCGTACGCGGCCTTCTTCGATGCCATCCTCATCGGTGAGGGCGAGGAATCGCTGCTCGATACCTGCCAGCTGCATCGCCGCCTGCGTGACGAAGGGGTCCCGCGCGCGCAGATTGTCGAGCAGCTTGCATCCATTGCCGGCAACTACGTGCCGTCGCTCTATGAGGTTCGTCACGACGAGCCCTGCTCGCCGCATGGCTACACCGTGCCGCGTGAGGGCAAGGATGCGCCGACCGTGGTCTACAAGCGCGTCGTCGAGGATTTCGGCGCCACGAATCCGCTGTCGCAGTCGTGCGTGCCCTATGCACAGCTGGTTCACGACCGCCTGTCTATCGAGATCCTGCGCGGCTGCGCCCGCGGCTGTCGTTTTTGTCAGGCCGGCATGACGTATCGCCCGGTGCGCGAGCGCTCGGCCGACCAGATCGTCTCGTCGGTGATTCAGGGTCTGGAAAAGACCGGCTATGACGAGGTGTCGCTGACCTCGCTCTCCACGACCGACCACTCCTGCATTCGCGACGTGCTCGGCAGGCTCAACCGTCGCCTGGAGGATACGGGTATTCGCGTGTCTATTCCGTCGCAGCGCCTGGATTCGTTTGGCGTGGATATGGCCGAGTCGGTCGCCGGCGAAAAGAAGGGCGGCCTGACGTTCGCGCCCGAGGCCGGCAGCCAGCGCATGCGCGACATCATTAACAAGAACGTGACCGAGGAGGACCTGGACCGTGCGGCCAAGGCGGCCTTCGAGGCCGGCTGGAACCGCATGAAGCTCTACTTTATGATGGGCCTTCCCGGCGAGCGCGATGAGGACATCGTGGCCATCGCCAATCTGGCCGATCACGTGCTGGAGCTCGGTCGTTCCGTGGTGCCCAAGGCTCGTCGCGGCTCGATTTCGGTGTCCATCTCGGTTTCGGTCTTTATCCCCAAGGCCGCCACGCCGTTCCAGTGGTGCCCGCAGCTCGACTACGACGACGTCAAGCGTCGCCAGAAGCTGCTTATCACGAGTGTTCGCAACCGTGCCGTCCGCGTGCATTACCACGATGCCGAGACCTCGCTCATCGAGGCCGCGCTTTCCCGCGCCGGTCGTGACATGACGCCCGTCATCATCGATGCTTGGCGTTCGGGCTCTCGCTTTGACGCCTGGGTAGAGCATTTCTCGCTCGAGAACTGGAAGGAGGCTGCTGCCAAAAACGGCATCGACCTCAACGAGCTCGTACACCTGCCTTACGAGTTGGACTGGCGCCTGCCGTGGGAGCACGTGAGCCCCGGCTGCACGCGTGGCTTCCTCGAGCGCGAGTACCGTCGCTCGCTCGAGGGCGTCACGACTCCCGACTGCACCCGCACGTCGTGCACCGGCTGCGGGATCTGCCCCACGCTCCACGCCAAGAATGTATTGATGGGTGATCGCGCATGAGTGAGCGCCTGACCGACAACCCCTCGCTCTTTAGGCTTCGTGTTCGCTATGGCAAGCGCGATCGTCTTAAGTACCTGGGTCATCTCGAAGTAATCCATACCATTGAGCGCATCGTGCGCCGTGCGGGACTTCCCTATGCCGTCACGCAGGGCTTCTCTCCGCACATGCGCGTTGGCTTCTCTTCGGCGCTACCGGTGGGCACGTCGTCGACCTGCGAGTGGTATGACCTGTTTATGACCGAGTTCGTGGCGCTCGACGAGGCGTTTGGGCGCCTGGCTGCGGCGTCTCCGGCCGATCTGGCGCCCATCGAGGCGGCGTACATCGACGTGCGCACGCCGGCGTTGACGGCGCAGCTCACGCGCCTGTCGTATCGCATCGACCTGCATCTGGACCCCGAGGCGCCCGTAAGCGCCGACGAGGTGCATCGTGCGATCGACACGCTGCGCGCGGGCCATGGCATCGACTACGCGCGCGGAAAAAAGAGCAAGCGCTTGGATTTGGATCACACACTCGTGGGCTATGAGCTCACGGCGGGGGAGCGCCCGGACCATTTGGTGCTCATGCTCGACACCCATGCCGACAACGAGGGCTCCATGCGTCCGGAAATTTTGCTTTCTGCTGCTGATGTTTTGTTGCAGGGCTTGACCCCGGGCGTGGATGCACCTATTGTTTCCACCGGTATGCAAGACCTCGTGACCATCTGCTCCTACGATGTCGAGCGTCAGAATCAAGCATGCGAGGACGACGAGGGCCGACTCGTCAGCCCCATACCTGTGCGAACTTGTGGATTTGCTCCACATACTCGTTGACGGGGGTATTTTCGCCTGCTACTATATTCGGCTGTTGCACTAACTGATGCATGAAGGGCAAGTAAACATGTACGCAATCGTTAACACGGGCGGCAAGCAGTACAAGGTCGCCACCGACGATGTCATCACCGTCGAGAAGATCGAGGGCAATGAGGGCGACAAGGTCACCCTGCCGGTTATCTTCCTCAACGATGGTAAGAAGATCGTCACCGATCCCGACAAGCTGGCCAAGGCCAAGGTTACCGCTCAGATCGTTGAGCAGTTCAAGGGCGAGAAGCAGCTGGTCTTCAAGTTCCACAAGCGCAAGCGCTATCGTCGTCTGAAGGGTCACCGTCAGCAGCTCACCAAGCTGAAGATCGTGAAGGTTCAGGCTACCTCCCGCGCCAAGAAGGCTGTCAAGGCAGAGGCTGAGGCTGTTGCCGAGGCTCCCGTCGCCGAGTAGATTACACTCGTAACGAAAGAGTAGGTATACACAATGGCACACAAAAAAGGACTCGGTTCCTCCCGTAATGGCCGTGACTCCCGCGGTCAGCGCCTTGGCACGAAGCGCTATGCCGGCCAGACGGTAACCACGGGCACGATTCTCGTCCGTCAGCACGGCACGCACATCCACCCGGGTGAGAACGTTGGCCGTGGTAAGGACGACACGCTGTTCGCGCTGGTCGACGGTACCGTTGAGTTCCACAAGGGTATCAAGCACAGGGTCAGCGTACGCCCGCTCGCGAACGCGTAATTCACCCTTCATAGAGCACATATGTGGGAGGCACTTGAGTTTTAGGATTCAAGGGTCTCCCTCTTTTTTGTAGGAGGCGATTCTGTTGTCACAGTTCACCGATATCAGCCGCATTAACGTGTGCGGCGGCGACGGCGGAGCCGGATGCATGTCGTTTAGACGCGAGGCATTTGTCCCCAAGGGCGGCCCCGATGGCGGCGACGGCGGTCGTGGCGGCAATGTCGTCATCCAGGCCGATGCTCAGCTGTCTTCCCTGATCGATTACCGCTTTAAGCATCACTTCCGCGCCGAGCGCGGCACGCACGGGCAGGGTGCCCGTCGTAACGGTAAGAGCGGCGAGGACCTGATTCTCAAGGTCCCTATGGGTACCGTGGTGCGCGAGCTCGATCCCGAGACGCAGACCCCGATGTTCGAGATTGCCGATCTGGTGCACGATGGCGAGCGCGTTGTCGTGGCGCCCGGTGGCGCCGGCGGCCTGGGCAATACCCACTTTGTGACATCGGTGCGCCGTGCGCCCGCGTTCGCCCAGCTGGGCGAGCCGGCCGAGGAGCACTGGATCGAGCTCGAGATGAAGCTCATGGCCGATGCCGCGCTCGTGGGCTTCCCCTCGGTGGGTAAGTCATCGCTCATCGCGCGCATGAGTGCCGCCCGTCCTAAGATTGCCGACTACCCGTTTACCACGCTCGTGCCGAACCTCGGCATGGTGCGTGCCGGCGAATATTCTTACGTCGTTGCCGACGTCCCCGGTCTTATCGAGGGCGCGAGCGAGGGCAAGGGCCTGGGTCACCAGTTCCTGCGCCACATTGAGCGTACGGCCCTGATCATGCATGTCGTCGACATGACGGGCGGTTTTGAGGATCGCGATCCGGTTGAGGACTATCGCATCATCAACCGCGAGCTCGAGCAGTATGGCGCCGAGCTTTCGGAGCGTCCGCAGATCGTCGTTGCCAACAAGTGCGACGCGCCGGGCACGGCCGACAAGATTGCCGACCTCAAGCGCGCAGCGCTCGACGATGGACATATGTTCTTTGCCGTGTCTGCTGTTACGGGCGCCGGCCTCAACACGCTGATGCTTGCCGTGGGCGAGCAGGTGGCTAAGCTGCGCGCCGAGCTGTCGGTCTCCGATGAGCCGGTCGTTCTGCGCGACGATGAGTGGGAGCGCCGTCGCCTGCAGCGTGAGAAGCGTTTCCGCATTGTCCAGGAAGAGCCCGGTGCCTTCCGCGTGGTCGGTCGTGCCATCGAGCGCATGGTCATTCAGACCGACTGGGAAAATGAGGAAGCCGTCATTTACCTGCAACATAAGTTTGCGCGTATGGGTGTTGACGACGCGCTCGAGAAGGCCGGTTGCCGTGCGGGCGACGAGGTCCGCATTTGCCAGCGTGCCTTTGACTTTGAGGGCGCTGAGGACTTCTCGGAGTACGAGGAGCTCGAGGATGCTGGCGAGGACGTTGCCGTTGAGGCCATTGACGTGACCGATGCTGCGGATGAGGGCGTCGAGGTTGTCGATGCGGTGGATGCCGCGGACGATGCCGAGACCTCGGAGGGCGAGTAAGCCATGTCGCTGCGCGGTGGAATCGGTCTGCCCGAGCTTCCTCTAGAGGACGGGCAGGAGTTTAGGCTCGGCATTATGGGTGGCACCTTTGATCCCATCCATTACGGGCACCTGGTGACCGCCGAGCAGGCGCGTGAGTCGCTCGACTTGGACGCTGTGCTCTTTATGCCGGCGGGCTCTCCCGCCTTTAAGCTTGACAAGCCGGTGACGCCTGCCGAGGACCGTTATGCTATGACGGTCCTCGCCACCGCCGCGAACCCGGCCTTTTTGGCGAGTCGGTTCGAGATCGACCGTCCGGGCGTAACCTATACGGCCGATACGCTTCATGCCCTTCGCGACTTTTACCCGTCGCAGGTAAAGCTCTACTTTATTACGGGCGCCGATGCGATTATCGATATTGTGACCTGGCACAATGCTGATGAGATTGCCGAACTGGCAACCTTTATTGCTGCTACACGTCCCGGTTTTGACATCGATACGGCCCGGGCGCGGATTAAGGAATCGGGGTTGCCATTCGACGTGCGCTATATTCAGATTCCGGCGCTGGCGATTAGCTCGACCAACATTCGCAAGCGGGTTGCCCGCGGCATGAGCGTGCGCTATCTTACGAGCGAGTCCGTGCTCGGCTACATTCGCAAGCGCAGGCTATATGCCGATTTGGGCCAAGAGGATTTTGAGTGATGGGGGTCTACGTTGTCGGTAGAGGATCAGTTTGAGGGCGATGAGCGCGCGCTGCTCAAGCGCATTCAAGAGCTGCTCGATGTTCGCATGAAGGATAAGCGCAGGCGCTATGTGCATTCGCTGGGTGTTGCCGAGACCGCACTTCATCTGGCCGAGGTCTACGGCGTCGACCGCTTTGATGCCGCTGCCGCCGGCTTGATCCACGACTGGGACAAGGTGCTTTCCGATGACGAGCTGGTCACGCGCGCTCTGCATTACGGCATTAAGATTGCCGGCTCTCCTTCTGCCGCGACGCCGCTTTTGCATGGCCCTGTTGCCGCCTATGAGCTTCCGCAGCTTTTTCCCGAGCTGTCGCCGGCGGTCTTTCAGGCTGTCGACCGTCACACCGTGGGTGCCTGCGATATGACGCCGCTCGATATGGTGGTCTTTGTGGCCGATGCCATCGAGCCCAACCGCCACGGCGACTATGCACGTGCGCTGCGCAAGATGGTGGGGGAGTCGACGCTCGACGAGTTGTTCTTCTCCTGTTTTGCGCAGGGTTTGGTCTATGTGATTCAGTCCGGGCGCTATCTTTATCCCACGGCTATTTCGATTTACAACCATTACGCCCAGCTGCGCTAGCTCGGGCTGTCTAGAAAGAGGTATTCCATGGCCGACGAGACCATGACCGACGAGCAGATTCTTGAAGGTGTGGAGCACAAGAGCTTCGTCGCCACGTCCGACCGCACTGCCGCCTCGCTGTCTGCGAGCGGTGTCGCCGCCGAGGATGTCGCCCGCGCCGCCGCGCAGGCCGCCTACGACAAGAAGGGCGAGGACGTTCGGGTGCTCGACCTGACCGAGCTTTCCGATGTGTGCGACTATTTTGTGCTTGCCACCGGTACCAACAACCGCCAGGTCGATTCTATCGTCGACGAGATCGAGGAGAAGGTCGCCGAGGCTTGCGGCGAGCATCCGTTCTCCATCGAGGGCCGCGAGCAGAAGACCTGGATGCTCATGGACTATGGTTCGGTTGTCGTCCACGTCTTCACTCCCGAAGCCCGCGACTTCTACCGCCTCGAGAAACTCTGGGGAGACGCCCCCCAGCTCCCCCTCAACCTCCTCTAGTAGCTCATTTGAGACGGGGTTTAGCTACCCTCACGCATATCGCCGGGCAGGTGCGGTTTTCCGCACCTGCCCGGCTTTCTTTTTGCCCAAAGGCGGTTAATCGTTGAAGCGGGATTGGCGGCCGAAGGAAAGGGCGGTGTCGCCGAATTTGTCTCGGACGGCGTCGATGGCGACGGAGAGGTCGCGGCGGTCGCTGGATTGGGCTCCGCGGTCATCGATCTCGCAGAACAGGTCAGTCTGGATGCCGCCTTGGTGGTCGAAGTCGCTCATGCCGATGCCCGCTAAGCGAACATGCATGCCATCCTGCCAGATGTTGTCGAGCAGTTCGAGTGCAACCGCCACGAAGATGTTCTCATCGTCGGTCGGATGAGGCAGCCGGCGCTGTGCCGAGCGACCGCTTCCATACGAATACTTGAGCTTGAGCGTCACCGTGGCGCCCGTCAGCCCCTGACGGCGCAGACGGCGTCCCACTGACTCTCCCAACAGCGCAATCGCCGCCTCAATATCCTCACGCTCAGTCAAATCTTTAGCAAAGGTGCGTTCATTGCTGACCGACTTGACCTCGCGCTCTTCATCAAGACTCGTGACTTCGGAGATTTCGAGTCCCAGCGCACGCTGGCGCATGCGTTCGCCGTTGACGCCAAAAATAGAGGCCAAGGTGGATTCCGGTGCACGTGATAGCTCGCCGAGGGTGTAGATGCGCATGCGGCGCAGTCGCTCCTCGGCCGAGCGCCCGATGCCGCTCATGGCAGATACCGGCAGCGCGGCCAAAAAGCGCTGCTCGGTTCCGGGGCGCACGATGGTCAGCCCAAACGGCTTATCCCGCTCGCTTGCGATCTTTGCGACCGTCTTGTTGCAGCCCACGCCAATGGAACAGGTCACTCCCAGCCCTGCCACGCGGTCGCTTATACGCCGCGCAACCAGCAGCGGGTCTTCGGGCGCAAAGCGACCCGGTGTGATATCGATAAAGGCTTCGTCGATGGATACGCGCTCAACACGCGGGGTCTCGTCGGCGAGAATCGCCATGACCTGCGCGCTCACCTCGCGGTATCGGTCAAAGTGCCCGTGTGTCCAAATGGCTTGCGGGCACAAGCGCCGTGCCTCGGCCGAGGCCATGGCAGAGTGCACGCCAAAGCGACGCGCCTCATACGAACACGTGGACACGACGCCACGCGAATCGGCGTCTCCGCCCACGATGAGCGGCTTTCCTCGCCATTCGGGATGATCGAGCATTTCCACGCTCGCAAAAAACGCATCAAGGTCCATGAGGCCAACCGCCGGACCCGTCCAGGGAGGCGGCGTGACGCCCATGGCATCCTCATAACCGTATGTATGTTCGCGTCTTTCCATGTCATGAGTATACCGCGCAGCTCATGTGGGGTGCGTGTATGTGCTTGCAAATCCCGAATTCTTGTCTAAGATATGGATTTGCCCTCGACTTCACCGAAGAAGTTGGTCTCACGGACTTCACCTGCCCGCGTCGATGGCGTATTATGTTCAACTGTTTGTTTGTAGTTGCAGCCTAAAGCTGCTTGGTTGGAGGAGTTTCCTTTGGCAGTCAAGATTCGCCTTGCTCGTCACGGCGCTAAGAAGCGTCCGTACTACCGTGTCGTCGTCGCCGATTCCCGCGCCCCGCGTGACGGTCGTATCATCGAGGAGGTTGGCCGCTACAATCCGATGACCGCCCCCAAGACCATCAACCTCGACCTCGAGAAGATTGCTGACTGGCAGTCCAAGGGCGCTCAGCTCACCGACGCCGTCGCCGCTCTGGTCAAGGCCGCCAACGAGGGTGAGAAGGCCGAGACTGTCGTCAAGAAGTCCAAGAAGCAGCTCGCCAAAGAGGCCGAGGCCGCTAAGGCTGCCGCTGAGGCCGCTGAGGGCGCCGAGGAGTAAATCGTGCCTGAGGTTGACGCTGCACAGCTCGAGGGTGAGGCAATGCTCTCAGATCGCATCGCCGATCTCGTCGAATATCTCGTTGTTCAGATCGTCGACGACCCGGATTCCGTGAGCCTTGAGGTCATTGATGGTGACGACGCCTCTACGATTGAGGTTTCGGTTGCCGAGGATGACGTCGCTAAGGTCATCGGCCGTCGTGGCCGTACCATTAAGGCCATTCGTACGCTCGCCCGTGCACTGGCCGCTCGCCTCGACACTGCTGTCGAGGTAGAGGTTCTGGGCTAGGACCTTGAGGTCCCAGTACAAAAACATCGCCCGTGTGGTCAAGCCGCACGGAAGGAAGGGGGAGGTCCTCGCGCAGCCGCTGCGGGGGCTTCCTTCTGTATTGGAGCCGGGTATGCGTGTCGCCTTGACACCGCCGGCGCTCAAGCGCGACCGTTTTTGCACGGTCGTGTCCGTCACCGATACGGGCGATGGCGATCTGGTCTCGTTTGAGGGCATAGACGACTTGACGGCCGCCGAGGGCATCACCGGATGCTATGTGCTGGCCAATCGTGACGACTTTGAGCTCGATTCGCTCGACGCCGCCTATACCGACCTCATGGGTCGCGAGGTGACCGACGAGCGCTTTGGCTCGCTCGGCACGATTGTTGAGATTATGTCGACGCCCGCCAACGATGTTTGGGTTGTCGAGGGCGATCGGTACGGCGAGGTGCTGATTCCCGTGATCGAGCAGGTTGTGCTTGATCTTCCCGACACAGGAACAATCTCCGTCCACGTTATGGACGGCTTGATCGATATGGACAAGTAGGGAGGACAGCATGCTGATTGAGACCCTTTCGGTCTTTCCCGAGATGTTTGAGCCCGTCATGTCCACGTCGATTTTGGGCCGCGCCCGCAAGGCCGGCCTTTTTGATTTTAAGGCGTATAACCTGCGCGACTGGACGCACGACCGTCATCGTACCGTCGATGACGAGCCGTACGGCGGCGGGCAGGGCATGCTCATGAAGGTCGAGCCTATCGCAGAGGCCATCGAGGCCATTAGCGCAGAGGGTCCCAAGCCCACTGTGGTGTTCTTTACCCCCTGTGGCGAGCCTTTTACGCAGCATGTGGCCGAGCGCCTGCTCAAAAGTGAGCGCCTGCTGTTTGTGTGCAGCCGCTACGAGGGCGTCGACGAGCGTGCGTATGCGTATGCCGATGAGCGTCTGTCGATCGGCGACTACGTGCTCACGGGTGGCGAACTTCCCGCTATGGTCGTTGCCGATGCCGTCGTACGCTTGATTCCCGGCGCCCTGGGCGACGAGATGAGCAATGTGGACGAGTCGTTCTCGACCGCCGAGGACGGAGGCCTGCTCGAGTACGCGCAGTACACCCGTCCCGCCGAGTTCAACGGCGAGGGCGTGCCGCCGGTGCTTGTGAGCGGCGATCACGCCAAGGTCGATGCCTGGCGTCGCAAGAACGCCATCGAGCGCACCTGCCGCTGGCGTCCCGATCTGATCGAGACAGCGCGGCTCACGCCCCAGGAGCGTGCGTACGCGCAGGATTTGCTTTCTGGAAGAGGTGAATAACATGGAGGACAATAAAGGCCGCCAACGAGTTCATCTCGAACATGATTTTGGCGAGAGGTCCGTTTTTACTTTGCGTGGCGCCTTGGAATGGGTTTTGGTCATTCTAATCGCGCTCTCCGCCACCTTCTTGATTCGCTCGTTTGTGGTCGAGCCCTTTGTGGTGCCCACCGGGTCCATGGAGTCCACGATCGAGATTGGCGACCAGATCCTGGCACAAAAGGTGAGCCTCGAGCTCGGTCAGCCCGTCAAGCAGGGCGATATCGTGGTGTTTCACAACCCCGATGGCACCTCCGAGCATGATGTTCTTGTCAAGCGTGTTATTGCCACGGCCGGCCAGACGGTCGACCTGCAGGATGGCAAGGTGGTCGTTGACGGCCAAGCGCTCGACGAGGACTATACGACGGGCATGAGCTGGCCGCTTTCGGTCCAAGCGCCCGGCGCTCAGGTAAGCTATCCCTACACGGTTCCCGACGGGTGCGTGTGGGTGATGGGCGACAACCGCGAAAACTCTGCCGACTCACGCTACTTTGGTCCCGTCGATCGCTCTGATTTGATCGCTGTGGCGCTTGTGCGCTACTGGCCGCTCAACCGCATCGGCGCTATCGACTAAAAACCGCTATAGTACAGTACCTAACCGTGTAATCGTTTCGACGAGGGGATATTAGAGGCATGAACGCTTCATCGCTTTCCTTCCAAGACATCATCCTGCGCCTCCAGCAGTACTGGGGCGAGCAGGGCTGCGTCATTATGCAGCCCTATGACTCCGAGGTCGGTGCCGGTACCTTCCATACCGCGACCACGCTGCGCTCGCTCGGTCCCGCCGAGTGGCGCACCTGCTATGCGCAGCCCTGCCGCCGTCCCGCCGATGGCCGCTACGGCGAGAACCCCAACCGCATGCAGCACTACTATCAGTTCCAGGTGCTCATCAAGCCCTCGCCGGTTAACGCCCAGGAGCTCTACCTGGGGTCTCTTGCCGCTATCGGTCTGGACCCCAACGACCATGACGTCCGCTTTGTCGAGGACGACTGGGAGAGCCCGACGCTCGGCGCCTGGGGCCTTGGCTGGGAGGTCTGGCTCAATGGCATGGAGGTCACGCAGTTTACGTACTTCCAGCAGGTGGGCGGCATCGAGGTCGACCCCGTGCCCGTCGAGATCACCTATGGTCTGGAGCGCATCGCCATGTACGCCCAGGGCGTCAACTCCGTTTATGACCTGGTGTGGAGCTACCTGCCCGACGGCACGCCCATGACCTATGGCGACGTGTTCCTCGAGAACGAGCGCGAGTTCAGTGCCTATAACTTTGAGGTCGCCAACGTCGAGATGATGCGTCAGAAGTTTGACGACTACGAGGCCGAGTGCCATTCCTGCCTGGAGCGCAAGCTGCCGCTGCCGGCATATGACTGCGTCATGAAGTGCAGCCACGCTTTCAACCTGCTCGATGCTCGCGGCGCCCTGTCCGCGGTCGAGCGTGCCAACTACATCCTGCGCGTCCGCGCCGTCGCCAAGGCGTGCTGCGAGGCCTACATGGCCGAGGTCGCCGGAGTCAACGAGAATGCCGACCAGGAAGGCGAGGTGGCGTAAGCCATGGCAGACGCTAAGGATTTCCTGTTTGAGATCGGTACGGAGGAAATGCCCTCTGCACCGCTGAACAATGCCGTCAAGCAGCTTGGCACCATGATCGCCAAGGGCCTCGACGAGGCCGGTCTGGCCCACGGCGAGGTCCGCGTGATCTCGAGTCCGCGTCGCCTGGCTGCACTCGTTGCCGACGTCGCCACCGCGACCGATGAGGTTCACGAGGTCAAGCGTGGCCCCGCGGCCAACATTGCCTTCGACGCTGACGGTAACGCCACCAAGGCCGCCCAGGGCTTTGCCCGCAAGTGCGGTGTGGCTGCCGAGGACCTGGTCCGTCGCGAGGATACTGACGGTCGCGAGTATGTGTTCGCCGAGAAGAACATTCCCTCCGCACCGGCTACGCCGATTCTGACCGCTCTGTGCGAGAAGACCATCGCCGGCCTGCAGTGGCCCAACTACCGCAGCCAGCGCTGGGGTCACGAGCACGTGACGTTCGTGCGCCCGGTCCGCTGGATCTGCTGCCTTCTGGGCGAGGACGTTGTGCCCGTGTCGTTTGCCGACGTGACGAGTGGCAACACCACGCGTGGTCATCGCGTGCTTGGCCCCGGTGACCATGTGGTCGCCAGCCCCGCCGTCTACGAGCAGGTGCTCGAGGACGCCGGCGTGCTTTCTGCCGAGCGCCGTCGCGAGGCCATCCTTGCCGGTATCGCCGAGGTCGAGGCTGCCCGTCCCGGCTGCCATGTCGATACGCCCAAGAAGGTCTTCGAGGAGGTCATTAACCTCTGCGAGTGGCCGACGGTGCTCGTCGGTACCTTCGATGAGGAGTTCCTCAAGGTCCCGCACGAGATTATCTGCGAGTCCATGCTCACCAACCAGCGCTACTTCCCGATCTATGACGGCGAGGGCAAGCTCACGCGTGAGTTCGTGGTCGTCTCCAACAGCAAGCCCGAGAACGCCGAGCGCGTGATCGACGGCAACGAGCGCGTTGTGCGTGCCCGTCTGGACGATGCCAAGTTCTTCTACGAGGAGGACCTGAAGATCTCCCTCGACGAGTTCCGCGAGCGTCTGGCCAAGGTTGCCTTCCAGGAGAAGCTCGGTAGCGTGCTCGCCAAGTCCGAGCGCATCGAGCAGCTCGCGCTCGCTATCGCCCGCGAGGCTCATCTGGGCGCCCACCTTGCCGCCGATGCCGCTCGCGCCGCGCACCTGTGCAAGGCCGACCTGGTGTCTAACGCCGTTGTCGAGTTCACGAGCCAGCAGGGCGTGATGGGCGGTTATTACGCGACCGCGATGGGGGAGAACGACGAGGTCGCTCATGCTATCCGCGATCACTATCGTCCCCGCTTTGCCGGTGACGAGCTGCCTGAGGGCACCGCTGGCTGCATCGTGGCTTGCGCCGACAAGCTCGATACCATCGCCGGTATCTTTGCCATCGGCGAGCCCCCGACCGGCTCCTCCGACCCCTATGCGCTGCGTCGTGCCGCTATCGGCATCATCAACATCCTGCGCGACCGTCTGCCGATCGACCCCACGTCGCTCATCGACTTCGCCCTCGAGCTCTACAGTGAGCAGGGCATTGAGTTCGACGCCGCCGAGGTCGCCCAGCAGGTCCGTGACTTCTTCCATGGCCGCCTGGTGAGCATGGCCCGCGACGAAAAGGTCCCGGCCGATACCGTTGCCGCCGTCTCCGCGGTGCACATCATCGCTCCGTCCGTCTTCTTCGCCCGCTGCGCCGCCCTCGACGAGGCCCGCAAGAACGACGCCGAGACGTTCGACAACCTTGCGACCGCCTATGCTCGCGCCGCGCATATCTCCAAGCCCGAGCTGGGCGTGGAGTACGACCGCAGCCTGATGGGCGAGGCCGAGCTCGCGCTTGCCGATGCCTCCGAGGCCGCTCAGACCGCCGTCGATGCCGCCCTTGTTGCCGAGGATTACCCGGCTGCATTTGCCGCCCTCGCCGCCCTGCGTGCGCCCATTGACCGTTTCTTCGATGAGGTTATGGTCATGGACAAGGACGAGCAGCTCCGCGATAATCGCCTTAAGCTGCTCAACCGCTTCGAGGCCGTTTTCTCCGGCATTGCCAACATCGGTGAGCTTGCCCGCAAAAAGTAAGCCAGCCTGCGCGTAAGCGCAAAAGGAGCCCCGCATGGATTGCCCGGTCACCGCTCGTCCCACCGTTATCGTTATCTCCGACTCGCTCGGCGATACCGCTTGTGAGGTGGTGCTTGCGGCGTCCGGGCAATTTGATGAAGGGGCTTTTCGTTTGTTGCGCCTGCCCAAGGTGACCTCGGTGGAGCAGGTGGAGTCGTTTGTGGGCCCGCGCGTCGATGCCGACCATCGCGATATTGCCGTGTTTCACACCATTGTCGATCCGGCGCTTCGCGCCCACGTGCTCGATTACCTGGGCATGCTGCATATCCGTTCGGTCGACCTGATCGGTCCGACGCTCGCCGTGCTATCGTCGCTCATCGGTGTGCCGCCCAAAGGCGTCGCGGGCGTGATTCACAGGACCGATGACCGCTATTTCCATCGTATCGAGGCCATGGAATATTTCGTTGAGCACGATGACGGGCGCGGTTGCGACGATTTGTCGGGTGCCGATATCGTGCTGCTGGGCGTATCGCGCACGTCCAAGACGCCGCTGTCGATGTATCTGGCTTATCAGGGCTACAAGGTTGCCAATGTTCCGTTGGCCCATGGCATGGAGCCGCCGAAGTCGATTTACGAGGTCGACCCGATGCGCCTGTTCGGCCTGATTTCGACCGTCGATGTGATTTCCGAAATTCGCGATAGCCGCTTGGGCGATGACTACGCTCGTGCCGTTGCCGGCTCCTATGCCGAGCCCGAGAGCGTGCGCAGCGAGCTCGAGGAAGCCCGTTCCCTCATGAAGCGGCTAGGCTGCTTTGTGGTGCGTACCGACGGCAAGGCCATCGAGGAGAGCGCTGCCGAGATCATCAGCCACTTGGAGGAAATCCAAGAAGCCCGTGCCCGCCGCGCCGCCCGTCGAGCCCAACAAAGCTAGCTTATTGGGGTAGCTAAAAATGCCCTGTCTAAAATAACCAACTAACAATAATGCACGATAATGATAAAGCGAT
>OMDT01000024.1_pt1 | contig 17508 bp, 10 predicted proteins | sample 1645271 | NCBI WGS metagenome assembly OMDT01 (sample SAMEA103958159, study PRJEB25191) | human gut metagenome | biome: human-associated habitat [ENVO:00009003]; feature: intestine environment [ENVO:2100002]; material: feces | place: Germany | collected 2013/2015
CCGTGACCGCAAACGCAGAGAGGAAAGCAGACAGCATCTTCACGTTCACATATGCATTTCTAGAAACACGCGTGCAGATCTGTGCCTCGTAACCGCTCAAACGCTCGGACAGGCATGACCACGACCCGGCCAACATGGCAAGCAACGGCAGCGCATAGAAAAACACCGACGCTAGCAACGGCGCGCTCGCGCTCACAACGATCCAGTTACCAAAGCTACTTTCACGCGTTTGGCCGAGGTATGTCTGAGACTGCAGACCAATGCCGTAGCCAAAAGATAACAGCTGCTTGCGCTCGGCCTCGAGTGTCCACCACGCCTCGATGGCAGCTGCCATCGAAATGGCAGTCGCCAAAATAAGAGCCACCGCAAATATAGGATTGCCAAATATCTTGGACAGTTCGTGCCGTATTAGATTTCTATTCAAATGTCATCATCCTCCCATCGATGGGATGGAGCCGAGCGACAGTGCCCGGCCCCATCCCGATCACGCCAAGAATGCAGACCGAAGATGGATCTTCTTTCTGGCGATAGCCGGTTGCGCTCGTGCCAGAACATTGAAAAGCGAAATCTCTATCTATGTTGTTCTTGCATGTGGCAATTCCGGCATCCGCGCTCTGCGAAATGCTAGAAACCTGGGAAGTGTCAAACTCCTCTTGAGCAAATGATGCGGCAGGTGCACCCATCGACAAGCCCGCAACAATCGCCAAGCCGACTCCGATTCGAGCAATAGCGCTCCTTGGCTTAATCATGGCCTTCTCCAATCAAAAGCGGTTAATAATGCGACGACGCACGGCAACCTTTGCATGAATAGAGAAAGATGTCTGTAAACACTCGCTATTGAGTTGATCGCTCAGGCGTTTACACGTTATCTACCTGCGATAACAATGAAATAAGCTCCGCTTTATTTTTGATCCTCAACTGGCGGTAAGAAGCAGACCGCAGTGCTTGCACCGTAGATGCAGCGTAACCGACATCCTCCGCAATAGCCTTTGTCGTTGCGCCCTCTGCCGTCATCAGCAAGATTTGCGACTGAACATCGGAAAGGGAGCGCGACGTAAGCAGAGCCAGTTGGCGCACGCGGGCCGTTTCGGTGGACCCGTTCGCGCGGTACTCCAAGACAGCCTTCTCGTCCTCAACCGAGCGGGCGAGCGCGATGTGCGTGACGAACATGGGCACAGACCAGCAGACGATCACCGTTGCCACGACGACATTGACAGCCGAACTTTGCCCCAGCAACGACGCAAGGAACAACGGCTCGAAAACCATTAGATCCTGCGCCATGCTGAGCAAGACAACCCAAACAGGAGCCGTCGCCCCAAAGCAAAGCATCCATACCCCGAGCATTTTGCGCTGCGGACAGCTTCCCAGCACTATATATGTGAGCAGCATCCCCGTCAGTACCGCAAGTCCATGAATTCGCCCCCTAGTGGCTGCATAGATTAAAGCAGCCACACCTATCGAAACCAATGGCGCGATAGCCCGAGTATGGGTATGGACCTTAAACGGGCACAGCTTAACGGCGAGCGAAGCCATAGACGCTATGCCGCAAAACAGGACCGGCACAGCCATCAACGGATCGCGTACGCACCTCCATGCCGCGATATAGACAAAAGACCATTCCACAGCAGACAGTATCGCCCACACGCACGGGCTTCCGAGCCCAATCGCCCCATCCGTTCTAGTCAGCGCAGCTTCACGATTCAGTTTTTCACCCGCGTAGTGCAGTGACAGAAGCAGTCCGAGACCCAATGCATAGCTTGAGAGAGAAAAGGTAACAGCCCATGAAACACCGGATCCCCAATCACTATCCGCCATGACCAAGGGGCCCGCCGCAAGGAGGATAAAAAATAATGTGAGCAGGTATCGAAACAGCCGGCGCGTCCGGGCTGATGCCAACATATCGTCAGCATGCCGCCGCGACAGCTCGGGCACTACAGCATCACCCTCGTCCACAAACAACGCCACGAGCTCGCGTGAGCCCGCAACCGACGCCTTCCCGTATGCTCGGTGAAGCGTTGTTCGCACCGTCGATGGCTTCGTACCCGTCTCCCTGGCAATTTCCGCCGGCGTTTTCCCTTTGAGCAGCAGTCGAACAAACTGCTCTTCTCGAGGCGACAGGGCAGGGGAAAACACCCCCGCATCGAATGGGTCGGACGTGCGAGGGGTATCCGAATTGTTGTCCCGTTTCTCCCTTAGCAATGTGTATACGAAGGCGGCAACAGCAATAGCGGACCCCATCGACAGTGATGCAATGACCGTGGCACCGCTTGCAAAATATGCCACCTCGACAGCCGGAACAAGGCCAATGGGAACTGCTACGAGCACAGAACGGGCAAACACGTTGCCCTGCCCCCAACCAAAGGCGCGGGGACAGCAAAGCAGCGGGACCGCAGCCAATACGAGATAGACCAGAGGAATTAAAAGCACGATGCCAATTGATGCGGCCGTTACAGAGGGCATCCCCCATGGCTCGGGAACGACTCTCCATGAAACTCGACAGCAAAACAGCAGGCAAGACAGGACAACTATTGTTTCTGCAAAAAGCGCGCTCTGCGATCGGCGGGTCCCCCTTTCGCCGTCCCGCGCCGCCCCCCGTATCAAAGGAGAGCCCGCCGTATCCCAAATTACATATGAGAGGAGCAACGACCCAGTGAAGCACAAGGCACACGAAACACCATGCAACAACCAGATTGGTGCAAACGCGATTGGAATAGAATCTCCGCGAGCATAGAAGGCCAAGTCGACCCATTCGGGAACCACCGCAATAGCAGCAAGGAAAACACCGAAGACGCCAAGGCGACCCGGCCGTCTTATTTCTCTCCCCTTGCGGAGCGCAACACCGTGACCAAACGCTGCGAGGCATGCGCCAAGGATAACGAGCCAGGTCATTGCACCTGATGCCAAGCCGATTGAAGATGAAAACCGGTGATAAGGGGTAACCGCCATTACGACAAGCGCAATGGCGCAGGCGGATGTATCAGAACGGCGGGAAAAGAGCATATGGCCTCCATAGCGTGTCATTATATCGCTCGGACTGCTCGTTTATCTCCGCGCCCACACCAGCCAGCATCAACGATTCAGGCGAACTCCAATCCGAGCCAGATCACGGTCCAGCTTTTGTCCGCAGTCCCCGCATCAAAGCGGGATGCGCTTTCCTTTTGAGCGCTGATCTGGAAATTGCATCCCATTCTGGGCCAATATTCTGGGACACAGTTTCCGCAGCCTACCCCATCCGGAAAACGCATCCCACAATTTGACCGAAAACTGGGGCGCGCTTTCCGTATGCGTTGAGACGAGGGCCAAGTCAGATAGGCCACCTCGCCCCGCTACCTTCACCATGCACCCGAGCGTGCTACACTAGCAGCATCTATGCCACCGCGAACGGCTCGGCTCCGCGCCCGCCACTCGCAAACGAACTTTAAACGCACGAGGGTTGGCCATGCCGCTTTTCTCGCAACATACCGCCCGGTTCTCGCCGGACGTTCCTTTGGAGGGCACCAGCTCTCGCGAGCTGCTCAAGCGGTACCAGCCGCTCGAGACACTTGCGACCGGCGGTTTTGGCTCCATCGAGATCTGCCGCGACACGCACCTGCGCCGCCGCGTCGCCATTAAGCGCATCCCCCTTATCAACGGTGCCGGCATGCCCGCCAGCGACATCATGGATGTCCTGCGCGAGGCGCACACCGCCGCCATGCTTCAACATCCCAATATCGTGCAGGTCATCGACTTTACGCACGACACAGCCTATGCCTACCTGGTTATGGAATATGTCGATGGCATGTCGCTGGCCGAGTTTTTGCACCGCGTGGACGGCCACTCACTTACCTTTGACGAGGCCGCGGCCATTGCCGATGCCCTGGGCCAGGCGCTCACCTTCGCCCACAGTAATGGCGTACTCCACCTGGACATTAAGCCCGCCAACGTGCTCATCGACCACTCGGGCAATGTAAAGCTCACCGACTTTGGCATGGCGCGACTGTCGTCCGCCGGTGGCTTTGGCGGCTCGCGCGGCGGCACCATCGGCTACATGCCGCCCGAGCAGCTCGATATCGAGACCGGCACGGTCGATGAGCGCGCCGATATCTTTGCCCTCGCCTGTGTGATCTACGAGGGCCTGTGCGGCAGCGCTCCCTTTATGGCGGCCACGCCCGCCGACTCGCTCGACCGCATCATCGGCGGCGCCACCTATCCCGGCGAGCTGATACCACACTTCCCCCCGGGAGCCGAGGCCGCGCTCATGAGCGCGCTCTCCCCCATGCCGCAGGACCGCCCCAACAGCATCGAGGCATTTTGTGACCAGCTCCTTGCCGGTCTGGGCAACGTGCGCGAGGGCCGTCGCAGCCTGGAGCAAATGGTTGGCGAGCTTTCGGATGACGAGCAGGAGCTCGACGATATCGAGCCGTCGCACTACGAGGACGACGCCATCGAGGTCGACCCCGCACTCGGCTGGGCGGGCACGCGCTGGAGCCATGCGCGCGACTACACCATGCGCACTATCTCGGCGCTAACGTGCGGCACCTTTAGCTTTTTGTTGATGCAAACGGCCGGGGTCGCGGCGCTTCCCGGCCTGGTCATTGCGGCTATCGCGATCGGAGCGGCGGCTGGCCTGGCCCCCCAGATCGGCTCGGCCATCTCGGCTGTGGGCTTTTTGGTGCTCATGGCCAACGCCACCATGCAGGCACAGGGCATCCTGTCGATGCTGCCCGTCGCGGTGATCTTTGCCGCCGCCATGTCCGGTTGGTGGATCGCCTGGGGTCGTACCGAGGCTGCCGCGAGCGCCGCGCTCACCTGTGCACTCGCGCTTTGCTGTCTGACCGGCAATACCTTCCTGGCAGCTGGGGTCGCCGGCGGCGTCGCGTCATTTTGGCTCGGCCCGGCAAGCGCCGCCGCGGCAACGGGCATGGGCGCGCTTTTTGCCCGTCTGGCCACGGTCGCGCTTTCAGCCGGAGGCGTGCTGGGGCTCGGTAACGTTGCCGCAGCGCTGGGAGACCCACTCCTTTGGGCTGCCTTTGGGCTGGCCGCGGCAACTGCCGCGGCGTCATCTGCGCTGCTCAATGCCCATGCCAAGCGCGCCGATCAGGGCTCAAACCTTGCCGCAATCGTCGCCATCGCTGTCACCGGCATCGGCTGCGCAGCGGCGTCCTGTCTTGCACACCATATGGAAATTGCCAGCCTTGCAGCCGCGGTCATCGCCAAGGCGGCGGTTGCGGGAACCCTATCCTCTATAATCGTTGGGATATGCCTATATTTGCTCGGATACCAAAGAACCTATACGGAGAGTGATCTTTCGTGAACTTCCTGAACATCTTCGAGGACCACGTGGCCGGCATCTTCGGTGCCACCCGTGCCCCGTTCTCCTTTAAGAAGCTTGCCAAGCAGGCCGCTCGCGACATGGAGGATCAGACTCTGGTGATCAACGGCGTCAACACGGCGCCGGCACTCTATACCATCCTGATCGCCGCCGACGACGATCCCATGCTCGCCCCGTTCTACCCCGAGCTTTCGCGCGAGGTCCGCGAGTTTGTGAAGGCGCAGGCCGAAAAGCGCCGCTATGTCTTTGTCGGCGAGCCCCTCGTGCGCTTTATGATCGATCCGCAGCTGCGCGCCGGTAAGTTCTCGGTCTTTGCCGAGAACGTCGATGCCCCCACGCTCGGCCGCCTGTACGAAGAAGAGCGCGCCTATCAAAACGGCCTGGGCCAGAACAACTCCGCGGCAAGCCGTGCCGCCAGCGCCCCGCGCGCCGGCCAGCAGCAGTTTGCTGCCCCGCAGCAGCAGCGCCCCGCCGCCATGCCCCAGCAGCAGCCGACGCCTCGCGCCGCCGCCCCCGACCCGCTTGCCGTAGCAGATCCCTTCGCGCCTAGCGTCCCCGACCCAGCCGCTCCTATCCCGGTGCCGCAGACCGTCTCGCGCGACGCGCTTGCCGGCATGGGCGGAGCCGCCGCGACCGGTGCCGCCGTGGGCCTAGGCGCTGCAGCCGGCATCGCCTCCAACATGGCGAGCACTCGCGCCCCGCAGCGCCCGCTCGCCCAGCTCGTCGACGTCGTGAGCGGCGAGAGCCATAGCATCACCTCCGCACAGGTGACCATCGGTCGCGAGCGCTCAGTTTCCGACATTGCCCTGCGCGACCCCAACGTGTCGCGCCGCCACGCCCAGCTCACCTTTACGGGCTCGGATTGGTCGATCGAGGACCTCAATTCCACCAACGGCACGCTCGTCAACAACCGCCGCATTACGCGCTGCCCGCTGCGCAACGGCGATCTGCTGACGTTTGGCCTGAGCACCTTTGAATTTAGGGGATAGTCGCTTATGAACATCGATATCGTCCTTTTTGCAGGCCGCATCGTCCTGGTCGCCCTGCTCTATATCTTCTTGTTCGCCGTCATGAAGACCGGCGTGGGACTTGTGCGTGGACAGCGCCGCGACTCGGCTATCTGGACGATCGATGTGGACAAGGGTCCGCGCGGTATCCGCGGCATCCACGTAGACATGCTCGGCCCCGTCATCGTCGGTCGCTCGCCGTCTTCGGACATCTGCATCAACGAACCGTTCGTCTCGGCCTCGCATGCGCGCTTTTCGCTGCAGGGCCCGGCGCTCATCATCGAGGACCTCAACTCGCTTAACGGCACGCTCGTCAACGGCCGCCAGCTCGTGGAGCCCGCGACGCTGCGTGAGGGCGACGAAGTCCAGATTGGCGACGTGGTCATGAAGGTGAACCGTCGATGATCGACGAGGAGAACAAGTCCGCAACTATGACCGAGGCACCGGCCGCCGCCACAGCTGCGCCGGCCCACGCCGCTCCGGCGGGCTCCGCACCCGTGGAGCCCGAGGACACCGTGTTCTCCCTGCCTCTTTCGCATGTAACGCATGATATTTCGGATCTCGCCGATAACGAGGACGGAGAGGATGCCGTAGCGGCGCCCATCGGCGCACATGCTGCGGAACAGCCCACAGCGCCCGAAGCAACCCCGGCGCCGGCTCACTTTGCAGAGCCCGTCGCCGCGGCAATCAACGAGAGCGCTGCGGTGTTTGCGGCACCCGAGCCCGCCGCGCCGGCGTTTCCCATAGCCCCGGCATCCGAGGTTGCGCCCGCGTCTACGCCGGCGCCCGAGGCAGGGCCATCCCCCGAGGACGGCCCTGCGCCCGCAAGCGAGTCCGATGCCGTGGCCGAGCCCGCCGCCCAGTCGCAAAGCACGCCCGCGCCGTCGCACTTTTCGACGCCCGAGCCTATAGACGTCAGCCCGCAAGACGACGAGTCGACCGCCCGCATGTCCGAGGAGCCCGACTCCCCGGACACCGGCGATTCCGAATCAAACGCCGAGACCGACACCGTCTCTCCCGGTGACACCGCCGAAATCGACGTTGCCGCCGTTGAGGCCAAGCTCAAAGACCCCGGCTCGACCATGAGCTTTGAACCCCTGACCGAGGAGCGCATCGAGACCGACTCGACCTATGATGCCGGTACCACCACACAACTCATGTGGGGCGCCCGCTCCGACGTTGGCTGCGTGCGCCCGCACAATGAGGATTCCTACCTGGTGCAGTCGCCGCTCTTTTGCGTATGCGACGGCATGGGCGGTCACGCCGCCGGCGAGGTAGCCTCTTCCATCGCCGTCGAGACTATTGCCAAGACGGCCCCGCAGTCCGCCGACGCAGCGCGCCTGGCCGCAGCCGTCGAGGCAGCCAACGCCGCCGTAATCGAGGCGGCCCTGAACGGCCTAGGCAAGCCCGGCATGGGCTGCACAGCCACCTGCGCCTATATCGAAAACGACACGCTCGCCATCGCCCACGTGGGCGACTCTCGCGCCTACCTGCTCCACGAGGGCACGCTCATCCGCGTGACCCGCGACCACTCCTACGTGGAGGAGCTCGTGGACGCTGGCGAGATCACGGCAGACGAGGCTCGCGTCCACCCCAACCGTTCGGTCATCACCCGCGCACTGGGCTCGGACCCCGCCATGTATGCCGACCACTTCACCCTGCATATCGAGGAAGGCGACCGCCTGATCCTGTGCTCCGACGGCCTTTCGAGCATGATTCCCGATAGCGATATCGAGAACATCGCCACGCAGTCCTCAACCGCGCAAATCTGCGTCGACAACCTAGTGGACGCGGCGCTTGCTGCCGGCGGCCACGACAACGTGACCGTAGTAGTCGTTGACCTGGTTGACGATGGCGTTATGCGCGAGGCGCAGCGCGTGCGTCGCCGCAACATTACTATCGCCGCCATTCTGGCCCTCGTCTTTGTGCTGGCAGCTGGCATCTGGGCCTACACGGGTGTCACCGGCTCGTACTACCTGGGTACCTACCAGGGCAATGTCGCCGTCTGGCGCGGCCTGCCCGGCAAGCCGCTCGGACTCAAGCTCCACTGGCTCGAAAGCGAAACCAGCATCAAGCTATCCGACCTGCCCGAAGACACGCAAAACCGCCTCAAGGCGGGCATTCCGCAAACAAGTGTCGACGATGCGCAGGACACGATATCCAAGTACCGCCACCAGATCGACGAGGAGCAGACCCGCCAGGTGATCGACGCGCAAACGATTCGCGACAACACCAATCAGGGATCGACCTCCGAATCAGATTCCGAGAAAACCGCCGAACAGTCCGCCGAGGCCGAAGCCTCCGATAAGAATTAGAAAGGGAGTGCCGCTTATGAGTCGCCGCAACACCGAGCTGCTCTTGCTCATCGCCTCGGCGTTCCCCGTCATCCTGCTGTATGCGATGTACGTCCTCACCGCGGGCGCTGCCATCTCCTTTGAGACGCTCGCCGTGCCGATCGGCCTCTTTGCCGCCTTCGCCGCGGCACATATCGCCGTGCGCATCTTGGCGCCCGGCGCCGACCCCGCCATCCTACCCATCGTATTTATACTTTCGGGCATCGGCATCACGTTCGTGACGCGTCTCGCCCCCGCTCTCGCCATCTCACAGCTCATCATCCTGTTTGTCTCGGTGGCGCTCATGGTGGGAACGCTTGCACTGGTCAAAAACCTCGACGTGGTCATGCGCTACAAGTACACCTTTGGCATTATCGGCATCATCCTGCTGATGCTGCCTATCTTTATCGGCACCACGATCTCGGGCTCCAAGCTGTGGATTCGCATCGCGGGCTTTACCATCCAGCCCGGCGAGTTCGCCAAGGTCTTTATCGTCCTGTTCCTGGCCGGCTACCTGGCCGAGAACCGCGAGCTGCTCTCCATCTCCAACCGCAAGATCCTGGGCTTTAAGATCCCTCGCCTGCGACTGCTGCTGCCGCTGTTTGCCGTATGGGGCGTGTGCCTGCTCGTCGTCGTCTTCGAACGCGATCTGGGCTCTGCCGTACTGTTCTATACCATCTTCTTGCTGATGCTCTACGTTGCCACGGGGCGCTTTTCGTATGTCGTTATCGGCCTTGCGCTCTTAGCCGTTGGAGCCGTGGGCGCCTACAAGTTCCTGTCGCACGTTCAGGTGCGTTTCCAGGTTTGGGTCGATCCGTTTAAGGACGCCCAGGGCCAGGGCTACCAGATCGTCCAGTCGCTCTTCTCGCTTGCCGACGGCGGTCTGGTCGGCGTTGGCATCGGCAACGGGATGGCCAACAACATCCCCGTCGTCGAGTCCGACTTTATCTTCTCGGCCATCGGCGAGGAGATGGGTCTTTTGGGCGGCGGCGCCGTGCTCATCCTGTTTATGCTCTTTGCCGTGCGTGGCCTCACCACAGCCGCCCGCGCTAAATCCGACCTCGCCGCCTTTAGCGCCACCGGTCTTACGGCAGCCATCAGCTTCCAGGCCTTTTTGATCGTGGGCGGCGTCACCCGCCTGATCCCGCTGACCGGCGTCACCCTGCCCTTTATGAGCCAGGGCGGCTCCTCGCTGCTGGCAAGCTTTATCATCGTCGCGCTCCTGCTGCGCGCCGGTGACGAGGCTACCGGACGCGAGGCCGAGCTTACCGGCACCGGCACCATGGCCGCCATCACCGATGATCAGGTCGCATCTGCCGCCGCCCCGACGGGCACGCGCTTTGCCACCTCGTCTTCCTACGGCAGCGGCAGCCATTCCGTCGGCTCGCGCATGCGACGTCGCCTGCTCGACACGCCTGAATCCGGTGTGCTCGGCCGCGTTGCGCTCGCCAACCGTCTAACCCGCGCGGTGCTCGCCTTTACGGCGCTGTTCGCCATCCTTATCGGCAACCTCACCTATGTCCAGGTCATTAAGGCCAAGGACTATCAGGACATGCCGACCAACAACCACACCATCGCCCGCTCCAAGTACATCCAGCGCGGCTCCATCATCACGTCCGACGGCGTGACGCTGGCCGAGTCGCTGCAGCAGGAGGACGGCACCTACGTACGCTCCTACCCCAACGGTAACCTGGCAGCGCACGTGGTTGGCTACGTGAGCCAGCAGTATGGCACCACCGCCATCGAGAGCGTCATGAACGACACGCTCACCGGTTCTAAGGACTACTCCAGCTGGAACAATGCCATCGCGTCGCTCGCGGGCCAGACCCAGCCGGGCAACACCGCCAAGCTCACCATCGACTCGCGTATCCAGACGGCGGCCGAGCAGGCACTCAAGGGCTTTAAGGGCGCTGTAGTGGTCATCGACCCGCGTACCGGCGCGGTGCTCGCATGTGCCAGCTCGCCCACCTACGACAACACCAACATCGATGCCCTGCTGCAGACGGGCGGCGGCGAGGACGGCTCCATGTACAATCGCGCCATGGACGCGCTGTACACGCCGGGCTCCACGTTTAAGGTCGTTACGCTTTCCGCGGCACTCGAGACCGGTACCGCCAGCCTGACCAGCACCTACCAGGCGCCCGGCTCCATGGACATCGGCAACGCACCGGTCACCAACTATGCCAACGAGAGCTACGGCACCATCAGCCTGCAGCAGGCCTTTGCCGTGTCCTCCAACGTCGTCTTCGGCCAGGTGGCAAACGAAGTTGGCGCAAACACGCTCGTACAGTTTGCCAACGCCTTTGGCTACGGCCAAAAGCTCGGCCAGGACCTGACCTCCGCGGCCTCCATCATGGCCGACCCGTCGCTCATGACCGAGTGGGAGACCGCCTGGGCCGGCGCCGGCCAGCCTGTCGGCATGGACCACACGCCCGGCCCGCAGACCACCGTCATGCAAAACGCCGTGATTGCCGCCGCCATCGCTAACAGCGGCGTGGTCATGGACCCGTACTTTGTAGCCCAGGTACTCGCCCCGGACGGAACCGTGGTCAAGACCACGCAGTCCCGCTCGCTGGGGCAGGCCGTCAGCTCCGCCACGGCCGACCAGGTCAAGCAGGCCATGCTTGCCGTCGTCCAGTCCGGTACCGGCACCGATGCCCAGATCCCCGGCGTCAAGGTCGCCGGCAAGACCGGCTCGGCCGAGACCGGCGGCACCAACGTCAACTCGATGTTCGTTGGCTTTGCACCTTACGATTCACCCACGGTCGCCATCTCGGTGGCCTTGGAGGATTACGACAAGCATGACGTCAAGGCCGCCAAGATCGCCGGTATCGTCCTGACCGCGGCGCTTGCCGCACAGGGAGCGTGATGCCCATGATCGAATCGGACACCCGAGGCGCGCCGCGGCCGAAGAGTTAGCGGCAACGCGCCACACGGCCCCAGCGGCCACATCGTAGGTACTACACACATCGTTGAGCGAATAGTTATGTTAGGAGCAGGAATGGAACAGAGGGTCCTCGGGGGAAGATACCTCCTCAAGGATAAGGTGGGGACAGGCGGCATGGCGACCGTCTACCGTGCACAGGACCAGGTCCTCGACCGCACGGTTGCTGTCAAGATCATGCTGCCGCAGTATGCTGGCGACGCAACCTTCGCCGCACGCTTTAAGCAGGAGGCCCAGGCAGCAGCCGGTCTCTCCTCCCCCTATATCGTGGGCGTCTACGATTGGGGCAAGGACGGCGACACCTATTACATCGTCATGGAGTACCTGCGCGGCACCGACCTTAAGAGCGGCATCAAGAGCCACGGCGCCCTCGACCCCAAGAAGGTCGCCCAGATCGGCTCGCAGATCAGCTCTGCGCTTTCGGTCGCCCACAAGCACGAGATCATCCACCGCGACATTAAGCCGCAGAACATCATGGTGCTGCCCGACGGCAACATCAAGGTGATGGACTTTGGCATCGCGCGTGCCAAGAACAGCCACCTCACACAAGACAACAACGTGCTGGGAACCGCCCACTACGTCAGCCCCGAGCAGACCCGCGGTCAGGACCTCGGCCCCACCTCGGATATCTACTCGCTGGGCGTCGTGATGTACGAGTGCGCCACCGGCCGCGTTCCCTTTGACGGTGACGACGCCATCTCGGTCGCACTCAAGCAGGTCAACGAGCTGCCTATTCCGCCGAGCCAGATTAACTCCGGTGTCGACGCCGACCTTGAGCGCATCATCCTCAAGTGCATGGAGAAAGACCCGGCAAACCGCTTCCAGACCGCCGACGAGCTGCGTCAGGTGCTCAACAGCTACCTGTCGGGCCGTGCCGTCAACGTCTCGGAGCCCACGCGCATCATCGGTGCCCCCGGTGAGCTGGGCGCCACCAAGACTCGCGAGCTTTCCGATCAGACGCGCGCCATGGTGCGTCCCGTTTCGGGCGTGAGCGGCCAGAATACCGCCCGTAGCTCGGTTTCGGGCTCCACCGGCTCCTACGAGGTCGAAAAGCCCAAATCCAACAAGAACAAGATCATCGCCGCCGTGGTGGCAGCCGTTGCCGTCATCGGCATCGTGGTGGCCTTTGCCACAGGACTCTTTGGCGGCGAGCAGGTCACCGTGCCCGATGTGCTGGGCAAGGACCAGCAGACTGCCGTCGAGCTGATCAAGGAAGCCGGCCTCGAGGTCGGCACCATCGACCAAAGCTACAACGACGATGTCGACGAGGGCAAGGTCGCCGAGCAGACGCCCAACGGCAACACCAAGAAGGCCAAGGGCACCAAGGTGAACCTGGTAATCTCCAAGGGTCCCAAGCCCTCCGAGAAGGTTGAGGTTCCCCTGCTTGTCGGCCTGACCAAGGACCAGGCCGAGGCCGCGCTGGCAAGCGTGGGCCTGAAGGGCAACGCCTCCGAGGAGGCCAACGAGGCCGATGAGGGCCAGGTCTTTGAGCAGGGCACCGAAGCCGGTAAGGAAGTCGCGAAGGGCACGACCATCTCGTACAAGGTCTCGAGCGGCCCGGATACCACGTCCGTCCCCGATCTGACCGACATGACCGAGGCCCAGGCGCGCAACGCCCTCGATATGGCAGGCTTTGGCGTCGACGTTAGCTACCAGGAGAACGACTCGGTTACCGAGGGCACCGTGATCAGCTGGAACCCCAGTGGCAAGCAGAAGCCCGGCGCCACGATTACCGTCGTCATTGCCAAGAAGTCCGGCAAGGCCAGTGTTCCGGGCAACCTGTACGGCAAGAGCATCTCCGCCGCCGTCACCGCGCTCAACAACGCCGGTTTCTATAACATCGGCTTCTGTGACCAGAACGGCAATCCCGTAAGCGGTAACGAGGATGCCACCGTTACGGGCGTCTCCCCCACCGGCAAGCAGTCCACCGACAGCACGATCACGCTAACAGTCGCACTTTCTGGCTCGGGTTCGGGCTCTGGCTCGGGCACGGGTGACGATTCCGGTACGACCAACTAGTCGCCACCCCACCGCTCATCACGGCTTTCGCCGCAAACATATTCGCTCACAGGCGCCCGCTTGCTCCCCCGGCAAGCGGGCGCTTTCTTTATCTGAAGCAGCAAATACTACGGCATGCCTTAAACCAGAAGAGCCCGGCACCGTAGCGGTACCGGGCTCGATATTCCTCTGGTGCCCCCGGGCGGATTCGAACCGTCGACACCCGCTTTAGGAGAGCGGTGCTCTATCCCCTGAGCTACGGAGGCATGTTGTACTAGTGTAGCAGATTTACGCCGTTGTAATACAGCGTATAGCCACTCTTCGAAGTTGCGGTGGAACAGCCCTCCGGAAAGTGTGTCCCACTATCCAGGCAAATTCTGGGTCAAACTTTCCCAATGGGACCTCGCTGGAAACTGTGTCCCAGAATTTCGGCTCGAAACGGGACACGGTTTCCCAAACGACCCCGTTCCGGAAACTACATCCCGGAATCGGCGCTCGAACTGGGATGCACTTTCCCGATCGAGCCCCATGGGAAACTGCGTCCCACTTGGGGCTCGCTCTTTAATGACTAGTTGCCTTTGTGGAAAAGGTTTTTGATAACGGAGGGGATGCTCTTGGCGCCCTTGGCCGTCACATCGATAAAGTCGGGCGATCGCACGAGCTTATCCTCGTCGACGTACTTGCGGACAGCACGAAGCGTCTCTTTGTCGTCGCGCGTCGAAAACGTAAAGTGACCGTTGTCCTTGGTGAAGATGGCAAAACGCGTGATCTTCTTGGTGCCGCGTAAAACCTCGGCGGCAATATAGTCGACCTCGTCCCACGGGATTTGAATATAATCCTCGGGATTGCGCTCGTTGTAATACTCGAACGCCTTATTGCCCACCATCACGTTACCGTGGCTGGTAAGCCCCATCAGGCAGGTTGCCGGCGTTGCCAGATCGACCGTGCTGTTCTGAGATTGCGCCATGCGCGCCTCGCCCTCCAAATAAAACAATCGGACCGCATCCAGTGTACCCACCGGGTGCGGTCCGTTTCAATGGCTCAAAAGCCCTTGCCTAGCAATTCTCGGTCTTAAGCCGAAGCGTGCTTACATGAAGCCGCAGAAGCGACCGATGATGCCGACGGCGAAGAGAGCCAGGATGATGACGATCGGGCTGACCTTCTTCTTGAGGAGCTTGCAGACCAGCAGGGTCAGGCACACGGCGGCAAGGCCGGGGATGAGCTGATCGAGGTTGGCCTGAAGCGTGGTGACCTTCATCTGATCAAGGGCGGTAGCACCGACGGAGTTGTACATCATCAGCGCTTCCTTGATACCCTCGGAACCGGAGGGCAGGCTAGCCCAGTCGATAAAGGCGCCAGCAGACTGCTTGACCGTGGAGACGATCGGGGTGAAGGAAATGGACACCCAGCGCTCGACCAGGGCGCCGATGATGAACATACCCAGGATGGAAGCGCCCTCGGTGACCTTGCCCATCAGACCACCGGAGAGGTCCTTGGCGATGGAGGAGCCGACCTTGTAGCCAAACTCCTGCGTGTACCACAGGAAAGCGTAACGGATAATGTTCCACGCGAAGAAGAACAGCAGCGGACCGACGATGCTGCCGGACATGGCCAGGGAAGCGCCCAGAGCGCCCAGAATCGGGCGAAGGGTGAACCAGAAGACGGGGTCGCCGACGCCGGCGAGCGGGCCCATCATACCGACCTTGACGCCCTGAATGGCGACGTCATCAATCGGGGCACCGTTGGCGCGCTCCTCCTCGAGAGCGAGGGTAACGCCAATGACGGGGGCGGAAACATAGGGGTGGGTGTTATAGAACTCCAGGTGGCGCTTAAGAGCGGCAATCTGGTCATCCTTGCTGGTATAGAGCTTCTTGATCGCAGGGATCATTGCGAAGCACCAGCCGCCGTTCTGCATACGCTCGTAGTTCCACGAGCCCTGAAGGAACTGATGACGGAAGCAAACCTTCTTGCGGTCAGCCTTGGTGAGCTGAATCTTGTTCTCTGCCATATGTATCACTCCCCTCCTACTCGTAATCGTTCAGAATATCGCCGAGCGGGTCGCCGGAGCCACCGCCCATGCCGCCACCCTGCTTGGCCAGATCCTTAAGGCCAAGGTAGATGAGGGCAAGGGAGATGCCGATGAGACCAAGGGCGATCAGCGTGAGCTGAGGGATGGCAGCAAGGACAAAGCCGAGGACGAAGAACGGCCAGGTCTCCTTGGTGGCCATCATGTTGATGACCATGGCGTAACCGACGGAAGCGACCATGCCGCCGCCGACAGCCATGCCGCCGGACAGCCAGTCGGGCATAGCGTTAAGCGCGTTGGTAACGGCCTCGGCCGGGATGACGCACAGAAGCACTGCCGGGATGGCGATACGAAGGCCCTGCATGAGGATGGCAGCATACTGCCAGCGCTCGATGCCGGAGAAGTCGCCCTTCTCGGCGCAACCGTCCATGGCGTGAGCGATAGCGGTAGCAATGGTACGGCAGATCATGGTCAGGAACAGACCAGCGACCGACAGCGGGACGGCGACGGCGATAGCGGTGGTAACGGCCTTGGCCGAATCGGTGGCGCCACCGTTGAGGGCGAGCACCATGATGATCGAAGAAGCGACCGAGGCCAGAGCGGCGTCAGGCGCGACAGCGGCGCCGACGTTAGCCCAGCCAAGGGCCATCATCTGGAGCGAACCGCCCAGGAGGATGCCCTCCTGAAGGTGACCGGTTACGAGACCGATAAGCGTGCATGCCACGAGCGGCTGATGGAACTGGAACTCATCCAGAATGCCTTCCATACCGGCAAGCAACGCGACAATCGCAACAAGCAGAATAGTGATTGCAGACATGTATCGGACCCTCCTTTACTATGCTTGAGCGGCCAGTTCGGCCTTAGCTTTCTTCAACATGGCGTCGAGATCCTCGGAGGAATCCGAAGGAACCTTGCGGACCTCGAACTTGACGCCCTTGGCCTTGAGGGCCTCGAGAGTCTTGACGTCATCATCGCCCATAGCGACGGCGTTGGTGACGACGACCTTGCCCTTGGAGTGAGCCATGGAACCGATGTTGACTTCCTTGATGTCGACACCGGCCTCGATGGCCTTGAGCAGATCCTGCGGGTTCTCAAAGAGCAGCATGGCCTTGGTGTCACCAAAGCGCGTGTCCTTGACGACCTCGGCCATCTTCTTGATGGGCACGACGTTGGCATGGACTCCCGGAGGGGCAGCCTGCTCGATCATGGTCTTGCGGAGCTCGTCGTGAGCAACGCCGTCGGAAACCACGATGATGCGGTTGGGGTTGATCTGCTTGGTCCACGTGGTGGCCACCTGACCATGAAGCAGACGGGTGTCGATACGGACGTGGGCGATCTTGATGTGCCCGTCGCCGATGACCGTTCCCGGAGGGATGGCGCCTGCAGGAGCAGCGGCGGCCGCAGCCGGCTTCTTCTCCTCGGGCTCCAGAGACTCGGGCTTGACGCGCACGCCAGCCTTAGCCTCAGTCACGAGATGTTTTGCGATCGCATGTGCAGTGTTCTTTGCGTCAAAGCGCTGCGAATATGCCTCGATGAGCATAGGCAGGTTGACACCGGTGACGATAGCCCAGGAATCGTGGCCCTCGATGAGCCCGCCGATCTGGTTGAACGGCGTGCCGCCCCACAGATCAACGAGGAAGAGTACCTGCTCCTGGTCGTCGAAGGAAGCGACTGCTTCCTCGACCTTAGCACGGAAGTCGTCGGGGCCCATGCTCGGCTCGAGCGAGACCACGGCCACAGACGGCTGATCGCCAAAGACCATCGAGCCCGTCTGCTTGATTCCAGCTGCCAAGTCCCCGTGGCTAGCAAGAACAATACTTACCATCACATAACCTCCTTTTTGTCTACGTATTTCCTACACGACATGAAAGGAGTATACCTGTTTGGAT
>OMDT01000028.1_pt1 | contig 17017 bp, 9 predicted proteins | sample 1645271 | NCBI WGS metagenome assembly OMDT01 (sample SAMEA103958159, study PRJEB25191) | human gut metagenome | biome: human-associated habitat [ENVO:00009003]; feature: intestine environment [ENVO:2100002]; material: feces | place: Germany | collected 2013/2015
ATGGATATGAAACGGAACCATACGATGACCGGGGGATGCGGGGTAGCCTGCAGCCCGGTGGCGTGCGCCGTTACTATCACCGTCCTTATCTCCGCTACCGCCACTACAACGACGACAACGACAACCCCTGTGGGGGTGTAGTTGTTATTTTTCCGTCACGAGCATACCCGTTATGCATTTTCCGGCCAAGGCTGCCGGAACGGAAAGCCCGGTTCGATCAAAGGTGGTTTCATTCAAAAGGAGATTTTATCATGCGATATATCAAAGTTTTTGCCCCGGGAACGGTGGCGAACCTGGGTTGCGGCTTCGATGTGATGGGGCTGACGCTCGACGGCGTGGGCGACCTGCTGGAGGTCGGCATCGAAGAAGGTGTCGGGGGGCTCGTTATCCGCAACCGCAGCGGGAAGGAACTTCCCGCCAAAAACGAGGACAACGTGATTACCCCGGCGGTGATGGCACTGCTCGGGGCATACGAAAAACCCGTGCGGGTCGAGGTTACGATCCTCGAAAAGATCGCTCCCGGCAGCGGCATCGGGTCGAGTGCGGCTTCGTCGGCCGCAGCGGTCTGGGGCGTGAACGAACTGTTGGGACGTCCCTTTTCAGGGGAGCGGCTCGTGGAATTTGCGATGATGGGCGAGGCGCTCATCGGCGGTACGCCCCATGCCGACAACGTGGGCCCTGCCGTGCTGGGCGGCGTGGTGCTGATCCGGGGGTACGAACCGCTGGACATCGTGCGTCTGCCCGTCCCCGAGGGCTTTTTCTACGCTGTGGTGCATCCCGACATCGTGGTCAGCACCAAGGAGGCGCGCGAAGTGCTTCCCCGCGAGGTACCCCTGCACGATGCCGTGACGCAGTGGGGCAATGTCGGCGGGCTGGTGGCCGGGTTCGCCCTGGGCGACGTGGCGCTGATCGGCCGGTCGATGCACGACGTGGTGGCGGAGCCTTACCGCAAGGGGTTCATTCCGGGTTACGACCAACTGAAGGAAGGGGTGCTCGCCGAAGGCGCCCTGGCGATGAACATTGCCGGGTCGGGGCCTTCGATCTTCGCCCTGGCCGCCGATGAGGCCGTCGCGCAGCGGGTCGCGCAGCGGATGCGGGCGCATTTCGCCCGCCCCGGTATCGGCTGCAAGATATATGCGGGCCGCGTGTCGAACTGCGGGGCAAGGATTGTGGAATAGTATAAAACGACAAACAGATGAAATATTACAGCACGAAAGACAAAGCATGCGCACGCGCCTTTTCGCTTCGCGAGGCCGTGCAGGCGGGGCTGGCACCCGACGGCGGGTTGTTCGTTCCGGAACGTATCCCGCAGGCCGATATGGCCGTCGCGGAGCGGCTGGCCGGGGAGTCCTATGCCGCGCTGGCCGGATACCTGGCGGAACTTTTTTTCGGTGACGACATCGACCCCGGCCTCCTGCGGCGGGAGATGGAGCGGATCTACGACTTTCCGCTGCCGCTTCGCCGTGTCGGCAGCCGCTATACGCTGGAGCTGTTCCACGGCCCGACGTTCGCATTCAAGGATTACGGTGCGGGCTTCATGGGGCGGATGATCGGCCTGATGGGCGGTGCCGGCGAAAAACTGGTGATCCTGACGGCTACGTCGGGCGACACGGGCAGCGCCGTGGCGCACGGGTTTTACGGCGTGCCGGGCGTCGAGGTGGTGCTGCTCTATCCCGAAGGGAAGATCAGCCGGCTGCAGGAGTGCCAGATGACCACGCTCGGCGGTAATATCCACCCGCTGCGTGTGGCCGGGACGTTCGACGACTGCCAGCGGCTGGTCAAGGAGCTGTTTGCCGACGCAAAATTCCGTGCGGGGCACCGCGTGTCGTCGGCCAATTCGATCAACCTGCTGCGCTGGATACCGCAGGCATTCTATTATTTCTACGGCTATTGCCTGTGGCGGCAGCAGACGGACGGCGGGCGGCCTGTGGTCGTGGTGCCGAGCGGTAACTACGGAAACCTCTCGGCCGGGATGCTCGCCCGCCGCATGGGGCTCCCCCTCGGTGGATTCGTCGCGGCTTCGAACAGCAACGACGTGGTGCCCGAATTCCTGCGCAGCGGCGAGTACCGTCCGAGGCCGTCGGTGCGGACGCTGGCCAATGCGATGGACGTCGGGGCGCCGAGCAATTTCGAACGTATGCTGTGGCTCTGCGGCGGTGAGCCGGATGCCCTGCGTAACGAACTGGAGGGATTCCGCTGCGACGATGCCATGATCCGCCGTACGATCGACGGGCTGCACCGCAATTACGGATACCTTTCCGACCCGCACAGCGCCATCGGATATGCCGCTTCCGTAGCGTGCGGGAAACCGGGATTTTACCTCTCTACGGCGCATCCCGCCAAATTCGGGGAGGTCATCTTCCCCGTCACGGGGGCTGCGGTTCCGCTGCCGCCGCGGCTGGCCCGGCTCGCCCGCCTGCCCCGGGTTTCGGAACCGATGGCGGCCGACCTGGGGGCACTCGAGCAATTCGTGGCCGGGATATAAACCGGCTGCCGGGCCGTGGCGTTGCTGTCCGGGCGGGGTGCGCCTCGTGGCCTGCACGGAAAAAGGGGTTGCAACCTTTGCGGTTGCAACCCCTTTTTTGCGGATAGGAGCCTCCGGAGCGGGGCGTGCCTAAATATGTGCGGCGATGAAGTCCCCGACCTCGGAGGTCGAGTAGCGGCGTTCGCCTTGTGCGGCGAGGTCTTCGGTGACGACGCCTTCGGTGAGCGCCTTGTCTACGGCGGCCCGTACGGCGCTGCCTTCCCTGTCGAGCCCCAGGTGTTCGAGCAGCATGGCGGCCGAGAGGATCGTGGCCATCGGGTTGGCGATGTTCTTCCCCGCAGCCTGCGGATAGGAGCCGTGGATCGGCTCGAAGAGCGCCACTTCCGACCCGACGCTCGCCGAGGGGAGCATGCCGAGCGAGCCGCTGATGACGCTGGCCTCGTCGGTGAGGATGTCGCCGAACATGTTCTCGGTGACGATCACGTCGAAATGGGTCGGCTGGCGTACGATCTGCATCGCGGCGTTGTCCACGAACATGAATTCCAGCTCCACCCCGGGGTACCGGGGCGCCATATCCTGCGCGACTTCCCGCCACAGGCGCGAGGTTTCGAGCACGTTGGCCTTGTCCACGACCGTCAGGCGCCGCCGGCGGCTCATGGCGAGCCGGAATGCGACGTCCAGCACACGTTCGATCTCCGTGCGCGTGTAGGTGCAGGTGTCGAAAGCCTCCGTCCCGGCTTCGTTGCGCCCCTGCGGCCGGCCGAAATAGATGCCGCTCGTCAGTTCGCGCACGCAGATGAAATCGGTGCCGCGCACCACCTCTGCCTTGAGCGGCGAGCGGCTGGCCAGCGTGTCGAACAATGCGATGGGGCGCAGGTTGGCGAACAGTCCCAGCGATTTGCGCATGCGCAGCAGTCCCTGCTCGGGACGTACCGGGGCCTTGGGGTCGTTGTCGTACTTGGGGTCGCCGATGGCACCGAACAATACGGCGTCGGCAGCCTGGCAGATGGCGTGCGTCTCGTCGGGATAGGGGTCGCCCGTGGCGTCGATGGCGCAGGCGCCCACTAACGCCTCGCGGTAGTCGAATCGGTGTCCGAATTTCGCCGCCACGCGGTCGAGTACTTTCGTGGCCTCGGCAATGATTTCGGGGCCGATGCCGTCGCCGGCTAAAAGGGCTATGTTAACATCCATGGTCGTTGTATGTTGGTTCGATTATGTTCAGCATTTTGATCGTCGCCTTGATGGCGGCTTCGGTCTGGTCGGCATCCAGCCCGCGGGTCTTGAACTCCTTGCCGCCCGTCTCCCACGTGATGATCGTCTGCACGAAGGCATCGGTTCGTCCGCCGGGCGGGATCGAGACGGTGTAGTTGCGCAGCATCGGGAACTCGCGGCCGAGCTGGTGCTTGTAGATCTGCCTGAGCGCCCGCATGAAGGCGTCGTACTGGCCGTCGCCGACCGAGGTCTGCTCGTATTCGCAGCCGTTGATCTCGATCTTGAGCGTAGCGGCCGGGTGCAGCCCCTGTGCCAGCGACAGGCTGTAATTGAGTATCCGCACGGGGTTTTCGACCTGGTCGTAGCGCAGTACGTCGGCGATGATGTAGGGCAGGTCTTCGGCCGTCACCAGCTCCTTCTTGTCGCTCAGTTCGACCACCCGTTCGGTTACCTTGCGCATCGAGGCTTCGTCGAGCTCGATGCCCAGCGCTTCGAGGTTCTTCAGGATGTTGGCCTTGCCCGAGGTCTTGCCCAGGGCGTATTCGCGTACACGTCCGAAGCGTTCGGGCAGCAGCTCGTTGAAATAGAGGTTGTTCTTGTTGTCGCCGTCGGCATGGATGCCGGCACACTGCGTAAAGACGTTCTCGCCGACGATCGGGCGGTTGCCCGGGATACGGATGCCCGTGTAGGTCTCGACCATGCGGCTGACGTGGTTGATCTTCGTTTCGTCGATGCCCGTGAGGCAGTGCAGCCGGTCGTGCAGCACGGCCACCGTGCTCGACAGGGGTGCGTTTCCTGCGCGTTCGCCCAGCCCGTTTATGGTTACGTGAACCCCGTGGAACCCGGCTTTCACCGCAGCTGCGGTGTTGGCCACGGCCAGGTCGTAATCGTTATGGGCATGGAAGTCGAACCTAAGCTGCGGATAGCGTGTCACCATGTCGCGGCAAAACCGTTCGGTGGCATAGGGATCGAGGATGCCCAGCGTGTCGGGGCACATGAAGCGCTGCACGGGGGCGTCGGCCAGCCCGTCGAGTATCGTGTAGACGTACCCGGGCGAATCCTGCATACCGTTCGACCAGTCTTCGAGGTAGACGTTCACCTTCATGCCCCGCGCGACGGCCCCGCCGATCGTGGCGCGGATGTCGCAGAGGTGCTCCTGCGGGGTGCGGCGCAGCTGTTCGCGGCAGTGTTTGAGCGACCCCTTCGCCAGCAGGTTCACTACGCGGCACCCAGCCTGGCCGAGCCAGTCGAGCGACACGCCGCCGTCGATGAATCCCAACGCCTCGATGCGGTCGGTATAACCCTTCGCGGCAGCCCATTCGGCGATGCGGCGCACGGCCTCCTGCTCGCCCTGCGAAACCCGCGCCGAGGCGATCTCGATGCGGCTCACGCACAGTTCTTCCAGCAACAGCCGGGCGATGGAGAGTTTTTCGCGGGCGTTGAACGAACCCCCCGACGTCTGCTCGCCGTCGCGCAGCGTGGTATCCATTATCTCTACGCGGGGATACATCGCGCTGCTATTTATGCGCCTGTTCGAACGCTTCGATCTGGGGCGCGATGCTGCGCAGGTAGTCCACGTCGTCGTAGCCGTTCAGCAGGCACCGCTTCTTGTATGTGTCGATCTCGAAGCGCTCGCTGCGGCCCGTGGCACAGATCGTCAGCGTCTGGTTGTCCAGGTCTACGGTGAATTGCGTCGCAGGGTCGCCGTCGATCGCCGCGAAGACCGCCGCGAGGAACTCTCCGCTTACCGTGATCGGCAGCAGCCCGTTGTTGAGGGCATTGTTGCGGAAGATGTCGGCGAAGAAGCTCGACACCACGACGCGGAACCCGTAGTCGGCGATCGCCCATGCGGCGTGCTCGCGCGAACTGCCGCAGCCGAAGTTGCGGCCTGCGACGAGGATTTTGCCCCCATACCGGCTGTCGTTGAGCGGGAACGAGGCGATCCGCTGCCCCCGGGCGTCGTAGCGCCAGTCGCGGAAGAGGTTGTCGCCGAATCCTTTGCGCTGGGTGGCTTTCAGGAAACGTGCCGGGATGATCTGGTCGGTATCTATGTTCTCCGTGCTCACGGGCACGGCCCCCGAGGTGAAGGTTTCGAATTTGGGTATGGACATATTGGTTTTGTTTTTTCCGGCATTCGGCAGCGGCCATTTTGCTGCAAAGCGGCATGTAAGCCCCTGCCTGAAGCGGGGGGTTGGGGGTGGGCCGGAATTATAAACGACGCCGAAGGCGGCGGCAACGACCGGCCGATCCAAACCGAAGTTAAAAATTTTTACATTTCAAACACCTTGCGCGGATCCTCGATCCTGCCGCATACCGCGGCCGCGGCGGCTACCGCAATGCCTGCAAGCATGGTGCGCGCACCGGGCCCCTGGCGCCCTTCGAAGTTGCGGTTCGAGGTCGAAACGCTGTATTTGCCTGCCGGGATCTTGTCGGCGTTCATCGCCAGGCACGCCGAGCAGCCCGGCTGCCGGAGCTCGAGCCCGGCGGCGGCGAGCACTTTGTCGAGCCCTTCGGCCCGTGCGGCGGCTTCGACGCCTTTCGAACCGGGGACGATCCATGCTGTCACGCCCTGGGCCTTGCGCCGGCCTTCGACCAGCTTGGCGAAGCGCCGCAGGTCTTCGATGCGGCCGTTGGTGCAGCTGCCCACGAAGACATAGTCGACGGGTTTGCCGAGCAGCTTTTCCCCGGCTTTGAATCCCATGTACTCCAATGCCTTGGGGTCGGCCTCGGCCGGGATCTGCGCATCGACGGCCATGCCCATGCCGGGGTTGGTGCCGTAGGTAATCATCGGGGCGATGTCGGCAGCATCGAACCGGTACTCCTTGTCGAATACGGCGTCGGCATCGCTGTAAAGCGCCTCCCAGCGGGCGACGGCCTGGTCGAACGCCGCTCCCTGCGGCGCACGTTCGCGCCCGCGCAGGTAGTCGAACGTCGTCCGGTCGGGGGCGATCATGCCGCCCCGCGCACCGCACTCGATGCTCATGTTGCAGACGGTCATGCGCCCCTCCATCGAGAGCGAACGGATCGCTTCGCCGGCGAACTCGATGAAGTAGCCCGTGCCGCCCGAAGCGGTGAGCTGCGAGATGATGTAGAGCACGACATCCTTGGCTTCGACGCCCGGGCGCAGTGTCCCGTCGACCGTGATGCGCATGCTCCGCGGCTTGGACTGGATGATGCACTGGCTGGCGAAGACCATCTCGACCTCCGAGGTGCCGACGCCGAATGCCACGGCGCCCAGTGCCCCGTGCGTCGAGGTGTGGCTGTCGCCGCAGACGATGGTCATGCCCGGCTGTGTGAATCCCAGTTCGGGGCCGATGATGTGCACGATGCCCTGGCGCGGGTTTCCCACGCCGAAATGTTCGATGCCGAATTTGGCGCAGTTGGCCTCCAGCGCCTCGACCTGGCGCCGCGATTCGGCCTCGGCGATCGGCAGGTGCTGGTCGACGGTCGGGATGTTGTGGTCGGCCGTGGCGGTGATTTGTGCCGGGCGTGCCACGCCGATGCCGCGCCGTTCCAGGCCTGCGAAAGCCACGGGCGACGTCACCTCGTGGATGTACTGGCGGTCGATGTAGAGCACCGAGCGTCCGCCGTCTTCGGTGCGCACGGTGTGCGCATCCCATATCTTGTCCAGAAGTGTCCTGCCCATCTTACTCCTCCTTTTCCTTGCGTTCGGTTACGTTCAGTACGCGCAGCGCGTCGAGGAACGCCTCGATCGACGCCCGTGTGGTGTCGGTGTGCGCGGCGAAGCCGTGGACGGTGCGGCTGCCGCACTGTACCTGTACGTGTACGCGCCCCACGTCGTTCGAACCTTTGGTGATGGCCTGCATGAGGAACTCCATGAGCACGACCTTCTCGTTGATCAGGGTCTTGATCGCCGACACGGCGGCATCCACCGGGCCGTTGCCCGTGGCGATGGCCATGCGCTCGTGGTCGCCGAACTTCAGCACCACGGTCGCCGTCGGGACGAGCGTGCCGGTGGTCACCTGCAGGAATTTGAGCGATACGGACTGCTGTTTCATGCGGTCGATGTCGCCCACCAGGTATAGCAGGTCGTAGTCGTGGATCTCCTTTTTCTTGTCGGCAAGCTCGAGGAACTTGCCGTATGTATCGTCCAGCTCTTCCTGCGTGAGGTCGTAGCCGAGCAGTTCGAGCCTGTGTACGAGCGCCGCGCGGCCGCTGCGGGCCGTCAGGGCGATGACCGACTCGTTGAGGCCGATGTCCTGCGGGTCGATGATCTCGTAGGTCTGGCGGTCTTTCAGCACGCCGTCCTGGTGGATGCCCGACGAGTGGGCGAAGGCGTTGCGGCCGACGATCGCCTTGTTGGGCTGCACGGGCATGTTCATCAGGCTCGACACCAGGTGCGAGGCTTTGGTGATCAGGCGTGCGTCGATGCCGGTGTCGACGGCGATCTCCTTGTGGCAGCGCAGCGTCATCACCACCTCTTCGAGCGAGGTGTTGCCTGCGCGTTCGCCGATGCCGTTGATCGTCACCTCGGCCTGCCGCGCACCGTTGAGGATGCCGCTCAGGGTGTTGGCCGTAGCCATGCCCAGGTCGTTGTGGCAGTGGGTCGAGATGATCGCCTTGTCGATGTTGGATACGTGGTCGACCAGGTATTTGATCTTCGCGCCGTATTCGTGGGGCAGGCAGTAGCCCGTGGTGTCGGGGATGTTGACCACCGTAGCCCCGGCCGCAATGGCGGCTTCGACCACGCGGGCGAGGTATTGAGGATCGGCGCGCCCGGCGTCTTCGGCGTAGAACTCCACGTCCTCGACATAGCTTTTGGCGTATTTCACGGCTTCGACGGCCTGTTCGAGGATTTTCTCGGGCGTCGAGCGCAGTTTGTCGTAAATGTGCTGGGGCGAAACGCCTATACCCGTGTGGATGCGCTTGTGCCTGGCCAGTCGCAGGGCATCGGCGGCGACGTCGATGTCTTTTTTCACGGCGCGGGTCAGCGCACAAATCGTCGGGGCCGAAACGGCCTTCGAAATCTCGAGTACGGAGTTGAAGTCTCCGGGGCTGGAAATCGGGAACCCCGCTTCGATGACGTCCACGCCGAGGCTTTCCAGCAACTTGGCGACTTCGATCTTCTCGGTGGTGTTCAATTGGCAGCCCGGCACCTGCTCGCCATCACGGAGCGTGGTGTCGAAAATAAACAGTTTCTCGCACATAATATGACTAATCTAACTAACCTTGGCAACAAATATATTAAAAATATTTTCTAAATTCCTATTTTACCGGAGGAAAGTGCCTCTTATACCCGAATTTAGCGGCGTTTTCCCTCCGGGAGTCCGAATCCGGAAATAAAAACGGCTCCGGATGCCCGAAGCCGTTTTCCATATATTTTCAGGTGTCGCCGGGATCTTTTGCCGGTTGCGCTGCGTTTTCCCGGCTGCCGGGGCGGCATTAATCGACCACCTCGACCCACTGTCCCTTTTTCAGGGCGCGGACGGCGTTGTCGTACATCGCCTCGCAGTAGACCGAGGGCAGGTAGTAGCGCCCCTTGTAGGTTGCCGTCAACTTGACGGGGATCTCCTTGCTTTCGCCCCTGCTCAGGTCGAAGTAGCTCAGCACCCGGTCGTCGCGGATATCCTGGTAGGTGAGCGACGACAAGTCCCGTTCGGAGGTGATCTCCCATCCTATCGGGAAGATGTGGGTCAGCGCAAGGTCGGCGTACCGTTCGTAGCCGCTCTTGTTCGAAACGGTCACGATGGCGTAGAAATCGGTCGATACCCGGATCGAGGCAGGGTCGATGGCGGCACCGTCCATATTCGTGTAACGCACGTCGATCCGGATGCCGTTCGCAGCTTCGGTCTCCTCGCCCTTGCCGGGGGTATAACTCTGGCTGACGACCGCGTACAGGCTGCCCGAACCGTTGTTCCTCACCTCAGTCGGTGCGGCCAGGGGCATGCTCTCGATGGATTTGTCGGTCTTGACGATCTCCCTGCCCGCTGTGGCGTCGATGCCGGTCTGTCCCGCTACGGCGAAATTGGAAAGGGTGCTGAGCATCCATGCCGTCGACTGGGTGCTGAGCCACCTGTCTTTCTTGAGGATGTCCGACATCTTCAGCGCCATGCGGAAAGCCTCTTCGCGGCGTCCGAGTATCGTGAGCGTCATGAGCGAGATCGACATCCGGCGTTCGTCGCTGTTGTAGGTACCGTCGTAGGGGTTGGCCTTTTCCGCGTTGTCCCCGCAGAGCGAGATCAGCCCTTCGGCGACTTTCCTGTTGCCGTCCAAAGCGTATGCCGCCGCCAGCAGCCACTTGGCGTCGCTACTCAGCGAGGCGGCCTTTTCCCGGAGCTGGTTCATGGCACCCCGGGTCGGAGTCCCGTTCAGCGCCAGCACATACTGGGTATAGGCCTGGGTCAGGTAGTAGTCCGAGGGGTTGCCGCGCAGGTATTTGAGCGCCCGGTCGAGCATCGCCCTGTCCACGCCGTAGCCGTGTTTCGCAGCCTCGATCAGGAAGTGCGTCGCATAGACCGTCCCCCATTCCGAACCCGACGTGTTGCCGCTCCAGTAGGCGAATGCGCCGTCGGAGAGCTGGTAGCTGCCCAGGCGCGAAAGCACGCTCTTGACGTTGCGGTCGATGTCCTGCAGCATGTTCGCGTCGCACTCCACGACCGAAGGCAGGTAGAGCTGCGGGAAGGCGCCCGAGGTGATCTGCTCGATGCAGCCGTGGGGATACCTCACCAGGTATTCGAGGCGCCGCGAAAGGTCTAAGGGCGGGATCGACGAAAGTTCCAGCTTGGCCTCGCCGTTCTCCTTGAGGGGCCTTATCTCGGCCGTCTTGCCCGGGTCGATGACATAGTCCTTCGACAGGGTCACATAGGGGTTCGGCTCCCGGACGTCCAGTTCGATTTCCGACGCGGAGCTGTCGCCCGACGACGTAGCCGTGACCCGCACCTTTCCGATGCCGGTTCTGGTGTTGACCTTCAGGCGGAACGATACGACCTCCTCGCCGCTCCGGCCGAGCGTGATGCTCTTGCTGGACGGCCCGACGGTCGAGAACGATTCGTTCGCGGCGATCTTCACGTCGACTTTCCCGACCCCGTCTTCGAGGGCGAAGACCGTGACCGGCACCTCGACTTCCTCGTCGGTGGAAACTACGCGGGGCATGGTGGCCTGCACCAGCAGCGGTTTTTTCACTGCGACATCCTTTTCCGCGGCGCCGAACGCCTGGCCGTTCGAGGCGACCACCATCACCCGAACCTCGCCGAAGTAGGGCGGGAGCGTGATTTTGTGCGTGTTCGTCTTCCCGGCTCCCAGCTTCTGTGCGTCGATGAACCGTACGACGGGCTTGAACCGCTGCGCTTTGAGCGCCCCCGTGTTGGGCTGCTCGGCGTCGCCGCCGATGGCGAACATCTGTTCGATCCTGCCGCCATAGGCGCCGATGACATAGTCGAACATGTCCCACGTGCGGACGCCCAGTGCCTCGGTCGCGTTGAAATAACCGTAAGGGTCGGGGGTCTTGAAGCGCGTCAGTCCCAGCAGTCCCTCGTCGACGAGCGCCAGCACGTAGCTCATTTTCCGGCCGTTTTTCTCCCGGACTTTTATCGTCACCTCCGATTCGGGTTTTACCGTTTCGGGCATCTCGACCACGGGGGTGAGCCTTCGCGCGGCGTCCTCGACGTCGAGCCGCGTCACGCCGAACAGGCGGATCGGTGCGTCGTTGAGCGTCGAGTTGTGGGGCTGGACGAGCGTTACCGAGACATAGATGTTGGGGGCCATCCCCTCCTTGACGGGGATTTCGATGTCGGTTTGCTTGCCGGTGCACTCCACCCAGAAGCTTTCCCGCACGACGCTGCCGCTTTCGATGCCGACCAGCGCCCGTGCGCCCGGCGACGAGGGGATGGTGACCCTGGCCTTGTCCCCCGGGACGTATTTGGCCTTGTCGCGGGTGAGGGCGAGCCGCGTGGCGGCATCCGTCACCGAAGTGACGTCGCCCCGCCAATCGGACGAGGATACGCATACGATCCGGGTCGCCGAGTGTGCCCTGTTCGGGCTCGTGACGCGGATCATGTAATAGCCGTAATCGCCCGTGCTCCAGCGCATCGTGGCCTGCCCCGTGCCGTTCGAAAGGGTTGCCTGGAGGGTCTTGTAATTCGAGTTGAGCGCATTTTTGGCGTAGTGCGCCTGGGAATTGGGCGTTGAGGCGTCCCACCACCAGTAGGAATCCATTTTGTAGACCGATACGAGCACGTTTTCACTGCCGGGTTCGGGCTTGCCCTTGGCGTCGAGCATCACGACCTTTATGATATGCTCCTTCCTGCTGTCGAGGTATTCGTCGCCCCAGTCGCTTTTCTGGGTGGCGACCCCGATCCCGAAATAGGTGTCATAGGGCGATACGGTCGCGACCTGCTGGTCGACGCTGAAGTCGCCGCTCTTTTCGAAGACCTTCACCGTGAATTTGCCGCTCAGCATACCGGGGCTCAGCCCTTCCAGCGAGGAGAGTTCGTCGGTCGAGAGCGACAGCGACCCTTGGGCGTCGGTGGTGCCGGTGACGATTTCCCGCTCCTCGGTGCCAAAGTATTTCGAGGCGTCGTCGAACGAATAGCCCTCGTAGCCCTTGAAGCGAGTGGCGGTCTGTGACAACTGCGCCTGGAGCACCGCCTTGGCATCGGCCGCAGGGGCGCCGTGCAGCCACCGGGCGGTCAGGCTGCCCGTGAAATGCGCGGCGTCGACCAGTTGCCCGTCCCCGAGTTTCAGCTCGATTTTCATCCGGTTGGGCTTGATCGCGTCCACCCGGACGGATTTTTCGAACTGTGCGCCGCCGAAGGTGATCTTGGCCCTCCATAGCCCTGTCGGCGACGCCGGCGTCGTCCCCAGGCTGAACGTGTAGATGCCGTCCGAGGAGCTGTTGTTCACGAGCGACTGCACCAACTGCCCGTTCGGGTTGAAGAATTCCAGCGATGCCGGGTGGCTTTCGGGCAGCGGATTGTCCGAGGTGACGATGAACGTGAGGTGTATGTCGTCGCCCGGGCGCCATACGCCGCGTTCGCCGAAGATATAGCCTTTTATCCCCTTGGGATTTGCCGTGCCGCCCACGTCGAAATTACTCAGCGACAGGGCTGTGCCCGGTTCTACCTTCACGAAGGTGACGTCCCCTCCGGCTTCGGCCGTGACGATGTAAGGCTCGTCCTTCGTCCTCAGCACGGCCCGCCCTTCGGAATCGGTGCTCGCTTCGGCCAGCACCTGGTTCTGCCGGTCGTAGGCCCTGACTTTGCAGCCCCCTTTGGGGCGGGCGGAGACCAGGTCGGTCGTGTAGACGACGTACTGGTCGCTGCCGCTGCTCTTGCAGATGAGGCCGATGTCGGACTGCACGACCACTTTCGACCGCTCCTTGTAAGTCCTGTAATCCCCGAAATAATAGTCGTAGTCGTATTCGTCGTCGACGGGCGTAAGCGGGTCGACACCCCGGATTTCGAGCAGGTACATCGACTTGCGGCTCTCGGTGATCAGGCGGCTCAGGTCGAGCGAATAGGTATTGCCCTGGTCGAGCCTGGTCGAAGATTTGGCCCCCAGGTCGATGGTCGTGTCGCGGACGACGCGCGACACGTAATCCATGGATGAATAGTACTGGTCGTCGTAGTAGTTCTGCTGGAAGAATTGCAGCAGGTTGTTGGCGAATATCTTTCGTACCCGCACCCGGGCTTTCTGGTAGTTCACCGCCTCGAACAGCAGCGACATGTCGTTCGACGAGGGAAGGATCGAGCCTTTGCCCGTGAAGCGGATCGAGGGGGTGCGCGACGGCAGCGTAGCCGTGAACGAATAGCTCTCCTTGAGCTTCTGCCCGTTCTTGCTCACTACGTCGCGGCCGATCGTGACACTATGCGCTCCCGTGGGGCGTGCTTCGGGATAGATGTAGAGCCTGTTTTTGTCGACCGAAGTCCGGAACTTGGTGTCGAAGCGGATCAGGTTTTTCAGATCCTGGTTCTGCCGGATGGGTTCGGAGAAGGTGACCACGATGGCGAGCGGTTCCGGATTTACGCTGTGGTCGATGACCGCGTATTCGTCCTTGCGGGGGACTTCCACCCGGAGGGTCTGCTTTTCGTCGTAATTGAAATCGAGCGTCAGCGTATAGCCCTCATCGCCCCGCGGGACGATGTTGCCCACGGTGTATTGGTGCGTGAGCCCGTCTTCCGAATGCGTCCATTTGACGTCGGTACCCGCCGCGCCGCTTATTTTGAGGTTCCGTTCCATGTAGCTGCCCTCGGCATAGTCCGACGAGACGATCTCGCCGATGAGCACATAGCCGGTCATCTCGTCGTTCTGCTGCAACCAGTTGTCGTTGTAGGTAAACCGCAGTTTGGGGGTCGCAAACCTGAACTCCGCGATGCCCTTGTGCTGCCGGCCGGTGAGTTTCGCGGCGTCGATGGCCACCTTGTACTGCGTGTCGTATTGCAGCGGGGATTTGGGGACGATGCGGATCATGCGCATCCCCGACAGGTAGGCGTCGAAACCGACGGCCGGGGTGATTGATATGGCATCCTGCATGGCGCTTTCCTCGACTTGTACGTTTTCGACGAACGTCACGTGGAGAGGCATCCTGACGCCCGTCACTCCGTTGGTCGACCATTCGATGATGTCGGACGTCTGCTTGCTGCACGAGGCGATGAGCAGGGCGGACAGCGCAAACAAAGCATGGCATATTGTTTTCATAATGGGGGATTTTAGGTAACTTTGCCAAAGATACGTAAAAATATGGCAAAAAAACCGGCTAAAAAGAGAATATGTTTTTTCGCGATGCTGGTCGTTGCCATGCTCGCCGCGGGGTATTGTTTGTTCCTGCCCCGGACGCTCTTCGACGAGCCTTTTTCGGCGACCGTGTGGAGCCGCGACGGCCGCCTGATGTCGGCCAAGGTCGCCTCCGACGGCCAGTGGCGTTTCTTTCCCACGGACAGCGTCCCCGAAAAGTTCCGGATCGCCATCACGACCTACGAGGACAAACGTTTTTACCGCCATTTCGGGGTGGATCCGCTGGCGCTGGGGCGTGCCGTGCGGCAGAACCTTGCGGCCGGGCGGATCACGAGCGGGGCGAGTACGCTCACCATGCAGACCATCCGCCTGAGCCGCGGCGGGAAACCCCGCACGTTCCGGGAAAAGTTCGTCGAGATGGTGCTCGCCACGCGCCTCGAACTGCGTTGCAGCAAGGATGAAATCCTGGCCCTCTATGCTTCCCATGCGCCTTTCGGAGGCAACGTGGTCGGGCTGGAAAGTGCCGCGTGGTACTATTTCGGCCGCAGTGCGGCACAGCTTTCGTGGGCCGAATGCGCCATGCTCGCCGTACTGCCCAACTCTCCGTCGCTGATCCATATCCGCCGCAACCGCGAACGGCTGCGGGAGAAGCGTGACGGGCTGCTCGACCGGATTTGGCACGACGGCCGTATCGACTCGCTGACATGCGCCCTCGCAAAACAGGAGCATCTGCCCGACGCCCCCGAACCGATGCCGATGGAGGCGATGTACCTGCTGGGTAAAATGCGCGAAGGGTCGCTCCGCTCAACGCTCGACTACGACCTGCAAAGCCGGGTCAACGACCTCGCCCGGCGCTACAACAAGCGTTACCGGGGTAATAAGATCAACAACATGGCCATTGTCGTCATGGACGTGGGGAGCGGCGAAGTGCTCGCCTACGTAGGGAACGTGTACGACCCCGCCGACCGCACCGAGGGTACGAGCGTCGATGTGATTCCCGCCCCGCGCAGCAGCGGCAGCGTGCTCAAGCCCCTGCTCTATGCTGCGATGCTGGACAACGGGACGGCATTGCCTGCGATGCTTTTCCCCGACGTGCCGACCTATTACAGGGACTTCACACCCCACAATTACAACCGTACCTTCGACGGGGCGGTGCCTGCCGACCGGGTGGTCGAGCGTTCGCTCAACGTCCCTTCGGTGAGGATGCTCGACAAGTACGGGAAGGAGAACTTCCTTGCGCTGGTGCGTGCCCTGGGCTTCGGGACGATCGACCGGAGCGCCGCCCATTACGGGCTTTCGCTGATTCTGGGCGGCGCAGAGATTTCGTTGTGGGATCTGACCTCGGCCTACATGAAATTGGCGGCCAAACTCAACGGCCGGCAGACGATACGCACCCCGCATTACGACCCCGACGGCGGTACTGCGGTCGATGCCGGGGATATTCCCCTCTCACGGGGCGCGATATGGCTGATGGCCAATTCGATCAGCCACGTGGCCCGTCCCGAGGAGGAGGGCGAATGGCAGTATTTCTCGTCGTCGAAGAAGATCGGCTGGAAGACGGGTACCAGCTACGGCAACCGCGATGCGTGGGCTGTCGGCATGACCCCCGACTATGCCGTCGGGGTCTGGGTGGGGAACTGCACGGGCGAGGGACGCCCGCTGATGACGGGCGTGGGGTATGCCGCGCCTGTCCTGTTCGAGGTCTTCGGCCTGCTGCCCAAAGGGGAGTGGTTCGCGGAGCCCCTCGGCGACCTGGAACCCGCCGTGGTCTGCCGCCAGAGCGGCTATCTGGCGTCCCATATCTGCCCCGACCGCGATACGGTGATGATTCCCCGTGCGGCCGCCCTCGGGGAGGTGTGCCCCTACCACCGGATCGTCAACCTGAGCGCCGACCTGAAATACCGTGTGACGGCGGATTGCTACGACCCGGCCAGGATCGTCCGCATGCCGATGTTTATCCTCCCGCCTGCGCAGGAGTGGTATTACCGCCGGCAGCATCCCGATTACCGTCCGCTGCCCCCGCTGCATCCCGGCCTGCCGGGTAACCGGGCCGAAAACAATCCCATCGACATCATCTACCCGCAGCCGGGGCGTGTGCTGGTCGCCCCGAGGTCGCTCGAAGGGGAACAGCAGAGCCTTGTCTTTACGGCCGTGCACCGCGACCGCAATGCCGTGCTGTTCTGGCATATCGACGACGACTATATCGGTTCGACCTCTTTCGAACATAAGGTCTCCGTCCGCCCGGCGCCGGGGAAGCACCGCCTGACCGTGATCGACGAACACGGCGCTTCGCAGAGCGTCGTGTTCAGTTGCCGCTGACCCCTCCCGGCGCCGGATTGCCCGGCGCCGCCCTTGTCCGGCTGCTTACCCGTCTATCCGTAGTCGTGTATCCGGGCTATTCCCCCTCGTCCTGTCGTTTGTGCCCGGTACGCAGCGCGTTCAGCCTGCGTCCTGTTTCCGCGACCTGCTTCTCGCCCAGCGGATAGCAGCATATGAACACGACCGAAAGAATCGTCCCGGCCGCCGGCAGCAGGCTCATCATGGCACGTATGCCGTTTTGTACCGCGATGTCCTGCAGCCCTGTTTTTGTGCCGGGAATGCGAAATATCCGCGTCGTTTGTGCTTTTT
>OMDT01000030.1_pt1 | contig 16311 bp, 8 predicted proteins | sample 1645271 | NCBI WGS metagenome assembly OMDT01 (sample SAMEA103958159, study PRJEB25191) | human gut metagenome | biome: human-associated habitat [ENVO:00009003]; feature: intestine environment [ENVO:2100002]; material: feces | place: Germany | collected 2013/2015
TCCGCATGTCCTATGCCCTCGAAGCGTGCGACGGTACGATGTCGCAGCGCGACATCTGCTACCGGGGTGCCGACGTAATCAACTACTACAAGATTTTCTACGACGAAACCATCGGCGCCGGCATCCCCAAGAACAACGGCGATGCCCTGCATTACACCTTCCTGCGCATCAAGGAGCGTTACGGGTGGGACGTCTACAAAAAGGCGTTCCGCGAACTCTACGCGCTCGGCGACTCGGGGCAGGAAGGGCTCGAGACGCCCTACGACAAATTCCTCTTCTTCCTCTCCTACGTTTCGAAGGCCGCGGGCGAAGATGTCGTGGCGGCGACCTATACGCCCGGGGAACTGGCCCTAATCGAGGAATCGCTTAGAAACTGATGCCGATGAATACCTTGCGAACAGCCCTCCTGGCCCTGGTCGTGGCCGCCGCGTTCCGCGCTGCCGCACAACCGGTCTATACCTTCCGCGTCAAGGTCGGCATCGACCGCGAATCGGTCGATTCGCTGGGCGGGCGCGACCGGGTCGTGCAACTGACCGAAGATATGTTCCGGCGCGTCAACCGTGCTTTCAACTACGGGGCGCAGCTGCGTGCGGTCTACGATTTCGTGGTGGACTGGGACGCCTTCTACATCTACGACGGCGTGTCGGCCGACCAGATCCGCAAGCCCCATCCCGACCACGATTATCTGGTGGTGATGGACGGTTACAAGTCCGATCCCCGCGAGACGGGCGGCGGCTGGTACGGCGACGGGATCCAGGCCATCTACCATTCGCGCACGCACAACGACCGTTTCAACAGCCCGTTCGAGAAGAACGCCATCGACGGCATCATCCACGAGTTCGGCCATGCGCGGGGCGTCCCCGACATCTATGCCATGAAGGTCGATGCGGACAAGAACCCCGTCAACGGACAGGCGTTTTCCGGCGTGCGGTGCATCATGAATTATCCCTATGGCGAGGAGCTCTGGAGCGACTATGCCGTCCGCATGATCGACCATGCCGCCGACCGCAATGTCGACATCGACGACCTGGTGGCGGGCGTGTTGCCCGACCGTATCCGGGTCGAGGTGGCGGATGCCGACGCAAGCCCGGCCAAAGGGGCTGTCGTGCGGTTCTATCCCGTGCGGTGGTACACCTATACGGTGACCGCCGAGCCGCAGGCCGAGGCCGCGACCGACCGCCGCGGACGCTGTACGGTTCCCGTTGCGCGAATTTTCGAACCCGAGCAGGAGTTCGGCGTGCGCTATTGCAACTGCCTGGTCGAAGCGGAATACGACGGCGTGAAAGCCTATGGCTGGCTGCCGCTCTACGAGTTGCAGAACGCCCGTTTTGCCGGGCAGCGGGAGCATACGCTCCGGTTGCGGCTCAAACGCGGCTGCGGGCTGGTTCGCGCCGTAGGAATTGACGAATAATTGCTATCTTTAGGGCTCTTAATCACAAAACACCGAACTATGACAGGAAGAACCTTACTGACTTGCATTTTCATGCTGTCCGCAGTTGCCGTATGCGGACAACGCTGGCAGATCGCCCCCGACGGGCGGGGCATCGTGTGGAAGGTCGGCAGCGACATCCCGCACGACGACCACATCGAGATGAGCGGCGAGCGAATGGCCTTCGTGCTCCGCTGGGGCGTCGACTCGCGCGGGGCGTTCCGCCAGGAGCGTTCGCTCGTCTTCCCCCTGCTGCGCACCCTGCCTAACAACACCCACGCCAGCCTGATGTACCGCATGGCCGCGGACATCCCTTCGCTGCTGGGCGTGGACGGCCTGGCCTTGCAGGACGAACGGGTCGGGCAGGTGGCCATCGACGGTGCGCTGGAGGTGCGGAGCCGCTGGGGCGTTGGCAAGATGAACGTCGGTTCGGCGCGGGACATGAAACCCGAGCCCGTCGTGGAGATGACGCGTACGATCTTCCCTTCGCGCACGCTGCCGCTCATGTGCGAGCGCTACACGCTGCGTAACGTCGGGGCGAAGCCGCTGACGGTTTCCGTACCCGAATTCTCGCAGGTCGTGACGACCGATCCGGCCAAGGGCCTCACGGGCAGCTATGTCGTGCGGGGCGACATCGCGGGCAGCGGCACCTTTACGCTTGCCGCGGGGGACTCGCTCGCGTTCGACGCCGTGTTCCAGGCCTACCCGGGCGGCGGAGAGCCCCTGCACCCCGACGTGGCGGCCGAGTTCGCCGCCCGGATGGCGTTCGTCAGGGAGTGCATCGACGCGAACCTCGTGCTCGAAACCCCCGACCCGGTGATCGACACCCAATTCCGCTATGCCAAGCTGCGGGCTGCCGAGAGCATCGTTGCGACCAAGGGCGGCTACATGCACGCCCCCGGCGGTGAATCCTACTATGCGGCCATCTGGGCCAACGACCAGGCCGAATACGTCAACCCCTTCTTCCCCTTTCTGGGCTACGGGGTGGGCAATGCCTCGGCGCTCAATTCGTTCCGCCATTTCGCCCGTTTCATGAACCCCGCATACGAACCGCTGCCCAGCTCGGTCATCGCCGAGGGCGACGACATCTGGAACGGCGCGGGCGACCGCGGCGACGCCGCGATGATCGCCTGCGGGGCGGCACGCTACGCCCTTGCGCGCGGTGACCGTGCCGAGGCCGCCGAGCTGTGGCCGCTCGTCGAGTGGTGCCTCGAATACTGCCGCCGCCAGCTTACGCCCGACGGCGTCGTGGCTTCCGACACCGACGAACTGGAGGGGCGTTTCCCCACCGGCGATGCCAACCTCTGCACCTCGACGCTCTATTACGATGCACTGCTGTCGGCCGTGTCGCTCGGCCGCGAGCTGGGTGTGGAATCCGCCCAGACCGCCCGCTATGCTGCACAGGCTAGGGCGCTCGCCCGAGCTATCGACGCGTACTTCGGCGGCGAGGTCGGCGGGTACGTCACCTACCGCTACTATGCGGGCAATACGCTGCTGCGCTCGTGGATCTGCATGCCGCTGATCGTGGGGCTTAAGGAGCGCAGCGAAGGCACCGTCCGGGCGTTGCTCGGCCCCGAGCTGATGACCGACGACGGCCTGCTGACCCAGCAGGGCAGCTCGACGTTCTGGGATCGCTCGACGCTCTACGCCCTGCGCGGGATCTACAACGTGGGGCAGGCCGACCGTGCGACCGAACTGCTGCACCGCTATTCGCAGCGGCGCCTGCTGGGCGACCATGTGCCTTATCCCATCGAGGCGTGGCCCGAAGGCTCGCAGCGCCACCTTTCGGCCGAGAGCGGGCTCTACTGCCGCATCATCACCGAGGGCCTGTTCGGCATCCGCCCCACGGGGCTGCGGTCGTTCGACCTCACGCCTTCCATGCCCGCTGCCTGGGAGAGCATGTCCCTGCGCCATATCCGGGCGTTCGGCTCCGATTTCGACATCACGGTCGCGCGCGTGGCGGACGGCAGGCTCCGCATTACGGTGGCCCGGCCCGGCGCAAAACCGAAAATATACCGCGCGGCACCCGGCGCGACGATACGGGTGAAACTAACCGATTAACAATCCGATTTACCTATGAACCTTTTCCGCTGCTTCGCCATTTCGTTTGCATTGTCCTTCGCGGCCGCCTGCTCGTCCGGCCCCGGGACTGATTTCAAAGTCGCCTCGCCCGACGGGACGCTCTGCGTCGGGATCCGTGCGGCCGACTCGCTGACCTATACCGTGACCCGCCACGGTACGCCCGTGCTGCTGCCTTCGGCCATCGGGCTGCACTTCGCCGACGGTACGGTGCTGGGACGCGGTGCGAAGGTGACCGATGCGCGGCGCGAAACGGTGGAACGGGTCGTCGAGGCCCCCTTCTACCGGCAGGCACGCTTTACGGAGCATTACAACCAGCTGCGGCTTACCTTCGAAGGCGGTTATGCCGTGACTTTCCGGGTCTTCGACCAGGGTTGCGCCTACCGTATCGAAACGCATCTGCCGGGCGAACGAACCGTGGCCGGTGAAGTGGCCGAGTTCAATTTCGCGGGCGACCCCGGGTTGTTCGCCGCCTATTCCGACGGCCTGTGCAACGCCTACCAGAGCCAGTATGAGAAGTGCCGCCTGAGCGCGCTGGGGACGGAAAAACCCGTCCTGCTGCCGCTGGCCGCCGACTGCGGCGCCGCCGGCCGCGTGTTGGTCTGCGAAGCCGACCTGGAAGCCTATCCCGGCATGTTCCTGACGCCCTCGGCGGGCGGCCTGCGGGGGCTGTTCGCCGCCGTGCCCGACAGTTGCTACCTCCACGAGCGCCGCTGTCAGGAGAAGGTCGCCACGCGCCACGACTATATCGCCCGCGTCGAGGGCACGCGGACATATCCGTGGCGTATCCTCGCCGTGGCCGACGAAGACCGCGAACTCCCGACCAACGACCTGGTCTATGCCCTCGCCGCAGAGAACCGCATCGGCGACTGCTCGTGGGTGAAGCCCGGCAAGGTGGCCTGGGAGTGGTGGAACGACTGGGGGCTGACGGGCGTGGACTTCGAGCCGGGCATCAACACGCGAACCTATAAGGCCTATATCGACTTCGCGGCCGACTACGGGCTCGAATACGTCGTGCTGGACGAAGGGTGGTCGGATCCGAAGGCCGGCGACGTGATGTCCGTGGTCGAGCAGATCGACCTGCCCGAACTGGTGCGTTATGCCGACGCCAAAGGTGTCGGGCTGATGCTGTGGGTCGTGGGCAACGTGCTCGACGCCAAGCTCGAAGAGGCGTGCAGCTACTATGCCGGATTAGGTATCCGCGGCTTCAAGGTCGACTTTATCGACCGCGACGACCAGAAGGCCGTCGAGCTGGTCTACCGCCTTGCCCGGGTCGCCGCCGCGCACCGCCTGGTGCTCGATATCCACGGCGTCTACAAACCCACGGGTCAGAACCGCACCTATCCCAATATCGTCAATTTCGAAAGCGTCTTCGGGCTGGAGGAACTCAAGTGGAGCAATCCCGACATGCCGCTCTACGACGTGACCTTCCCCTTCATCCGCATGGTGCAGGGCCCGGTGGACTATACCCCCGGCGCCTACCGCAATGCCACGCGCGAAGGCTTCCGGATCGACTACCGCAACCCGATGAGCCAGGGCACGCGGGCGCACCAGGTGGCGGCTTACGTGGTCTTCGATGCGCCGCTGGTGATGCTCTGTGACTCTCCGACGCGCTACATGGCCGACGAGGCCTGCACGCGCTTCATCGCTTCGCTGCCCGTCGTGTTCGATACGACGCGGGTGCTCGCGGGCGAAATCGGCGAATATATCGTCACGGCACGCAAACGGCAGGATTGCTGGTATGTGGGCGGGCTTACCGGCTGGACGCCGCGCACGCTCGATGTCGACCTGTCGCTGCTCGACCCCGGGCGGGAGTATACGGCCACGCTGCTCGCCGACGACGGCCGCTCGGCTGCGGAGCCCGCCCGCTATGCGCTCTCCACGCAACGGGTGACCTCCGCGACACGGCTGCAAATACCCGTGGCGCCCGGCGGCGGCTTCGCGCTGAAGATCGAACCGGCTGATAACAAATAACTCTATCCGAAAAATACGACCCTTATGAACCGAACCCTGAGAAAATGCTGCGCCGCCCTGCTGGCCACCCTGGCCGTATATGCGGCACCTGCGGCGGAAAAAACCGTCTACCTGAAAGATTTCCTCGCGCCCGGCGCTGCCGGGACGGATGCCGTGCCCGCCGTGCGGGCCGCGCTGGAACACTGTGCCGAGGTCGGCGCCTCGCGGCTCGTGCTGCCCGGAGGCCAGCTCCGCATGCGCCCCGACCGGGCGGTCGAAAAGTACCAGTTCATCAGCAACAACGACGAGAGCCTCAAGCGCATTGCGTTCGACCTGGTGGGTATGCGCGACTTCGAGATCGACGGCAACGGCACCGAACTGCTCTTCACGGGCTTCATCTCGCCGTTCAGCCTCGAAGACTGTGAGAACATTACGGTGCGCGACCTGACGATCGACTTCACCCGTACGTTCAATTCCGAGGGCACCGTTGTGGCGAAGGGCGACGGTTGGCTGGAAATCGAGTTCCCCGAAGATTACCTCTGCGACATCGTCAACGGCTGCCTGCGTTTCCGCGATGCCGAGGGTACGGTGTACCCCTTCTCCAACCTGCTGGAGTTCGACGCCGTGCGGCGCGAACCGGCGTTCCGCGCCACGGACTACTGGCTGTCGAACCGGACGATCCCGGCCGAAAAATGCGCCAACGGCAACATCCGCATCCTGCGTAAAGACCTGACCGCCACGGTCGGCAACGTGATGGTATTCGGCGCGGCTGCGCGTTACAACCCCGGTTTCACGCTCGCCGACTGCCGGGGCGTTGCCATCCGCGACGTCAACCTCTACCACTGCGGCGGCATGGGTGTGATCGCGCAGCGCAGCCGCGACATCGAGCTTCGCAAGCTGGTGATCGTCCCCTCGCCCGGCAAGGGGCGCATGATCAGCATTACGGCCGACGCCACGCACTACGTCAACTGCGGCGGCTACATCCGCATGATCGACTGCACGTTCGAGAACCAGAAGGACGACGCGACGAATATCCACGGGCTGTACATGGCCGTCGAAAAGGTCGGGGGCGCCGACAAACTGCTGCTCCGCTGGCGCAACTCGGGGCAGTACGGCGTGGATTTCATCGTGCCGGGGATGACCCTCGAACTGGTCGACAACAACAACGTGGAGACCTATGCCCGCCGGACGGTGAAGTCCGTCAGGCGCCTCAACAAGGTTTACACCGAAGTCACCTTCACCGAGCCGCTCCCCGACGGGGTCGAGCCCATGCATGTCGTGGCGGCCGACGATGAATATCCCGAGGTGCTCATCAAGGGCTGCCGCATGCGCGGCAACCGGGCGCGCGGCCTGCTGCTGGGCTCGCGCAACCGCATGGTCATCGAGGATAACTACTTCCACATCGCCGGGGCGGCCATCCTGATCGAAGGCGACGCCAACTACTGGTACGAGCAGTCGGGCGTGCGCGACGTGGTGATCCGCCGCAACCTCTTCGAGAACGGCAACTACGGCAGTCCCGGTTGGGGCTCGGCATGTATTGCCGTGGGCAGCGGCATCCCCGACCGCGAGACCAGCCGCTACCACCGCAACATCCGGGTCGAGGGTAACACCTTCCGCGTGTTCGACCCGCGTATCGTCAACCTCTACTGTGTCGACGGGTTCGTGTTCACGCGCGACAACGTCATCGAATACACCGACGATTATCCCTATGTACTCGACGAAAAGCGCAATTTCATCACGCGGAATTGCGACCGCGTGGTCGTCGATAAGAAACAGACCGATAAAAAATAAACGACTTTTTCCGATGAAACGGCTCTTTTCCGTCGTGCTGGCGCTATTGCTGGCCGTGCAGCTCCCGGCGCGGGTGAAACTCCCCGCCGTGCTGGGGAGCAATATGGTGTTGCAACGCAATGCCGAAGTGAATTTCTGGGGCGAAGCATCGCCACGCAGCCGGGTGCGGGTCACCGCCTCATGGGACGGCCGCACACATGAAACCCGGGCCGATGCCTCGGGCCGCTGGGCGCTGAAGCTCCCCACGGGCGAAGCCGGAGGCCCCTATACCGTGACCCTCAGCGACGGCGAACCGCTCGTGCTCGACAATGTCCTCGTGGGCGAGGTGTGGGTCTGCTCGGGACAGTCCAACATGGAGATGCCCGTGAGCGGATTCATGTTCCAACCCGTCGAAGGGGCGGTCGATGCCATCGCCGATGCGGGCATGTACCCCGGCATTCGGATGTTCACCGTCCCCAGGGTCTCGTCCAAGACGCCCCTGGACGATTGCGATGCGGCCTGGCAGACCGCGACGCCCGCCTCCGTCGGCCAGTTCAGCGCCGTGGGCTATTTTTTCGGGCGTATGCTCTACAAGGCGCTGGGCATTCCGGTCGGGCTCATCACCTCCAACTGGGGCGGTTCGACCATCGAGGCGTGGATGACCGTCGACGCCATCGACGCGACGCCGGGCATCGACCACGCCGTTGCCAAGTCGGGAACCTACGACAACAGCATTCCCCAGCGGCTCTACAACGGAATGATCCTGCCCGTCTGCCGCTATACGGCCAAAGGGTTCATCTGGTACCAGGGCGAGTCGAACCGCAAGAACTGGTACGATTACAAGGCATTGCAGGTCTCGCTCGTCAAACTCTGGCGGGAAACCTGGGGCGACGGGAAGATGCCGTTCTACTATACGCAGCTGGCGCCTTACCGCTACGAGGGCGACGAGCTGCGTTCGCTGCCGCTGGTGATAGAGGCGCAGTACCGGGCGCTGGCCGAAATCCCGCACTCGGGGATCGCTGCCACGACCGACCTGGGCAACCCGACCTGCATCCATCCGGCGCGCAAGCGCGAAGTGGGGGAGCGGCTGGCGTTCCTCGCCCTGGCGAACGATTACGGGGTGACGGGGCTGCCCGCCCCGGCGCCGGTATACAAGTCGATGGAGCGCGACGGCAATAAACTGGTGCTGACTTTCGACAACCTGCCCGTCCGGGCCCAAAACGGCGTCGACAGCTTCGTGGCCTTCGGCCCGGACGGCTATCTTCGTCCGGGCGGCTTCGAGATTGCGGGCGAAGACCGGGTTTTCCACCCTGCCGTTGCGAATTTCAAATATTGGGACAACCGGATCGAAGTGAGCTCCGATCGGGTGTCTGACCCGGTGGCGGTGCGCTACGCCTTCCGCAATTACTGCCCCGAAGCCAATGTCATGACGACGATGGGGCAGCCCCTTGTCCCGTTCCGCACCGACGACTGGCCGCTGGACGACATCGGTCAGATCAGGTAAACATCCGGCGGCCATGCATCCCGAATTCCCCCCCCCTCCCGGCTGATTTCCGGGTACTCCCCGTTGTTTGCGGGGATAGCGCCCCTTATCCTGCGCCTGCATTGCGGACGGCATCGGCCGTCCGCCCGGGGGCGTCATGTCTTCGGGGCGGGGCGGCGGACTGCGGCGCGTAGGGGTGGTGCCCCGACGGATAATGCCTTCCGCTTCGGAGCAGGATGGCGCATTTCTGCTGCCCGAAATAGGTATAATGGTGCCTTGTATTTGTATATATTAAGGAAAGAAAGTATTTTTCCCATCGGATGCTTCCGCCCCGGGAAAGGTTGCGTCGGTTTTGCGGGATGGAATGATAAAGATTATAAAGTTCTCTAAAGGGTCGGCGCTATGGAATCGAGGGTGAAATGTGCGGTATGTGCGGTCGCGATGTGTCTGGTGTTGCGTGCCGGGAGCGGTATGGAGCACAAATTCAGGTATTATACCGACAACAGCGGGTTGTCGTCGAACACCATCCAGTGCCTCTATCAGGATGACAAGGGGTATGTCTGGGTCGGCACGGCCGACGGCCTCGACCGGTTCAACTCCTACGATTTCACCAACTACCGCTCCGATTACCGTCGCCGCAATACGCTCGAAAACAACTGTATTTACAGTCTTTGCGGCGAAGGGTTCCCCAACGGCGACCGCATATGGGTCGGAACCAGCGACGGGGTCTATATCTTCGACTCGAAGGACGAGTCGTTCGTCCACCTGCCCATCCTGGGCAGCGATGGCCGGGAGCGCCGCAACCTGCTGGTCTATTCGCTTGCGGCGGACGTCGCGGGCAACATGTGGATCGGGACGCTCGGCGACGGCCTCTACCGTTACAGCCTCAAGAGCGGCACGTTCGAACACTATAACGCCGCGAAATACCCCGAGGCCTTCTCGTCCGACGTCATCGTGAAGATCCTGCTCGACCACGACAACAACATCTGGGTGGCTTCGGGCGGCGGTTCGCTGCTGAGCCGCTACAACCCCGAGAACAACCGTTTCTCCACCTTCCGGGTCGAGGACACGCTCACGCGCGAGCCGATTTCGCGCATCAGTACCATGTGCCAGGATTCGTTCGGCGACATCTGGATCGCAGGGTATGCCTGCGAGCTCTACAAGTTCGAACTTTCGCGGCTGACGTTCACCTGCAACCGCCCGGAGGACGGCGAGGCGTACGGCCGCGTGCGGAGCATGATCGAATACGCCCCGGGGATAATCATGCTCGGGACGGATCACGGCCTGGTGAATTTCAATACCAAGAACCGCAGTTTCGAGCATGTCGACAACGGCACGACCAACCGGAACGGACGGCTCAACGACAAATTCATTCACTCCATCCTCAAGGATCGTGACGGCGGCGTGTGGATCGGAACCTATTTCGGCGGCATCAACTACCTCTCGCCGCTCAGTTCGCTTTTCACGCTCATCGAGGCCGGCGAGGGGTGCGGGCATATCATCAGCAAATTCTGCGAGGATCCCGAGGGGAATATCTGGATCGGCAGCGACGACGGGGGGCTGAGCCTTTACAACCCGCGTACGGGCAGCTATACGCCCGTGGCGGTCGACCCGCGCGACCGGGCGCTCAACATCCATGCGCTCACCATCGACGGCGGATGGCTGTGGGTCGGGACGTATGGCGACGGGCTTTACCGCATCGACCTGCGCACGCGGCAGATGAAGCACTTCACGCAGGCCGGCACGGGACTCGACAATCTCGACGTCTATTCGGTTTTCCGCGATTCGCGGGGGCAGTTGTGGATCGGCACCAAAATGGGCATCTGCCGTTACGACGACGTTTCGCAGACCATCACGTGCGCATTCGGCCTGGGACATAACAGCGACGTGGTGGACATCTGCGAGGATGCCCGCGGGCACCTGTGGTTCGCGTCGCTGGGCAAGGGGTTGATCCGCTACGGGTTCGACGACGGCCGGTTCGCCCTCTGTTCGCACGATTCCGGGGGCGGGCTTTCCGATTTCGTGAGCTGCCTGGCCGTCGAGGGGGACAACCTGTGGATCGGCACCCACGGCTGCGGGCTTTGCCGTTACGACATCGCGGCCGACACGCTCTCCAGGGAGTTCGACATGCTGCCCTACGGCAACTGCGCCGTGTTCCAGATCGTGCAGAACGGCGGCGAACTGTGGCTCACGACCAACCGCGGGCTGCTGAAATACAGCCCCGGGAACGGCCCGCAGTCGATCTACAAGTTCACCTCCGACGACGGACTGCTGGCCAATATCTTCAATGCCAATTCGGGCATCAAGTCCTCGACCGGGCATATCTACATCGGCTGCAACAACGGCATCAACAAGTTCTATCCCTATGATTTCACGCGCCGCGAGAATTCGGCCAAGCTCAGCGTCGTCTTCCCCGATTTCAAGCTCTTCAACCGCAGCGTGCCCGTGGACGGACGACTGTTGTCCAATACCATCGACTGCCAGCGCTCGGTGCGCCTGCGCGGACGGAAGATGTCGTTCAGCCTCGATTTCATTGCGCTCAACTTCTCCTCGCCGCTGAGGACGGTCTACCGTTACCGGCTGGAGAACTTCGACGACAAATGGATCACCACCGGCCTGGACGAAGGGGCCGGGGTGCAGCATGTCTCCTACACCAACCTGCCGCCGAACCGTTACCGCTTCGTCGTGAGCGCCTCGACCGGCGGCGAGCAGTTCGGCGAGGAGGCCGTGGTCGAGATCCTCGTGCTGCCGCCGTGGTGGATGGCTCGCGCCATGGTCGTGGCCTACGGCGTGCTGGCTCTGCTGGCCGTGGCGGGCGGCGGCCTGTGGCTGCGCCGCAGGATCGGCCGCGCGCACCGCGAGCAGATCGCCTCGATCACCCGCAAGAACAAGCTCGACCTGCTCGAAGCCAAGGTCAGCCTCTTCACGGAGGTGGCCAACGAAATACGTACGCCCGTCGCGCTGATTGCCGCACCCGTCGAGGAGATCGCCAAGCGCGCCGGGGATTTGCCCGGGCTTCGCGACGACGTGGACATCATCCGCAAGAACTGCGAGCGGCTGCGGACGCTGGTCGACCAGATCCTGAACCTGAAAAGCGCGGAGGAGGGCGAGCATGCCGCCTCTTGCGTTCCGGAGCGCGTCGACGTGCGGGAGGTATTGCGGACGGTGGTCGCGGCGGTGGGGGATGCCGTCCCGCGGCGGGGTATCGCGGTGCACCTCGGGCTGCCCGGCGAAGCCGTTACGGCCGAGATGTGCTGCGACCACTTCTCGAAGATCGTGGGCCAGATACTCGGTAATGCCTACCAATTCGCCGAAAGCCGCATCGACGTGACGCTCGAAGGCCCCGGCGGGGAGGTGCCCGGCGATGTGTTCCGGGTGCGTGTCCGCGACGACGGTGCGGGGATAGACCGGGCGGAGAAGGCACGGATATTCGAACCTTTCTATACGTCGGACAAGTGTGTCTCCGGCAGCGGGCTGGGGCTGGGGCTCGCCGTGGCGAAGAGCCTGGCGACCCGGATGGGCGCCGTGCTCGGGGTCGAAAGTGCCGTGGGACAGTGGACGGAGTTTACGGTGACGGTTCCGCTCGGTGCACCCCGTCCCGTCCCCGGGTCGGATGGCGATTCCGGAGTGCCTGCCGGGCAGCCGGCCGTGGCGGCCGTGCAGCCCGAGGTGCAGAAGCGGCTGCCCGACATCCTGCTGGCCGAGGATAATGCCGACTTCGCGGACTTTTTCGTGCGGCATCTCTCCGGCAGCTATACGATCCATTGTGCGACGGACGGACGGCAGGCGCTCGACCTGCTCCGAAGCCGGAGCATCGCGGCCGTCGTGAGCGACGTGGCGATGAAAGGGATGGACGGCGTGGCGCTCTGCGCGGCGATCCGCAACGACCCGGCGCTGGATCACCTCCCCGTGGTGCTGGTTTCGGTGGACTCCTCTTCGGCGGCGAAGGTGCGTGCGCTGGAGGCGGGTGCCGACGCCTACCTCGAAAAGCCGTTGTCGGTGGACTACCTCGACTGCCAGATACGGGCGCTTATCGGCATCCGCGGCCGGCTGCGCCTGAAATTCTCGAAAATGCCCTACCTGGTCATGGACGGGGATGCGGCGAGCCCTTCGGGCAACCGTTTCATGGCGCAGGTGAACCAGTATGTCATGGATAACATCTCCAATTCGAACCTTTCGGTCGAGGACATCGCCGCAGCCGTCAATGTCAGCCGCACGCTCTTTTTCTCGCGCATCAAGTCGCTGACGGGCACTACGCCCAACGAGTTCCTGCGCTCCACGCGCCTCAGGGTGGCCGCCGAGTTGCTTTCCAAGTCCAACGACCTGCGCGTCACGGAGATATGCTATATGGTGGGCTTCACTTCGACCTCCTATTTCGCCAAGTGCTTCCATGCGCAGTTCGGGATGCTGCCCACCGAATTCATGGAGAAATACCGCCGGGAGTGATCCTGATGTTACGGTTGTTTTCGCGGGGCGCAGTGCGTACGCCCGGGGCAGGCGCCTGCTGCCTGCAAGGGTTCGGGGCGTGAAACGGCAATCCCGGCCTGCATCTATTCAAATGCGGGCCGGGATTGTTCACGTTTCTCCATTTACTGTCTCAACCCGTAGCCGATGCGCAGCAGTACGAGCAGGAGCAGCGTCACGGCCAGTTCGGCCGCCGGTACCGCGAGCCAGATCCCCGCGACGCCCGCCAGCCGCGGCAGCACGAGGAAGCAGAAAGCCATCAGCACGATGCCCCGAAGTACGGTGAGCCCCGTCGCAAGCCGTCCGCGCTCGATGCTCTGGTAGTAGCCGATCGTGACGACGTTGATTCCGAAAAAGGGATACCCGGCGGCGAAGAGCGGCAGGCCGCGCACGGCGATTGCATAGGCCGGGGCGTCGGGCGTCAGGAACAGCCCCACGATCCACGGGCTGAACAGCCATGTGAACCCGAATACCGCCAGCCCGCAGGCGAACGCCGAGCCGAGTGCCATCCTGAACGCATCCCTGCCGCGCCGCATCAACCCTGCGCCGTAGTTGTAGCTGATGATCGGCTGTGCCGACTGGATGATGCCGTTGTAGACCATGAAGATGATCGGGAAGATATAGCAGGCGATGCTGTACGCCGCCACGCCGTCCTTGCCGATGTAGCGGATGAACGTATAGTTGCCCACGATCATCAGGCACGAGATCGCCAGTTCGCTCAGCAGCGCCGGGAACCCGATGTAGGTCATGTAGCCCAGGTTGCGGGCCGTGAGGCGCAGGCTCTTGTAGCTGGTTTTGAGCTTCACGAAATGCAGCGTGCGGCTGCTGCGCAGCATGTACCGCAGCATCACGCCCGAGCCTACGATATAGCCGATGCCCGTTGCGATGGCCGCGCCTGCGAGCCCCCACCCGAATTCGAAGATGAAGAGGTAGTCGAGTACGATGTTTATGCAGGCCGCCATGATGTTGCACGCCATGGCGAACCGGGGCGCGCCGTCGAGCCGCACGATGAACATCAGGATGTTGAAGACGGCCAGCGGCGCGAGGAAGAGCGTGAACCACACGAGGTATTCGCGCGCGGGAACCATCAGCTCGGGCGGCGTGCCCAACAGCAGCAGCAACGGTTTGTGGCAATGGATCAGCAGGGCGCTGAGCAGCGCGATCAGCAGGGCCGGTATGACCAGCGACTGCGTGATGTTGATCTGGGCCACGCGGCGTTTGCCCTGTGCCAGGTTCACCGACGCCACCACCGAGCCGCCCATGCCGAACATCAGCCCGAGCCCCGTGCCGAGCGTGAAGAGCGGGGCGGTGAGGTTGACTGCCGCCAGTGCGTCGCTGCCGATGCCGCGGCCTACGAATATCCCGTCGGTGATGACGAACACCGCCGAGAAGACCATCCCCATGACCGTGGGGAAAAGAAAGCGGCGGAAGAGTTTGCCGACCGCCGTGCCTTTGTAATCGATACTGTCGCGTAACATAGTTGCACCTCTTTTTTTTGAGGTGGTGCAAAAGTAAGGCATTCTGCGCCGGGAAAAGTTATCTTATGGTAATTTCCGTGTCATTTGACCCCGGCGCGGATGCGGCTCAGGCTTTGGGGCGTGAGAAAGAGGTAGGCCGCGAGGTCTTTCAGGGCGATGCGCTGCATCAGCTGGGGATATTTGCGCAACATGAGGCCGTACTGTTCGCGTTTGTCGCGCCAGGCATAGTCGGCGAAATAGTCCTCGTGGCGGCGCAACTGCTCCTCGGCCATGCGCCGTCCCCAGTCGGCCAGCTCGACATTCCCGGCGAAGAGGGCGTCCATGCGGGCACGCGGGATGCGTACCAGGGTCGTGGGCTCCATCGTTTCGATCGTCTGGCGCGATAGCCCGCCGGGCTGTGTGCCGAGTGTCGCCGTTGCAGGGTCGCCTTCGAACGAGAAGGAGACGATGACGCATTTGTCCTCGCGCATGACATACGTGCGCACCGACCCCCGGGCCACGAAGCAGACGTCCGGGTCGCGCTGCCCCTCCTCGATGATGACCTCCTTGCGGGCGTGTTGCGTCAGCGTGGCGGATTGCATGAGCAGGCCCGTGCCCTCGTCCGAGAGTGCGTAGCGTTCGGTCAATATCCGTGCGAAATCCATGCGGCAAAGGTACGCTTTTTTCGGCAATTGCGAAAAAGCCGCCTGTTCCGTTGCTGGCGGAAGATTTTTTTGCCGGTTTGTCATGTCGGAATTACAGGGTTTGTGACAATTTATGACATTTTTTCATTTCTATGCGGCTGGCACAGGATTTGACCTTTTACGGGTGAAACCGCTCCGGAAGGGGCAGCGAAAGAAAACAAAGTTAAACCAAAATAAAACAAGGAGGACAAGATTATGACACCTGCAAGAACGAATCAGAACTGGCTGCCGAGCATTTTCAACGAATTTCTGGATAACAACTGGCTCGCCGAGCGCCGCAACGCCACGGCTCCTGCCGTCAACATCATCGAAGACGAAGACCAGTACAAAGTGGAGGTCGCCGCTCCGGGCATGACCCGTGATGATTTCAAAGTCCACATCAACGAGGACAACGAACTGATCATCTCCCTGGAGAAGAAATCCGAGGAGAAGGAGGAAGACAAGAAACGCAAGGGTACCTACCTGCGCCGCGAATTTTCCTATACGCAGTTCCAGCAGAGCCTGCTGCTGCCCGACAATATTGAGCGCGAGAATATTTCGGCCAAGGTCGAAAACGGCGTGATGACCATCGACATCCCCAAGAAGAAGGTCGAGGAACTCGCCGCCGCCACGCGCCAGATCGAGGTTAAATAGGGGCTTGCACAGCCTGAGGATAAGCGGAGCGTCCGTAAGGGCGCTCTGCTTTCGTTTTGCCGTCGGCGTCCGGCTTTGCGGTGTGCGTCCGGCTCTGCAACGTGCTGTCGACCCGACGGTGCTCCGCGGACGGATGTTGCCTGCCGGAGCGTATGAACGGTCCCGTTCCGTTTTTTTGCAACTGTTCTGCGGTGCTCCGGGACTTGCATTTCCGTCGCCGTTTTTTTATCTTTGCCGTATGACGACCGAACTTTGTGCCTATTCCATTGAAGCGTGCGAGACCGCCCGCCGTGCGGGTGTCGCCCGCGTCGAACTCTGCGCCTCGCCCTACGAGGGCGG
>OMDT01000031.1_pt1 | contig 16298 bp, 8 predicted proteins | sample 1645271 | NCBI WGS metagenome assembly OMDT01 (sample SAMEA103958159, study PRJEB25191) | human gut metagenome | biome: human-associated habitat [ENVO:00009003]; feature: intestine environment [ENVO:2100002]; material: feces | place: Germany | collected 2013/2015
CCCTGGGATGGGGCCCACACATATCATCCCGTGCTCAAACATTCTCGCTTTGCTGCGAAACTGCGCGCGGGACGATATGTGTGGGCCCAATCCCAGGGACTACGTTGTCGCTCTTCGTTTCGCCCGGGTGCCGTCGGGCTAGGGAGGGGCGTCTTCGCTGATAGGTGCTTTGCTGAAAGAGCTGCTTTATGGCGGCTCTTTCTTTTGTTTTGGGTATATTTGTTCTTGTTGAATTGTTATTGCGGATGGGCTGGGTACTTGGCTTTCCGCTGTTATTTATAGCCGTCTCGGCTTTGGTTGAGAGGAGACTAACTTTTATGCGTATTGTGTTTATGGGTACGCCTGATTTTGCTGTGCCTTCGCTGACTTCGCTTGTTGAGGCTGGGAATGAGATTGCGCTTGTTGTTACTCGTCCTGATGCTGTTCGTGGGCGTGGTAAGAAGCTGGAGCCTTCTCCTGTTAAGGCTAAGGCGCTTGAGCTGAGGTTGCCGGTTGTTGAGGCTAATCGTATGACGGCCGAGGTTGTTGAGGCACTTCAGGCTGCCCAGGCTGACATTTTCTGTGTGGCTGCCTATGGCTGCATTTTGCCTGATGAGGTGCTGCATATGGCGCCGCTTGGTATTGTGAATGTTCATGCTTCGCTGCTGCCTCGTTGGCGTGGGGCTGCTCCTATTCAGCGTGCGATTCTCGCTGGTGATGAGGTTGCTGGCGTTTCCATTATGCGTATTGGGCATGGCGTGGATACCGGCGCTTATTGCGCGCAGGCTTCGACTTCGGTTGCCGGTAAGCATGTCGAGGCGCTGACCATGGAGCTTGGCGAGCTTGGCGGCAAACTGCTTGCCGATATGCTTCCTTCTCTTGCCGATGGCACCGCCGTGTGGACTGAGCAGGATGAGTCGCTCGTCACTCATGCTGCCAAGATTTCCAAGCTGGAGATGCGTCTGGATCCGCAGATGGCTGCGCTCGATTGCGTGCGTCATGTGCTCGCTTCGTCCGATACCGCGCCTGCTCGTTGCGTGATTGCCGGCAAGACCGTGCGCGTGCTCGATGCTGCGCTGGCCGATGTTTCGCTTGGCAAGGGCGGCGTTGACGTTAAGAATAAGCGTGTTTTCCTTGGCCTTTCCGATGGTGCGGTTGAACTGCTCGAGGTTAAGCCCGATGGCAAGCGTGCCATGGCCGCTTCTGCTTGGGCTGCTGGGCTGCAAGGCGCCGATCTTATCTGGGGTGTTTTGTCATGAGCAAGCTGTCTCCCGCGCGCAAGCTTGCACTCGATGTGCTGATGGAGGCCGATCGCCGCGGCATGTATGCGCGCGACGTGCTGTCCTCTCGCGCATCGGCCAAGGCTATTGACCAGCGCGATTCCGCTTTTGCAGCTCGCTTGGCGCTTGGTGTGGCCGCCACGCAGGGTATTTTGGACGAACTGCTCGATCAGTTTCTCGATAAGCCTAAAAAGGTTGCGCCGCGTGTTCGCATGGCGCTTCGTATCTCGGCCTTCGAGATGCTCTATCTGCATACGCCTGGTCGCGTTGCGGTGAGTCAGGGCGTTGAGCTGGTGCGCAGCGGAGCTAAGTCTGCCGCTGGCTTGGCCAATGCTGTACTGCATAAGGTTGCGGACAATGTTGAGGACTTTGCCACGGCATCCGATGTGGATGAGTCTGAGCGACGCCTGGTACGTCTGTCGCGCCTGATGGGTCTGCCGCGTTGGCTGTGCGCTCGTATTATGGCTTCGTTTGACACGCCAGAGGGTGCGCTCAACTTTGCCGGTAACTTGGCACCTGCGCCGCTGGCTTTACACGAGAACGCCTTTACGACTAAGCCTGATCCGTATATCTCGCAGCTCGTCGCGCCTGTCTTCCCGGGCTGCCATGCCCCGGTTGATGCCCAGGTTACCGTTGCTTCGGGTGTGTTTGAGCGTGCTGCCGCGGTGGCATCTGATCTCAACGCGCAGCTTATCGCCACAGCTGCCACGCGCCCTGGAAGCTGCCTTGAGATTGGTGCCGGTCGTGGCACCAAGACCTATGTGATGATGTGCCAGGCCAAGCGTGCGGGGTATGAGTGTCAGCATACGGCGCTCGATTTGCATGATCGCAAGTGCGATCTGAATCTCGCTCGCCTGCATAAGGCCGGTATTCAGGGCGTTCGTACGGTTTCGGGTGATGCTTGCGAGCTTGATGAGGTGCTCACATCGTTTGATGCCATGCTTGGCGAGCCGGTTAAGTTTGACACGGTCTTTATCGATGCGCCGTGCTCGGGCACCGGAACCATGCGTCGTCATCCCGAGATTCCGTGGCGCCTGACCGAAAAGGATGTGACGGTTGAGCTGCCCAAACTGCAGCTGTCGATGCTCAAGGAAGCCGCCGCGCGCGTGGCTGCCGGCGGCGAGCTCATCTATGCGACGTGCTCGGTCTTCGACGAGGAGAATACGCAGGTGGTGGATGCTTTCCTTGCTTCTCCTGAGGGCGCCGGCTTTAGCGTGGCACCGCTTTCCGGGGCGCAGATTCTGCAACTCCCCGAGTTCGATCAGGCCAAGAAGCTCGTATCCGTACGCCAGAACGATCGAGGCCTCTTCCAAAGCGTGCCGGTAAACGCCGACTCCTACGACGGCCACTTCTGCGCCAGACTGGTCCACAAGTAACGACTAAGTTGCGGTGAAATAGGGATTGAAAAGCCGCTTCTGTCCGCCAAACAGTCCTTATTTCACCGCAACTCACAAGGAAACCTGGGTAGCTTGATTAGCTACCCATAGAGCAAAGAAATAGCCCCGCGATCGGCGTTGATCGCGGGGCCGCGTTGTTTCTAGCGGCTATGCGGGCAGTTGGCGCAGCAGCCACTGGTGGCGTTGGTACTGGAGCCGCCGCTTCGTTGATCGGTGTTGTAGAAACCGCTGCCCTCAAATTTAATGCCGCTGGCCGAGAACGTCTTGGCCGCCGGGGCACCGCAGCTGGGGCACACGACCTCGGGAGTCTCGGACATGGGATGCTCAACCTCAAACACGTTGCCGCAGCTCGAGCACTTGTAATCGTAGCGCGCCATAATACTTCCTTTTCAGCACAAAGCGGGCAGATTACTCTGCCCGCATAAATTCAAACGTTTGTAACTGTACCCTATATCGGGGGTTTTATCACGCTTCGCCCCAGAATCTATGGTTGTTGCGCAGGAGCTGTGCGGTTTTGTTCTCGGCGGCTGCAATGTCCGCCTCGTCAGCCTGCCAGGTCCAGTTGCCCGTGGCCACGCCCGGAACGTTCATGCGCGCGTCGTCGCCAAGCCCCAGGACATCCTGCAGTGGCATCATCACCAGGGGAGCGTCGCTTGCCAGCGCGTCGCTCATCAGCTTGGCCGCCACCTCAACACCGCTCGGTTCATCGCCGCCCGCAAAGGTACGGGTGCACCAACCGGCCAGCGTCGACGTATCGTGCGTCGAGGTGTACAGAATCTTGCCGGGCGTGGGATGCACACCGCAACGAACGTCGTAGTCGCTAAACTCCAGCACGTCCATGCCGGGGAAACCGCAGGTCGATGCCATGGCGCGAACACCGGGCGTCAGATAGCCCAAGTCCTCAGCGATAAAGTTGAGCGGACCCAGCTCGTCATAGGCGGTCTGGAACAGGTCCTTGCCCGGGCCCGCCAGCCAGCGGCCGTCGGCGCATGCCTTGCCCGCGGGAATGCTGTAATAGCTGTGGAATCCCAGGAAGTGATCCAGACGCACGCGGTCGTAGAGCGAGAACGCGCGGCGCAGGCGATCCATCCACCAACTATAGCCGTTCTGCTTCATGTGGTCCCAGCGGAACGTCGGGTTGCCCCACATCTGGCCCTCGGGCGCAAAGTTGTCGGGCGGCGCGCCGGAAATCTCAATCGCCTTGCCGGTATCGGACAGCCAGAAGTTCTCGGGTTCGCTCCACGCGTCTGCCGAATCGTCGGACACGTACATAGGAATATCGCCGATGACCTCGATGCCCTTCTTGTGCGCATAGTTCATGAGCTCACACCAAGCGAGGTCAAAGCGGTACTGCATGTACGCCTGAAGCTCGGCCTCGTTGTGGAAGCGCTTGTCGTCGATTAGATGCTCGTTGTAGCGAGCGACATCTGCCGGCCAATTGTGGCGCGACTCGCCTTCAAAGTACTTTTTGACGGCCATATAGACGCTGTACTTCTCGAGCCAATCGGCATTGCGATGTTTAAACGCGGTGTACAACGGATCGGCATCTTCGCCGCCGCGGGCCATCCAGGTCTCAAAGTCGGCGGCCAGCTCCTCGTGGCTCTCGGGTAGCAGGTCGATATTGCCTGCAAAGGCCGAAGGACCGGCGTAAGGGGAGCGGAAGAAGTCCGTGGGGTTGACGGGGAGAACCTGCCAGTAGCGCATGCCCATGGCGGCCAGATGGTCGATAAAGCGACGCGTGGGCGCGCCGATCGTACCGGGCTTGCCGTCATCGGTCGGCACCGATGTGATATGGCACACAACACCCGCACCGTGATCGAGCGGCTCCTGCAGGCGCTGCTCGGCGTGGTGATAGATGATCGACGAACCCAGCGGATACAGATCGAGCGTGACCGTGCCGTTGTGGATCTCGCACTCGTGACCGCTAATCACATCGCTCGCGCATTCGCCGAGTGCCGGAATCGTCACGCGGTGTGAATTGCGCAGGCTGCGGTTGATGATAACCGTCGCGGACTCGCCATCCTTGCCCGTGCGGTTGTATGCTAGCACCTCATCATTGAGCGCGAAGGCCTTGATTTCACCGTCAATCATAAATGGCAGCGCGCGGCGCACGGCCGAGGCATTCTTGACGATCGCGAACGTATCGAAGTCGTGCAGGTCTTCCTTGGTTGGCATGGTGCGGCGATTGCCCGGATCGGTGAGACCCTCCAAACCGTACTCGTCACCGTAATAGATTGAGGGAACGCCCGGGAACGTCATCTGCATGAGCGTCGCCAGCCAAAAGCGGCTCTTGGCCAGGCCCATTGAGTTCTCGTCCAGGCGCCATTTGCTGCGCTCACTCTCGGGCAGCTGCGACTCGTCGGGGCCGCCGCCGAGCACCGAGATAATGCGCGGACGGTCGTGGCTCGACAGCAGGTTGAGCGCGCAAGACAGGGCCTCACGCGGATAGTTCTCGCGTAGGGTCTCGATATCCTCGGCAGCTTGGTACGCGTTTTTGTAGCCCATCAAAAAGCCGATGACCATGTCGCGGAAGGGGTAATCCATGGCCGAGTCGAGCTCGGAGCCTTGTAGATACCGACGCAGATGGCCGTAGCTGATCTTGTTGGAGGCATCTTCCCAGACCTCACCGAGCAGCAGCGCGTCGGGCTTCTCGGCGAGCACGGCCTTTTTGATCTCGGTCAGGAAGTCATCGGAAAGCTCGTCGGCCACATCCAGGCGCCAGCCATGAGCGCCGGCGCGCAGCCATTTACGAATGACGCCGTCCTTGCCCAGGAGCCGCTCGCGCACCAGTTCGGAGCTCTCATTGATGGCGGGCATATTGCCCACGCCCCACCAACAGTCGTACGAGCCGTCCTCGTGGAAATAAAACGCATCGCGCCAAGGCGAATCCTCGCTCTGCCACGCGCCCACTCCGGGGTAGTTGCCGTAGCGGTTGAAGTAGATCGAATCGTCGCCCGTGTGGTTAAAGACGCCGTCCAGAATGATGGAAATGCCGAGCTTTTCGGCCGCCTGACACAGCTCGGTAAAGTCCTGCTCGGTGCCCAGAATCGGATCGATCTTGGTGTAATCGGCGGTGTCGTAGCGGTGGTTGCTCGCGGCTTCAAAAATGGGGTTGAGGTAGATGGCTGTAAAGCCCAGCTCGGCGATGCGAGGCAGATCTTCCTGGATACCCTTGAGCGATCCGCCGTAAAAGTCCCAGGTCTTGATGGAGCCGTCCTCGGCGCGCTCGTACACAGGCGGCTCGTTCCAGTCCTCGACCATGCGGCGCTGAATGCCCTTACGCGGTTTTTCGACCTCGGCCAGCGTGCGCTCGCGCCAGTGCTCGTCGCGGGCATAGCGATCGGGGAAGATCTGGTAGACCATACCGCGCTCGTACCAGGTAGGACGGTTCTCACGGTGTTTGTAGACGGTGACCTGGAATGACGGCACCTCAGCGTAGTCGTAGGTTACTCCCTCGCCGCCGGTGCGGCCCTGCGGTGCGCCCAGACGAACCTCGGGCTGGCCCTCGATATTGCATATAAAGCTGTACCAGATAAGACAGGGCTCGGTGCACTTGAGCTCTACGCTAAATATGCCGTCGCCCTCGTGCGTCATGGGATACCGAGACTCACCGATCTCATCGACCCAGGTGCGAAGCGTAAGCGTGGCCTGCGCGGGATCGGCGTCCTCCAGAATCACGGAGAGCGAAAGGGTTGTTCCTGTGGTCACAGCGCCAAACGGAGTGCGAAACTGCGGCAGACGGCTGTTGTGTATCAATCTCATAGTACGGTCCAGTTCAATAGAATCACGGCCTGCTGGCCATGGGCTTTACGCACAGGATGTAAGTATATCTGTTGTACACAGGCTGTATAAACAACATCCGTTTACCATCGGCGAACGGTTGTCCTAGAAAATCGTTTTACCAACTACCTACAGAGAAGGGGCGCCCGGTTGGAGCGCCCCTTGCAGAGGGTTTGATTAGGTTTTGGATCGTCTGTGGGCTAGCGGCGCTTGCGGGTGGCCGTTGCCTTGCGGACGGATGTTTTCTTTGACGGCGCCTTTTTCGTTGCGACGGCGGGGGAGACCGGGGTCTCCTTGGCAGGCTCGGGCTTAGTCTCTGCCTTCGGTGCGGCCTTGACCTCAGCGGCCTTCGGCGCCGGCTTAGTCTTTACCTCGGCCTTGGGCTCCTCTTTGGCAGCAGCTGGCTTAGTCTCTGCCTTGGGAGTCGTGGGCTTTGCCGTGGTCTTCTTGGCCGTCGTCGTGCGCTTTCGCGTGGTGGTCTTGGCGATGGGCTTGGTCTCGACGGTTACCTCCGCCTTGGACTCTGCAGGCGTCTCCTCGACCTTGACGGCTGGCTTTGCGGCTGACTTGGTCGTGGCGGCCTTCGTGGTCGTCGACTTCGTTGCCGTGGTCTTCTTGGCTGCCGTTGCCTTCTTGACGGTCGTGGTCTTGGACGCGGTCGACTTCTTGGCAGTGGACTTGGTCGGAGCCTTAGCGGCCGGCTGGGCCTCGGCGGCCTCTGCCTTTACCTCGGGAGCAGCCTCGGCTTCTGCGGCCTTCTTGGCAGCGGCGGTCGTGCGCTTGCGCGTGGTCGTTGCCTTGGCAGCAGTCGTCTTTGCTGCGGCGGTCTTGGTGGCAGCAGCTTTGGTCGTCGTAGCCTTCTTGGCGGTCGTCTTGCGGGTCGTGGTCTTCTTAGCCGCGGGCTTTACAGCGGGCTTGGCCTCGGCCTTTGCCTCAGGAACAACCTCAGCCTTCACCTCAGGCTCGGCCTTTGCGGGCTCAGCTTCATCCGGCTTCTCCTCGGCCTTAAGCTCCTCAGCGGCCACCGGCTCAGCGGCAGCCTCAGGCTCGTCGACAACCGCCGCCGGCCTCTCAATCTCCGGATGCATAAAGAAGTACAGGTCCAGATACTTATCGGCCGAACGCGTCCAGCTAAAGTCCTGGCTCATGGCCTGCGTGACCAGCTGGTTCCAGGCCTCGCGGTTATCCCAGAACAGGCGCGCCGCGCGGAATACCGCATCGCCCATCTCGTCGCCGTTAAAGTTGCTAAACGAGAAGCCCGTGCCCTCGCCGGTAAACTCGTTGTACGGCTGCACGGTGTCCTTCAGGCCACCGGTCTCGCGCACGATGGGCAGCGTGCCATAGCGCATGGCGATGATCTGCGACAGGCCGCAGGGCTCAAACTTCGAAGGCATCAGGAACATATCGGCGGCAGCATACATGCGCTGTGACAGCGCCGGATCGAACTCGATGCGTGCGGCCATGGTGCCGGGGTACTTGTCCTGGAAGTAGCGCAGGCCGTCCTCGTAGTCGCGGTCGCCGGTGCCCAGCACCGCCACCTGCACGCCGCCGGCCAGGATGCGGTCGAGCGCGTACATGACCAGGTCCATGCCCTTCTGGCGCGTCAGGCGCGTGACCATCACCATGAGCGGACGGTCGTCGCGAACCTCGAGACCCAGCTCTTCCTGCAGCTTTGCCTTGCACACGGCCTTGCCAGAACGGTCCTCCACGGTGTAGTTGGCGGCAATGCGCTTGTCGGTTGCCGGGTCAAAGCCCGCGACGTCGATGCCATTCAAAATGCCCTGCAGCGCGTACGAACGCTCGCGCAGCACGCCGTCCAGGCCCTCGCCAAACTCGGGCGTCTGGATCTCGTTGGCATAGGTAGGGCTTACCGTAGTGATGGCGTCGGCATAGCGCAGCGCGCCCAGCATGTAGTTGATGCTGCAGGCGTCGCAACGCAACTGCGAGGCGGCCGCAGGAATATGCGCCACACCCAGGATGTCCTCCATCACGGTGTCGCTAAACTGGCCCTGGAACGCCACGTTGTGGATCGAGAACACGGTCTTTACGCGGTCGTACAGCGGCAGGCCCTGGTAAAACTCGCGCAAAAACACGGGCGCTAGCGCCGTCTGCCAGTCGTTGCAGTGCAGGATGTCGCACTCAAAGCCGGCCGGCAGATGCTGCAGGCTCTCGGTGATGGCCTTGGAGAAGAACGCAAAGCGCTCGCCGTCGTCAAAGAAGCCGTACGGATAGTCGCGCGCAAAGTAGCGCTCGTTGTCGATGAACATATAGGTGACGCCGTCGTGCTCGAGCTTCTCGAGTCCGCAGTACTCGTTGCGCCAGCCCAGGCTCACGTAAAAGTCGGAGAAGTGCTCCATCTGCGCCTTGTACTCGTCCTTGATGGTGGCGTACTTGGGCACCATCACGATGACCTCGGCGCCAGCGCGCACAAGCGCCGCAGGCAGCGAGCCCGCCACGTCGCCCAGGCCACCGGTCTTCACAAACGGCGCGCACTCGGCCGAGGCAAACACGATCTGCATCTTTTTGCTGGAATCAGCCATATTGTCTCCCTGTTGCAATTCGAGAATAGCCGCCTGGCGCAAACCGGGCGGCTATTCTACGTGTCACGAGCGATGTTGCGGTGCCAAAGCTAGCTCGCGTTGGTGATATTAGAAGTTAACGGGGCCTTTCCCAGCACCAGGATGTTCTCGGGCGTGCCGCGAAGCTCGGTGTTGGTGGGAACCACGTTGTTCTTGTCCAGGATGGTATTCTCAACGCGGGCGCCGCTCTTGATGACGCAGCTCTGGTTGATGATCGAGTTCGTCACCGAGGCGCCTTCCTCGACCACGACGCCGCGCGACAGAATCGAGTTGCGCACGGTGCCCTTGATGATACAGCCGGCCGAGATGATCGAGTTGCAGGCGTGACTGCCGGTCGCATAGCGTGAAGGCGGCACGTCGTGAGCCTTGGTCAGGATTGGGCGCTCGGGGTCGAAGAGCTGGTCGGCCACGGTCTGGTCGAGCAGGTCCATACTGCGGCGATACAGCGACTTCTCGCTAAACACGCCCACGACCTCGCCCTTGTACTCGTAGCTGCACACGTCGATGTTGCCAAAGTCGCCCTGGAGTGCCTCGAGCAGGTCCAGATAGTCGGCGGCCTGGTAGTGGTCGATGATCTCGAGCAGCGTCTCACGGTTGACGATGCAGCAGTCCATAGAGGCGTTATCGCCGTACACGACGCCAGCGCTCACGCCCGTCAGGCGGCCGTTCTCGTTGATCTGCAGCTTGGTCTCGTCATCGACGTTGCGCGTGGCCTTGCAGTACACCACGGTCATCTGGGCGCCGGAGTTCTCGTGCGCGTCGATGATGGTGTTGAGGTCCATGTTAAAGATGATGTTGGTGCCCATCATCACGACATAGGGCTTGTCCGAGCGCTGGAACAGCGTCTTGTTGGAGATGATGTCGCGCAGCAAGAAGCGCATGCCGCCCTTGGTGGTGCCATACGCGTTGCCGGGGACCATGAACAGGCCGCCCTTCTTGCGGTCCAGGCCCCAGTCCTTGCCCGAGCCCACGTGGTCGATCAGGGAACGGTAGTTGCCCGGCATGACGACGCCGACGGTCTTAATGCCGGCATTCATCATGTTGGACAGCGGGAAGTCGATCAGGCGGTAACGGCCCAAAAACGGGACGGACGCGATGGGGCGGTCCTTGAGCAGCACGCTGCCGTAGGTCGAAGAGTAGTTAGCGGTGATATAACCGATGGCCTTGCGATTGATCATCGGATCATTCCCCCTTCCCGATAACGACGTCATTTCCAACGACGGCCGTATCCTTGGTGGTATCGACAGAGCCGAGCTTCACGCCCTCTTCGACCGTGGAGTTCTCGCCCAAAATTGCACGGCAGATGTGCGCGCCGCTCTTAACGTGCGCACCCGGCAGCAGCACGGAGTCTTCGACCACGGCGCGCTCCTCGATGATGACATCGGTCGAAAGAATCGAGTGGCGAGCGGTGCCGTAGATCTTGCAGCCGTTGGAGACCAGGCAGTCGTCCAGACGGCCGTCCGGGCCAATGTAGTGCGGCGGACGCGTGGTGATGTTGGACATGATGGGGAAGTGCTTGTCAAACAGATCGAACTCGGGGTTGTTGCCCAGCAGGTCCATCGAGGTCTCGTGGAAGCTGGCGATGGTGCCGACGTCCTTCCAAAAGCCGTGGAACTCGTAGCTGTACAGGCGCTTGCCCTCGCCGAGTAGCTTGGGGATGATGTCCTTGCCAAAGTCGTGGCTCGAGCGCTGGTCCAGAGCGTCCTCCTCGAGCGCCTCGATCAGCACGTCGGCCGAGAAGATGTAAATGCCCATGGACGCGAGGTTCGAATCGGGCTTATCGGGCTTCTCGGTGAACTTGGTGATGCGGCCGTCCTCGGGGTCGGTGGTCAGGATGCCAAAGCGGCTGGCCTCCTCCCACGGCACGGGCATAACGCTCACCGTGAGGTCGGCGTTGTTCTCAATGTGCGTCTTGAGCATCTTGCGGTAGTCCATGCGATACAGATGGTCGCCCGAAAGAATCAGGACGTACTTGGGGTCGTTGGCCTTGATGTAGTCCAGGTTCTGCGTAATGGCGTCTGCCGTGCCCGCATACCAGGCGCCGCCGGTCTGCGTCTCGTACGGCGGCAGGATCGAAACGCCGCCGTCACGGCTGTCCAGATCCCACGCCTCACCGGAGCCAACGTAGGCATGCAGCAGATAGGGACGGTACTGCGTCAGAACGCCCACCGTGTCGATGCCCGAGTTGGAGCAGTTGGAGAGCGAAAAGTCGATAATGCGGAACTTGCCACCAAAGCTAACCGCCGGCTTAGCGATCTTTTGGGTGAGTGCCCCCAATCGGCTGCCCTGTCCTCCTGCGAGGAGCATCGCGATGCATTCTTTCTTACTCATCGATTTCTCCTTCTGTCATCGATGTTCTTAAACCCATTAGCGACGGGCGCGGCGGTCGGTCGCGCCCGTCGAGTAATGCCGTGCTGGCAAAGGGAGCTCGCGGCCTTTATGCGTGCCAGATCTCGTCGCGGTACTCGCGAATGGTGCGGTCGCTCGAGAACCAGCCGCTCGAGGCGGTGTTGAGCAGGGCCTTGCGGTTCCAGGTCTCCTGGTCGCCGTAGCTGCCCGTGAGCTTTTCCCATGCATCCACGTAGCTGCGGAAATCGGCCATGACCAGGTCGGGATCGTTGTTGTTCATGAGCTCGTTGTAGATGCTCTCGAAGTTGCCCGAAAGACCCGCAAAGGTGTTGTCCTTGAGCTCGTCCATCACGCGACCCAGGCGCTCGCGATCGCCGTTGAGGGTATCCCACGCAAAGTAGCTGTTGGATGCCCAGAGCTGCTCGACCTCGGGGGCGGTCAGGCCAAAGATGGCCTCGTTCTCGCGGCCGGCCAGGTCGGCGATCTCGATGTTGGCGCCGTCGAGGGTGCCCAGCGTAATGGCGCCGTTCATCATGAGCTTCATGTTGGACGTGCCCGAGGCCTCCTTGCCGGCGGTCGAAATCTGCTCAGAAATCTCGGCGGCAGGGTAGATGAGCTGGGCGTTGCTCACGCGGAAGTTGGGGATAAAGCAGACCTTCATGACCTCGTTCACGCGGGCGTCGTTGTTGATGACGTCGGCCACGGAGTTAATGAGGCGGATGGTCTCCTTGGCAAAGGTGTAGCTCGAGGCAGCCTTGCCGCTAAAGATGAAGGTCGTCGGCGTCACGTGGAAATTGGGATCGGCGATGCGACGGTTGTAGATGTCCATCACCTTCATGATGTTCATGAGCTGGCGCTTGTAAGCATGGAAGCGTTTTACCTGGACATCGAAGACGGTGTTGGGGTCGATGACCAGACCGGTCTCGGCCTTAACGTAGGCGGCCAGACGCTCCTTGTTGGCGCGCTTGGAAGCACCCACGGCCTTCAGGAACTCGGTGTCGTCCTTAAACTCCTTGAGCTTCTCCAGCTCAAAGGCGTCCTTCAGCCAGCCGTCGCCAATGGCCTCGGTCACGAGCTTGGCGTAGGTGGGGTTGGCCTCGGCAAAGAAGCGACGGTGTGAGATGCCGTTGGTCTTGTTGTTGAACTTCTCGGGCGTCAGGGCATAGAAGTCCTTGAGCACGATGTTCTTGATGATGTCGGAGTGGATCTTTGCCACACCGTTGACGCTATGGCTGCAGATCACGGACAGGTTGGCCATGCGAATCTCGCCGTCCCACAGAATGGCGGTCTGGCGCAGACGCTCCTGCCAGCCTTCCTGCGTGGTGTCGAACGACTCGTGCCAACGACGGCTGATCTCGTCAATGATCTGGTACACACGGGGTAGGAGCTTGGAGAACGTGCCGATGGGCCACTTCTCCAGAGCCTCGGGCAGAATGGTGTGGTTGGTGTAGCTCACGACCTGCGTCACGATGTTCCAGGCGTCGTCCCACTCGAGCTTCTTCTCGTCGATGAGGATACGCATGAGTTCGGGGCCGCACATGGCGGGGTGGGTGTCGTTGGTATGGATGGCAACAAACTGCGGCAGCAGCTCCCAGTTCTCGCCGTGCTCCTTCTCAAAGGTGTCGAGCAGGCTGTAGATGCCGGCCGAAACAAACAGGTACTCCTGCTTCAGGCGTAGCAGACGGCCGTGTTCGCCGGCGTCGTTGGGGTAGAGGATGGCGCTGATGGCCTCGGCCTCGGCGCGCTCGGCATCGGCCAGGGCGTAGTCGCCGCGGTTGAAGGCCTCCAGATCGAAGTGCTCCTCGACCGGCTCGGCGGCCCAGACGCGCAGCTTGTTGACAGTCTCGCCGGCATAGCCCACCACGGGGATGTCATAAGGGACGGCCAGGATATCCTGCGTGTCCACCGTGCGGTAGAACGTGCGGCCGTTCTCCTCAAAGCCCTCTACACGGCCACCAAACTTGATGGTCACGGCCTTGTCCTGACGACGGACCTCCCAGGGATAGCCGTGGGTGAGCCACTCGTCGGTGGCCTCGACCTGGCTGCCGTTAACGATCTCCTGCTTAAACAGGCCGTAGCGGTAGCGCATGCCGTTGCCGTAGCCGGCAATGCCCTCGGCTGCCATGGAATCAAGGAAGCATGCGGCCAGACGGCCCAGGCCACCGTTGCCCAGTGCCGGATCGGGCTCCTGGTTCTCGATGACGGACAGGTCAAAGCCCATGTCGTCGAGCGCCTCGGCGACCATGTCGCGCACGCCAAAGTTGAGCAGGTAGTTGTCGAGCAGGCGGCCGATCAAAAACTCGATCGAGAAGTAGTACACGCGCTTCTTGCCCTCGGCGGCCGCACGGGCGTCGCTCTTGGTGGCAACGGTGCGTGCCTTCTCGGCCACGAGCTTGGCCAGGGCGTTAAAGCGATCGAGGTCGCTGGCGGCCTCGACGCTCTTGCCACTGATGCTCATGACGGCATCGCGATAGAGCTCGGTAAACTCCTGCTTGTTATCGAAGATCTTATTCATACGTTCCTTTCCCCCGGGGATGTTTCTCCCGGAACGGTTATGACTTGTATCCTACGCCCCGGCGGGGCGGGTAATTACAGTGGTAACGCTTTTGTTACGCTTTCTTGGCAGGAGCCTTAACAGCAGCTGTCTTGGCCTTGGGAGCAGCCTTTTTGGTGGTTGCCTTTTTGGCCGTGGTGGATTTGGTCGAAGCCTTGGCGGCAGACTTGGCAGTCTTTGCCTTAGCCGGAGCCTTCTTAGCTGCCGCGGTCTTGGGCTTCACCGAGGACGCACGCTTGCGCGTCGCCTTCTTGGGCTCCTCGACAACGGGCGGCTTGTAGCTGCTGGGACCGCGGCGCTTAAGCACCACACCTGCCAGGCCGGGCACCTTTATCTCGATGGAATCCATCTGCCCGTTCCAGGGATAGGGCTCGCTCGAGCAGGTGTAGGGCTCCTCACCGGCATATCCGCTGCCACCGAACTCGGGACGGTCGGAATCGAAGATAACCTCCCAGTCGCCCTCGCGCGGCACGCCCACGCGGAAGCTCTCGTAGCTCGCCGGGTCAAAGTTGATCAGGATCACCAGGTCGTCATCGACGTCCTCGCCCTGACGCACAAAGCTCACGATGGACTGCTTGGAGTTGTCCGCGTCGATCCAGGTAAAGCCGTCGTCGGTGTAGCCGCGCTCGTACAGGGCGGGTTCGTCGGTGTACAGGTGGTTGAGCGCCTTGATAAACGCCTGGTGATGACGGTGGGTCTCGTACTCCTCGGTCAGGAACCACTGGATGGATTCGTAGTAGCGCCACTCAATAAACTGCCCGATCTCGTTGCCCATAAAGTTAAGCTTGGCACCGGGGTGCGTCATCTGGTAGAAGGCCAGCGTGCGCAGGCCGGCAAACTGGCGCCACCAGTCGCCCGGCATGCGGCCGATCAGCGAGCACTTGCCGTGCACGACCTCGTCGTGGCTCAATGGGCAGATAAAGTTCTCGGTAAAGGCATACATGATGGAGAACGTAAGCAGTCCGTGGTTGCCGGGGCGCCACGGAAAATCGGTCTGCATGTAGTGCAGGGTGTCATTCATCCAGCCCATGTCCCACTTGTAGTGGAAGCCCAGGCCGCCGTCCTGGGGCGGATAGGTCACGAGCGGCCACGCGGTGGACTCCTCGGCCATCATCATCACGTCAGGGAAGTGGGCCTCCACGGCACAGTTGACCTGACGGATAAACGCGCTGGCGTCCAGGTCCTCCTCGGTTCCGTACTTGTTGAACTTCTTCTGGCTGGGGTCGTCGATGCCAAAGTTGAGGTACAGCATGCTGGACACGCCGTCCATGCGAATGCCGTCAACGTGGAAGTTCTCGAGCCAGTACAGCACGTTAGAGACCAGGAAGGAGCGGACCTCGCCGCGGGCGAAGTCAAACTTGTGCGTGCCCCAGTTGGGGTGAATCTCGTGCTCAAACAGCATGTGGCCGTTAAAGGAGGCAAGGCCGTGGGAGTCGGCGCAAAAACCGCCGGGCACCCAGTCCATGATCACGCCGATGCCCGCCTCGTGACACGCATCGATAAAGTGCATGAGCTGCTGCGGGTTGCCGTAGCGCGACGTGGCGGCATAGTAGCCGGTCGTCTGGTAGCCCCAGGAGCCATCGAAGGGGTGCTCCATGAGCGGCATGACCTCGATATGCGTGTAGCCCATGTCGCGCACGTAGTCCACGAGCTCGACCGACAGGTCGTCGTAGGTGTAGAACTCGCCGCGCTGCGCGGGGAAGGGATCCATGGGGCCGGGGTAGTTGCCGTACTCGTCCGGCTCGCCCTGCGGCGCGTCGCCGTGGCGCTTCCATGAGCCAATATGCACCTCGTAAATGTTAAGCGGCTGCGACATGTGGTTGTGGCCGGCGCGGCGCTTGAGCCATGCAGCGTCGTTCCACTTGTAGCCATCGAGGGTCCACAGCACGCTCGCGGTTCCCGGAGGGCACTCGGCCTTAAAGGCATATGGATCGGCCTTGTAGAGCTTCTCGCCCTCGTTGGTCTCGATGAGATATTTATAGAGCTGGCCCTGCTCGGCGCCAGGAATAAAGCCTTCCCAAATAGCGCTCGTATGCACGGGCACCAGCGGGTTGGCTTGCTCATCCCAGTCGTTAAATTCGCCAATGACATGGACACTCTTTACGTCGGGCGCCCAAACGCAAAAGCGCCAGCCGCGCGTGCGCTGCTGCGTGTCGGGATGCGCGCCCATCTTTTCCCAGCTGCGCTCCCACATTCCAATGCCAAACAGGTAGACATCGTCCTTGGAGAGCTCCGGTGCGTGCGGAGCCGGTTTGCGGGTTGCGGGCTTTTTAGCCATTGGCTTTAGCTTTGTATCGCTCACGTTTGATCCCATCATGACGCGGCAGCGTGTTGCCTTGGTGACTAGATGCGAAAGGTCCAAGGCTGCACGAATCGAAGG
>OMDT01000039.1_pt1 | contig 15267 bp, 15 predicted proteins | sample 1645271 | NCBI WGS metagenome assembly OMDT01 (sample SAMEA103958159, study PRJEB25191) | human gut metagenome | biome: human-associated habitat [ENVO:00009003]; feature: intestine environment [ENVO:2100002]; material: feces | place: Germany | collected 2013/2015
CGGCAGGTTGCGGGCTGCCGTAAAAAGTTGGTATTTTATGCTACGAAGTTAAGGCTATTTATAGGATAAATATTGTTTCTTTTTATGTATTTATTGTCTGATATTCGCATTTTTTAAGACGCCTTTGGCAATGCCCGCGCTTGGAAAGCCCGGGGTATTCCTCCGGATTCTTTGCCGGGGCGTGATGCCGGATTTGTGAGTCAGGCATCTGTAATCCGTTGTGTCATTGTCTGAAACCCTTTTTTATGGACTTCCAAATATGTAACATGCCGCAGGTGCTTTTCCCTTTCGCTTCCATTGCGGGCATGTGGCTGTGGGACACGGTATTGTCCAAGATTTTCGCCGAAGGCACCGACCCGTACTTTTCCGGCATTTCCGTTTCCTCGTCCGCAATTCCTTTCGTCTGCCGCCGTTTGTCGGCCTCGGGTTTTTTTGTCGGTTGCCGTATCCTGGGCATCGTCCCGGCAGTTGTCCGTCCCGCTGTCCGTGCCACTGCTCCGCCTGCTCATTCCTGCCGCAGTCCCGATTGCTATTCCGGGGATCGTCCCGGCAGTTGTCCGTCCCGCTGCTCCGCTTGGTCATTCCTGCCGCAGCCCCGATTGCCATTCCGGGTATCGTCCCGCCCTGTCATTACCCTCGTTCCCATTTTCGTTCTCGTCCGGGCGCCGAACCGGCGGGACGCCGTTCCGTAACAGCGGCCCGATGTTACAGAAACGTTTTTTGCACCGGCAAAGTGTGTCCCCACGGGCTGATTTTCGCAAAAGCAGTTCCGCCAGCCCCTCTCTTTCGGCCGGGGATGGCGCAAAAACGATAAATTTTGCTACCTTTGTCGCTTGTATGAAGGCATCGCTCAAAAAGATTTATGCTTCGCTCGGCGCCGACGGCCTGGTGGTTTTGTGGCTCGGCGTATGGTGGGTGTGCAACCTCCTGCAGGCCGGTTTCTCCGAACTGGCCAACGACGAGGCGTACTACCATATGTTCGCCGAAAACCTCGCCTGGGGATATTTCGACCATCCGCCGATGACTGCCTTACTGGTCTGGCTCGGAGAGCACCTTTTCGGGGGCGAACTGGGCGTGCGGTTTTTCTTCACGGTGCTGCAACCGCTCTACCTTTATATTTTGTGGCGTATAATCCGTCCCGCGGACGCCGACCGGCGCGATGCGGCGCTCTTCGTCGTCCTCTCGGCCTCGACGCTGATGTTGCAGCTCTACGGCTTTATCGCCGTGCCCGACGGCCCGCTGATGATGACCACCGCGCTGTTCCTGCTGACATTCAAGCGGTTCTCCGAAAACCGCCGTTGGGCATGGCTCTGGATGGGGGTTGCCATGGCGCTGATGGCTTACAGCAAATATCACGGGGCGCTGGTCGTGCTCTTCACGCTTGCGGTGACCCCCCCCCGTGTGTTCCTGCGTCCGACCCTATATCTCAGCGGTGCGGTAGCGCTGTTGCTGCTCGTGCCGCATTTCATGTGGCAGGCCGGGCACGACTGGGCCTCGTTTGCCTACCATCTGGCGGGGCGTAATTCGGTCTTCCGGCTCAATTATGTCGCCGAATACCTGCTCAACCTGCTGGTGATTTTCAATCCCTTCTTCGTGCCGCTGTACGTGAAGGCTTGGATCACCGTGAAGCCGCAGAGCGCCGTCGCACGTGCGCTGAAGTTTATCCCCGTGGCGTTCATCGTCTTTTTCCTGCTCTCGACATTCCGCGGCTACGTGCAGCCCCAATGGGTGATCGTCGCCGTTTTCGGCCTGATCTATACGCTTTTTACCTATGCCCGCCGGCATCCCCGCACACGGCGTTATCTGATGTGTGCCGGGCTGGCGACCATCCTCCTTGCCGGTCTGGTGCGCCTCGAAATGATCTTCAATCCGCTGGGTCTGCGTTTCGAGGTCTTCGACAATCCTGCCAGCTACGGCCGGATCGCCGGGATCGCCGATGGCCGCCCCGTCATTTTCCGCCATGGCTATGCCGTCGCGGCCAAATACGCCTTTTATACCGGGGAGGAGGCCTACTGCCAGCCCAATATCCGTTACCGTACGCACCAGTGGCAGTTCCGCGATGACGATACGCGCTTCGCGGGACACGAGGTGCTGGTCGAAACGCCTTACGACGGGGCGGATACCACGGGCCGCGTCCGGAGCGTCGTGTTGCCTAACGGCAAACGCTTCACGTGGTTTGTCGACCCGCATTTCCATCCGACGCGCCTTGTGGATATTACCTTTACGGGACTGCCCGAACAGGTCGCCGCGGGCGATACGCTGCGTTTGACGCTGCGGATATCGAATCCTTACCCCTATGAGATCGGGGTCTGCGGGGACAGGGCGCTCGTGATGCTTTGGAAGCACGGCCGCTTCCGTGTCGAGGAATTCGATACGGGGGAGCACTTCGAGATCCCGGCCGGGGATACAATCACGCGCGAGATGCGGTTCGTCGTCCCGGGGCAACTCTCCGGCGCCGATTTCGATGCCGGTTTCGCCCTGCGCCGCGAAGGGTACACGAATTGGTTTAACGGAAAACCCCTCCGCACGGAGGTCGTCGCACCATGATCCAGCAGTTCATCAAATTCTGTGTCGTCGGCGGTTCGGGGGTCTTCGTCGATTTCGGGGTCACCTACCTCTGCAAAGAGTGGCTGCGCCTGAACAAGTACCTGGCCAATTCGCTGGGGTTCCTCTGTGCATCGACCTCGAACTATGTCCTGAACCGCATCTGGACGTTCCATAATGAAAACCCCGACATTGCCGGGCAATACCTCCGTTTCCTCGGTATCGCGGCAGTCGGGCTTATGGTCAACAACCTCACGATCTATCTGTTGCATGAACGCTGGAAGCTGAATTTCTACCTGGCTAAATTGTTTGCCATCGGGGTCGTCACCTTCTGGAACTTCTTCATGAACTATTTCTTCACGTTCTGACTCCCGGGGCGTTGTGGCTCCGCGGTAACGCCAGTTCGCATGAAAGCCGGCCTCGCGGGGAGGCCGGCTTCCGTATTTTTGCCGGATGGCCGTCACTGGTTTTTCGCGCTCCTGATCGAACGAAACGGAAGTCCCAGCACGCCGAAGAACGCTTCGCGGAAAATGCCGCCGCTCATCTTCGAGGTGCCCTCGCGGCGTTCGACGAAGATGATCGATACCTCCTTGAGTTTCAGCCCCAGCCGCCACGCCGAGTATTTCATCTCGATCTGGAAGCCGTATCCCTTCATCTTCACGGCGTCGAGGTCGATCGTCTCCAGCGCATGACGCGAGTAGCAGACGAACCCCGCCGTCGCATCGCGCAGGGGCATGCGGGTCACGATGCGTACGTACATCGAAGCGAAGTAGGACATCAGCAGACGCGACATCGGCCAGTTCACGACGTTCACGCCCTGCACGTAACGCGAACCGACCACCACGTCGTTCCCTTCGGCCGCAGCCTGGTACAGCCGTACCAGATCGTCGGGATTGTGCGAGAAGTCGCAGTCCATTTCGCAGATATAGTCGAACCCGTTGTCCAGTCCCCAGCGGAACCCCGTCAGATAGGCTGTGCCCAGCCCCTGCTTGCCGCTGCGTTCCAGCAGGTGCAGCGTCGCAGGGAATTCCTGCTGGCGCTTTTTGACGATCGCTGCGGTGCCGTCGGGCGAACCGTCGTCGATGACGAGCATTTCGAAAGCCTCGGGCAGCGAGAAGACCTTGTCGATCATCGCCGAAATATTCTCTTTCTCGTTGTATGTCGGGATAATTACCAGTTTGCGCATAGGGGCTCGTTTTGGAATTTCTTACACAAAGGTAACATTATTTTGCAAATCTGCGCCGCACGCCCCGTTTTTCTGCCCGCAGCGGCCACAGCGGTTTTACCCGGCAGGTGCGGCCGTTTTGCCGGTCGGGAGCTGCCTTCCGGTTATTTGCGCCGTTTCATGGCGCGGATCGCCTGTTTGTCCGTGTCGCTTACGCGCAACGATTCGATGATCTTTTGCAGTGATTTGTTGAATGTCCAGTCGTCGAGCGAGCAACTGCCGAGCCACTCGTGTGTCCGCTGCGGGAATTTTATGTAGCAGACCGACACCGCCCATGCCACGGCCATCCGGGCGTAGTAGGCTTCGTGGCGGACGCCGTCGAGCAGTTGCAGCAGTGCCTCGAGGTGCTCCCTGTCGACGAAATTCCCCAGCCCCGTCACCACGGCGAAACGCACGTCGTATTCGGCTTCGGATCGGAAATAGGGTTGTATGAATTCCCACATCGGCTGTCGTTCTGCTGCCTTCAGGCGCCAGCAGAAACAGTCGCAGACCGCCCAGTTGTCGATTTTGGGCACGAAGCGCGCCACATACTCCAGCTTTTCGGCCGGCGTGCAGCGGGCGCAGCCGATCACCAGCCCCTGCAACATCCGCTCCTCGAAATAGAAATCCTCGGCTTCGGCCAGGTATGTGCGCCAGTCGCTTGCGGCGATCTGGCGGGCTATTTTGCGCAGTACCGGCAGGCGTATGCCCAATACGTTTTCCACGCCCGGCATCAGTGCCGCGGTGAATTTCATGTATTTCGGCTCCTGGAGTTCGAGCAGTTGGTCGCGGAGGGTCATCGTTTCCGGGATTCGGGGCTATGCCGCCACGGGCAGGGCGGTCGCCGTGTGCGGTTATTGTTTTTTCGTGACGGTGCGGTAGCAGCCGATGCCGCTCACCTCGGTCGATACCTCGCCGATCAGGGGCGCTTTGGCATTCACCCCTGTCTGCACCATGATGAAGTCGACCTGTGAGAGGTTGGCCGGGGCGCCATCGGCCGTTACGGCGTCGCTGATCCGCAAGCGGTTGGTCATGCCGATGCGGTCGGAGGCCGAATAATTGTCGGCGTATCCCCATGCAAAAGCTTCCATCGTCCATTTTTCCCCGGCTTTCCCGATATTGTTCGGCAGCCGTGTTCCTGCGAATGTGATTTCATTCTCCACGATCCATTCGGGGTAGTAGGCCTGTGTATGTTCTTTCACACGGTCGATCGTGCCGTTGCCGTTCTGGTTGTCCTGCCATGTCACCTCATCACCCGCCTCGGCTGGGCGGATATAGGTGATTTTGTAATCGCGGATCGTTTCGGCGTTGTCGTATTCGCTGCCCCGCAGTTCGTACCATGTATCGTTGGGCGCTCCGTCTCCGTTGGCGTCCTGCGACACCCACACGATGCCCGGTTCGGACGACGTGTCGAACTGGTTGCCTTTGACGTAGAGGTCGTATCCGCCCGTGTTGGGCACGGGTTCCGCGAAGGCCGCCACGATGCGGCCTCCCCAGCCGCCGAGCGAAACCCAGTTATTCGAAGCGATGCGGTTCGCAGCATAGCTGCATGCGTCTGCCGCCGATGCCACATGGTCGAACCCGGCCATCGTGCCGTTGATGAACTGGCCCGGTGCCGGGGTGTATTCGAGGATCGTGGCGACGGGCTCCTGAATCTGTGTGGTCGTGGTCTCTTCGCCGGAATTGCAGGCGGCGAAAAGAAGCGCCGCGAGCGGGAATGCATATTTTTTCATGTTTTCCATAATTTTTTACGGTTTCGGCCGGGATTCGGCCCGGGTATTTCCCGGGCTTGCCGGCGCCCGGGCTCCTGTCCCTCCCCGGGCATTTTCTCCGCGCCGGAGGGAGGGGGCTGTCCGCCACTGCACCGGTCGCCCGGCGTACGATCCGCCGCAGGGTGGCACGGGGCCGTGTCGGGGTGTCGGTTTGCCTGCCTGTCCCGAACGGGACAAAAGTAATCTTTTTTCGGCATATGGCAGCCGGGATACGGGCAAAAAGCCGGGGTTTCGAAAAAAAGATTAACTTTGTGAAAAATATCCGGGAAACATGGCGGTCGAAATAGAGTGTGTGACAGAGGTATCCGACGAACTCGCCGAGGCGTTCGCAAGGCTCATGCCTCAGCTTTCGCCCCGGCTGGGGGCACTCTCCCGCCAGGCCATGGAACGTGTTGTGTGCAGCGATGGCGCGGCGCTGTTCGCCGCCCGGCTGGATGGCCGGATCGCCGGGGTGCTGACGCTGGTGTGGTACGACGTACCCTCGGGCCGGAAGGCATGGGTCGAGGATGTGGTGGTCGATGCCGCAGCCCGCGGCTGCGGTGCCGGCGAGGCGCTCGTGAAGGCTGCCACGGAGCATGCCGCCCGCATCGGTGCCGCGAAGGTGATGCTCACCTCGAACCCTGCGCGCGAAGCTGCCCGGGCCCTTTACCGTAAAATCGGATTCGAAGAGGCGGGGACTACGGTTTTCGTCTTTAAAACAGATAGGAAATGAAAAAAATCGTGAAGATTGTGGCCATTGTCGTGGCCGTTGTTCTGGTGGCGGCTTTTGTCGCCCCGATGTTGCTGAGGGGGAAGATCGCCCAGATCGTGAAGCGCGAAGCCAATGAGATGCTCGACGCACGGGTCGATTTCGAAAAACTCGACATCAGCCTGCTGCGCCATTTCCCGCGCGCGTCGCTCGACCTGAAAGGACTGACTGTCGTGGGCGCGGGGCCGTTCGAAGGCGATACGATCGTTGCCGCGAACCGCATATCGGTCGTCGTGAACCCGATGTCGCTGTTCGGCGACGACGGGTTCGAAGTGACGAAGGTCATCCTCGCCGAACCGGCGCTGCACGCGCATAAACTCGCCGACGGCAAGGTCAACTGGGACATCGTGAAGGCTTCGGGGGAGGAACCCGCCGCCGGGGAAGTGTCTTCGGAGGAAGGGTCTTCGTCGTTCAGCCTCTCGATCCGCGATTTCAGGATCAGCGACGCGACGATCCGCTATGAAGACGATTCGACGGGCATGCGTTTTTCGACGGCACCCCTCTCCCTCCGCCTGCGGGGCGACATGTCGGCCGACCAGACCGACCTCGACCTGCGGCTTACGGCCGGTGCCGTGCGGCTGGTTTCGGGCGGAATTCCGCTGCTGAGCGACGCCGAGGCGGAGCTCGACGCCGTAATCGCGGCCGACCTGAAGAACAACCGTTTTACCTTCTCCCGGAACCGTCTGCGCCTCAATGCGATCGAGCTTACGCTCGACGGCTGGGCCGAAATGAAGGACGATGCCGTGGCTATGGATATTACGGCCGGATGCGACAAGGTGCAGTTCAAGGACGTGCTTTCGCTTGTCCCGGCATTCTATACCCGCGATTTCCGCAACCTGTCCGCCTCCGGCGAACTTTCGATAGCGCTGTGGGCCCGTGGCGAGATGCGCGGGGCGGCGCTCCCGGCCTTCGAACTCAAGACCGAGGTGCGCAACGGCAGTTTCCAGTATTCGTCTTTGCCCAAGGCGGTCGACGGAATCAATATCGCCGCACGGATAGCCAACCCCGGCGGCGTCATGGACAAGACCGAGGTAGACCTTTCGAAATTCACGCTCCGCATGGCGGGAAACACGCTTTCGGCATCGCTCTATGCGACGAACCTGGTCAGCGATCCGGTATTCCGTGCTGCGGCCGACGGACGGGTAGACCTGGGGGCGGTGAAAGAGGTTTATCCGCTCGGTGAGGATGTAGCCCTGAGCGGACTGATTAGCGCCGACGTGAAGGTTTCGGGGCGCATGTCCGATGTCGAGAAGGCCCGTTACGGGCAGATCGGGGCCTCGGGGACATTCGTCGTCGAGAAACTCGGCCTCTCCATGCCCGGCCTGCCCGCGGTGCATATCCGCCGTGCCGCGGCTACGATCACCCCGGCGTCGATGACGCTGGGCGAGTTCGGCGTGACCGTGGGTAAGAGCGACCTTGCGGCCAACGGCCAGCTTACGGGGTATATCGGCTACCTGCTGCGGGGCGACAAGCTCTCCGGGCGCCTTTACGTGAAATCCGACCTGCTCGACCTGAACGAGATCATGGATGCCATGCCGGCCGACGAAGAAACCGCCGGCGGGGAAGCTGCTGCCCAAGCGCCCGCCGAGTCCCCTGCTCCCGCGCAGGCGCTCGAAGTCCCGCGCAACCTCGACCTTTCGCTCAATACCGAGTTGCAGAAGGTGTTGTTCCAGAAGATGACCATCGGCGGCATCACCGGCGAAATGCGCATGGCGGACGGAACTTTGTCGCTCAGCCGCCTGCGTATGCAGCTCTTCGGAGGTACGGCTACCGCATCGGGCAGCTACTCGACGGCCTCCGATCCGCAGCGCCCGGCGCTGAAACTCTCGCTGGGGCTTTCGGGGGCATCGTTCTCCAAGACCTTCGACGAGTTGGAGATGGTGCAGAAACTCGTCCCGGTCTTTGCCAAGACGGGCGGCGACTATTCGCTTTCGCTCGATATGTCCGCGACGCTCGATGCGCAGATGTCGCCCGACCTGCAGTCGGTCAACGCCACGGGCGAGATCAAGTCGGCCAATATCCGCATCCAGAACATTGAGGCGTTCGATGCACTGGCCAAGGCGCTCAATAACGACAACCTGCGTAAGATCGAGGCCAAGGACGTGGCTATCCGCTTCGCCATCCGCGACGGACGTATCGCTACGGAGCCTTTCGACCTGAAGATGGGCGACATCAGGATCAACATGTCGGGTTCGACGGGGCTCGACCAGACCATCGACTATACGGCCAGAGTAGCCCTCCCGGCCGGTTCGACGGGCGGTATCCTGCAATCGGTCAACGTCGGTATCGGCGGCACGTTCACCTCGCCCAAGATCACGCTCGGTGTGAAGGAGGCTGCCGAGCAGGCCGTGAAGAACGTCGTCGACCAGCAGATCCAGAAGCTCACGGGCAGCGAGTCGCTCGGCGAGGAGATCCGCAAACAGGCCGACAACCTCCGGGCCGAGGCCAGGAAGGCGGGTGAGAAACTCGTCGAGGCCGCCCAGGCGCAACGGACGAAGCTTATCGACGGTGCGAAGGAGAAAGGTGCGCTAGCCAAGCTGGCTGCCGAGAAGGCCGGGGACAAACTGGTCGAGGAAGCCCGCAAACAGGCCGACAAACTTGCGGCCGAGGCCGATAAACAGATCGAAAAACTCACGGCGAAGCAGGAATAAACGATGCTTGTCATTTTTGCCGTCATCATCGGAGGAATCATTACGGGGCGCCTGCTGTCGAGCTGGCGCCTCGTATTCGTCTCCCGTATGATCACCGTGATTATATGGCTCCTGCTGTTCCTGCTGGGACTGGAGGTCGGTTCCGACCCTGCCGTCGTGGGCGGTATGGCGACCCTCGGACGCACGGCCTTTGTCATCTTCGCATGCTCGGTCGCGGGCAGCATCTGTATGTCGTGGCTGTTGTGGCGCTGCGTCCGGCGCCGGGACGCTGTGCCCGACGGAGGCGGTGCGGAATCGCCGGGACTGCCTGCCGCGGCTGCGGATTTCCCGCGAGGGGCGGCAGGCGGCCAGGCCGCAGCTGGCGGGGACACCCGACCCCTCTCCGTATGGGGCGCCTTGCGGGGGAGCCTCGTGATCGTCGCCTTTTTCGTCGCAGGGTGTCTGGCGGGGTTGTTCTCCGCCTTGCCGTTCGACGTGGCGGGGTCGCGCCTCAGCACCTATGTGCTCTATGCCCTGATGTTTTGCGTGGGGATCACCCTCGGCAGCGATACGGCCCTTGCGGGGCGTGTGCGGCGGCTCGATCCGCGGCTGGCGCTGCTGCCCGTGATGACGGCCGTCGGTACGCTGGCCGGCGCTGCCTTGTCGACACTGCTCTTGCCGCCGCTTACGGCCGGGGACACGATGGCCGTCGGCGCTGGGTTCGGCTACTACTCGCTTTCGAGTATCTTCATCGCCGATTTCCGGGGCGCGGAGCTGGGAACGGTGGCATTGCTCTGCAATGTCATGCGCGAGCTGTTCACACTGTTGGCCGCACCCCTTGTCGCCCGGTGGTTCGGGCCGCTGGCCGCCGTCTCGATCGGCGGAGCCACGACTTTCGATACCACCCTGCCGATCATCACGCAGTCCGCAGGGAAACCCTATGCCGTGGTGTCGATCTTCCACGGCTGCGTGCTCGATTTCAGCGTCCCGTTCCTGGTGACGTTCTTCTGCACGATGTAAATTCGGATACGGATGCCCTTCCGGAGCGCTTTTGCCGCTGTCACGGCAAAAAGTCCCCGCCACAGCGGGCATAGATGGACGGCTACGACCCCGGCGGTACTCCGTGGGCGTTTGGGGGTTATCTTTTTATGTAGGTCTGCAATGCCGCGACGTATTCGGCGAAGGCATCGCGCCCGGTGTCCGTGATGCGGCAGACCGTGCAGGGCATCTTCCCGCGGAAGGTCTTTTCGATTTCGATGTAATCCGCCTTCGCCAGCTTGTCCAGCTGTACCGAAAGGTTGCCCGCCGTGGCTCCGGTCTGCTGCCGGATGAAGACGAAGTCGGCGCTTTCGACCCCGATGAGGATCGACATCACGGCCAGTCTCAGTTCCGAATGCAGCAGCGGATTCAGTTCTTTGAACATTGCTTGCGGGTTATGTGGCGGAGGATAAAACCGGGTAGCAGTACGAGCAGTATGCCATGGGCGGAGAGTTCGAGCATCCACGTCCCGCCTTGGGCGTCGAACGGCACACGGAACGTATAGTTGAAAGCCATGATGAGCTCGAAGATCGAGAGCATCAGCAGCGCTGCGAACGACCCCGATTGCTGGGAGCCTTTCCCCCGGTAGAATTCGGCGGTGATAGCCAGTGCCGTGCCGAGCAGCAGTTGCATGACGCCTACGGGGTTTATCGTATTCCCGGGGATGGTTACGGCATAGACGATCGCGGCGGCCGAGATCATCGCCGGCATGCCCCATATCAGGATCAGCAGGTCGTCGAACCCCGTGCGGACGAGGGCCTTCCGCCGCGAATTGCGAACCGTCCAAATATAGCCGCAGACCAGCGGTGCCAGCCAGCTCCACAGTACGCGCACGTCGCCTGTCCAGTGGTAAAGCCCGTATTCGGCCAGCGCCGTGAGGCTGAGCAACGCTCCCCAGAAGATGAACAATTCGCCCCGCACGTAATTCATGCGGCGCATATTGCGGTCGAAGACGCGGGCGATGATGTCCAGCGCTTCCGTTTTGGATATTTTCTGTCCGTTCATTGCGTTATCCGTTCGTATGGTTCGACTTGTAGTTGAGGATATGCCCCGGGATAATCATCATCACGACGAATCCGACGGCGAAGAGGGTCGGCATCCAGTACCCGCTCACGATGAGCGAAACGGGAGCCAGGACGATCGCCGCCGCACCGCCGGCGGTCGCCGGGCGGAACCGGATGATCAGCCCCGTGATCGTGGTTCCCATGCCCATTGTCAGCAGGATGATGAACAGGATCGGCAGCCGTATCTGGCTGAATAGCGTGAGCATACTGACGAACCACGCCGTAAGGCCCGTCACCATCCATACGTTGTTGATGACACGGTCGACGAACGTGCTGACTTTGCCCTCGGTATGCTTGTCGCGTGTCAGCCACATCAGCAATGCGCCCAAAACGGGGAGCACCATCCACAGGATATTCCATTTCGGATCCTGGAAATAGTATACCGCACCCATGACCAGGAGCGTCGTGAAGACGGTCACGTATCCCCAGACCAGGAACGGCCGTCCCGAGTTGCGCACCATGCGGTTGCGGGTATTGTCGATCATGCGGCTGATGAGCGCGATGCTCTCGGCGGCATTCAGTTGCTTGTCTTCCATAGCGATGTGTTTTTGCGTCCGTTTCATGTCGTTTCAGTTGTCTCCGTTTGTTATCCGCCCTTCGTCCGCATCGCGCCTTACCTGCCGCCTGAGCGCATAGCCGGCACCCGTGAGCCCGATGAGGATCGCCGCGGCGAATTGCAGCAGGTTGTAGTCGGGGTCGGCATTGAGCCACGAGTCGCGGGTAATGCCGAAGCCGATCGGCACGACGATGCATGACGCGTAGTACATGTATTTGTTGCGGATCACCTGCCCCGAGATGAAGAGCCCGGCGCCGATCAGCAGCAACGCGGGAAAGAGCGGGTCGACTGTCCGGGTGTCGTACCCTAAGACCAGGATCGTCGACAGGATGACCAGTGCCGCTATGCAGCCCCATATCTGTTCCAGCAGCCGGTCGGTGTAGCTTTTGACCTGCGGGGCGCGGGACTTGTTGTGCCACCGGGTCACTATGCCCCCGGCCGCTGCGGCTGCCAGCCACAGCCACTGCCAGGCGCGGCAGTCGGTGGTTTTCAGCAGGACGAAGATTCCGATGGCGGTTGTGGCCAGCAGGTATCCCCACAGGAGGAACAGGTTGCTGCTGCCGAATGAGAGCCGGCGGCGGGTGCCGCGGATCATTTGCTGGATGAGTTCGATGCTCTGGTTTGCGTTGAGGTTTTTGTCTTCCATGGCGGACGGTCGGTTACGGGGGATAAAGTTACGAATTAATTTTTATTGTTCCGTGCTTTTCACGAGGCGCTTGCGCTGGGTTTCCGCTGCGCTTTCGACGGTGCGGGCGCGGAACTTTTTGCCGGTGCGGAAATTCCAGGCCGCACCGGCTTTCCACAAACGCCCCGACCAGGCCTGCCGTGCGTCGATCGTGCGGCGCATGCCGTCGGTCAGGGATGCGAACTCCCAGTCGCAGCCGGTGATGTTCGACAGGGTGCAGAAAAGCGTCAGGCGTTTGCCGAAGAGCTGTTTTTTGACGGTCGCCGAGAGCGTGTGGCGCGGCCCGACCTCGCTGTTGCCCGAGTAAAGGCGGCTCTGGGCACGGTAGGCGGCTTCGGCGAAGAATCCGGCCGGCAGCGTGAACGAGCAGGTGGCGTCGGCGAACATCAGGTAGTGCGTCGCCGGGCTGTCGGTACTGTTGAGCCGGATGCGCTGCATCACCCCGACGGCATTGACCGAGAGGTTCCACCAGCGGGTGATTTTCGCCGGGACGCTCGCCGCCACGAACCAGTGGTTCTCCGTGTAATGGTTTTCGGGACGGATATACACGGCGTCCGGGTCGGTTGCGTCCCTGTGTGCGATTTCGCGGATCAGGTCGTGGTGCAAGTTGCCGCCCACGGTGAGCGTGTAACGGTATTTCCATACGGCCGTGAGCGAAAAACGGTGTATGTAGGTCGGCCGCAGCGAGGGGTTGCCCGACTGCCAGCTGTAATCCGATATGCGGATCCGTGCGGGGTTCAGCGCCGGGAATGCCGGGCGTTCGATGTTGCGGCTCCACTGCGCCACGAGCAGCCATGTGCGCAGGGCGTTGAGCGCGCGGCTGACCGAAACGTTTGGGAACAACCCGAAATAGGAGCGGCCGAAGGCCTGCGATGCGACGGAGGTGTATTCACCGCGCAGCCCGGCCGAAAGCTCCCACCGCCCGGCGCTGTACTCCAGCGAGGCATAGGCCGCGCCGATCTGCTCGGTGTAATGCTGGTCGTAGCCGTATTCGGGCAGTGCCTGCCATGTACCCTGCATCTGTGCCGCGTAGCGGCTGTCGTCCGCCATGCCGTTGCGGGTGTAGCGCAGTCCCGCGCGCAGTGTCAGGCCGTGCGGCAGTTTGCGCGTAAGCCCGGCGTCGGCCGTCAGGATGTCGTATACGGAACCCGTGGCGGATTCGTAGAGCGAGTCGCGCAGGGTTCCGGGTGCGCAGGTCGTCGTATGGTAGCTGTTGTCGCCGTGGGAGGTGTAACGCGTGTAGTCGGCGATCAGTTTGAACTGCGATCCCAGCGTGTCGATCTTCCAGATGTAATTGGCGGTTGCGGTCAGGGTATTCCCGCCCATGTGCTGGCGGTAGCGGCTGTCGCTCTGGGTTTGTCCGAGTGTGGTGTGCGATAGCGTCGGCATGTGGGTGCTGCGTTCCGTGTATTCGATGTCGAAACCTGCGGTGTGTTTCGGCGTCGGGTCGAAGACCGCGGAGAAATGCCCGCGCCCGTAGTTTGTGCGGCTCTTCGAATCGCTCCTGCCGGCGAAGGGCAGCGGCTGCCCGGCCTGCCCGCGGGTCTCCGTGAAGCGGCTTTGGGCAGCCGGGGTGAAGCTTCCCGACCCCGAGGCGGTGAGTGTCCAGCGCCCCGCGCGGATGCCGATGCGCCCCGTGGGGGTATAGCCCGCTATCCGGTTGCTTTGCACCGTGGAGAATTGCAGGTTGCCGTCCATGCCGCCGTCGCGTCTGCGCCGCAGTGTGATGAGGATCACGCCGCCCCGGCTGTCGGCGGTGAACTCGGCGCCCGCCAGCGGTACCACCTCGATGCGGGCGATGTCGGCTGCAGTCAGGCTGCGCAGGTAGGAGGTGGTTTCCTCCGCCGAACCTTTCAGCTCGCGGCCGTCCACGTAGACTTTCGTACCGCCGGCGCCGTTGATCGAGATGCCGTCCTCACCCAGCCATACACCCGGCGCCCGTGCCAGCAGTTCGGTGCCGTCCTGTCCCGCGAGTGCGGGCGTATTCCCGATGCTGACCACGAACCTGTCGGCCTGCCGCGTCACCGTCTCGGCGGTCACCGTCACCTCGCTGATTCCGAGGGGCGCAAGGGGTAAATCACCGAGGTCGGTATCCGCTGCGGCGACGCATACCTCCTGTTCGAAGGGGCGGTAGGCGACGTGCCGCAGTACGAGCGTGTAACGGCCCGTATCCGCCGTGAGCACGAAGCCCCCTGCGTCGTCGGTCGTCGTACCCGCTGCCTGGCGTCCGTCGCGCAGCAGCACGGCCGTGGCGTAGCCGACCGGGCTGCCGCCCTCCAGAGCGCGCCCCCGGAGGGTATGTTGAGCCGTGGCCGGGATCGTCGCGGCGAGCAGCAGTGCGGTGAGCAGCGGACGGTACATGCGCCTATTCGTTTTCGGTGGCAGGATAGTAGAGTTTCAGCGTGGCCGTGTTGTGCTCGGCGGGAAGCTTGCATTTTCGGGTGGCGTAGCCTTCGGCAGGGCCGCGGTCGCCCATCTTCAGCTTGTAGTCGCCGTCTTCGTCGTGGAAGAGCGAAATCTCGGCCGCATCGGCTTCGATGCCTTCGAGCGTCACGACAACTTTGCCGGCCTTTGCGGCCGCCATGCCGTAGACGGGCTGTTCCTGCCCGGCGACCTTGGCCATGACGAGGATGTTGCCCTTGTCGTTGCGAATGTCCGATACGGTGACTTCGAGCGTCTTGGCCGAGACGGCCGTGGAGGCCAGCATGAAGCTGGCGGCCAGTAACAGGTGTAAGGTTTTCATAACCGGGATTTTTATGGGTTTAACGGTAATCTTTGTCCTCGTCGCAGCCCGTCAGGTACCAGACCAGCGAGAGGATCAGGTTCAGCCCCCAGCCGGCCATGACCCATACCACCCACCAGTAGTGGGGCGAGGTGTACCAGTTGACGAAGGCGAGGAACGCGCATACCGCGACGTAGGTGGTGATGCGGCGGGCGAACCAGCGGCCGAAAAGGCGGCGTTTGTCGGTGGTGTTTTCCAGAAGTTCCATAGGTTTGCGGTGTGAAATGACTCTCTTGGTTTGTAA
>OMDT01000045.1_pt1 | contig 14650 bp, 10 predicted proteins | sample 1645271 | NCBI WGS metagenome assembly OMDT01 (sample SAMEA103958159, study PRJEB25191) | human gut metagenome | biome: human-associated habitat [ENVO:00009003]; feature: intestine environment [ENVO:2100002]; material: feces | place: Germany | collected 2013/2015
CGGCGGATGATGACGTACTGGGCGTAGTTGGTGTCCTGGTACTCGTCCACCAGGATGTATTTGAACAGCTCCTGGTAGCGCGCCAGCACGTCCGGGGCGTCGCGCAGCAGGATGTTGGTCTGCAAGAGCAGGTCGTCGAAGTCCATCGCACCGTTGCGCTTGCAGCGCTGGCAGTAGATATTGTAGACATTGCCGAACTCGGGGATCTGCGCCTGCCGGTCTTCGGCGGCATAGACCGAGTTGGCGAGGTAGGCGCCGGGCGTCACCAGGCAGTTCTTGGCGTAGGAGATACGCGAGGCGATGAGGTTGGGCTTGTATTTCTCGTCGGGAAGGTTCAGTTCGCGGACGATGGTCTTGATGAGGTTCTTGCAGTCCGAGGGCTCGTAGATCGTAAACGACTCGGGGAAACCGATCTTTTCGGCATTCTCGCGCAGGATGCGCGAAAAGACCGAGTGGAACGTACCCATGCGGATATAGCGGCTGCGGTTATCGGGGATCATCTGTGCGATGCGCTCGCGCATCTGCTGGGCGGCCTTGTTGGTGAAGGTGAGCGCCAGGATGTTGAAGGGCGCCACGCCCTGCTCGATCATATAGGCGATGCGCGAGGTCAGCACGCGCGTTTTGCCCGAACCGGCGCCGGCGATGATGAGCGACGGGGAGTCGTAATTGACCACGGCATCGCGCTGTGCGGGGTTCAGGCCTTGCAGTATCGGAGATTCTTTGGGTTCCATGGCTGCAAAGTTAATACTTTTTCGCAAGCCCTCTCCGAAAAGGCGCGCCTTTCTCCGAAAAGGCCGCAGGGACGGCGCCCGGGGACAGCGCACGGAGCAAATCGAAGGATGGCGCAGATGAAGGCGGGGCAAGGGCATGTGCAAAGCGGGCGGAGCGGACAAATCCCGGAAGGGAGGCAAGGGAAACGGAGGAGGGACGGGGCGGGGAACGGTGGAGGGGGGGGGTGCCAGCAGGGAGGCACACGGGAAACGGAAGGGAAGGCCGGGCGACAGGACAGAAGCCGCACGGCAAAACCGGAAGAGGAGGGAAAGGCGCCGAAACCGCGCCAGAGCCCCGCCCCGGTCGTTTCGGGGGACGGGATTATGGGCAATCCGGGCGGAAATGAAAAAAATCCCGGAAAAAATAATATCTTTGCATTACTTTCGTTAAGAGGTTAAATCCGACGACAATACGGCAACGTTTGCGCCGGGCGGAGGCGGAGGCTGCGGGCAAGAGTGCCCGGCGCAGGGTATGAAGCATGAAATTCAACATATAATAAAACAATGAGCGAAGTCATCAACATCAAAGAACTCAACGAGCGGATCGAACGCGAATCGGTATTCGTCGATACGCTCCGCACGGAAATGGGCAAGGTCATCGTGGGGCAGAGCCATCTGGTCGACACGCTGCTGATCGGGCTGCTGTCGAACGGACACATCCTGCTGGAAGGCGTGCCCGGACTGGCCAAGACGCTGGCCATCACCACGCTGGCAAAAGCCGTGGATGCCGGATTCTCGCGTATACAGTTCACCCCCGACCTGCTGCCGGCCGACCTGATCGGTACGCTGATCTACTCGCAGAAGAACGAGGAGTTCGTGGTCAAGAAAGGCCCCGTGTTCGCCAACTTCGTGCTGGCGGACGAGATCAACCGCTCCCCGGCCAAGGTGCAGTCGGCACTGCTCGAAGCCATGCAGGAGCGGCAGGTGACCATCGGCGACCAGACCTACCCGCTGCCGCAGCCGTTCCTGGTGCTGGCCACGCAGAACCCCCTGGAGCAGGAGGGTACCTACCCGCTGCCCGAGGCGCAGGTCGACCGATTCATGCTCAAGGCCAAGATCTCCTACCCCAAGAAGCAGGAGGAGCGCGACATCGTGCGCATGAACCTCTCGGGCGCTGGCATGCCTCAGGTCAACAAGGTCATCTCGCCCGAGGACATCATCAAGGCCCGCAAGGTCGTGGAGGACGTCTACATGGACGAGAAGATCGAGAAATACATCATCGACATCATCTTCGCCACGCGCGAGCCGGCGGAATACAACCTGCAGAAACTGCAGAACCTGATCGCATACGGAGGTTCGCCCCGTGCGTCGATCTCGCTGGCGAAGGCCGCACGCGCCTACGCCTTCATCCGCCGCCGCGGCTATGTCATCCCCGAGGACGTGCGCGCCGTCTGCCACGACGTGCTGCGCCACCGCATCGGCCTGACGTACGAAGCCGAGGCCGAGAACATCACCTCGGAGGAGATCATCACCGACATTCTCAACAACGTAATCGTACCCTAACGATGCAGCAGACCGAGAACGATATTCTGAAACGCGTCCGTAAGATCGAGATCAAGACCCGCGGTCTTTCGAACGAGATCTTCGCCGGAAAGTACCATACGGCTTTCCGCGGACGGGGCATGTCGTTTTCCGAAGTCAGGGAGTACCGTGCGGGCGACGACGTGCGCGATATAGACTGGAACGTGACGGCGCGCTCGCGCAAACCCCACATCAAGATCTACGAGGAGGAACGCGAGCTGACGATGATGCTCCTGGTCGACGTCTCGGCATCGCGCATGTTCGGCACGACCGAACGCCTGAAGAAGAACATCATCACCGAGATCGCCGCCGTGCTGGCTTTTTCCGCCGCACAGAACAACGACAAGGTGGGCTGCATCTTCTTCTCGGACAAGGTCGAGAAGTTCATCCCCCCGAAGAAGGGGCGCAGCCACATCCTGATGATCATCCGCGAGCTGGTGGGATTCCGGCCCGAATCGGCGGGGACGAAGCTCTCGGAGCCAGTGCGGTTCCTGACCAACGTCAACAAGAAACGCTGCACGACCTTCATCCTCTCGGATTTCATGGACTCCTCGAAGGACAGGGCGGCGCTGGACGACGCGCTGAAGATCGCCGGCGGCAAGCACGACCTGGTGGGCATACGCGTCTACGACCCGCGCGAAACGGAGTTGCCGGACGTGGGAATCGTCGAGATGAAAGACGCCGAAAGCGGACGTAAGGTCTGGGTCGACACCTCGTCGCGCGCCGTGAGGGAGCATTACGCCGAAAAATGGCGGCAGCGCAGCGCACAGATCGAATCGACGCTCAAGCACAACCGCATCGACACGGCGATGGTCTCGACCGAGGGCGACTATGTGTCGGAACTGATAAAACTGTTCAAACAGCGATGAAACGACTTTTTGCAATAGCGCTGCTCCTCGCGGGCGCAGCGGCGCGGGCCCAGTCCGACGTGCCGCAGGTCACGGCGCACATCCAGCCCGACAGCGTCATGATCGGCGACCGTTTCGACCTGATGGTCGACGTCGAGAAAGACCTGGTGCAGGTGGTGCAGTTCCCCGAATTCGAGGACAAGCCAGGAAGCGCCATCGAACTCTACAAGGAGCATCCGGTCGACACGCTCGAACGCGACGGCCGCCATCTCAAACTCCGCAAGCGCTACACGCTGGCGGCGTTCGAGGAGGGCAAGTGGAACCTCGGCCGCCCGGCGGTGCTCTATGCCGACAAGAACATCGTCGACACGCTCTGGGCGCGCGACTCGCTCTACCTGGAGGTAGCCACTTTCCAGATCGACTCGACATCGCAGTCGATCTACGACGTGAAACCCCAGTGGAACCTGCCGTTCCGGTTCGGGGAGGTCAGCGGCTACGCCCAATGGGGCGCGCTCGCACTCGTATTGCTGCTGGCGGCGGCCTATGCGCTGAAGCGCTACCTGGAGAGCCGCGGCAAACGCCTCGGCGACCTGTTCAGGCCGTCACCGCCCCAGCCGCCGCACGTCGTGGCGATCAAGGCGCTGGAGGCGCTGCACCACCAGAAGCTGTGGCAGAACAACAAGCACAAGCAATATTATTCGGCACTGACGGACATCCTGCGCACCTACGTCGCGGCACGGTGGGGCTTCGGCGCCATGGAGATGACCTCGGACGAGATCATCGAGACGATGCGCGCGGAGGAACTGCCCGACAAGGCCCGGATGGATCTGACGGCGATCCTGCGCGACGCCGACCTGGTGAAGTTCGCCAAGGCGACGCCCGAAGCGGAGCAGAACGAGGCCGACTACCTGAAAGCCTACTATTTCGTCGAGGAGACCAAGGTCGCCGAGGCGGAGGAGGAGACAGAAGAGCAGGAGCCGGCGAAAAACTAAAATGCGTGACAGATGTATAAACTCATATACACAGCGGTATTCCTCCTGGCCGCGCTCGGGGCTTCGGCACAGAACATGCCCGAACGCAGCGAGGTGCGGCGCGGCAACCGGCAATACAACAAGGGCAACTACGAGAAAAGCATCGAACGTTACGAGCGGGCGCTGGAGGCCGCACCGGAGTCGTTCGAGGCGACTTACAACCTCGGCAACGCACTCTACAAGGCCGAACGGTTCGACAAGGCCGAGCAGACCATGCGCAAAGCTGCGGCCGACTCGCTGCGTGCGGACGGGGAGCGTGCCGAAGCGTTCTACAACCTCGGCAACGCCCAGTTCAAGCAGCAGAAATACAAGGAGGCGCTCGAAAGCTACAAACAGTCGCTGCGGCTGAATCCTGCAGACCAGCAGGCCAAGTACAACTACGCCTACACCAAGCGCCTGTTAGACGACAACAAGGACGGCGGCGGTGGCGGCGACGACAAGAACCAGGACAAAGACAAAGACCAGAACCAGGATCAGCAGCAACAGGGCGGCGGACAGGACAAACAGGACGGCGACCGGCAGCAGGACGACAAGGGCCAAGAGGGCGATGACCAGGAGCAGCAGGGCGACGACCAGGAACAGCAGGGCGACCGGCAGCAGGATCCTTCGCAGCCGGACAAGGAGGGCGAAGGCGACCAGGAGGGGCAGCAGCAGCCCGTTCCGGCGGGTATCTCCCCGCAGGAGCAGGAACAGATGCTCGATGCCATCCAGGCTCAGGAAGACCGCACGCAGGACAAGCTGAAGGAGAAACAGGGCGTCGTCGTCCGGGGAACGAAAAACTGGTAAAACACAAGGACTATGCATTTCGCATCACCATACTATCTGTGGCTGCTGACGGCACTCGTACCGATGGCCGGCTACTACGTCTGGCGGACGTTGCAGGGCGGGGCGGCGATACAGATCTCGTCGGTCGACGGTGTCGTGCGCGCCCCGAAGACCATACGTTATTACCTGCGGCACCTGCCGTTCGTGCTGCGTGCGGCGGCATTCGCGCTGCTGGTCGTGGCACTGGCGCGCCCGCAGGACGTGGAGCGGCTTTCGCACACGAACACCGAGGGCATCGACATCATGCTGGCGATCGACGTCTCGGGCTCGATGCTGGCACGCGACTTCCGGCCCGACCGCATCACGGCGGCCAAGGAGGTGGCCGGATCGTTCATCGCCGACCGCTACGGCGACCGGATCGGACTGGTGGCATTCGCGGGCGAGGCCTTCACGCAGAGCCCCCTGACCACCGACCAGGGGACGTTGCAGACCCTGTTGTCGCGCATCCGCAGCGGCCTGATCGAAGACGGCACGGCGATCGGCAACGGCCTGGCAACGGCGATCAACCGCCTGCGCGAGAGCGAGGCCAAGTCGAAGGTAATCATCCTGCTGACCGACGGCGTGAACAACCGCGGCGAGATCGCACCCCAGACGGCGGCCGAGATCGCCAAGGCGCAGGGCATCCGCGTCTACACGATCGGCGTCGGCACCGAGGGCATGGCGCCCTACCCCGCCGTGGACATCTACGGCACGCCCACGGGCGGCACGGTGATGGCCAAGGTCGAGATCGACGAAAAGACCCTGCGGTCGATCGCCCGGATGACGGGCGGGGAGTATTTCCGCGCCACGGACAAGGCCAAGCTGAAAGCCATTTACGACCAGATCAACCAACTGGAAAAGAGCAAGGTGGAGGTTACGGAACACGTCACCTACCACGAACAGTACCTCATGTGGGCGCTGGCGGGGCTGCTGCTGCTGTTCGCAGAGTTCCTGTTCGCGAACCTGGTGCTCAAACGGATACCCTGACGGGCACCACGCCCCGGACGCCGGCAAAGCCCTCCCTTTGCCGGAAGGAGGATTGCGGAGGGAATGTCTCTGTCCGACAGGCACCCCAGGTGCCCTAATGCAAACCCGGCGGGTCGGACAGGGACAGCAAACGGGAAACAATACGCCGGGCAGGCATTCGTTATGTTCAGATTCGCAAATCCGCAATATCTCTGGCTGCTGCTGGCAATACCGGCACTGGTACTGATCTTCTGGGCAGCGGCGGCACGCCGCCGCAAAAGGCTCGCACGCTTCGGGAACCCCGAGGTGCTGGAGGAGCTGATGCCCGAGGTCTCGACCGGGCGCACCGCGCTCAAGTTCATCCTTTTCTGCACGGCCGCCGTCCTGCTCATACTGGCCGTGGCACGCCCGCAGTTCGGATCGAAGCTCCGCGAGGAGAAGGCGCAGGGCGTGGAAATGATGCTCGTGGTGGACGTCTCGAACTCGATGCTGGCCGAGGATTTCGAACCCAATCGGCTCGAACGCACCAAATATGCCATCAACAAACTTTTCGACGGGCTCAGGCAAGACCGCGTGGGGCTGATCGTCTTCGCCGGGGAACCGAAGGTACAGCTGCCCATCACGTCGGACTACCGCATGGCGAAGGCCTTCGCCAAGCGCATCGACCCGTCGCTGGTGTCGGTACAGGGCACGGCCATCGGCAAGGCGCTGTCACAGGCGCTGCTGTCGTTTTCGGGCGAAACGGAAGAGACGCACAGCCGGGTCATCATCCTGGTGACCGACGGCGAGAACCACGAGGACGACGCCCTGGCGGTAGCCAAACGCGCCGCGGAGATGGGCATACGCATCTACACCATCGGAATCGGCACGCCCGAAGGCGCCCCGATCCAGATCGGCGGAGAGTTCATCAAGGACGAGAAGGGCGACATGGTCGTCTCGAAGCTCGACGAGAAGATGCTCTCCGAGGTGGCCGGGATCACGGGCGGCGCCTACGTGCGTTCGACCAAGCAGTCGATCGGCCTCGACGAGATCGTAAAGAGCATCAACGAAATGGAACAGACCGAGTTGTCGATGATGCGTTTCGAGGAGTTCAACGAGCAGTACCAATACCTGCTCATCGCAGCGCTCGTGCTGCTGCTGGCGGAGTTCCTGCTGCTCGACCGCCGCAACCCGCTGCTGGCGCACCTCAACATTTTCCGCGAGAAGTAACCGGAGGGGAGGGGTGCCTGCGGGCAGGTACAGGACGGATGCAGGGATAAGCCGGGACAAGGACGAAAGGGGCGCAAGGCCGAGCGCATCGCGGGAAGGAGCCCCGATCCGGGCAGCATCGGGGAGGTGCAGCCGGATCGGTGCAAGGAGGCCGCAAACCGACGGAAGGGGCGCGTCGTATCCTCAAGAGGCCGCCCCCCCCGAAAAACAAAAAATCACCCCTGCCGGAGGCTGCTCCGGCAGGGGTGAAAACGTAAAAAAGGACTCGTCAGACAGCCCCGCTCCGGGACAAAGCGTGGCCGGGGAAGGGCAATCCGGGGAAGGGCAATCCGGGGAGAGGCGATCCGGGGAAGGGGCGATCCGGGGAAGGGCCGCCCCGCGGGGTTACTCCACGATAATCTCGTCGGTGAAAATCCAGCCGCCGGGATGGCCGTTGTGCAGGGCTTTCAGCCGCACGTAACGCGCCGCGGTTTGACCCGACCAGCCGAACTCGCGGTAGCAATCCTGCTTGTATTCGAACGGGATGTCATTTTCGACCGCCGCAAGGGGCGTATAGAGCCTGTCATCGTCCGAAACCGAGATTTCGACCGCCCGGGGCATCCAGATGTCGGCATAGAAACCCTGCATGAAACAGGCCGCGATACGTTTCACAGGCTGGCGTTCCCCGAGGTCGACGACCAGTTCGACATCCGTATCGAGCCACCCCTGCCAGCGGCGGTCGCCGTAGTTCCACCCGCCGCACAGCCCGTCGGTCAGCGAAGCGTCGCCCGCAGCCGGGTATTTCGGGCTGTAAGGCGTACGGTAAACCACCTGCCTGCCGGTCGAAAGGCAATGCAGGGTATCGAGCGATTCGGGGCGGGGGCCGACGGCATTTTCCTGGTCGAAGGGGTGGTATCCGCGCTGCTGCATCCACGCCACGGCGTCGAGCACGCGGGCGTGGAAGTCGTCGTAGTCCTTCCGTTCGGGGGCGCTCCACCCCACTTCGGCCATCGCCAGCAGGCGCGGCCAGATCATGTGTTCGGCATGTTCGGCTGTGGGCACGTGCTCGCACCACAGGTTGCCCTGCACGCCGAGGATCATCGGCACGACATCCGCACCCAGCGAATCGGGCGCAGGGTCGTAGGAGTAGGCTTGCGCGAGGGTGAGGAACGCCGCGGCGGCGACCGGCTCGCGGGTGGGGTCGTCCTGGCAGAAATCGAGGTAGCAGTATTCCGTGGGAGCCATCACGGCGCGGTGTCCGGCTCTGGCCGCGGCGATCCCGCCCTCGGTGCCGCGCCACGACATGACCGTGGCGCCGGGCGCGAGCCCGCCCTGGAGAATCTCGTCCCAGCCCAGCAGGCGGCGGCCCTTGGCGGCGAGGAACGTCCCGATGCGGTGCACCAGGTAGCTTTGCAGTTCATCGACGTCCTGCAGTCCCTCCCGCCGCATCCGGGCGGCACATTCGGGGCAGGTGCGCCAACCCCGTTTCGAAGCCTCGTCGCCGCCGATATGGATATATTCCGAAGGGAAGAGCCCGATCACTTCGGAGAGCACGCTCTCAAGGAATTCGAACGTCTGCTCGTTGCCGATGCAGAAATCGGAGTTCGTGTAGGGTTTGCCGCTGCACGAGAGTTCGGGGTAAACGGCCAGCACCTCCTCGCTGTGCCCCGGCATCTCGATCTCGGGAATCACCTCGATATGCAGGGCACGGGCGTATTCGACCACTTCGCGGATGTCGTCCTGCGTGTAATAGCCCCCGGCGGCCGCCGGGTCGTCGCGGTGGCAGTAGCGTTTGCCGCCGAAGTTCCATCCCTCCCAGTCGGGATAGGGACGCCAGGCGGCGATGTCGGTCAGGGCGGGGTATTTTTTGATTTCGATGCGCCATCCGGCTCCGTCGGTCAGGTGCCAGTGGAAGCGGTTGAGCTTGTAGCGCGCCATGAGGTCGAGCTGACGTTCGACGAACTCCTTGTCGCGGAAATGGCGCGAGACGTCGAGCATGAAGCCCCGGTAACCGAAGCGCGGGGCGTCCACGATCGTGACGGCCGGAATGCGGCGGCCGTGGTGCCCGGCCAGTTGTGCGAGCGACTGGAGTCCGTAGAACAACCCTGCGGCATCGGGGGCCGTGAGCGTGATCTTTGTGCGGGAGACGTCGAGACGGTAGCTTTCGGGGGCGCCGTCGCCCGTACGAAGCAGTTCGAGTGCGGGCATGTCGCCGTCGGAGGCCTCGGCAAAGGAGGCGGGGAAGAATCCGTCCGCGGCACGCTGCATCCACGCCGCGAGGTCGGCCTTGTCCTGCCCGTCGAGGTCGGTCGTGTAGAGCAGCTTGGCAGGCATACGGAAGGCACCTTCGCCCCACGTCACCTGCTGCGGGGCCGGGATGATGCCCGTGGCCGGGCACCCGCCGCCGGCGCACGAAGCAAAGGCGAAAGCGGCAAGGCAAAAAGAGATAAGCGTGATTTTTTTCATAAGGTCTTTAGGTCGGGTACAACAACAAATCGGGATGAACCGGCAAAGCCGGAGGAGGGCGGAGCGAGCCGTGGCCGCAGCCGGAAGGGCGCCGCCGGAGAACAGCCAGCCAAAGGCAAACCGCAGCCGAAAACCGTCGGAGGACGGGGACAGCCGGAAGCAAGTGCAATCCGCGTCCGGAAACCGTCGGGGAACGGGGACAGCCGGAAACCGAAACCGCCGACAGACTGCCGACAGGCCGCGACGGGCCGCCATCCGGGGCGGGTTTGCAGCCCGAAGCAGGGACAGCCCGAAGCAGGAGTATGAAAAAAGGCCGTGCAACCCGGCTTATGCCGGGGTCGCACGGCCCCTGTCGGTCTATAAGCGGACTAATTCCACTTGGTGTCCATCATCGTCGGGTTGGAGCTGCCGCCGACGGCATCGTAACCGTGGCCCGTGAGGTCGCGCACGATATTGCCGGAACCGCTGTCGTTGGGCTCCCAGGCGTTCATGCGCCAGTAAGCGAGCAGCCCGTCGGACGTGGGGTCGACATAGTTCATGTTGTTGGCGATCTCGGATTGCGAGAGGGCGCGTGTCCATACGCGGCACTCGGCGACATAGCCGTTCAGCGTACGGCCGCCGCCATAGGAGGCTCCCAGGTAGAAACCGCCCGAATTGTCGCTCGTCAGGTCGATGGTCTCGCCCTGCGTTTCCACGCCCGTGGCATACTGCCCGTTGATATAGATGTCCCACGAAGAGCCCGTCCAGACTGCGGCGACGTGGTACCACTTCTCCTTGTCGAACGGCTTGTCGGTAGCTGCGGGCTGGTAGGAGTCGTGACAGATCTGGATGCAGTCGGGATCGACCTTCACGTCGCCGAAACGTACGCCGCAGATGCCCTCGATACCCATGATGGAGCTGATATAAGGATCGCGGGTCTGGAAGCCGAGCATGTATACGCGGGCTTCGAGCGTGAGCTGCGGAAGGGCTGCCAGGTCGGAATTCTCCTGGAACGAAGTCACCTTGTAGATGTTGCTCGATCCCAGGTAGATCGCCTTGCTGATCACCGGGGTCTTCAGCACGATGAAGAGCGTGCGGCTCGGTTCGAGCACGGTCATCCCGCCCGATACGGTCTTGATGCTCACCGGGACGCAATAGGTCACGCCCTCGGCGAACTCCGAGACGGACGTCACCGTGAAACCGATCTCCGAAGAGGTGTTGTAGCCGGCCAGGATGGTCGCTTCCGTCGAGCTGAGCGAATAGCTGTCGGCGGGCGGGATCTGGTAGTTCTTGCCGTATTTGTCGTTATAGGCGGCCAGCAGGTCGGGGCGCACTTCGAGCTGAATGTGGATGTCATGCTCGGCGACCACCGAGGCGGAGACGGTGATCGAGGTCTCGGCAGGGGGTTCGTCGATGGTCATGGATTTGTCGGGATTGCTCTGCGCATCGGTCATGTAGATCGCAGGATAGGTCTCCGCAGTCTCCTGACAGCCCGTGACCGCAGCGGCGGCGAACAACAGCGGAGCGACCAAATATTTCAGTTTCATAGTTCTCTTGTTTTAGGTTTAGTTTGCAGGGGCGAAAATCTCGGCCTCGTTCATGCTGGTATACCCGGTCACCCGGCCGACGTATACCCGGATGTAGCGGGCCTTCACGGTCTTCTTGAACCGGAATATCTTCCAGCCTTCGTCCGTGAGTTTGGGGACGAACGAAATTTCGTTGGTCAGGCTGAACCAGTTGGTGCCGTCCTCGCTGTACTGGAAATCGGTACATTCGGGGTTGGAGTCCTCGTAGTAGATATGCCAGCGGAAGCCGTTGATGTCGTAGGCCTTGTCCAGCGTGATGATGAAATTGCCGCCGTTCCCCCACGAATAGGACGCACTCGCGGCATACCAGCAGTTGGAGTCGAGTTTGCCGTCGAACATGCGGGCTTTCTGCGTATCGGAATCGAGGTTCCAGACGCCGTTGGCGCCGCTCGAAGCGGTGCCCTGGTAGCAGACGATCGTCCAGCCGGAAGCAGGTTCGATCTTCACGCCCGTGAGCGCCGTGGCATCGACGTCGATCTCCATCGCCGCCACAGTCACCAGCACGTAACGCACCAGTTTCTCCTTCGAGGTGTAGACATCGCCCTGCGGAAGCTCGACGACGATGGGGAGCAGGTAGTATCCCTTCTCGATATTGGCGGAGCTTACGGTAACGGACGCCTCGTCGGACATGAAGTCCCCGGCCGCCACGCTGAGCGTGCCGAGCGACACCCGTGCAGGGTCGATCGCCTCGTAGGAGGTTCCGTGCTCTTCGTTGTAGGCCTCGACCAGCGAGTTGTCCAGCGCCAGCGGGAACGAAACGTCGGCAGGGGCGGGACGCGCCAGCTCGACCCGGATTTTTTCGTCCACCTCGCCCGTGATGGTACCGTCGTCCCCGACCAGGAACAGGTATTTGGACAAGGCGGTCGAGGTCAGGCCGACGATCAGGTCGCCGCCGGCGGGGTTCACATCCTGGATCGCCTCGCGCATATACTTGTAAGGCATGGCCGAATTCCCGTACTCGTACTCCATGTGGTAGGCACCGAAACCGGCGCCGAAACCCTGCGTGGGGTTGAAGCGCGCCATGCCCAGCAGCGAGTTGACCCACTGGCCGTCGCGGCACTCATGCGACACGCCGCCGTTTTTCCAGAGGGACTCGAAGTTCTCGGCGAAGATATACTGCTCGGGCTTCCAGCCTTTCTTATCGGCTTCGTCGAAGCGACTCTGCAAATCGGTATAGCCGTAGGATTTATAAGCCTGCACGATGCCGTAGTCGAAGCAGTCGGCCACATCGGCATGCACGGCATAGGGCACGCCGTCGATCATAAGCAGGCGTCCCGTCCCCGACTTGGGGCCGACGTATTTGCTCATGGCGAGGATCAGCTTCCTGAACAACTCGTTGTCATGCCCCACGAACGGCCCCGAAGCGCCGTAGCCGGGTTCGTAGTCAATGTCGATGCCGTCGTAGCTGTACTTGTCCATCGAGTCCTTGCAATAAGCCTTGGCATAGGCTTCGATGGCCTCGTCGGTGTATTCGCCGCCGCCGATCTCGGTGAGGAACGGCTCGGGCATCTTGTCCGAGAAGATCGTGAAGGTCACCTTCGTGCCCTTGATCTTCTGCACGAACTCCTTGTCGGCGATCTGCTCGGGGGTCAGCGAATGCCACTGGCTCCAGATGGAGATGATATCCATCGAGTCGGGAGCGCTCTGCAGGCGGGTCTGGTAGGATGCGCCCACGGCCGTCCACGAACCGTACCAGCCGAAAGCGATCTTGTGCTTGGTCTTTTTGTATTCGCGCAGGGCCTGGTAGTAGGCATTATCGCGCAGGATGGGCGACTGCTGGTCGGGATGCTGCGTAATTTCACGCTCGGGATCCGTCCAATCCGAACAAGCGACGAAAAAGGCACCCACGATCGCAAGGGCCGCGACGTATTTCAAGAAATTTTTCATCTTCCGTGTTGTTTTTAGGTTCATTATTTCTTATCCCACCAGAGTTTCGTACCGCCGGTATCGGCTCCGCCGAGCAGTGCGGTGGCAGCCGCCACGCCGGCGGCATTGTTCGAGTACTCCGAACGCGGGAAGGTCATACGGCGCACCTGGACGTTGGTATCGACCTTGCCGCCGCTGAGGTTGTTGACGATCGGGATCACCTTGGGGTAGCCCGTGCGGCGGAATTCCGACCAGGCTTCCTGCCCGTTGGGGAACATGGCGATCCACTTCTGCGTGATGATCCGTTCGAGTTTCTCCTCGTCCCCGGCGCCGGCATTCCACTTCGGGGTGACGGACGAAGGTTTCGAGGCGTTGTATTTCGTCGAGGCGGCCGAAGCGTCTTCGAACGCCTGGGGCTCGGCCGTGCTCTGGGCATAGGCGGCAGCGGCAGCGGCCGTAAGCCCGTGTTCGAGGAACGACAGCTCGATACCCGCCTTGTAGAACGATTCGTCGTCACCGCCCATCTCCCAGCCGAGCATGGCACCCTCGGCCCGCAGGAAAGCGGCCTCGGAAGCGAGGAACCACACCACGGGCGTATCCTTGGCGACGTTGGGCACCGAAAGTCCGGTGTAGTCGGCCTTGAGCATCGTGCTGAGGCCGCTGCGGACGCCGTGGTACTTGCTGTCCTCGCAGGTTTTGAAATAGGCCGGCAGGCGCGGATCCGCATAACCGTTCATGTAAGCGTCGATGGTCGCACCCATGCGGGTGTCGTTATAGGCGTTCCACGTCTCTTCGAGCGGGTTGTACACCTGAACCGAACCGGAACTTTTGAGCCACGCCCCGTCGTCCGAAGCGGTCATTACCCCGTCACTGACGGCCTCCTCGGCATAGGTGCGGGCAAGAGCGGGTTCGACGAAACGGATGCGCACGGCCATGCGGAGCTTGACCGAGTTGGCCAGCTTGAGCCATTTCGCATAGTCGCCCTGGTAAACGGCGTCGACCTTCTGCAACGGCCTGGCGTCGGCCGCATTGGCCGCGTACTCCTTCAGCACCACGATGGCGGCATTCAGATCCGTGAGAAGGTTCTTGTAGACGGTCTCCTGCGATTCGTAGGGGTTTTCGGTCTGGCCGAAATTCGAAACGGGGATCGGGCCGTAGATGTCGGTGGTACGCTGGAGGGCCATCACCTTGATGACCTCGGCAACGGCGAAGACGTCGTCGGTAACCTGCCCGTTCTGGTAGGCGTACTTGAGGTTGAGCCATGCAGGCATCACATTGGTGAAAGCCACCGAGAAGGGATAGTTGTTGTAATCCGTACCGTCGAGGTCGTAGGTACAGGTATAGCTGCCGCCGTTGAAGGCCTGGATCGGGGAGAGATAGCCGCCGAAGGCGTCGCCCATCAGGTTGCAGGCACGCTGGAACTCGTTGGCCCCCACGTCGCTGCACGGAATCACGGCATCCATTTGCATGGTGGTGATGTAGGTCTTCTTGTCGACCGACTGCACCGCATCGGGATTGGTGTTGAAGGATTCGAAGTCACCGGTACAGGCGGCAAGCGCCGCGGCGGCGAAAAATCCTATTGTATGATTGAATCGTTTCATTGGTCTGAAGTTTTAGAATTGGAG
>OMDT01000051.1_pt1 | contig 13939 bp, 10 predicted proteins | sample 1645271 | NCBI WGS metagenome assembly OMDT01 (sample SAMEA103958159, study PRJEB25191) | human gut metagenome | biome: human-associated habitat [ENVO:00009003]; feature: intestine environment [ENVO:2100002]; material: feces | place: Germany | collected 2013/2015
ACGCGGGAAATCCCTGACAAAAAACCGTTTTTTCCGCACCGGACATAAAAAAAGCTCCCCGAAGGGAGCTTTCAGCCCGAATTGCCAGCCCGTTACCTGGCTTTGGCCTCGCAGTAGGCGCAGCGGCAGGTGCCGTCGGCCGTGCGGTAGAACAATTGGTCGACATCCTCCGTGGCGGAGATGCAACGGCGGTTGGAACACTCCATCTCGTTGACCACATACTCGCCGTTGAAAACCGGAGTCCGTTCGAACGGTTTGTTCCGGTCGGCCCAGCGGAGCAGGGTCAGGATCAGTGCCATACGCACGAACTTACCGTTCTCGACCTGCCGGAAATAGGCCGCGCGCGGGTCGTTGTCCACGGCACGCGTGATCTCGTTCACGCGCGGCAGCGGATGCAGGATGATCATATCCTCCTTGGCTGTCCCGAGTTTCTCGGGGTTGAGCACGAAGCTGTTCTTCACGCGGTCGAACTCCTCCTCGTCGAGGAAGCGCTCCTTCTGTACGCGCGTCATGTAGAGAACGTCCAGTTCGGGCATCACCTCCTCCATGGTCTCCACCTCGCGGAACTCCAGCTTCGAGTTCTCGCTCATCTCGGCCAGCATGTAGTCGGGAAGGCGCAGCTCCTGCGGGGCGATCAGGATGACCTTGATGCCCGAGTAGCGCGACAGCGCCTTGATGAGCGAATGGACGGTGCGGCCGAACTTGAGGTCGCCGCAGAAGCCGATCGTCATGTTGTCGAAACGCCCCTTTTCGCGCTTGATCGTCAGCAGGTCGGTCAGCGTCTGCGTCGGGTGGCTGTGGCTGCCGTCACCGGCATTGATGACCGGCACCCCGGCATACTGCGAGGCCACGAGCGGCGCCCCCTCCTTGAAGTGGCGCATGGCGATGATGTCCGCGAAGCAGCGGATCACACGTACGGTATCGGCCACGGTCTCGCCCTTCGACACGGACGACGAGTTGGCGTCCGAGAAACCGATGACGCTGCCGCCCAGCTCCATCATGGCCGAGGTGAAACTCAGGCGCGTACGGGTCGACGGTTCGTAGAAGAGCGTCGCCAGCTTCTTTCCCTTGCACGCCTCGCTGTATTTGGCACGGTTGGCGATGATGTCCTCCGCCAGCGCAACGATCTGTTCGGTTTCGGCAACCGTCAGGTCGGTCGGATCGATTAAATGTCGCATATTTTTCTTCTCTGTTTCGGTTTCGGGTTACGTAGTCCGTATCGGCTCCGGCATGTCCGCGGCTTCGCGCCACTACGGACGGGCATATCCCCGCACGGCAGGTAAGGCCCGGCCGGGAATGCGCGGCCGCAGCGAACTATTTGTCCATCCAGCTTTCGTCCGAGGGGTTGTCGCGGAACTTCAGCAGCCGGGCCTTATCCCCGGGCTCGATATACCCCTCTTCGGCGGCGACCTCCACCAGCGCATCGAGGTTCGAAAGGCTGTAATTGACGACGCCGGCCTCTTTCAGGCGCTCAAGCCCCTTTTTCATGCCGTAGGTGAAGATCGAAGCCACACCCAGCACCTCGGCACCGGCCTCGCGCAGGGCGTTCACCACCTCGATGCAGGAACCGCCGGTCGAGATCAGGTCTTCGATCACGACGACCTTCTGCCCCTGCTCCAGTTTGCCTTCGATCCGGTTGCCGCGGCCGTGGTCTTTCGAACCGCTGCGCACATAACCCATCGGCAGGTCGAGGATCGTCGCCGTGATGGCCGCATGGGCGATGCCGGCGGTCGAAGTGCCCATCAGCACCTCGGCACCGGGGAATTTGGTGCGGACGATCCCGGCAAGCCCGGCCTCGACATGTCCGCGCACGACAGGTGCCGTCAGCGTCAGGCGGTTGTCGCAATAGATCGGGCTCTTGATACCGCTGGCCCAGGTAAACGGCTGCTCGGGGCGCAGGAATACCGCGCCGATCGAGAGCAGGTCTTTCGCAATTGATTTCTCCATGGTAATTTTCGTTTTTCGGTTATTTTTTCAGTTCCCCGGCCACCCACTCGACCCACGGGTCGACGTTGTCGGCGAGCGTCGCGGGCAGCGGCAACGGGATGCGCACGTCGGGGGCAATCCCCTCCCGGTCGATGCCGCGCCCTGCGGGAATCCGTTTGGAACGGGTGACGGGCACGATCATCCAACGCGCCGTGTCCCGAGGGAAATAAAGTATCTCGCAGTTCGAATAGTCGAGGCACCCCAGCGTGTTGTCCTGTCCGTAGACGGTCGTACGACGGCTGCACGCCCTGATTTCGAGCACCAGCTGCTCACCCGACGAAGCCACCCGGCCGTCGACGATCAGCGCGGCGCGCCGGGGCACGGGCGACACCGAATCGTAACGGATACGGTAGGTTTTGCCCTCTTCGAGAAATTTCCCGGCCGGGGTTCGCTCCATACGCGCAACCTTCCTGCGTCCCCGCTCCGTATTCCCGGCAAACTCCCGGACGTGGGCGATGGCTATATCCGAAACGCGGTACTCCATGGCATCCTCCGCACCTTCGTGGTCGTAGAGCAGTTTGAGCAGGGGTTCATAGGCATTGTCGCTCCCGCCCATATTGCCGCGGATGTCGACGACAAGGTTCTCACAGCCCGAGGCGCGGTAAGCCGCGACAGCGGCCCGCACTCCGGCGATTTCGGCATCGGTCAGGTCGCACGACGGGAATCGGATCAAATACGTATCTTCGTCCACGCGGCAGTACATGAACTGCGGATCGTAACGCTTCATCCGCCCGGCATAGTCCGTATCGCGGCGCAGCGACTTAGCCCGGTAGGCTTCGGCACCGGGTGTTTGGAGGTGCGAATCGTCGAACCAGCCGAGGTATTCGGCAATGGCATCATAGACGTCACGGTCGCCGGAAATCTCGCTTTGCAGCCGCCCTTTCAGTGCGGCGTACTCCGCTTCGCGGCCCGCGGTCTTGTCCGGATAGCCGGCATAGGCGCGTTCCACGACATCGACGGCATAGTCGAAATCGGACACAGCGTCCCCTGCCGGGGTTTGTGCCCCGGCCGACAGCAGGCAAAGCACGGCCGTAGCCGCCAGCGACATTCGCAGCAAGGTCTTCATCGGGCAGGTTCGTATGAATCGGCTCCCCGGATCGGTTCTTCCCGACCGGAGGGTTATTCCAGTGCCGAGCGTAAAATCTTCTCCACCTCCTCGGGATAAACCCCGCCTTCGTGCACCTTCACGCCGTCGACATAGAATGTCGGCACGTAGTAATAGTCGAACGTGTCGGCCAGCGCAGGCTGCTCCGACTCCTCGATCATCTCGATCCCGACGGCAGCCAGCTCGGGGTGCGCCGCCCTGGCCTCTTCGATGTAACGCAGCGCCTTCTTGCAGAAGGGGCAGTTTTTCAGGTAGAAAAGTTTTACCGGTTTCATAACTATACTGTTTAAAAGTAACTTCGCGGATTATCCGCAGAATTCGTCCACACAGCGGCGGTAGGCTGCCACGGGGTCGGCCGCGGCGGTGATCGGGCGTCCCACGACGATGAAGTCGGAGCCGATCTCCCGCGCACGGGCAGGCGTGGTGACACGCACCTGATCCGCCACGTCACCGTCTGCAAAACGCACGCCGGGCGTGATTGTGAGGAACTCTTTTCCGCAGGCTTGGTGTACCATGCCCGCTTCGAGCGGCGAGCATACCACGCCGTCGAGCCCTGCGGCCTTGGTATTCTGCGCGTATTTCACGATCGTGTCGCCGATCGAAGATGCGATCAGCAGCTCCTGTTGCATACGCTCCTCGCTGGTCGAGGTGAGCTGCGTCACGGCGATCAGCAGGGGGCGCGTACCGTCCTCGCGCGTAAGCCCCTCGAGGGCATATTTCATCATCTCGATGGTACCCGCCGCATGGACGTTGCACATATCCACATCCAGCCGCGACAGTACGGCCATCGCCTTCTTCACCGTATTGGGAATATCGTGCAGCTTGAGGTCGAGGAAAATCTTGTGCCCCCGGCGCTTGATCTCACGCACGATTTCCGGCCCTTCGGCATAGAACAGCTCCATGCCGATCTTGAGGAAAGGTTTGCGTGCCTCGCCCCTGAACAGGTCGAGGAATTTGAAGGTATCTTCCGCAGACTTGAAGTCGCAGGCGATAATTACGTCATGTTGCATATCGTACGATTTTACGTTCATTCTACAATTCCGATTATGTCGCTCAGCCGCCCGATCCCGAGCCGTTGCATCTCGGCAGGCAGCGCCTCGACGATCTCCTTCGAGGCATAGGGGTTCGCCAGGTTCGCGGCGCCGACCTGTACGGCCGTAGCGCCGGCCATCATCATCTCGATCACGTCGCGGGCCGTCGTCACGCCGCCGCACCCCATGACGGGTATTTTGCAGGCCTTGGCAACCTGGTAGACCATCCGCACGGCCACGGGGAAGACCGCGGCACCCGAAAAACCGCCCATCGTATTGGCGATGACCGCCTTGCGGTTCCTGACGTCGATCCGCATCCCCAGCAGGGTATTTATCAGGCAGATGCCGTCGGCGCCCGCCTCCTCGCACGCCCGGGCGATCGAAACGATGTCCGTGACGTTGGGCGACAGCTTGATGTAAACGGGTTTGGTCGTCACGGCCTTCACGGCGCGCGTCACCTCGGCGGCACACTCGGGCGACGTGCCGAACGACATGCCGCCGTGCCGCACGTTGGGGCACGAGACATTGACCTCGATGATGCCGACCTGCGGCTCGCGGTCGATCCGCTCGCAGCAATAGGCGTACTCCTCGACCGAAAAGCCGCTGATATTGGCGATCACGGGTTTATGGAAAAAAGTCTTCAGGCGCGGCAGCTCTTCGGCGATCACGGCGTCGATGCCCGGGTTCTGCAACCCCACGGCGTTGATCATGCCCGCCGTACATTCGGCGATGCGGGGCGTGGGGTTCCCGAAGCGCGCATCGCGCGTGGTGCCCTTGAACGAAAACGACCCGAGGATGTTGATGTCGTAAAAATCCCGGAACTCGTTGCCGTACCCGAACGTACCGCTGGCCGGCACGACCGGGTTATCCAGTCTCAGGCCGCTCAGGCTGACGGACATATCCGCGGCAGGTTTTTCCGCGGGCCGGTTTTGTGCGATGAACTGCTTGTTTACCATATGACCTCCCCTTTCGTTAATACGGGCCCCTCCTTGCAGATGCGCTTGTTGCCGTATTTGGTTTTGCACGAACAGCCCATGCAGGCCCCGAAACCGCAGCCCATGCGCTCTTCGAACGAGAGCTGCCCGTCCTGCTGCACGGCGTCGCACAATGCCCGCAGCATCGGCAGCGGCCCGCAGGCATAGAAATAGTCGAACTCGGGGCGGCACTCGGCGATGGCCGTCGTGACGAACCCCCTGACACCCGCCGAACCGTCAGCCGTAGCCAGATCAACGTCGCAGCCCAGCGCCCGGAATTCGTCGGCATAGAACACCTCGTCCGCCGTATTGAACCCGAGCACCACACCGACCCGTTTGCCTGCCGCAAGCAGCACTTTGGCCAGGTTGTAGAGCGGGGGCACACCTACGCCGCCGCCCACCAGCAGGGGACGCTGTGCGGCATTGTGCACGTCGAACCCGTTGCCGAGCCCCGTCAACAGGTCGAGCTCCCCGCCCGCAGCCATACGGCTCATCTGTGCGGTTCCCTCGCCCACCACCTTGTAGATGAGCGTGAGCGTCGTGGCGTCGTAGTCGCAGACCGAGATCGGACGGCGCAGGTAACGGCCTTCGAGGGCGATGTCGACGAACTGCCCGGGGGCGGTGATCCACCGCGTATCCCCCCCGAGCACCATGCGCCATACGGTCGCCGTCAGCGGTTCGTTGGCAAGGATTATATAGATGCCTTTTTTATACATGCTTTTCTGTCCCGATGTGCCGCAGGTGCGGCATAAAACCCGAAATCACTTCGCGTCGATGGTCGAAACCCCGAACGTAATCTCTTCCAGCACGTCCAACAGCACCTTCACCGTTTCGAGCGCCGTAAATACCGTCACGTTGTTCTCGACGGCCGTGCGGCGGATCTCGTACCCGTCGAGGCGCGTGTTATGCTGGTTGACGTCGATGGTGTTGATGACGTAGCTCACATGTCCCTGGCGCAGCGAGTCGATGATCTCCGAACTGCCTTCGCTCAGCTTGCGGCGCGTACGGGTACGGATGCCGTGGTTGCGCAGGAACTCGGCCGTCCCGGTCGTGGCCTCGATGTTGAAGCCCAGGTCGTAGAAACGCCGCACGAGGGGCAGCGCCTGCTCCTTGTCGTGGTCGGCGATCGTGACGAAGATCGTACCGTAGTTGGAGACGTTCATGCCCGTGGCCTGCAACGCCTTGTAAAGCGCGCGGGTGAGTTTGTCGTCGTAGCCGATCGCCTCGCCCGTGGACTTCATCTCGGGCGACAGGTACGAATCCATACCGCGGATCTTGGCGAACGAGAAAGCCGGGGCCTTGACGTACCAGCGTTTCTTCTCCTTGCCGTAGACTTCGGTGATGCCCAGCTCGCGGAGCGTCTTGCCCAGGATGACCTGCGTGGCGATGTGCGCCATGGGCACGCCCGTCGACTTGGAAAGGAACGGCACGGTACGCGACGAACGCGGGTTGACCTCGATGACATAGACCTCGTCGTTTTCGTCGAGGATGAACTGGATGTTATAGAGGCCGACGATGCCGATCCTCAGGCCGAGTTTGACTGTATAGCCGATGATCTTGTCCTTGGCCTTCTGGCTGACGCTGAAGGTCGGATAGACGCTGATCGAGTCGCCCGAATGGATACCCGTACGCTCCACATGTTCCATGATGCCGGGGATGAAGACGTCCTTGCCGTCGCAGATGGCGTCCACCTCCAGCTCCTTACCCATGATATAGCGGTCGACCAGCACCGGCGAATCCTCATTGACCTCGACGGCCGTCTGCAGGTAGTGGCGCAGGCGCTCCTCGTTCGAAACGATCTGCATGGCACGGCCTCCGAGCACATAGCTCGGACGCACCAGCACCGGGTAGCCGATGCGGGCGGCGGCCTTCACGCCGGTCTCGATGTCGGTGACGGCCTCGGCCTCGGGCTGCGGGATGCGCAGCTCTTCCATGATCTTCTCGAAGCAACCGCGATCTTCGGCGTTCTTGATCGCCTGCGTATCGGTACCGATAATGGGCACGCCCAGCTGCGCCAGCGGCTCGGCCAGGTTGATGGCCGTCTGTCCGCCGAGCGACACAACGATCGCCTTCGGTTTTTCGAGGTGGATGACGTTCATCACGTCCTCGACCATCAGCGGTTCGAAATAGAGCTTGTCGCTGGTAGTGTAGTCCGTCGACACGGTTTCGGGGTTGTTGTTGATGATGATGGCCTCGTAACCGGCCTCGCGGATCGACCAGATGGCATGCACGGTCGAGTAGTCGAACTCAACGCCCTGGCCGATACGGATCGGGCCCGAGCCGAGCACCACGATCTTCTCCTTGTCGCTCACGACCGATTCGTTCTCGTCCTCGTAGGTCGAGTAGAAATAGGGCACGTAGGAGCTGAATTCGCTGGCACAGGTGTCGATCATCTTGTATACGGGGAAGACGCCGTTCTTCTCGCGCAGCCGGTAAACGTCATACTGCGAGATGCCCCACAACTGGCCGATGAACTTGTCGCTGAATCCCATGCGCTTGGCGTCACGCAGGGTTTCGACATCCATCGGGTGCGCTTTCACCTCGCGTTCGAATTCGACGATGTTCTTGAACTTTTCGAGGAAGAACATGTCGATCTTCGTATTGTCGTAGATCAGCACCAGGTCGATGCCGTTGCGGATCAGCTGCGCGATGGCATAGAGGCGGTCGTCCGTAGCGTCCTTGATGTATTCCAGCAGCTGCGCGTCCGACCAGTCGTCGAATTTCTTGTGGTAGATATGGCAGACGCCCGTTTCGAGCGAGCGCATCGCCTTCAGGAGGCTTTCCTCCATCGTGCGGCCGATGGACATCACCTCGCCCGTGGCCTTCATCTGCGTACCCAGTTTGTTCGACGCATCGCTGAACTTGTCGAACGGGAAGCGGGCGACTTTGGTGACCACGTAATCGAGCGTCGGCTCGAAGCTGGCGGGCGTATTGGCCAGCATGATCTCGTCGAGCGTAAGTCCTACGGCGACTTTGGCCGTCACACGCGCGATCGGATAGCCGCTGGCCTTCGACGCCAGGGCCGACGAGCGCGACACGCGGGGGTTCACCTCGATCAGGTAGTATTTGAACGACAGGGGGTCGAGTGCAAACTGCACGTTGCAACCGCCCTCGATCTTCAGCTCGCGGATAATCTTCAGCGCCGAGTCGCGCAGCATCTGGAACTCCTTGTTGGTAAGCGTCTGGCACGGCGCCACGACGATCGAGTCGCCCGTATGCACGCCCACGGGGTCGATATTCTCCATGCAGCAGATGCTGATGGCCGTGTCGTTGTGGTCGCGCATCACCTCGAACTCGATCTCCTTGTAGCCCTTGATGCTCTTCTCGACGAGCACCTGGTGCACGGGCGAGAGGAACAGGGCGTGGCGCATCATTTCGCGCAGCTGCTCCTCGTTGTCGACGAACCCGCCGCCCGTACCGCCCAGCGTATAGGCGGGACGCAGCACGACGGGATAACCGATCTGGGCGGCGACCTCCACGGCCTCCTCGATCGACATGGCGATCTTCGATTCGATCACCGGTTCGCCCAGCGACTCGCACAGCTCCTTGAAAAGTTCGCGGTCTTCGGCGCGTTCGATCGACTCGAACGAGGTACCCAGGATCTCGACCTGGCACTCCTTCAGGATGCCTTTGCGGGCCAGCTGCACGGCCAGGTTCAGACCCGTCTGGCCGCCCAGCCCCGGCACGATGGCGTCGGGACGCTCGAAACGGATGATCTTGGCCACGTATTCGAGCGTCAGGGGTTCCATGTAGACCTTGTCTGCGATATGCGTATCGGTCATGATCGTCGCAGGGTTGGAATTCACCAGAATTACCTCGTATCCCTCCTCCTTGAGTGCGAGGCACGCCTGCGTACCCGCATAATCGAATTCCGCGGCCTGGCCGATGACAATCGGGCCGGAACCGATGACCATTACCTTGTTTATATCTTTTCTCTTAGGCATTTTTACGCTCCTCCATTATTTTGGTAAACTTCTTGAACAAATAGCCGCTATCCTGCGGGCCCGAGGCACTCTCGGGGTGGTACTGCATCGAAAAGACACCGTCCCTGGCGCACTCCACGCCTTCGGCCGTGCCGTCGAGCAGGTTTACGTGCGTCAGCCTGAGGTCGGTGGCGGCCAGCGAGTCGATGTCCACGGCATAGCTGTGGTTCTGGCTCGTGATCTCGATCCGTCCCGTCTCCAGGTTTTTCACGGGGTGGTTCCCGCCGCGGTGGCCGAACTTCATCTTCACGGTCTTGGCGCCATAGGCCAGCGATATGAGCTGGTGCCCCATGCAGATGCCGAAAATCGGCAGTTTGCCGCGCAGTTGCCTGACCAGCCCGATCACCGGCGTCACATCCTCGGGGTTGCCGGGGCCGTTCGACAGCACGATGCCGTCGGGATGGAAGGCCATGATCTCCTCGACCGTCGAGTCGTAGGGCACGATGGTCACGTTGCAGCCCACGCGGTTGAGCTGGCGGATGATATTGTGCTTGATGCCGCAGTCGACGGCCACCACGTCGTACTTGTGGTTGGGAACGCGCGACATCCAGCGTTTCTTGCAGCTCACACGTGAAACCATATCGTGCGGCAGGCGATACTCGGCGAGCTTGCGCATCGCTTCCTCACGGGGCGTGGCGGCATCGGTGACGATGACCTTCTGGCTGCCCTCGTTGCGGATAATGCGCGTCAGCGTGCGGGTATCTACGCCCCAGATCGCCGGGATGCCGTACTCCTCGAACACCTCGTTCAGGGTTTTCGTATACCGGAAATTCGACGGCGAGTCGTTATACTCGCGCACGATCATACCGCCGATGGTCGGGTTCTTCGTTTCGTAATCCTCGTCGGTCATACCGTAGTTTCCGATGAGCGGATAGGTCATCACGACCATCTGATCCGTGTAGGAGGGGTCTGACATGATCTCCTGATACCCCACCATCGAGGTATTGAAGACGATCTCGTTAATAGCCTCTCGGTCGGCACCGAAGCCGTAACCGTAGAACTCCCGGCCGTTTTCCAGAACAATTTTCTTCGTAAATGGTTTCATTCTTATCTATTGGTTTTCATCACTTCGTCCGTAAACACTTCCCTGCCGCCCACGACGGTCATCGCCGCACGGCCCTGTACTTCCCAGCCCGCAAACGGAGTCGCCCGGCCCATCGAAAGGAACGTCGCAGGGTCGACCCTGTACCGTGCATCGAGATCCAGCACCGTAAAGTCGGCCTGGTCGCCGACATGCAGCCCGCCGCCCAGGCCGAATATCCGGCGGGGATTGACAGCCATCAGCGCGATCAGCTTTTCGAGCGTGATAATGCCCGGCAACACCATATATTTATATAACAGCGGGAAAGCACACTCCAACCCCACGACCCCCATGGCGCTTGCGGCCAAGCCGCGCGACTTCTCCGCGGCGGTATGGGGCGCATGATCCGTGGCGATCACCTCGATCGTGCCGTCCGTGATCCCCGCAAGCAGGGCATCGCGGTCAGCGCGGCTGCGCAGCGGCGGGTTCATCTTGAAGCGCCCGTCCTCCTGCAGATCCTCGTCGCAGAGCAGCAGGTAGTGCGGGGCCGTCTCGCAACTCACGCGCAGGCCCCTGGCTTTGGCGCGGCGTACCAGTTCGACGCTCTCACGGGTCGACACATGGCAGACATGGTACTGGCAGCCGGTCTTTTCCGCAAGCGCGATATCGCGTTCCACCTGCCGCCACTCGCTTTCCGAACAGATGCCCTTATGCCCGTGCGCACGGCAGTACTCCCCGTCGTGGATATAGCCGCCCCGCAGCAGGTCGTCGACCTCGCAGTGCGCCACGACCGGCTTCCCCACCTGTGCAGCGCGGCGCATCGCCTCTTCCATCAGGCCGTCCGACTGCACGCCGCGGCCATCGTCCGAAAAGCCGACGACCTCGGGCGCCAGCGCCGCAAAATCGACCAGCCGGCCGCAGCCGCGCTGCCCCATCGTGATGCAGCCGTAGGGAACTACGCGCACGACGGCATCGCGGCGGATGATGTCGGTCTGCGCACGGAGCGTCTGCGGAGTGTCGGGCGCAGGGTTCAGGTTCGGCATCGAACATACCGTCGTGTAGCCTCCGCGGGCCGCGGCCGCCGTACCCGTCGCAATGGTCTCCTTCTGCGAAAACCCCGGTTCGCGCAAGTGGACATGCACGTCGACAAGCCCCGGCACCACGTGGCGCCCCCCGAGGTCTACGACCCGGTCGGCAACGCCCCCGACGGGCACGACACGCCCCCCGTCGACGGCAAACTCCCCGGCCGCAAAACGGCCGCCGTCATAAATTACGGCATTGGTATAAAGCGTCTTCATCTGCGTAAGCGTAAAAAAATAGGGCAACTGAAACAGTTACCCTAATAAAACAAAATCGCCGAAAACCGGAGGAAATACGTCGCCCGACCAATAGTCTTGCTGCCAGGAAGCCTGCGCCGACAATATGCTGGGTTTACAATTCATAGGTTCTCGGGATCACTATAATTGTGCACAAAGGTAGGGCTTTTTTGCCGGGCATGCAAAATTTAGCCGGAAAATTTTCAACAAATAATCCACACCGACCCACGCCGCCGGAAACGCCAACCGCCCCGCAACGGCTTTACAGCCCGGAATGCCCCCCGGGCAGCGTTATTTGACGATGAACAGGTCGACGCCCGCCTCTTCGACGATGGTAACCATCTGTTCGGGAATCCCGTCGTCCGTGATGATCACGTCGATATCCTCCAACGCACAGATGCGCCCGAAACCGCGCTGCCCGAATTTCGACGAGTCGGCCAGCACGATATTCTGCGACGAGGCCTTCATCATCTTGCGCGTGAGTTTCGCCTCGTCGAGCGTCGAGGTGGTGATGCCGTGTTCGAGGTCGATGCCGTCCACCCCGAAAAAGAGTTTCGAGCAAATGCAGTCGTCCAGCGACCGCGAGGCCTCCTCGCCCAGCACCGAAAGCGACTTCTTATGCACCGTACCGCCCAGCTGCACGACATTGACGTTCTCCGCCTCGTTGAGCAGCACGCCCAGCCGCAGGAACGGCGTGACGATGTTCAGGTGGTGCCACTGGCGCATCTTGATCTCTTCGGCGAAAGCGTAGATCGTGGATCCCGACGCGATGATGATAGAATCGTTATCGTCCAACAACTCGACGGCGCGCTGCGCGATGAGACGCTTTGCATCGCGGTTGATATTGTCCTTGACATGCACGTCGAGGTCGGCGACGTGGGGATTGGCGGGGCGGGCGCTGCCATGCACCTTGTAAAGCAACCCTTTGCTCTCCAGGATTTTCACATCCTTGCGGATCGTTACCTTCGTGACCCCCAGTTCGTTCGCCACGTCGGTGATGCGCACGAAACCGTACTTGTTCAGTTTGTCGAGGATATATTTGTGTCGTTCGGCAATGCTCAGCATATCTCTCTGTCTTTTTAGCAGTTATTGGAGCAAATATAGTTATTTTTTCGCTTTTATCAAAAAAAGTGTCCGAAACCGCGCTCCGGTTCGGACACTCCCGGATCGCAAGACCCGTATCATCATCTAAAATAGGAACATCTGGTTTAATTCCGCTCCGGCTCGGCATCGTAACCGTCGGCACGCGCCCCCCACATCATCAGGAATACCAGCATGCCGACGACGGCTACGCCGATAATCCCTACATAAGCCCAGTTCCAACCGTAATGCTGCGCCACGAAGCCCAGCCCCACGCCCGAAACGACCGTGCTGGCATAACCGAACAGGCCGGTAAGCCCGTTGGCCGTCGCGGCAGCCTTTTTCGTAGCCTGGTTCGCGGCGGCAATGCCGATCAGCGCCTGCGGGCCGTAGATGCAGAACCCGGCGGCACACAGCGTGAGGAAGAGCAACCACACGGGAGCATCGGCAGGCAACTGCCAGAACAAGAACACGAACAGCGCAGCACCCGCCATGCAGAACACGCAGGTGCGGTGCGCACGGCCCCTGAGCCATTTGTCCGTAGCCCAGCCGGCAAACAACATGCCGACGATACCGGCGATTTCGAACATCGCCACGAGCCACCCGGCATGCGACATGCTGACGCCCTTCGACTGGCTCAGCAGCGAAGGCCCCCAGTCGAGCACCGAGAAACGGACGATATATACGAAGAAATTGGCGAAGCCCAGGATCCAGATCAGCGGGTTCCTGAACACGTGCTTCATCAGGAATGCGCGGTGCTCGGCACTCTTCGTCTCCTTCTTCACCTCCTTCACCTCGGTGCCTTCCAGTTCGGGAAGCCCGACCGAAGAGGGCGTATCGCGCAGGAAGGCGACCAATCCGATCGCCCCGGCGAATGCGATGGCCGAAGGTACCCAGAAACACCATTTCCACGCCCCGACATGCGCAGCCGAAGTCATGACGCGCTCCATCCCGGCGGCATCGTCGGGGGCAACGCCCAGATTGGCGGCGATCGTCGCCACGGCGTCGGGGTCGGCCGTCATGTTCATGCCCACGGTACCCATGATATAACCGCAGAGAATCACCACGAGGCCCGCACCGATCGAATGCGAGGTATTCCACACAGACATCTTGGTCGCCAGCTCCGTAGGCGGAATCCAGTGGGTCAGCAGACGCGCGCAGGGAGGGAATCCCGTCCCCTGCAACATGCCGTTTATCACCCACATGATCCCCATGAAGAGGATCATCGTATTGGTGAACTGCGAACCGTCGTGCTGCCCCGTGATCCAGTAGGAGACATCCTCGCCGAATCCGAAGGCGAAGTTGGCCAGCGCACAGAGCGCAAGCCCGATGGCCATGTACCAGCGGGCGTTCATGCGGTCGGCCAGGATACCGTTCACGAAACGCGAAAGCCCGTAGACCACACCGTTCAGGGTCAGGAAAATACCCAGGCTGGTTTTCGAG
>OMDT01000059.1_pt1 | contig 13394 bp, 9 predicted proteins | sample 1645271 | NCBI WGS metagenome assembly OMDT01 (sample SAMEA103958159, study PRJEB25191) | human gut metagenome | biome: human-associated habitat [ENVO:00009003]; feature: intestine environment [ENVO:2100002]; material: feces | place: Germany | collected 2013/2015
GAATGTGGATGATGATAGGGAGCGCCTATACATGATTGAGCTGCTCAGGCGTTTTGGTGGTAAGTTTCGCCGGTATATGGTGATTGGCCCTGCGTGTAAGCTGATCGAAGTGATCTTTGACCTGCTGACGCCGCTGGTGATTGCCCAGATGATCGATAAGGGTATTGGCGCACACGATGTCAACGCCGTTATCCACTACGGCATGGTACTTGGCGCCATGGCTGTGATCGGCATCTCGTTTACGCTCGTCTGCCAAAAGATGGCGGCGCTCACCTCGCAGGGCATGGGCACCGATATCCGCGGTGCGCTCTACCAGCACATCAACAAGTTGAGCTATGCCGAACTCGACCGCTTTGGCACGCCGTCGCTTATCACCCGCATCACCAACGACGTCAACCAGGTGCAGCTCGCTGTGGCGCTGGGCGTACGCATGCTCATCCGCTGGCCCTTCTTGGCGGTGGGCTCTATGTGCGCGGCCCTTGCCATCGACCTTAAGCTCGGCATGATCTTCTTGATCTGCACGCCCGCTATCGGCCTGGTGTTTTGGTTTGTCATGGCGCGCTGTATCCCGTATTACAGGCAGCTGCAGGCAAAGCTCGACCGCATCGCGCTTATCTGCCGCGAGGGGCTTTCGGGCGCCCGCGTTGTTCGCGCCTTTGTGCGTGAGGACCACGAGCGCGAGCGTTTTGCCCAAGCCGCCGATGACCAGGCCAATACTGCCATCGCGGTGGGCAAGCTCTCGTCGATCCTTAATCCCGTCACGTTTCTTGTGATGAACCTGGGCGTGTGCGCCATCCTGTGGGTGGGCGGCATCCAGGTCAACGTGGGCGAGCTCACGCAGGGTCAGGTCATGGCGTTTGTGAACTACATGACGCAGACGCTCACCTCCATCGTGTACGTCGCCAACCTGGTCGTGGTCTTTACCAAGGCGAGCGCCAGCGCGTCGCGTATCAACGAGGTGCTCAATTGCGTGCCGAGCATCGCTGACGAGGGCAACCAGCCGGTCGCGCTGCCTGAGCCGGGCAATGTCGCTCCAGTCCCCGCGCTGAGCTTGAGCCATGCGAGCTTCTCGTTTGGCGCTGGCGCGGCCAATGCTGTCAACGATGTGACGCTGGAACTCCCGCTGGGCAAGACGCTCGGCATTATCGGCGGTACGGGTAGCGGCAAGTCCACGCTCGTCTCGCTCATCCCGCGCCTGTACGATGCGAGCACCGGCAGCGTGAGCGTGATGGGCGTCGACGTGCGCACCTGGCCGCTCGACCAGCTGCGCCGTGTGGTCGCGACCGTTCCGCAGCGCGCATCGCTGGTGAGCGGCTCCATCCGCAGCAACCTGACCTGGCGCGATGAAGCTGCGACCGACGAGGAGCTCTGGGTGGCACTCGACATGGCGCAGGCCAGCGAGTTCGTGCGCAACAAGCCGCAGGGCTTAGACGCCCCGGTCGAGGCGGGCGGCAAGAACTTTAGCGGTGGCCAGCGTCAGCGCCTGACTATCGCGCGTGCCTTGGTTGGTTCGCCTCAGATATTGATCATGGATGACTCCGCGTCGGCGCTCGACTTTAAGACCGACGCGGCACTTCGCCATGCCATTCGCGAGCGCAGCATGCGCGGTGCCGCCAAGGGCGGGCTGCCGCTGACCACGGTGATTGTGAGCCAGCGCGTCTCGACCGTGCGCGATGCCGACATGATCTGCGTACTCGACCACGGATCGGTCGCGGGCCTGGGCACGCACGACGAGCTGTACGCAAGCTGCCAACTCTATCGCGAGATTTGCCAGTCGCAGCTTCGTCGCGAGGAGCTCGAGGGTCAGCAGGGGAGCGCGACGCCCGCGTCCGTCCCAAGTCCCACGTCCGCCCCAGCTGCCCCTGCATCCACTTGCGCAAAGGAGGGCTGCTAAATGAATCCGTATACTTCTTCCGGTTCGGTCGCCACGATGACGGCCAACGTGTCCGGCAACGATAGCCTCAACGACCTGGGTGACGGTCCGCGTCAGCCCGGCGACCCCGAGCGCTACCCCGTGGGCGCGGTAACTCGCCGCCTGCTGGGCTACGTCCGTCCGCATCGCATTTCGTTTATGGCGTCGTTTGTGAGCGCCGCTATCTCGGTGATCTTGCAACTCTATACGCCCATCCTCATCGGCGAGGGCATCGACCTCATCGTTGCCGCCGAGCGGGTGGACTTTAACACGCTGCTGCCGCTCGTTACCAAGCTCGCGATTGTCGTGGTGGGCGCGGCGGCCTTTCAGTGGCTGCAGGGCTACTGCGTCAACCGTCTGTCCTACGAGACGGTGCGCGATATGCGCGTGGAGGCGAGCGACAAGCTCAGCCGCATGCCGCTCAGCTTTATCGACGGCCATGCCCACGGTGACCTCATGAGCCGTGTGGTCAACGACGTCGATCAGGTGGGTGACGGTCTGCTGCAGGGCTTTACGCAGCTCTTTACCGGCGTCATTACCATCGTGGGCACGCTCGCATTTATGCTCTCCATCAACCTGACCATGACGCTTGTGGTGGTACTCGTCACGCCGCTTTCCATCTTTGCGGCCGGTGCCATCGCCAAGCTTTCCAATAAGAGCTTCACTGCTCAACAGCGCATCCAGGGCCAACTCGGCGGTCATATCGAGGAGTATGTGGGTGAGCAAAAGCTCGTGGACGCCTTCGCCTACGGCCCGCACGCTCAACAGCGCTTCGATGTCCTCAACGCCGAACTCTATACGGCGGGCGAGCGCGCGCAGTTTATGGGTTCGCTTTCTAACCCCGGCACGCGCTTTATCAACAACATCATATACGCCGTGGTCGCCGTGATCGGCTGCGCGGGCGTGATCACAGGCGTGCCCGCGGCGCTCACGGTGGGCGGCGTGCAGATCTTCCTGTCCTATGCCAACCAGTACACTAAGCCGTTCAACGAGGTCACGAACGTCATCACGCAGATCCAGACCGCGTACGCCTCGGCGCGCCGCATGTTCGCGTTGCTCGATGCGCGCGAACAGGATCCCGACGCTGTGGATGCCATTGAGCTCGCCGCCCCGAAGGGCGAGGTTTCGTTTGAGCATGTGGACTTTAGCTATATGCCCGACCGCAAGCTGTTGCAGGATATCTGCATCGGGGCCAAGGCCGGCATGCGCTTTGCCCTGGTCGGTCCCACGGGCTGCGGCAAGACAACGCTCATCAACTTGCTGCTGCGGTTTTACGATGTCGATGCCGGACGCATCATGGTCGATGGCCGGTCTTCCCGTGACTACACGCGCACAAGCCTGCGCCGCGCCTTTGGCATGGTGCTGCAGGACACCTGGCTGTTTAAGGGCACGGTGGCCGATAACATTGCCTACGGTTGCCCCGATGCCACGCGCGAGCAGATTGTCGAGGCCGCCAAGCGCGCTCATGCGCATAAGTTTATCGTGCAGCTGCCAGGCGGCTACGATACGGTGATCGGCGAGGGCGGCGGCACGTTTAGCCAGGGTCAAAAACAGCTGCTGTGCATCGCGCGCGTCATGCTCACCGATCCGGCGATTCTGCTGCTGGACGAGGCGACCTCGAGCATAGATACCCGCACCGAGCTGCAGGTGCAGGCGGCATTCGACGAGCTCATGGCTGGCCGCACGAGCTTTGTCGTGGCACACCGCCTGTCGACGATTCGCAACGCCGATTGCATCCTGGTAATGCGCGATGGCGAGATTATCGAGCGCGGCACGCACGATGAACTGCTCGCGGCAGGCGGCTTTTACGCCGAGCTCTACCGCAGCCAATTCGCCCAGTAAGCAAGACGTGGGGCAAATGAATCAATCGGCAGACGGTGGTTTACATCTGTCACGTTAGTACTAAGATATTCATCTAATAAATTGCATTAGTGGCTTTAGTTGTGGGGGAAACGAGGCAACGTGACTATGACATGCTCTTTGGTGGTCAACAGCAGGAGCGGTAATACCAGGATGGTTTCGGGCGCGATCAAGCGCGCTCTGCAGGCTGCCGGTGTTGAGTTTGTTCATGCCGCGGCGTTGAGCGACGATGCGGATGCAGATCAGGTTGCGCTCGAGGCGCAGGGCGCCTGCACGGCCGACACGGTGCTCGTCGGTTTTTGGTGCGACAAGGGCGCGTGCACGCCTTCGGTCGCGGCGTTGCTCTCCGCCTTGCACGGCAAGCGCGTCTTTCTGTTTGGTACCTGCGGTTTTGGTGCCGCGCAGAGCTATTACCAGCAGATTATCGATCGTGTGACCTCCAATTTGGCCGATGATGCCGAGCTGGTGGGCTGGGCGATGTGCCAGGGCAAGATGGGCCCCGCGGTCAAACAGCGCTACGAGGCCATGCTCGAGCAAGATCCCGACAACGCCCGCGCTAAGTTGCTGCTCGACAACTGGGTTGCCGCAAAGGATCATCCCACCAAGGATGATCTGGACCATATGGCGGTGGCGGCCAAGAAGGCCGTGCTGGGCGAGTAGCTTCGCCGTTCGCGGTCCTTCGTGCAAAACAATACAAATGTGAAAGCCTCGAAATTCTCGAGGCTTTTTTCTTGACAGGGGACCGCTCCGTGGCAAGCGTTCGGGGTGACTTTTCCATCACCCCGAGACGAGGTCGTCCTGGACAACACGCTCGCATGCGTTCGCTGGATGCAGTCAGAGTGGGACGAGCTTTCCGGATGGTCGGGCTCTCGGAAAATGTGTCCCGGAATCAAGGCTTGGAATGGGATGCAGTTTCCGGTTGAAGGGCTTGGCGGAAAGTGCGACCCGGAATTTGTGATCGCAGTGGGATGCAGTTTCCCAACGGAGCTACAAGCGGAAACTGCATCCCACTCCGAACGTGAATTCTGGGACACGGTTTCCGGATGCAAAAAAGGCCACATGACGTAGCCTTCATCTTATATGTGTTGCGGATGCTCTCATGAAAAGCCGCGCCTCAACACCGAGGCGTCTGCCCGAGCGGCGCGGAATGTAAGGTTCATCGCGAGTTCCGCACGAGCCGGAGAGCACTTAATGTGCTCTCCGTGCGAGCAGGATTGTCCGAGCAGGGAACCTTACGTTCCGCGCCGCCCGGGCAGACGAACCAGTTAAGACGTGTCGCTACTTGATCTTGGTCGTGCCCGGTGCCAGATTGGGGTCGGTCTCGTTGGCCTCGGTCTGGAAGTGCTCGGTGTACACGTTCTTGCCGTCGCGGAACATCTCGTAGTACTGCATCTTGGCGTAATCCTCGCGTGCCTTGGTGGCGGCTGCGGCGGCGGCGTCGTCGCCGGTGACGTTGGAGGAAAGCGCCCAGCGCAGGCTGGCGTCCTCGTAGCCCACGGAGTTGATGGCGGGCAGCGACTCGCGCAGCGTCATGTGCGCCTTCTGGTAGTCGGTCAGCGGTGCGCCGATCAGCTGCATAAGCTGCGTGGACAGGTAGTTGGTGGACAGGTCGTCGACCTCGCTCGTCTGGTTGCAGCCGGCAACGTCGTAGTTAGCCCAAATGATGTAGTCGGTCTGCCACAAGCGCTCCTGGTGGGTGGCGTCGTCCTCGCCGGTAAACCACTTATCGTTGAATTTGGACGGGAAGAACGGCTGATGGTCGCCCCAGAACACCACGACCACCTTGCGGTCGAGTTTGCTCAGGGCGTTGAGGAAGTAACGCAGCGCCTGGTCGGACTGCTCGATGCACGAGACGTACTCGTCGACATCGGAGAGCGTGCCGTCCTCGACGGTCTTGGCGTCCAGATCGGTCGTGTCGATATTCAAGTGCATCTGCTTATCGACCGGCAGCAGACCCGTATCGTAGCCCGAGTGGTTCTGCATGGTCACGTCGAAGATAAACTGCGGATCGGCGTTCTGGTTGAGCAGCTCAAGAATCTTGTCGTAGGTCGCCTGGTCGGTCACCATGCCGCGCAGGGTATCGGCGCCCTGGAAGTCGTTGATGGACAGGAACCGGTCAAAGCCAAAGTCCTTGTACACGTTCTCGCGGTTCCAGTTGGTGGCGTGGTTGGGGTGCATGGCCGTGGTGGAATATCCGAGCGACTTGAACTGCTCTGCCAGGTTCCCGGTCGTTTCCATGTTGTAGATGGTGTAGGGGTACACGCCCGAGCCCAGGTTGGCCATGGAGTTGCCGGTCATAAACTCAAACTCGGTATTGGCGGTACCGCCGCCGTAGGCGCTCACGTAGAGCTTGCCGCGGCTGAGGCAGTTGGACAGGTTCTTAAAGTACTGCGGGCCCTCGTAGCCGGCGCGCATGTTCTGGTAGATCGACAGATCCGAGAAGGTCTCGTTCATGATGGCGATGACCGTGGGCTTCTCGCTGTCGAACTGCTCCTTTGCGGCGGCGCGCTCATCGCTCTTAGCCGCGTCGGATTTGTCGTAGGCCTTGGCGTACTTTTTGAGCGTGGCCTTGGCATCGTCGACGGAGTAGTCGGCGGGTTTGGGCGGCTTGATGGACTGCGCTGCGCTAATGAAAGCGGGCAGGTAGCCCTCGCGCCAGTAGCTCTCGAGCGGGCGCCAGGTGTAGACGGTGATGCCGAGGGTGTTGTAGTAGTCGATGAGCGTGACGTGTGCGGTCACACCGCCCAGGCACAGCACGGCGACGAGCAGGTTGGTGAGCAGCATGCGCTTGGCGTTGGCGGCGCCCTTCTGACGGTGCGGTGCCACCAGGCCGGCGTACTCGCACAGCAGCATAGCGATGGCGGTAAAGCCCATGGACAGCACGCAGAACAGCGAGATGGAGAAGGTGTAGCCGGTGCCGGCGACCGCGGCGGCGGTGGAGATGGCCGAAAGGTCGCCCGGCTGGATGGGCATGGATTTAAACGTGATGACGAAGAACTCGGCAATGCCCAGGACAAAGAGGGCAAAGGCCAGGACCGCGGGAGCTGCACCGTGGCGCTGGAACAGGAAGAACAGGCCGACCATGAGCGTGGTGATGATGGCCCACTCGAGCAGGATGCACAGGGGGTAGACCCAGGTAAAGTCGTGGTTGGACGAGACCTCCATGCCCAGCAGCGCAAAGACGCCGGCGAGCAGCAGGCACAGGACGGCGGCGACGAGCGGTTTGCCCACAAAGGCGCCGCGCAGGCGGGCGAGCTTGCCGGTGGGGGCGGGGGCGTCGGGCGCGGCGAACGCAAAGACGCGCGGGGCGATGCGGTCGCGTGCGATGCTGGCCCAAGCGCAGCCGGTGAGGATGGCGTTGGTCAGGATGAGCATCACAAAGGCGAGCGGCTCGTTTTGAGCGACGAGGCCCACGGCGCCCCAAATAGTCAAAAAGACCTGGAACAGGCCGAAGGCGACGCTCCACCCAAGAACGCTTTTGGCAACGGTGCCCGACTGAGCGCGAATGGCCTTGGCCTCGCGCAAGACAAGGTAGACGGTCGCCGCAAGACCGACGAGCGAGATGGCGGCAGCGAACATGCTGAGACTCCTCACAAACTAAAACGTACGAAAGCGGGGGTTTACCCGATTGTTACCAAGATATGCGCTGCAATTGGTGTCTGCGCACAACAACCAGCCATATTAACGCGCACGTGTGGCGGTGTGGCGCAATGTAGTGGCGACCTGCGCGATAATGGACGGGAATTACACGGAAACGTAAAGGCTTCTTAAAGAATTAGCGAGGATAGAGCTATGGGCGATCAGGTTTGTATGACGGGTGCCGAGTGCTGCGACGGAGCTGCGGGCGTGGATACGAACGGTTATCCGGTCGAGACGACGGGCAATGCGGTGCTGGACACGTTGGAGCACCGTTCCTCCACGCGTGTCTTTGCGTGTGATGACGACGACCGCCCCGTGGCGGTGACCGACGAGCAGCGGGCGGCGATTCTGCATGCGGCGAGCCGTGCGCCGTCGGCAGGCGCCATGATGATGTATTCCACCGTAAGCATTCGCGAGCAGGCTACGCTGGACCGCCTCGCCGACCTGTGCGATCACCAGCCCATGATCGCCAAGGCGCCCTGGGCACTAATATTTGTGGTCGATTATGCCAAGTGGATCGATCTGTTTGAGCACGTGGGCTGCTTTGAGCCCGAGTTTGTCGAGCGTACGGGCAAGGCGCCCCGCCGCGCGCCGGGTCTGGGCGACTTTGCCATCGCGGCCCAGGACGCCGTGATCGCTGCGCAAAACGCCGTGGTTGCCGCCGAGGCCCTGGGGCTGGGGAGCTGCTACATCGGCGATATCGTCGAGAATGCCGAGGAAGTTGCCGAGCTGCTGGACTTGCCGCCCTATACCATGCCGCTGTCGATGCTCATCATCGGCACGCCCCGTAAGGAGCGTCCGGCCATTGCGCATCCCGTGGTGAACCTGGTGCACGAGGAGCGCTACTGCCGCGCCGATGCCGCGACCATGGACGCGCAGGTGGCCGAGATGGACGCGATGTTCCGTCCGCATGCCCGCGAGGTGGGGGAGCGCGTCGTGGACATCTATACCCGCAAGCACACGAGCCCCTTTATGGCCGAGATGAGCCGATCCATGGAGTGGTGGTTCAAAAATTGGCTCGGAAAATGACGGATATGATAAAGGGACGGTCCCTTTGTCACATTCCATATCGCCGCGGTGGCCTAAAGGCCGTATAAATGTTTATCTAGCTGGGAAAACGGTGCCGTGCAAGCGCAGGCCGATTGCCTATAATCCCTTCGAACATTAAAGTTGGGAGGAAACCGGCTTATGGAACAAAAGGCCAAGGAGGCAGCCTCGCACGCTGCGATTCCTGTGAGCATCTCGGCGATGCTCGTCACGCTGGGCGTGGTGTACGGCGATATCGGCACCAGCCCTATGTATGTAACCAAGGCGCTCGTTGCCGGCAACGGCGGCATCGGAAGCGTGACGGAGGAGTTCGTGCTCGGCGCGCTCTCCCTTGTCGTGTGGACGGTCACGCTGCTGACCACCATCAAGTATGTGCTCATCTCGCTGCGCGCCGATAACCATGGTGAGGGCGGCATCTTTGCCCTGTACAGCCTGGTCAAGCGCTGCGGCAAGTGGCTTATCATCCCCGCCATGCTGGGTGGCGCCGCGCTGCTCGCCGACGGCATCCTGACGCCGGCCGTTACCGTTACCACGGCCATCGAGGGCCTGCGCACCATCCCGGCGGTCCATGTCGTGCTGGGCGATGACCAGGGCCGCGTCGTCGCCATCACGCTCGCCATCATCATCGTGCTCTTCTTGGTACAGCGCATCGGTACGGCCAAGATCGGTCACGCCTTTGGCCCCATCATGACGCTGTGGTTCCTGTTCCTGGGCGGCACGGGTCTGTTCTTTGTCTTCCAGCACCCCGCCGTGCTGCTGTGCCTCAACCCGGTGCGCGGCATCGCCTTTTTGCTGAGCCCCAACAACCACGCGGGCATCATGATTCTGGGCAGCTGCTTCCTCGCCACCACCGGTGCCGAGGCGCTCTACTCCGACATGGGCCACGTTGGCCGCGGCAACATCTACGCTACCTGGCCGTTCGTTAAGTGCTGCCTGCTGCTTTCCTATATGGGCCAGGGCGCTTGGCTTATGAACAACGCTGCCAACCCCGAGCTCATGGGCATTGCCGACCTCAACCCGTTCTACCAGATGCTCGCCCCGGGCCTGCGCCCGTTTGCCGTCGGCCTTTCCACCGTCGCGGCCATCATTGCCTCGCAGGCGCTCATCACCGGCGCATTCTCGCTGGTGTCCGAGGCCAGCCGTCTGGACCTCATGCCGCACATGCAGGTCTTCTACCCTGCCGAGACCAAGGGCCAGCTCTACATCCCCATGGTCAACAACGTTATGCTTGTCGGCTGCGTCATCGTGGTGCTGCTGTTCCAGAACTCGGCGCATATGGAAGCCGCCTACGGCCTTGCCATTACGCTGACTATGATGTGCACCACGCTGCTGCTCTTCTTCTACCTGCACGAGGAGCGCAAGCTCAAGGTTGCTCCGTGGATCTTCGCGGCCTTCTTCCTTTTGCTCGAGGGCTTTTTCTTTGTGAGCTCGCTCACCAAGTTCTTCCACGGCGGCTATTTCACCATCCTCATGGCTGCACTCATCATGGGCATTATGGTGTGCTGGTACAACGGCACGGCGGTCGAGCAGCGCCAGTTTACGCTGCTGCCGCTGCGCAGCTACCTGCCGCAGCTCAAGCGCCTGCGCGACGACGACCGTTACGAGCGCATGAGCGACAACGTCGTGTACCTGACCAAGGACACCCATACCGACTACATCGACCGCGATATCGTCTATTCGATCTTGGACAAGCATCCCAAGCGTGCCCGCGCCTGGTGGTTTGTGAATGTCGAGACCATGGACGAACCGCACACCTTTGCCTATTCGGTCGAGACGTTCGGCACCGACTACGTGTTCCGCGTGCATCTGTACCTGGGCTACAAGATCAACCAGCGCGTCAATGCCTACCTGCGTCAGGTTGTTCAGGACCTGGCTGCCACCGGCGAGCTGCCGCCGCAGACGCATGACTACTCGGTCTACAAGGATCCGGGTAACATCGGCACGTTCAAGTTCGTCCTGATCCGTAAGCTTCTGGCGCCCGAAAGCGATGTGGAGCCCAGCGAGCGTACGGCCATCACGCTCAAGTACATCATTCGCCGCGCCGCCGGCACGCCCGCGCGTTGGTACGGTCTGGAGAACTCCAACGTGAGCTTTGAGTACGTGCCGCTGTTCACCAAGTTCAAGGCCGTGAACAAGATGCAGCGCCTGGCTCCCAACGAGCGGCCGTAGACGTCGGCGGCTACACGGAGTTGGTTTTTGATGGATAAGCATGAGGCCGGGGAGGTAAACATGGATACAAAGGCGCTCGATGGCCGTGAGGCGGTGGTCGAAATGGTGCGTGAGGCGCGCGTCGACGCCGCCGAAGATCGGTTCTTTACGAATCGTGCCAACATGGATATGGCCGATCGCGTAATTTCGATCGTGGCACTGGTATTTGGAGCGGTGTGCGTGTGTGCCCTGCTCGCGCACGTGCTGTTTGTCTAGCGACCGCAGGTTGCAAAGGCTATACACTTGGAACCACCACAAGGGAAACCACCACAAAGGTGCCTGTCCCTTTGTGGTGGTTTTTGTTTTTGAGAGAGGGGCGGGGCGCTGATGGACGTCCGTGCGGACGGTGATATTGCCGAGAACTTTTGGTGGCGGCGCACTACGATGACGCGTCGCGGCCCCCTGTACGATATCTGCGTGTCGGTGGGGCTGCTGGTCGCGGCGACGATTGTGGGCGCGCTGCTCGACCATCCGGGTCTCGCGCCGAGCATCATGATCGTCTATGTGTTCGCCGTTCAGCTGTGCGCATTCTTTACCTGGAGTCGCCTGTATTGCTTGCTGAGCTCGTCTGCCGCCGTGGCGCTCTACAACTTCTTGTTTGTCGACCCGCGCTACTCGCTGTCGCTTATCGACCGCGGCTATCCCGGCATGTTCTTCATCATGTTCGTGGTCTCGCTTGTGTCGAGCTCGATTGCGTTGGCCCTGCGCCGCGCCTTGGCACAGGCTGCCGCCAGCGACCGCCGCACGCATATGGTGCTCGAGACCAATCGCATGTTGCAGCGCTGCGCCGACGAGCAGCAGATCGTTCACGCCATGGCCACGCAGCTGGCGCGTCTTTCGGGCTGTCCGGTCGTGTGGTACAGCGCCGACGCCGAGGGCGATGACCTGCTGCCGCGTGCGACATACACGGCCGTGGGCGATGCCGCGCCGGTGCACGAGCTGGCGCCGCAGATGCCACCGCGGCTCTCGGCGTCCGCCTATGTGGGAACGCCGCTCGATGCTACGTTCGGCGGCTCGGCGTTTTATGGCATCTACCTGACGGTTCGCACAGGCGACGGCTTCGCGCGCTCGGGCGACCCCGCCTCGGTGGTGGGCGTGCTGGCTATCGTTGCCGAGCCCGACGTGCTGACGCACGAGGAGCGGACACTTGCCGATGCTATCGTGAGCGAAGGCGAGCTGGCGCTCGATCGCGCCCGCGCCATGGAGGCCCGCGAGGAGGCGGCGGTGCTTGCCAAAAATGAGCAGCTGCGCGCCAACCTGCTGCGCTCCATCTCGCACGACCTGCGCACGCCGCTCACCAGTATTTCGGGCAATGCCGACGTGCTGCTCGACCAGGGCTCGACCGGCACGGCCGTGCTCGATAGTCAGACGCGCCGCGGCCTGCTCCTGTCCATTCGCTCGGATGCGCAATGGCTCAACGCTACCGTCGAGAACCTGCTCGCCATCACCAAGCTCGAGGGCGGCGGCATGCATCTGTCGACTACGCTCGAGCTCATGGACGATATCGTCGAGGAGGCACTGCGCCACGTGAACCCTGCCGTGCGCGAGCACGACCTTAAGGTGGTGGCGTGCGATGAGCCGGCGCTCGTCAACGTCGATGCGCGCCTGATGGTGCAGCTGGTGGTCAATCTGGTGAACAACGCCATCACCTATACGCCCGCAGGCTCGCATATCATGATTTCGATTAGCGTCGACGATGGACGCGTGGCGTGCTCGGTGGCCGATGATGGTCCGGGCATCGCACCCGAGGACCGCGAGCGAATCTTTGAGTCGTTCTACACCGCCAACCACGGTCTTGCCGACAGCCATCGCAGCGTGGGCTTGGGTCTTTCGCTCTGCCGCTCCATTGCGTTGGCGCATGGCGGTAGCATAGAGGTTGCCGCGGCAGACCCGCACGGCTCGGTCTTTACGATTGAGCTTCCCGTCGCCGACGTTTCGTTTGATAAGGAGTAGCGCTGTGTCGAACTCTGCCGTAAAACCGCTCATCTTGGTCGTTGAGGACGACCCCGCTGTTCGCAACCTTATCGTTGCCGCGCTCGAGGCGCACGGCTTGCGCCATATGGCCGTGGAGACCGCCCATGCCGCCATCGCCGCCGCCTCGTCGCAGGCGCCGAGCATCGTGCTGCTCGATCTGGGCCTGCCCGATATGGACGGCGTCAAGGTAGTGGAGTCGGTGCGCGCATGGTCGGGCATGCCGATCATTGTTGTCTCGGCGCGCAGCGAGGATGCGGACAAGATTCGCGCACTCGATGCCGGCGCCGACGACTACCTGACCAAGCCGTTTTCGGTCGAGGAGCTGCTCGCGCGCATTCGCACGACGCTCAGGCGCCTTTCGTATGCGCAAACGGGCGGCGTTGTCTCCGAGGGCTCGTTCGATACCGGTGAGCTGCATATCGATTTTGATGCCGGCATCGCCACGATGGATGGCGAGGAGCTGCATCTGACGCCAATCGAGTACAAGCTCCTGTGCCTGCTGGCACACAACGCCGACAAGGTGCTGACGCACCAGTTTATCCTGCACGAGATTTGGGGCACGGCAACTAAGAGCGACCTGGCGAGCCTGCGCGTCTTTATGGGCACGCTGCGCAAGAAGATCGAGTCCGACCCCGCGCATCCGCGCTATATCCAGACGCACGTGGGTATCGGCTATCGCCTGGTCACCCAAGGCTAGATCGCCAACCACCATCCCAATATGAGTTGCGGTGAAATACGGTCTATTGGTGCCCTA
>OMDT01000060.1_pt1 | contig 13339 bp, 9 predicted proteins | sample 1645271 | NCBI WGS metagenome assembly OMDT01 (sample SAMEA103958159, study PRJEB25191) | human gut metagenome | biome: human-associated habitat [ENVO:00009003]; feature: intestine environment [ENVO:2100002]; material: feces | place: Germany | collected 2013/2015
GCCATGTAGACCAGGGCATTGATGATTATCAGGTTTTTCACCACCGGGGGTGTCTGAAAATAGCTGTTCATTGCGTAAAATTTTTACAAAAGTACGTTTTTCCACCGGATTATCCCAGTTTGGTACGGATATCTTCGGGGGTTATTTCTGCAGTTATGGCTTTGCCCGAGGGCGAGAAACTGAAATTGCCCGTAGCGGCGAGCTGGGCGAGCAGTACGGCGGCTTCGTCGCGCGACATATTGCGGGGAATGCCTTTCGCCCCGCCGCGCGCCATGACGGCGGCGATCTTCTCGCGGCGCTGATCCGCGAGCGACACGGGCGTCGAAAAGGCTTGCAGCAGGTCGTAGACCATCTGGTCGACGGCATCGGCCGGCATATCGGCCGGAGTGCCCTTCACCTCGATCGTCCCCTCCCCCGCAAAGTCGATGTCGAATCCCAGCGACGCGAATTCCACGGCGTTCTCCTCGAGCAGCGCATATTCGTCGCCCGACAACACCAGCCGCTCGGGAAAAAGCAGTTGCTGGCTCACGGAAGAGCCGTTTCCGAGCATCTTCAGGTAATCCTCATAAAGAATGCGCTCGCGGGCACGCCGCACGTCCACCACGACGAACCTCCCGCCCAGCAGCGCGGCGAGGTACCCGCCGCCCAACGGCAGGGGATCGGTAAATTCCGGACGCCCCTCAACCGCCAGCCGCTGCTGCCCGGCCGTAGCCCCGGAAGGGATGAACTCCAGGGCACTCGTCCCGAACCCGGCGCCGGACTCCACCTCGAAACTGCTCCCCGAAACGAAATCCTCGAACCCGTCGGCCGCCGAGGAAGGGATGGTGAAATCCTCCCCCGCCGGCGGGGTTTGCGGAAGGGTAAATCCGCTGCCGGCGCTGCGCAGCCCGCCGGGCAGGCTGCTCCCGGACGCACTGCCCCCCGACTTGCCGCCGCCCATACCGGGGCGCGGGGCGAAGCCCGTCCCGGCCGTATCGGAAAGCGTCTGTCCGCGATCGTCGTACGGGACGTCGAAGCCCGTGAAATCGACATTGGGATCGGGCGCCGTAGGGTCGATATACTCCTCGCGGAACGGATTGTAGTCGCCGTTGGACATGGCGCGAGGCTCGCTGTAGACGGCCCCTTTGCTCAATGCCGGGATCTCGACGATGCCGTCGCGGTCGAAATCCATCAGCGGCACGGCCCCCGTCTTGGCGAGCGTCTCGCGCACGGCGGCGTTGATGATCTGCCAGACGGCCTCCTCGTCGGCGAATTTCACTTCGGTCTTCTGCGGGTGGACATTGACGTCGATGCGCGAAGGGTCGATCGTCAGGTAGAGGAAATAGGAAGGCGAACTGCTCTCGGGGATCAGTTTCTCATAGGCCTTCATGATGGCGCTCGTGAGATACGAACTCTTGAAATAACGTCCGTTGACGAAGAGGTACTGCTCGCCGTTGCGCCGCTTGGCGGCAGCCGGACGGCCGATATAGCCCCCGATGCGGGCGATCGAGGTGTCGGCATCGACCTCCAGCAGGTTCTGCTTGATATGGCGTCCCACTACGTCGACGATACGTCCCGCCAGCGACGTGGCACAGAGCGTATAGACCGGGGCGTCGTTGGCGTAAAGTTCGAAGGCGATATGGGGGTTGCACAGCGCAACACGCTGGAATTCGGCCTTGATCTGTGCGGCCGAAGCCGTACTCTTGTCGAGGAAACGACGGCGGGCGGGCACGTTGTAAAAAAGGTTGCGCACGAAGAACTGCGCCCCCACGGGACACATCACGGGAGTCTGCCCGGCGAACTGGCCGCCGTTGATTTCGGTCTGGGTACCCACTTCGTCGCCCTCCTGCCGCGTGCGCAGTTCGACCTGCGCCACGGCGGCGATCGAAGCGAGCGCCTCGCCGCGGAACCCGAACGTATTGAGGGCGTAGATGTCTTCGACGGAAGTTATCTTGCTGGTGGCATGGCGGTCGAAGGCCATACGCGCGTCGATGGGCGACATGCCCGAGCCGTCGTCGACGATCTGGATCAAATCCTTGCCCCCGTCACGGAAGTTGACCTTCACGGTACGGGCGCCGGCGTCGATGGCGTTCTCCATCATCTCCTTGACCACCGATGCGGGACGGTTGACGACCTCGCCCGCAGCAATCTGGTTGGCGACGACTTCGGGTAATAATCTGATCTTATCTGCCATTTATTCCTGATAATCGTTGGGAACCACCGTGATAGGCTGCTCCTGCCACTCTACGTCGGAAATACCCGTCTGGTCGAGCCCGTTGCGCGGAGCGGATTCGGTGGCAGCGGATTCGGTCTGTGCCGGCGCCGTACGGGCGCGCAGGAACACATCGGCGAGCTTCGGATAAAGGATGTAGATGAACAGCAGGACGATAACTGCGGCACCGGCCATCTTCCAGATGCGCATACGCCCCTTGTCATCCTCCTTGGAACGGCGGGCGGCACGGGCATCGCGCTGCGTACGGATATATTGTCCGGGACGGTACTCACGATCCCCGTCTTCGGCCCTCTCGCCGCGAAGTTCGGCACGGCGCTGCTCGCGCGCCTCCTTTTCGGGATCGTAGTAGCGCGGTATGTAGTTGAACTTGTTGGCGTGTCTCTTGAACGGGGTGAAACCTAACATGGCGTGTCCTCCTAATTATTTTTGGTAAAGATACGAATTCTCCGGCAATTTTATTGCCTGCAAAACCCTTTTTTCCGCCTGCGGCGCCCGTAAAGTCCTGCCGAGGATGCGGTGCCAGACGTCCGATGCCCCGCAGCAGGGGAAACCCCCGGCAGCGGTACGGGAGGGGAAACACCCCTCAAACAGGCTGGCAACAGCCGCAATGGCCCCGGGAAAGGCGGCGGGGAATACGCCCGCAAGCCTCCGTGCACCGCAGCGGAAGAGGCGCTGCGAACGACGGCGGAATGCCGTGGCCCGCAAAGTCCCCCGACATCCCGCCGCATATGCAAACCGCTGCTTCCCTACCGGAAGAAACTCTTCATCCGCTCGAAGATATTCTGGTTCTTGACCGATTCGGCATGCTGGAAACCGGGCTGCTGCGCCAGCTGTTCGACCAGCCGCTTCTCCTCGGCACTGAGCTTCGAGGGGATCGTGATGTCGACCACGACCAGTTCGTCGCCGCGGCCATAGCCGTTGACGTCGGGCAACCCCTTGCCGCCCAGGCGCAGCACCTTGCCGGCATGCGTTCCCGGGGCGATCTTGATCTTGGCACGGCCATCGACCGTCGGCACCTCGACCGTACCGCCCAGCAGGGCTGTCGTAACGGTGATATTGAGGTTGTGGATCAGGTCGTTGCCGTCACGCACCAACTCGGGATTGGACTCCTCTTCGATCATGACCTGCAGGTCGCCGTTGACGCCTCCGTGACGGGCGGCATTGCCCTTGCCCGTGACGGTGAGCACCATACCCTCGCCCACGCCGGCCGGGATTCGGATCTCCACGACCTCCTGGCCGCGGAGGGTTCCCTCGCCCTTGCACTTGTCGCAGGGTGCGGTGATGACTTTGCCCGTACCGCCGCACGTGGGGCAGACGCCCTGCGTCTGCATGCGGCCGAAGAAGGTGTTCTCCACACGCGTCACATAGCCCGTACCGTTGCAGGTCGAACAGGTCGAGTAGGAGTTGCTGTCCTTGGCCCCCGTACCGCCGCACTTATCGCAGGCGACGGTCTTGTTTATCTTGAGTTTCTTGGTGACGCCGTTGGCGATCTCGGCGAGGGTCAGCTTGACCTTGATGCGGATATCCGATCCCCGGTTCACACGACGCCCGCCGCCCGATGACGACGACGAGCGGAACCCGCCGCCGAAATGTCCGCCGAAAATATCGCCGAACTGCGAGAAGATATCCTCCATCGAGAAACCGCCGCCGCTGAACCCGCCGAAGCCGCCTGCCCCGCCACCCGCGGCACCGCTCATCCCGGCATGGCCGAACTGATCGTAACGGGCACGTTTGTCGGGGTTCGACAGTACGTCGTATGCCTCGGCCGCCTCCTTGAATTTCTCTTCGGCCTCCTTGTCACCCGGGTTTTTATCGGGGTGGTATTGGATGGCCGCCTTGCGGTAAGCCTTCTTTATTTCGTCAGCGTTAGCGTTTTTCTGGACGCCCAGCACTTCGTAGTAATCCCTCTTTTCTGCCATGGCATTATTCTCCTACAACAACTTTTGCGAAACGCAGCACCTTATCGCCCAGCATATAACCCGTCTGGATAATGTCGACGACCTTGCCCTGCATCTCCTCCCCGGCAGCGAATTTGGCCACCGCCTCGCAGAGGTCGGCGTCGAACTCCCTGCCCTTGACGTCGATCTCGGTGACCCCTTTCTGGCGGAGCGTATCGGTAAATTTCTGTGAAATAAGCGTCACGCCGGCACGCAGCGCCTCGATGTCGTCGCTCTTCTGCATGGCATCGACGGCACGCTGCACGTCGTCGCGCACGGGGAGCATCGCCAGCAGCACGTCACGGCCCCCGGTCTGCACCAAGTCCATCTTCTCCTTGAGCGTACGCTTGCGGTAATTATCGAATTCGGCCTGCAGGCGGATGAATTTATCCTGCCACTCGGCCAGTGCCGCCGTCAGATCCGATCCCGCTCCGGCCTTGTCGCCGCCTTCGGCAGCGTCTGCCATTGTGTCAGTTCCGTCCTGCGAGTCATCTGACACATTGGCACAGGGTTCGCCGTCGCACGAAGGGTAACCTTCACCGGGAACGAATCCTTCGTCGCCGTCAACAGCCTCATTATAAGTTTTTTCCTTTTTCATATCTCGTGTTTTTCAGATTTTCCGTCTTATATTCGAACAAATTGTATACCAACCGCCGGGCCATGCCTACCCGATGATAAAAATCGCCGGGCGCCTGTTCATTTCCGGCAGCCGCACCGACCGCCACTCGCGCACGGCGAGCGTACGGATATATTCGCCGGGGGCGGTAATGTCCATCGCCAGCGTCAGGCGCGTCTCGGGGGCAAGGGTTTGCAGGAGCTGTTCCATCAGCTTCACATTGCGGTAAGGCGCCTCGATGAAGAGCTGCGACTGGCGTTCGGACTGCGCACGGCGTTCGAAGCGGCGGATCGCCTGCACCCGTTCGGGCGGCTTGACGGGCAGATAGCCGTTGAAGGCGAACGACTGCCCGTTGAGCCCCGAGGCCATGACGGCCAGGATAACGGACGACGGCCCGACGAGCGGCACCACGCGGATACCGTGGCGGTGGCACGCCTCGACGACCAGTGCCCCGGGATCGGCGACGCCCGGCACGCCCGCTTCGGAAACAACCCCCGCCGAGCGGCCCTCAACGAGCGGTTTCACCAGCTCTTCGACCTCACGCCCGGCGACGGTATGTTCGTTCAGCTCACGGAACTCCAGCGTGTCGATCGGCCGCGCGATGCCGGCCTTCGACAGGAACCGCCGCGCCGAACGGGTGTTTTCGACGATGAAATAGTCGAGCGAATCCATCACGGCACGGTTCGCCGCAGGCAGCACGTCCCACGGTGCCGTTTCGTCCGAAATCGGACACGGGATCAGATAGAGCGTTCCGTACATCTTATTTCAGTTTTTCGAGTTTGGCCCGGAGTTCCCGCTCCCGGCCGGCGGCCTTCGTATACAGCACCGCAAACCAGACGCTCAGCGCCATGACACCGGCGATCACCACCCCGAAAACACCGCTCAGGAAGAATGCGCTCACGACCAGTCCCGCAACCGAAAGCACCAGCGGGGATTTGCGGACATTGCAGCCGATAGCCACATAGCCGCCCGCCAGCACGAGCATCACGATTCCGACCATCAGCCTCACCCCGTTTCCCTGGGCGTTGACCAGTTCGACCACGCCGCTGGCGAGCGCCAGCAACGCCGCGGCGAACATGGCGCTGCGGGCCTTGCCCAACTGGTCGAGGGCCGATTCGGATTCGAGCTGTGCCGTCAGCAGCCGCGCCCCGAGGCACTCGGCGGCCTCATCGCGCCCGGCGGGGCAACCGCAGGAGGGACACGTTCCGGTTCCGGAAGCGATTTCACCGCCGCAATCATAGCATATCATAACATTATTCTTTGAGGTAAATCCGTTTTACGCGCCCCGAAACCGAGGTCATGATCTCATAGGGAATCGTATCGAGCACGCGGGCCATCGTTTCCAGGTCGTTGCCCGGCTCGGGCGAGAAGACCACGACTTCGTCGCCTTCCTTCACGCCGGGAATCCCCGTAATGTCGACCATGCAGCTATCCATGCAGATGCGTCCGACGATGGGGGCGGGGCTCCCGGCCACCAGCACCGACCAGCGGCCGCAGCCCAGGTGGCGGTCGAGCCCGTCGGCATATCCGATGGGGATCGTCGCCGTCGTAGTTTCGCGCGTGAGTTTCCCGGCCCGTCCATACCCTACGGCCTCGCCCGCAGACAGGTGCTTGACCTGCACGATACGCGTGCGGAGGGTCGAGACGGGACGCAGCATCCCGTTATGCCGGTAGCCGAAGCCGTAAAGCCCCAGCCCGAGGCGGCACATGTCGAACTGTGCCTCGGGGAAGCGTTCGATGGCGGCCGAATTGGCCGTATGGCGGATGACCGGGTAGGGCAGCGAGGCGGCGACGCGGGCACTCATGCGGTCGAACAGGGCGATCTGCGCCCGGGTATAGGCATCCTCTTCGGGCATGTCGGCACAGTTGAGGTGCGAGAAGACCGAGGCGACCTTGACCTGCGGGGTTTCCGCCAGCGCCCTGCACAGCGCCCCGACTTCGTCGTCCGTGAATCCCAGCCGGTGCATACCCGTGTCGAGCTTGATATGGATCGGGTAACGGCTCTCGCCCGCATGCACCACGGCCCCGGCGAAGGCGCCGAGCGAATGGAGGCTGTATATCTCGGGTTCGAGGCGGTTGGCGATCATCTGATCGAAACTGTCGGCATCGGCGTTGAGCACCACGACGGGCATCGAAATGCCCCGCTCGCGCAACAGTACCCCCTCGTCGGCGAACGCCACGGCCAGGTAATCGACGCCCTGGTGCTGCAACAGCTGCGCGACTTCGAAATCGCCGGCACCATACGAGCCGGCCTTGACCATCGCCACGAGTTTCGTACCGAAGCTGAGCTTCGAACGGAAGAAATTGAGGTTGTGCGTCATGGCGTCGAGGTCGACCTCCAGCACCGTCGTATGGCTGCGGCGCGCGAGGGCGTGCGCCAGTTTCTCGAAGCGGAAATCGCGGGCGCCTTTCAGCAGGATGGCACGCCCGGCCACGGCCCTGCGGTCGATGCGCGCGATGCACTCGTCGGTCGAGGCGTAAAACTCCTTGTCGCAGCCGAACAGACCTGCATGGCGTTTCAGGCGCGGGCCGATGCCGATCAGGAAGTCGACGCCCGCCCGTGCGACCATCCCCGCGACACGGCCATAGAGCTCGCCGTCGGAAAGCCCGCTTTGAGAGATGTCCGACAGGACGAGCGTACGGCGGCGGTTCAGCGCCACGCCGTGCAGGTAATCGAGCGCCAGCGCCAGCGAATTGAGGTCGAGGTTATAGGCGTCGTTGATCAGGATCGAATCGTTGATGCCCTCCTTCACCTCAAGACGCATGGGCACCGTGGGCGCCGAGGCGAACGACGGCGCGGGATAGTGCATCGCGGCGCAGAACGCCTCGACGATCTGGGCATTGCGGCGCGATGCGGCGTTGCCGATGACCGACTCCGGCACCTCGGGGAACGACGCGGCATCGAGGGGCTTGCGGTCGGCGAAACGCGCCGCGACCATGCCCCCCAGCGGCTCGTAATAGCTGTGGTAGATGATTTTCGAGGCATTGCGGGCCAGCACCATTTTCTCGTCGCACTTCTGCTCGAGATTGAGGAAATTCTCCTGATGCGCGTCGCCGATCGAGGTAAAAACAACCACGTCGGGACGGATGATGCGCTCCAGCCGCTCCATCTCGCCGGGCTTCGAAATGCCCGCCTCGAAGACCGCCAGCTCCTCGTCGCCTTCGAGCATCAGCACCGAGAGGGGCACGCCCAGCTGCGAATTGTAGCTTTTCGGCGAGCGGTAATATTTCATCCCCGCGGGCAGTTCTTCGGCGATCCACTCCTTGATGACGGTCTTGCCGTTCGAACCGGTGATGCCGACGACCGTACCCTTGAATTGCGCACGGTAGTGCGCCGCAAGGCGTTGCAGGGCGTCGATGGCGTTGTCCACACGCACGAAGCCGCAACCGGCGGGGCACTCAACGTCACGTTCGACGAGGAACGCACGCACGCCGCGCGCCGACATCTGGGCGACGAAGCCGTGCGAGTCGTGGTTGGCACCGCGCATGGCCACGAACATCGGGCAGCAGCCCAGTTCGCACGACAGCGAGCGGCTGTCGGTGACGACCGACCGTACTTCGGCATCGCAGCCTGTAAATTTCCCGCCGACAACGGCGGCTATTTCCGAGAGTTTGTAGTTCATCCTGTATCTTATCCGTTTTTCGCCGGGCGGATGGCATCCGGGGCTTCACGAAGCCGGCGGGGCAGGAACATACGCGGAGTATGCGGCTGCCGCGAGCAGAAGCGCCGGAGGCAGCCGTCCTCACGAAAGGTCAAATGTCACGATCGTAATTCCCGCCCCGCCCCGGTCGGCATGCTCGTCGCGGGCGCTTTCGACCTCGGGCACCGTGCGCAGGTAGCGGCGTATCTCCTCCTTGAGAGCCCCCGTGCCCTTGCCGTGGAGGATCGACACCGACCCCACGCCCACCATCAGGGCGTCGTCGATGAAATCCTGCACGGCGTCCAGCGCCTCAGCGGCACGCATGCCCCGCACGTCGATATGGTCTTTGAAGCTGAGCTTGCGGGCCGAAATGTCGGCCGACACCACCGTCCGCGCCGTCTGCGGGCGTGTCGCCTCGCGGAACTCGCTGTTTGAGACCACGGTCAGCATCTTCCGGTCAACCGTAGTCAGTATCTGGCCGAAGGCGACCTGCGCCTTGCGCCCCTTGACCGACTGCACCACGCCGACCATATCCTGTCCGGCCATGCGGACTTTCGACCCGGCCTCCACCTCGCGCGGTTTCGGAGCCTCGGCAGGGGCAGCCCCCGCCGCCTGCGCCTCGCCCCGCTGCGCCTTGCGTTCTTCACGCCGCTGACGGCGGCGCTCGATACGTTCGATCTCGCGGGCGACCTCGGCGTCCTTGTCCGCCGTGTCGGCCTTCGCCACCGCGTCGCGGAAATCGTCCAGTTCGCGGCGCGCAAGGCGCGTCAGTTCCTTTTCGGCCTGCGCCTCGCGGATCGTCCTGATCGTATTCTCGATCTGCCGGTTGGCATCGGCGATCAGCTGCTGCGCCTCCAGCTTGGCCTTTTTGAGTATCTCCTGCCGCTCGGCCCTGATCTTCGACAACTGCCCGGCATAGGTCTGCTCCAGCTCCTCGACCTTGCGGTCGGTCTGGCGGATGCGGTCGCGCTTCTGTTCCCAGTAATGCTTGTCGCGGGCGATCTCACGCAGCTGCTTCTCGATGTTGATATGGTCGCTGCCGGCCTTCTCGCCCGCCGCGCGGATAATATCCTCCGGGAGCCCGATCTTGCGGGCGATCTCCACGGCGAACGAACTGCCCGGCTTGCCCATTTCGAGGCGGAACAGCGGGCGGATATTCTGCACGTCGAACATCATGGCGCCATTGGCGATGCCCTCGGTATTCGACGCATAGTACTTGATATTGGCATAGTGGGTCGTGATGACGCCGTAGCACCCTTTGGCCAGCAGGCGTTCGAGGATGGCCTCGGCGATGGCTCCGCCGATGACCGGCTCGGTACCCGACCCGAACTCGTCGATCAGCACCAGCGCCGACGACGAAGCCCCCGAAAGCATGTTCTTCATGTTGAGCAGGTGCGACGAATAGGTCGACAGGTCGTCGTCGATCGACTGCTCGTCGCCGATGTCGATGAAGATCGAACGGAACACGGGCAGTTCCGAAACCTCCGACGCCGGGACGGGGAACCCGCACTGGAACATGTACTGCACGAGGCCGGTGGTCTTGAGGCAGACCGACTTGCCGCCCGCATTGGGCCCCGAAATGACAAGGATATGCTTGCGGCGGTCGAGCTGCATGTCGAGCGGTACGACCTCGCGCCCCTGCGCCCGCAGGGTTTGCTGCAGGAGCGGGTGGCGGGCATTCTTCAGCACCAGCCGATCGTCGTCCGAGATGATCGGTTTCACGCAGCCGTTCTGCGACGCCCAGCGTCCCTTGGCACGCAGCATGTCGATCTCGGCCAGATAGTCGCCCGACGCGGCGATCAGCCCGGCCTCGGGGCGCACCGAATCGGTGAACTCCGAGAGGATGCGGACGATCTCGCGCCGCTCGGCATATTCCAGTTCGCGCAGCTCGTTGTTGATCTCCACGACCTCGACCGGTTCGACGTAGAACGTACGCCCCGTGGCCGATTCGTCGTGGATGAAGCCCTGCAGCTTGCGTTTATTGGCCGCGGCAACCGGGATCACGGCCTTCCCTTCGCGGATCGATATCTGGGCGTCGGCATCGACGATACCGGCCCCCTTGGCGGCGGCGAGCACCGCCTGCAACCGCTTGGCGGCCTGCCCTTCGCGTTCGCGGATGGCACGCCGGATCTCCAGCAGGGCCGGCGAAGCATTGTCCCGGATATTGCCGAAACGATCGACGATGGCGTCGATCCGCTGCACGATCCCGGGGAATGCCTCGACGCCGCGGCTGCGGGCATACAGCGCCGGATATTGCCCTTCGCGGGCGAGGATGAACGCAACGACGCTGCCGACGAGGCTCAGCGCCCGGTGCAGGGTCACCACCTCCCCCACGTCGAGGAACGTCCCTTCGACACGCAGTTTGGCAACGACATGGTCGACGTCGGGATATTCCCCGCCGGGAAAATCGTGCTCCATGTCGAGCAGCAGGCGCATCTGGTCGGCAAGTTCCAGCCTCCGCCCGATCTCGCGCGCCGAGGCCGAGAAAGTCTCTTCGGCGAGCTTCCCGCGGGCGGCACGCATGGTGCAAAGCGCTGCAACCTGTTCCCGAAGCCGGTCGAAGCCGATCTTCTGCTCGAAGTTTGCAGGATAAATCATTTCTATGTCGGGTTGATAGGCTACTGCAGCCGCTTGAGCGAATCGCGCTCAGCCTTGGCGGCCTTCCTGTCGGCACGCTCCTTCATCTTTTCGGGGTTGCGCCCGAAGAGCGAGAGATGGACGTAACGGCCGGGGTATTGTTTGACATCGGCCAGCAGCGCCGCGAGGTTGTCGCTGGCCTTTTCGAGCGAATCGTACAGTTCGGGGTCGCTGATGAGCTTGCCGACCGTGCCTTCGCCCTGCGCGATGCGTGCCACGAGACCGTCGAGGTGCTCCACGGCCTGCGAAAGCTTGCGGGCAAACTGTTCCTCGGTGAGCTGCGAGGTGAAACGATCCACGTCGCCGATGATGCTGTCCACGCGCCCGGCATTCTCGCCGAGCATGTCGGAGAATTTCGAAAGGTTGTCCAGTGCGCTCTTCAGGCTGTTTTTCTCCGCCGAGAGTATCTCGGCCATGTCGCCCGTCACGGAGTTCAGGTTGCCGAGCGTCCCGGCGATGTTGTCCGCATTGGTTTCCATCAGGCCGTTCAGGTTTTCGAGCGTGCGCGAAAGGTCGGTGGTGAGCTGCGAAACCTTCTGCTTGAAGAAATCCAGCTCGGAGCCGGCCATGTCCATCAGATCGCGGTCGCGGCTCGAACGCAGCGTATCGCCCTTCTGGAGGTAGGTGTCGGCCGTGCCGTAGGTGATTTCGATCGCCTTGGCGCCCATCAGTCCGTTGCTGAAGATTTTGGCCTCGGAATCGGACGGAATGCGGTATTGGCGCTTGATCGTGAATTGCAACACGACCTTGTCGCTGCGGGCGGGATCGAACGAAAGCCGTGTCACGGAACCGATCTTCACGCCCTTCATCATGATCGGCGACGCGTTCTGCACGCCGTTGATCTGGTCGTAGGCCGCATAATACTCGACGTTCCGGCTGAAAATGTCGAAACCTTTCAGAAACCGGATTCCGGCCCAGGCGACGCCGATCATCGCCACGGCGAATATGCCGATCTTAACTTCCCTTTTCATAGCTCGTTTATTTTCATTTCACAATCTGCGTGCCCCGGCAGCTCACGACGAAGGCATCGGGGAAAACCTTGCGTACTTCGGCCAGCCGTTTCTGGGCTGCGGCACGGGTGTCGTACTCGCCGACGCAATATTTATAGCGGAACCGCCCCTCGGCGGTATACTGTTTCACCTTGTTGCGGTAGGATTTGAAACGTGCGGACGAGGTCGGCACGGTCTGCGCGCTGGCCAGCACCTGCACGGTATAGCGCAACGGCCGGGCAGCTTGGTTAGGGGCAGCTTCGGCCCCGGCCGGTTTCTGCGGTTCCGGCTTTTGCGCCCCGGATTTGCCCGCAGCCTTCTGCGGCTCCGCCTTTTCCGGGGTGGCGGCCTTCCCGCCCGGCTTCCGTCCGGACTTCCCGGCAGACGTATCGGATGCCTTGTCCTGCTCCGCAGGGCGCACGGGCTCCTTCCCGATGACGACCTGCGTTTCGGGCTCTTTAACGGGCTTCGGAGAGGCCGCGGCCTCCTCCCCGGCTCTGCGCGTTTCGAGCACATAGGCCGAATAGTCCTTCACGCCCTCGTAAATCGAGCGGGCGATCTCGTCCTGCCCCTTTTCCGACTTCATATAGGCCATCTCCTGGGCGTTGGACATGAAACCGATCTCGGTCAGCACGCCCGGCATGTCGGTGGCATAGAGCACACGCAGCAGCTGGGGTTTGATGCCCCGCGAATGGCGCCCGGCCTTCAGGTAATTATTCTGGATACAGCGCGCCAGCGCCATGCTGTACTCGCCGTAGGTGAATTGCAGGTTCTGGATATATGCCCGCACGATGGCCGCCGTCCGCTCGTCCGACATGTCGATCAGGTCTTCGCGGTTGTTCTCGAACAGGGCGTTCTCGTTGTAACGCTGCTCCTTGGGGCTTTCGCCCATGATGAGCGTCTCGACACCCCGTGCCGCCGAGGATTTCGCAGCATTGACGTGGATCGAAACGAAGAGGTCGCCGCCGGCCTTGTTGGCGATGTCGGCACGCGCCTGGAGGTCGGTTGCCAGATCGGTGCCCAGCGCCTTGTCCGTCTTGCGGGTATAGACCACCTTCACGCCCGGCATCCCCTCCTCGATGAGCTTCCCGAGTTTGAGCGCTACCTTCAGCGTGAGGTCTTTCTCGTAGACATTGCCGTAGTGCGCCCCGGGGAATTTCCCGCCGTGTCCGGCATCGATGACCACAACTTCGACCCCGTGCGCAATATTCCCGGCCGTGGCACCGTTCATTAGAACGGTAACGGCCGCAAACGCGAATAACAGGAACAGTCGTGTGCGCATATTTAAGAGATCAAATGAAAGCTTT
>OMDT01000066.1_pt1 | contig 13124 bp, 10 predicted proteins | sample 1645271 | NCBI WGS metagenome assembly OMDT01 (sample SAMEA103958159, study PRJEB25191) | human gut metagenome | biome: human-associated habitat [ENVO:00009003]; feature: intestine environment [ENVO:2100002]; material: feces | place: Germany | collected 2013/2015
CCCGTTTACCCCCAGTTTTGGTGAGGTTCCTGCCCATCTCGCTGGCAGACAACAGATTATTCGGGATTTGGACCGTGCCTTCTTGAGCCAGCGTAGGCGCCCAGAATTGACCTCGATCTTCTCAGGCGCGCGTGGAACCGGTAAAACCGCTCTCATGTCGTCGCTCGCGACAAGGGCGGAATCCCACGGCTGGATAGCCGTAAAGACGACCGCGCTCCCGGGAATGCTTGAGGAAATCGAGTTCGGGGCGAAACGTGCTGCCGGCCATCTTATCGACCCGTCTAAGAACTTCGAAGTCACCGGCCTCGGAATTGCACCGCTCGGCAGCATCGAGGTCAGTCGCGTTCACGATGCCTCAACCTGGCGTTACCGCATGAGCGACATCATCGACCGGCTCAACGAGGCGGGCACCGGTCTGCTTGTCACGGTTGACGAGGTGGACCCGACACTCGACGAGATGATCCAGCTCGCAGCGACGTATCAGCACTTTGTGACCGATGGGAAACGCGTCGCCCTGCTCATGGCGGGACTTCCCAACAACGTATCGACGCTACTGAACCACAAGACGGTCTCGTTCCTTCGCCGCGCCCAACAATATCATCTGGGTCGCATTGCCGACTATGACGTACGCGAGGCCTTGATTCGCACAATCCAGGAAAACGATCGCCTAGCAGATGCCGAGGGAATCGATAGAGCCGTTCGCTCGATCTCTGGTTTTCCCTTCCTATTGCAACTCGTAGGCTACCGTGCCTGGGATCTCACAAGCGATTCGAAGGAAATCTCGTCACGCGACTTTGACCTGGGAATCAAAATCGCGCGCGACGAGATGGACGACCGAATCCTCGCGGCAACCTATCGGGAACTCACTGCAGAGGACAAGCGATTCCTCATCGCCATGCTCGATGACGAAGAAGAGTCCGCCACCGCCGACCTTATCGAGCGCCTTAAGCGTTCGCCGCAGCAGGTCTCCCGCTACCGACGCCGCATGATAGATGCCGGCATCATCGGAGAACGAGGACGAGGGCTCGTCGCATTTGAATTGCCATTCTTCCGCGACTATCTCGCGGCTCAATGCGTGAAATAGGCATCAATGAGGCAAAGAGGCTGTCCCTTTGCCTCATTGTCTATAGATAGCGGCCGGTGATGCTTGCGGGGCAGGCCGCGATGTCGCTCGGCGTGCCGGCGCAGACGATTTGCCCGCCCGCATCGCCACCGCCCGGGCCCATGTCGATCACGTAATCGGCGTTACGGATAAGGTCGAGATCGTGTTCGATCACGATAACTGTGGCGCCCTTGGCAACGAGGCCGTCAAACACGTTCAACAGCACCTGAACATCGAGCGGATGCAGGCCGATCGTGGGCTCGTCAAATACGAATACGGCATCATCCTGCACGCGGCCCATCTCGCTCGCGAGCTTAAGGCGCTGTGCCTCACCGCCCGAAAGCGCCGGTGTGGGCTCGCCAAGCGTGAGATAACCCAGGCCCAGGTCGTGCAAGGTCTGCAAACGCGTCTGAACCTTCTTGAGTCCCAGTGTGGCGTCAATGGCCTCGTCCACACTCATGTCCATGAGCTGCGGCAACGTCAGCAAGCTCCCGTCCCTACCCTCGCGATGGATATGCGAGGCGGCCTCGGCGTAGCGCGAACCACGGCATGCTGGGCAGATGATCTCGACGTCGGGCAAAAACTGCACGTCGAGCGATATCGAGCCCGTGCCGTCACACGTAGGGCAGCGCAAGGCGCCGGTGTTGTAGCTAAAGGCGCCCGCCTTGTAGCCGGCTGCCTTGGCCTCGGGCGTACGGGCGAAGGCGCGGCGCAGCTCATCATGGATGTCGGCATAAGTCGCTACCGTCGAGCGCACGTTGGCGCCGATGGGCGTAGCGTCAATCAGGTTTGCGCGGGCAATACCCTCGGCATCGACCCAACGCACGTGCCCCGGCAGGCGCTCGCCAGCTGCCTGCGCCTTGAGTGCCGGGATGAGCGTCTCGAGCACCAGTGTCGTCTTGCCCGAACCCGAAACGCCCGTTACCGCGACAAGGCGGCCGCGCGGGATATCGACTTCGAGCGGTTTGACGGTATGGATGGCCTCGGTTGCCATGCGGATATGTCCCTGCTCGAACATTTCGTCGTCAGTCACCTGCGGACGCATGCGCTTGGACTCTGTGCACAAAAACGGGGCGATGCGGCTGCCCTGCGATTGTTCGACCTCGTCCACCGTGCCAACGGCAATCACATTACCGCCGCCTGCTCCGGCAACGGGGCCCATCTCGACCAGATAGTCGGCTTCCGCCAGTACGCGCGTGTCGTGGTCGACAACAACCACGGTGTTGCCGTCGCCCACCAGATCGCGCATCACGCCCACCAAGCCGTCGACATTGGCAGGGTGCAAGCCGATCGAAGGCTCGTCCAGTACATAGAGCACGCCCGTCGATCGGTTGCGCACCACACGGGCGAGCTGGACGCGCTGGCGCTCACCCGTGGAGAGTGTGGCACCGGCGCGGTCGAGTGAAAGGTAATCGAGACCCAGGTCGACCAGGCGACGGGCCGCACTCAAAAACGAATCGCAGATATCCGCTGCCATGGGCTGCATCTCAGTCGGCAAGGATGCAGGCACCCCGCGCACCCACTCAATCGCCTCGCCTAGCGTCATGGCCGCGGCTTGCGCCAGATTGATACCGCGCACCTGGGGCTGGCGCGCAGCCTCGGAGAGACGCGTGCCACCACAGTCGCGGCATGGCCTCTCGCACAAAAAGCGAGCTACACGCTTAAGCCCCTTATCGTCCTTAACCTTGGCGAGCGCATTCTCGACGGTATAGACGGCGTTGTAATAGGTAAAGTCGAGCGGCGTGGCGCCCTCGCCGTTTTTGGGAACGTAGAGAATGTGCTTCTTAACCGCCGGACCGTGGAACACGATATCGCGCTCTTGAGGCGTGAGCTGGTTAAACGGCACGTCGGTACGCACGCCCATCTCGCCGGCGACCTGCTTCATCAAATCCCACATGAGCGTACCCCAGGGAAGCACCGCACCTTCGTTGATGGTCTTTGACTCGTCGGGCACCAGGCTCGCCTCGTCCACCTCGCGCATGACACCGGTGCCGCCACAGGTGGGGCATGCACCGCCGCTATTGAAAGCCAAATCCTCGGCGCTCGGCGCGTAGAACTCGCGGCCGCATGCAGGGCACGCGAGCGATAGGCCTGCTGCCACGTTAAGGCTCGGCTCCACGCGCGCCCCGCAGTGCGGGCACACGTGATGGGCACAACGGCTAAAGAGCAGACGCAGGCTATTGTTGAGCTCGGTCATGGTGCCAAATGTGGAACGCACACCCGGCACGCTCGGACGCTGGTGTAGCGCGAGCGCCGCCGGTACGTGCAATACCTCATCCACCTGAGCGTGCTCGGCCTGCGTCAGGCGACGTCGAGTATAGGTGCTGAGCGCCTCCAAGTAGCGACGCGAGCCCTCGGCATAAAGAACCCCCAGCGCCAGCGAGCTCTTGCCCGAACCCGATACGCCGGCAATACCCACGAGCTTTCCCAGCGGAATGTCGATATCGATGTCCTTGAGGTTATGGACGCGCGCGCCACGCACCTCGATAGCCTGCGGGCTCATCTTTTGTTCCGTCACCTTTATCACCCTACTCATGCCATAAAATGCGGTCGCGGATATACTCGCCCAGCATGGGCACGGTAAACCGGACGAGGCCGTATCCGGCAGCCTCGATGACGCGCTCGCGAATCAGACTTGCGCGATATTTACTCGCCCAACTCTGAGTACGGTCGCAGCGCTCAATGATATCCGCCATGCGCGTCGGCTCACCCTCGTCAGCAGCCATGGCCTCGATAAAGAGGCGCTGTGGACTGCGCAGCCCGTAATACAGAGGCGCGTCAACCGCTTCGTAGAACTCGGAGACGGCATCCGCATGGCCATCCTCGACATCGCGCCTTTCGATGACCTGCGAGCCACGCCGGACAGCAGACCGCCACATGTAATATCCCACCAGCTGAACCATGTAGGGATGCCCCATGCTCTTGCGCGCCGCAAGGTCCGCCGTCTCCGCGTCAACGTTAAGACCAGCGTCCTTGACCGTCTGGATATATGAATCGCGCACCTTAGGCAAGGATATCGCCCCCAGCGTACGCTGCTGGGCACGCCGCAAAAACTTTACGCTCGGCTCTTCGAGCAGGTCGTCAACCATGCTGGGTAAGCCGGCGAACACCAGCGCAAGACCGCGCTGGTCGCTATCGGGCAAGCCCGTGGCATCCTGGTCTCCGAGCACCTGCTGATAGAGAACAGCAAGAGCCGCCAGTTCCTCGATAGACGCAGATTGGGCCTCGTCAATCGCAAACAGGATGCCCTTGCCTGGGTCGAGCTTCTTGAGGCGCTCGTTGACCAGCCCTCGCAACGTTTCGCCCTTTGCCCGCGCCGCCTCGACCGACATCCGGCCAAACGACGGACCGAACTCCATTGACGTCACAACGGGTTTATTCGAGCGAAGCGCGTCGGCCAAGCGGTCGCATAAGCCAAGTGAAGCGGAATCGGAGACAACCGCCCATCCGCGCGCGTTGGCTAGACGCTGCAGCTCCCGTAGGAGAACTGTCTTGCCACAGCCGCGGTTTCCCGTAATGAGCATGAGCCTACCCGGCGCTCCGGCGCCGTTATCGAGTCCTTCCTCGAAATCTTCGATGACCGACTCGCGGCCGATGAGTATCGGAGGCCGCTTGCCAGCCGTGGGCTTAAAGGGATTTGGATTCATGTTGGCCTCCTCGGATTGGCAAACCCTGGTAATAGTTATACCAACTTATACCGAGTTATACCAATAGCATTTGACAAAGGAGCTGTCCCTTTGTCATATGTGGCCGAAAAACTCGGCGTCTGCTGCTCGCCAGGGGCGGAAGGTGGCGGGATCGACCTTTACGTGAGCTGCGGCGGGTACGTCGTACCATTTGACCGTGTAGCCGGCGCCGTGAGAGCAAAAGACCGAGTCGGGCGTGTTGGGCAGATCGGCCTCGGGCTCATAGGCGGCCGCCTCGATGACGCGCTCGGCATCATGACAAGCCGCATAGCCGGCGAACTCCAGGTACAGATGCCCGCGACCGCTCGTGTAGGCGGCTACCTCCAGTGCGTAATCCTGCACCTCAGATGCCGGCACGCGACCCACAAGCTTCGCCCGGTCCCCCGCCATCGTCGGCGGCTCGTACTCGGCACCCATGCGCGTGGCATCTGAGAGCGCCCGGCCCACGCACTCCCCCGGCACCTCGAGCTCAAAGTGGTACCACGGCTCCAGCAACACGGCCGTACCGGCATCACGCGCCTGCATGAGTCCCTGGCGAATCGCGCGGTACGTGGCCTGGCGAAAATCGCCGCCCTCGGTGTGTTTGGCATGCGCGCGGCCGCCCGTGAGCGTAATGCGAATATCGGTGATGGGCGAGCCGGTCAGCACGCCCAGGTGATCGCGCTCCATGGCGTTGGTGAGCGCCAAACGCTGCCAGTTAAGATCGAGCTCGTCAGTCGAGGTCACGGTGCCAAACTGCACGCCCGAGCCCGCCGGCAACGGCTCCAGGCGCAGATGAACCTCGGCATAGTGGCGCAGTGGCTCAAAGTGGCCCACGCCCTCGACCGGCTGCGAAATAGTCTCCTTATAGAGAATGCCGCCAGGCTCAAACTCGACCGCAAGGCCAAAACGATCGGCAAGCACGCGCTGTACGACCTCGAGTTGCACAGCGCCCATCAACTGCAAATGAATCTGCTCAAGATGAGTATTCCAGCTTACGCCGAGCATGGGGTCTTCGTCGGCAAGCTCGGCCAGCGCTTGGGACACCGTATGGACATCATGCTCGTTCGGCAGCACCGTATAGGTGAGAACCGGCGCAATGACAGGTGCATCGCCCGCGGGCTCCGCGCCCAGGGCGTCCCCCGGGCGAACGTGCGCAAGACCCGTCACGGCACAAATACCGCCAGCAGCAACTTCCTGGGCAAGTTCATACTTTTCGCCGTTATAGATGCGTACCTGATCGACCTTTTGCTCCCATGCCTCGGCACCGGAACGTCCGCCAATCAGCTGTTTGGCATGCAGCGTGCCGCCGGTCACTTTAACCCAAGCCAAGCGCTCGCCGCGATCCCCGCGGCTGACACGATAGACGCGCGCGGCAAACTCCGGGAGCCACGCCTGTTCACGCATCAGCGCGCATATACCATCCAGCAGCTCGTCCACGCCCCGGTCCTTGAGCGCCGAGCCGGCAAAACAGGGAAAGAGCTTGCGCTCGGCAACCATGCGCGACAGCGTTGCGACGGAAAGCTCACCCGCTTCAAGAAACTCCTCGAGCGCCGCCTCGTCCAACGCAGCAGCGTCCTCCTGAACGGCGCCGCCCGCCAGCAGTTCGTTGGCATCCAGGCAGCCCTCGGAAAGACGTTGCCCAAGTTGTGCCAGCAAAACATCGCGGCCGGGATTCTCCAAATCGATTTTGTTGATGAAGATGAACGTCGGGATGTCATAGCGCGCAAGCAGGCGCCACAGGGTTTCGGTATGCCCCTGCACGCCATCGTTGGCGCCCACAACCAAAATCGCATAGTCGAGTGCACGCAGCGTGCGCTCCGCCTCGGCAGAAAAATCGACATGCCCCGGCGCGTCCACGAGCATGACATGGGTATCACCGTGGTCGAGCACGGCCTGCGACGAGAAAATCGTGATGCCGCGCTCGCGCTCAATCGCGTTCGTGTCCAGATGCGATTCGCCATCGTCCACGCGGCCGCGCTTGCGAATGCGACCCGCGTTGAACAGCATGGCCTCGGCCAACGTGGTCTTGCCGGCATCGACATGCGCCAAGATTCCAACGACCGCTTGCTTCGACATGGCTCTCCTCTTATTACAAGCCCATCGCACGCGGCAACGGGCGTTCACGCTCCACACTGGATGATACAATGTACGGGCCGGCGGGCGAAGCGGGCCCTATCCCCCGACCGAGCTCATCGCCCCGCGTTGCCGCGCGGCGATTTTCGTAGGTTCGCGCCTTGCGAAAGCCGGCTTTAAATCAGCGCAGCGAACGAAAATAGCCCCACCCGGGGCCATTTTCGTTCGCATGAATTGTTGACACGCGCCCCTGCTCTTACGCCTCGCGCAGCCAATCGAACGCGACACGCGCCGTGCCGTCGGACACATAGACGATACCGGCGCGCTCAAAGCCAGCCTTTAAGATGGCACCCTGCATGGGCAGGTTGTCCTGATGCGTGTCGATGCGCAGGTGATCGGCACGCTCCTTGGCAAAGGCAAACATCGCAGCCGCGATACCGTGCACGGTGCCATCGGATGCCACACGGTGCAGCACGGCGTACGGAGCGTCGCTACGCCATTGACCGTCCTCAATTACGTCATAGCACTCGTCCGGGCCTGGTAAAAAGGCAAACGTCGCCACCACGCGACGGTCGACTTCACACACATAGCTGCCACCAGCGGCAATATCGACAGCCAGTTGCTCGGCAGAAGGCGTGCCCTCGGGCCACTGCGTGGCGTTGCCATGCGCGCGCATAAAGGCGCGGGCCGTGTCATAGATAGCCATGACGGCGGGAATGTCGGTATCGAGGGTTTTTCTGATCATCACGCGGCGACCTCACGTTTATTGGTATCACTTTGATTGAGCAATGATACCAACGTTTGGAGAGGGGCGCGATGCAGATGGGGAGCAAAAAGCGAGCCGCCTGGTCAAAGGCCAAAAGCGAGTTTTTGGGCGCTGCCACCGGCGGCGATATGAGCGACCTGTTTGCGCGCGAGGACGAGCGCCGCGACGCCCTGAACGCCGAGCGCGATGAGGCCTGGCGCTACAAGTCGTGCGAACGCAAAAACCGTTACGACACGCGCGCCGAGGCCGAGGCCGTTATGGCCGAATGCGAAAACCGCGGGCGGCGTGGTTTGGCCTGCTACAAATGCGAATACTGCGGCGGATGGCACCTGACGTCGCACCCTTGGAAATAGACCCCGCATCGGCACGGCACTGACGGAGCGCCAGCCATCGCACGCAAGCTACGGGCGCGGCGGCACCAAAACGTCGTAGCGAACGGCCTTGCCCGCAAGTTGATAGCTCGGCTTAACGCCGGCAAGCAGTGGCCCCTTCACCGGCCGCTTGATAACGACCTTGCGCGGATGCACCGCAAGCGCGGCTTCGACCAGCGTCTCCTCATCGGCACACGGCTGTTCCAAATGGTGCAAGAGTTGGAACTTCTTTTTCACCGCCGCGCTCTTGGTGCGCTCGGGAAACATGGGGTCCAGATACACCACGTCGGGAGCGGCAAGCTCGCCCTGCCCGATCAGCTCAGCTGTATGGCGAAGGCCAGCAATGCTGTCCTCGCCCGCATGTAAGCGCATACGCGACACGGCAACCGCAAGCGCCGGATCATCTGCCGCGCGATCCAAGGCATCCCCGAGGAGCGCCGCAATCACGCAATCCTGTTCATACAAATCGACGGTAAAGCCCGCGGCAGCCAGCAGCAGCGAATCCTCGCCAAAGCCCGCCGTGGCGTCAATCGCCCATGGGCTCTCGATGCCTTTTGCGCGCGCAGCCTTTACCAGCAGCTCTTGCTGCAGACGACCCTGCTTGAGCCGCGGAAGCATGCGGGTAAAATCGGCACGCAGCTCCATTGAGCCGTCGGTGAGCGTGAGGCCCTCGGACTTCCCGGTCAGCTCAAGCCCCGCGGACCGAGCAACAGAAAAGGGATCGACGACGCCCATGGGTACTCCTTAACAAGCAAAACGAATACGTGAGCGCCGTTTATGTCGGCACCCAACCGTTCGCTATTGTCCCACATGCGACATGGCCCACAGCATCGCAATGCAAAGCACCGCCATCAATCCCGTGCACACGGCAGCGATCACAGAATCACCCATGCGCCTTCCCAACGACCGCGGCTCACGCACTTGCCCTGCTCCGTACATCATGACTCCTCCTTGAGACCAGCTCCTTGTTACGACCTCATCATCGCAGCGCCGCACATGAGCTGCCATCGATTTGACTTACGCCCAGCTTTCCTTTTTGAAAGGTTGGACCGTACAGGCAAGAGACGCTTTCAAACGCATGCTTCGCCCCGTTGAACTACAATGTGCTTCACCATATGTGCAGCACATTGGGTGCGCCAAGTTGGCGTACTCGCATCGAAAGGACCAGCCATGAGCTTCACTCGCAAGACTCTCAAAATCCTTGCCCTGATTTATTTTGTTCTGGGCATCGCCAGCCTCGTCATTGGAATCGCCGGCATCGCGACCGGCAAGTTCGAGTCCACCTACGGATCGAATGCTATGCTCGCCGCGGTCGTGATTATCGCCAAGGGCCTCGTCGATCTTGCCGCAGGTGTCGCGGGTATCAAGGGCGCCAACAAGCCTTCGCAGGTGGATGGCGCGTTTAAGCTCGGCATCGTCGCTGCAATCGCCACGATTGCGCAGGCCGTGCTCACGCTTCCCGCGTTTGGCGGCGACGCCATCAACTATGGCGCCTTTGTCATCGTGGTGTACGACCTGTTCTTTGTTCAGCAGGCACACGCCGTTAAGGCCGAAAACAAGGACCGCCTGTAGGCACCTGTCTCCCATAGCCTCTGCCATCAAGCAGCTAAAAAGGGCCGATCGCGCATCTCCGCGGTCGGCCCTTTACGTTTGCCTAGATAAAACCTACCAAAATAAACCTGTCCCTTTTTTGGCAGGTTGTTAGCTGTGGCGGTACTCGGCGACGATGAAGTCGATATCGGTCTGGAGCGTGTCCAAGTTTGCCAGACGCTCTTTGTCGGCAGGGCGCGTGCGGTAGTAGTACGGCGTCATCTGGAACACCGCCTCGATGTCGGCCTGGGTCTGAAGCGTAATATTCGCAGACACCCGCTGCGTTCCGACCAACTCGAGCTCGGTGGTCTTCGGCAGCTTCTCATCGTTAAGGTACGGCGTGTCGTAGAGCACCTCTTTGAGCCCAAACAGATGACGGGCGCCCGGCACCACGGTGTAGAGCGAGCCCTCGGGCGCCAGCACGCGTGCAAACTCGCGCTCGTTAAAGGGGGCAAAGAGCTCGGTCACCATATCGAAGGCGCCATCGGCCACGGGGATATCCTTCATGTTGGCCACAAAATAGGTCGCATCGCCGCGCTTGGCGGCCAGGCGCACCATCTCTTTGCCCAGGTCAAAGCCGTAAGCATCCACGCCCGAAACTGCGCCCATGGCACTGGTGTAGTAGCCCTCGCCGCAGCAAATATCGAGCAACGTCATGGGGCCGTTCGCAGGCGCAGCGCGCCCAGTCGCCCGCTCGCGCACCAGCTCAACCATCGCATCGCGCAACGGCGCGTAGTATCCGCGGTTCAGAAAGTCACGACGGCTACGCGCCTGCGACTTGGGATCGCCCATGGAGTCGCCGCTCTTGGATGAGCGCAGCAGATATAGATAGCCCTCGCGCGCACGGTCAAACCGGTGTCCGCCCGCGCATGCAGCACCGCGCTCATCGTCCACCAACGGTTCATGGCAAACGGGACACAACAACATGGCAACTCCTTAGCGCGGACTACACAACGCCCACCATTGTCGCACGCCTTCCCCACCTAGTCATTGGGGACGTTCTTGAATGACTAGTTAGAAGAGATAAGGAGTGTCCCCAGCTGCCGACAGAAAAGGAACGTCCCTAAGTGCCGACTGGTTGCATTAGGAGTATCATCATCTGCGCAAATAAGCACGAAAGAGCATATTAGAGATTGAGAGCATATGGCTGACACCGTATCTAAGCACATTGACATGACCACCGGCTCGCTGTGGCGCAATATCCCCCTGTTCGCCTTCCCCGTGGCCGCCACGAGCATCTTGGAGCAGCTGTCGAACCTCATCGCCACGGTCATCATCGGTAACTTCTCGGGCGACCAGGGAACCCTCGCCATGGCGGCGGTCGGCTCCAATGTTCCGCTTACCAGTCTTATGCTCAACCTGTTTATTGGCATGTCGCTTGGCTCCAACGTGGTCATCGCCAACGCTATCGGCCGCAACGATCAGAACATGGTCAAACGCGCCGTCCATACCTCGATTTTAATGGCACTCGTGGGCTTTGTCGTCATCGCACTGGGCGAGATCTTTGCCGAGCCCATGCTCGCCGCGCTCAACGTTCCCGCCGAAACCATGCCGCTCGCTTCGCTCTACCTACGCGTCTTTTTGCTCAGCATGCCCTCAATCTTGCTTTACAACTTTGAAGCCGCAATCTTCCGCTCCGTCGGCATCACCCGCATGCCGCTACAGGCGCTTGCCGTGTCCACCGTCCTCAACATTGGCCTGGACCTCATCTTTGTCCCCGTACTCCACTGGGGCGTCGCGGGCGTCGCTATCGCCACCGCCATCGCTTACACCGTCAGCGCCGCTACGCTCTTTATCCGCCTACTCAAGACCGACTCCGTCGTCCGCGTCACCCCGCGCGACCTGGCTATCGACCCCGTCGCCCTCAAGCGCATCGTCAAGATCGGCCTGCCCGCCGGCATCCAAAGCGCCGTCTTTGCCGTCGCCAACATCATCATCCAGTCTGCCATCAACAGCCTGGGCACCGAGGTCATGGCGGCATCGAGCGCCGCCATGAGCCTGGAGTACGTGTGCTACAACCTGCTCAACAGCTTTAGTCAGGCTTGCACCACCTTTGTGGGACAAAACCACGGTGCCCGCCAGATCGACCGCTGCACCAAAACGCTCAAGGTCTGCCTGGTCGAAGGCGGTATCGTCGCGCTCACCACAATTATCGTTATTGTCGGCCTGGGGCGTGAGATCTTGTCGCTGTTCAACAGCGACCCCAACATCGTCTCGATCGGCTATATCCGCGTGTGCTCGATCTTCCCGGCGTACGCCTTTAGCATGTTCTACGAAAACATGTCAGGCTACCTGCGCGGCTTTGGTATCTCGCTCACACCCGCCCTCATCACCATGATCTGCGTCTGCGGCATCCGCTTCTATTGGGTGTTCTGCGTGTTCCCGCACTTCCGCACCTTTGCGAACATCATGATGGTCTACCCCATCAGCCTGGGCACCACGGCGTTCTTTATGGTCGTAGCGGTACTACTTTGCCACCCGGCACGCACCTATCGCGCCACCCAAGCCAAAGCGACAGCCCGCTAAACACCGCACCCAACGCTACGCCAGTCATTAATTGACAATATGCGAGCTCATATAGTCGATAAAGCGCCTCGTGGCGATAGGCATGGTGTCCCAGCTGCGCCAGGCCGCCACCACGTCGCGCGAGGGGGCATGCACGATGGGCCGCACACGAATATCGGCTCGCATGCCCTCCACAGTACGACGGTAGAGCATGCTCACGCCTAGGCCCTCCTCCACCATCGCCATGATGGTGTAGTCGTCGGTCACCTCACTCGTCACATGCGGCGACAGGCCATGCGCAGCAAATGCATCGAGCACCAGGCTCTGTTCGCCCTCATCCAGCAGCACAAACGGCTCGGACGCCAGGTCGGCGAGTGTCACCTTTTCCTTTGCCGTCAGTGGATGCGCGGCCGGCAATAATGCTACCAACTCGTCGTGATAGACCACGCGCTTCTCGAGACCAGCGGTAAACCCGCGTGCCGTAAAGCAAAAGTCAACCACGCCATCGTGCACCCACTGGGCGTTGCGCGTGTAATCGCCCTGCTTGAGGGTAAAGTGTACGCCCGGATGCAGGGCCCCAAAGTCGCGGATCACGCGCGGCAACACGGTTCGACTCACGTTGGTAAACGTCGCAATGCGAATATCGGTCGACGAAAGCCCCAGCAGCTCCTGGCGCTTGCCCTCGAGCTCGGCCTCGGCAGTCACGATCTGGCGCAGGTACGGCAGATATTGTTTACCGTCGCGCGTAAGCGTAACGCCCTGCTTTCCGCGCTCGATAAGCGTGGTACCCAGCTCGCGCTCGAGCGCCTTGACGGCCTGGCTCACCGCACTTTGCGTATAGCCCAGCTCGTCGGCCGCACGTTTCAGGCTGCCGCAATCGACCACCATACAAACAATCTGATACCGCGATGCCATCGTGCCTCCACATCAATGCAGCCGTAAAACGTTTTGCCGGGGCTTTTTCTGCCTACATTAGTATTTCTTAATCATACTGAAGATACATTCGCTTTACTACATCCACATCTGGGAGCAGAATCCTTTTTGCGAAA
>OMDT01000067.1_pt1 | contig 13052 bp, 9 predicted proteins | sample 1645271 | NCBI WGS metagenome assembly OMDT01 (sample SAMEA103958159, study PRJEB25191) | human gut metagenome | biome: human-associated habitat [ENVO:00009003]; feature: intestine environment [ENVO:2100002]; material: feces | place: Germany | collected 2013/2015
GCTCAACGGTCAAAAATCGCACGCAAGCGGCCTAGTCATTAGGGACGTTCTTAAACGACTAGTCGTTGGGGACACTCTTGAACGGGCAACAGCCAAGGAGTGTCCCCAGATGCCGGCACTTAGGGACGTTCCCAAAGTGCCTGCACATAAGGAACGTCCCTAAGTGCCGACTACCGAATGGCGCCGCCGAAATTATCGAACAACCTGTTCAAAAACACGAATGGATACCACCGCGACTATACTAGAGCGCAGCAATAGAAAGGACCCCGCTTTGAGCATCACGCCCCTCGATAGCATTCGCCGCGCCATCGCGCACCGCAATGGCGTCGCCGACCCCGCCGTAGCGGGCAGCGGCACCGCAAGGGCCCAGGGCGGACGCATCGAGAACGGCCTGTTCCCCGCCTCGCACACCGCCGAGGAGCTCGCACGCATCCAGGAGCTGAGTCAGCGCAACGCCGGCGGACCCGATAGCTGCCAAGCCACACGTCGCCGGCGCGAACGCGATTGGGAGCCCGGCCCCGTCCGCCGCATGGTCAACGCTTGGTGGAACCGTCTGCTAGGCGCCGTCTACGGCGGCGGGTTCTCCACGCAAGAGGCTGAATACGAAGAGCACGCCACCCGCCGCGATTACCTTTGGAACACTCTCGGCACCGCCGTGTGGGGCTTGGCGTTTCCGCTGCTCACCATCGTGTCCACACAGCTCGTGGGCGCCGAAGAAGCAGGCAAATTCTCCATCGCCTTCGTCACCGGCACGCTCATCATGATCGCATGCAACTACGGCGTGCGCAATTTCCAGGTCTCAGACATCGACGAAAAGACGTCCTTCGCCTCCTACCAGCTCAATCGTTGGATCTGCGGAGCGCTCGCCCTAGGCTGCGGCCTCATGTATAGCAGCGCCCGCGGCTATGACGCGCAGATGGCGACGATCGGCCTGGGCGTCTACCTCTACAAGGTGATCGACGGCGTCGCCGACGTGTACGAAGGCCGCCTGCAGCAGGCCGACAAACTCTACTTGGCTGGAATGAGCCAAACGCTACGCTCCGTCGGCGTCATCGCGGTCTTCAGCGTGGCGCTGTTCCTCACGCGCAGCATGCCCATCGCGGCCATGGCCATGGGCATCGCCGCGATCGCCTCGCTCGTGCTGGTCACCGCGCCGCTCGCCCTGCTCGAGACCGAAAAATCGCGCCGCGTGAGCCTTCGCGAGGTCGGCCACCTGTTTGTCCAGTGCGCTCCACTCTTTGGTGCACTGTTCTTGTTCAACCTCATCGAGAGCATGCCCAAGTTTGTGATGGAAGGCACGCTGGCATACAAATATCAGCTGTACTTTAATGCCCTGTTCTTTCCGGCGCAGGCTATTTTGCTGAGCATTGGATTTATCTATAAACCACAGCTCCTGCGCTTGTCGAGCATTTGGGGTAATCCTCGCAAGCGTCATCGCTTTGACCTGATTATTGTTGCCGTTATGGCGCTGATCGTGGTCATCACCGGCGTGTGCGCCGCATTTATGGCAGGCCCCGGCATCCCCCTCATGAGCTTTATGTACGGCCTCAGCTTTGAGCGCTACCGTACGCTGGCGTTGCTGATGGTCGTCGCCGGCGGCGTCACCGCGGCCATCGACTTTATCTACGCCATCATCACGGTGCTGCGCCACGCCGGCGACGTCACCAAGATCTACCTGATCTGCTTTGCCGTGAGCGTGGTGTTGCCGGTGATCCTGATTAAGCTGCTGGGTCTGATGGGCGCTGTGGTGAGCTACCTAGCCATCATGGCCCTACTCCTGGTGCTACTGATTATCGAGTACGTCCACATCCGCCAACGCATCGAACGCGACCGCAACCCATACGGCGCCTAATTAGCTGCCCCCGGTCACCGGAATTTGCGATGGAATCGCCCCAGCTGGGGTCTCGTTGCGGACAATATGCATCACGCAAAACTAAGTGAGTAGACTTTTACCGAATCCTCGACCACACCGACAAAGCACAAGTCTGTGACCTGCGGTTTTATAGAGGCAAACATGTTGGGTGCTCGGCATTTCCAAAAAAGTCTACGCACTTAGCCAGCGGGCAGCCAAATGATTTTTAAATCCCCGTCCCAGAAAAAACATTTGGTGGGCAGAAGGGCAAAAGTAGTCAAAAAAAGCCCCGTCCCAAATTAGCTACGGTAGAACGGCGGAACAAGGTTATTCGCCCGGGTTGATGTTCGCATAGAACTCGGCTCCGTCGTCCAGGCGCAGGATCCCGACGCGGCCGAACTCCGACCCGGTGGCGGCGGCGCAGTCGATGTCGATGCGGTCGGGCACGCCGGCGGTGTCCTCGCCGCCCAGGCGCACAATCTGCCCGCGCCCCGACTCCTCATCGAGTCCCGCCAGACCGCCCACCTCGCAATAACGCCCAAGCGACACCGTGGGCGTGTGGCCGCTCACCACGACCGGGCCCTTGCCCTCGGCAGAGAGCAGCCCCGTCGGCGAATCCCAATAGCCGTGACGAATCCACAGCAAGTCATCGGACGACTGCACGGCAAGCATCTGCTTCAACAGTTCGCGATCGGCATCCACCGCCCCCGCACCATCAGCACAATCAACCCCATGTTCAAGCAAAAACGCCCGCGCCGCCTCGGTCTGGATGCCGGCATGTACCAGCAGGTACGGACGCTCGTCAGTCTCGACCACCGCATAGAGCGGCAGCGTCGCCATCCAACGCACGAGCTCCTCGTACGCCTCAAACTCCATATCGTTGAGCTGCTGACGAGTAGTCCAACCGCCGTTGATATCCCAGGTCTCGGCATCGAGAGGATCTTGGCCAATGATGGCATCGAGCATGATCTGCTCGTGATTGCCCTTGAGCACGCGAGTGTTGGGTAGCGAGCGCACGAGCTTAATAACGCCAACCGGATCGGGCCCGCGATCGATCATGTCGCCCAGCACGTACAGCGTATCGTCGGACGCCAGCGAAATCTTGGACAGGGCCTCGTCAAGCGCACGCACGTGCCCGTGAGCATCAGATGTCACATAGATCGCCATGGAACGCCTTTCCCTGCATTACGGCCGAAGCCCGGTGCCACGGCTAAAACTTCAAGTTGAACTTAAACGTTACCCATTGTACTCCGTTGCAATAAAGCTGGGAAGGGCTGCATACCGTCAACGGTCGCTGGCGGTCGCCTGCCTACCCGCGCCGCTCACGCGACGCCGTCAGGCCCAGCGCCCCAACCAGCGCCGCTCGCGCCGCAGCCTCGTGTCGAAAATGCGCACGCCCGCAATCCAGACCCATAAACCCACCATCTTTGGGTACAAATAACCGCAGACAACTGACCGTGCCACGCCAACCACCCAGGAGCGGACACCACCCATGAACCAGATACTTCTCTTTATCGGCCTCGTCATTATTCTGTGCCTGACCATCAAACCCGTCGGCAAAAAGCTCCCCTTCCCCACCCTGCTCATCTTTATCGCGCTGGGCATGCTGTTGGGCGTCAACGGCCCGACGCATATCGACTTTAGCGACTACGCACTCACCGAAACCGTCTGCAGCACGGCGCTGCTGTTCATCATGTTCTACGGCGGCTTTAACACCAATATCGACCGCGCCAAGCCCGTCGCTGCGCCGGCGGTGCTGCTGAGCACGCTCGGCGTCGTCATCACCGCAGGCATCACCGGCGTGTTCGCCCACTTTGTGCTGGGCTTCGACTGGATCGGCGGCCTGCTGTTGGGATCGGTCGTGGCGTCCACCGACGCGGCCAGCGTCTTTAGCGTTCTGCGCGAGCACAGCCTTTCGCTGAGGGGCGGCACCGACTCGCTGCTCGAGGTCGAATCGGGCTCCAACGACCCCGTCGCCTACATGCTCACCGCCGTGCTCGCCACACTCGCGGCCGGCGGCGACATCAACATTCCCGCACTGCTGGCCAAGCAGATTATCCTGGGCGCAGGCCTGGGTCTTGCCATCGGCTGGGCGGCGGGCCGCCTGATTGAACGCGCGCACGCAACGGCCGAGGGCGCGCAGACCATCTTTTTGTTCGCCGTGGCGATCGTCGCCTACGCGCTACCAAGCTATCTGGACGGCAACGGCTTTTTGGCTGTATACCTGGCAGGCATTGTACTGGGTGCCAGCGACATCACCGGCAAAGTCGAGATGGCGCACTTCTTTGACACCCTCACCGAGATGGCAGAGATGACCATCTTCTTTTTGCTGGGCCTGCTCGTTACACCCGCACGCCTGCCGCAAATGCTGCTACCGGGCCTGGCGCTCATGGCGTTTATGCTCTTTGTGAGCCGCCCCATCGCCGTAGGCATGCTGCTGGCGCCGTTTAGGACGAACCCTCGCCAGGTTGCGCTCGTAAGCTGGGCGGGTCTGCGCGGAGCAGCTTCGGTCGTCTTTAGTCTCTTTGCCGTGGTGGCCGGCGTTCCCGGCGGACACGACCTATTTGACCTGGTGTTTGTGATTGCCGTGTCGAGCATTGTGGTGCAGGGCTCGCTGCTGCCGGCGGTGGCAAAGAAGCTCAATATGATCGATGCGACCGGCGACGTGCGCCGCACCTTTAATGACTACCGCGACGAAGACGGCATGTCGTTCGTCAAGCTCAAGGTAGGCGCTGGACATCCGTTTGCCGGACGCTCGCTCGCCGACATTGGCAGCGCGACGGATATGCTCGTGGTCCTGGTGCTGCGCGACGGGGCGCACCCGGTACTGCCCAACGGCGATACCGTGATCCAGGAAGGCGATCTTCTGGTGATGGCCGCCCCAACATTCGAAGAGCGTGCCGAGGTTACACTGCGCGAGGTCACCGTGACTCCCCACGGTCGCCTGGCCGGTCAGCGCCTGCGCGACGTGCCGCAAGGCAAGCATCCGTTTATTGTGGTGATGCTCAAACGCGACGGCCAAACGATCATCCCAGACGGCAACACCCTAATATACGCCGGCGACGAAGCCGTCATCGCCACACTAGCATCGTAGCCATCCCCACCCATAAGTTGCGGTGAAATAGGGACTGAATAGGCCTTCTAGCAGCCTAAACAGTCCCTATTTCACCGCAAGTTATTGAGGGGATAGGGTTGAGGGGTGGCTATGGCTACCAGTCCTCGTCCGTGTCATAACCGTCGCCCTCATCGTCGACGGCAAAGTCGCGGAGGTCGAGGCCTTCGCGTTCGGCTCGGGCTAGGAGCTCTTGGGGCGACTCGTCCTCGATATCCATCACGTCGAGCATAGCAGCCGGAAAACCCACGTCGGCTGCACTCCCCGCACGGTCGAGCAAGCCCTCGCGCAGCTGGTCTACATCAACTTCGATTTTCATGGTGAAACCTCCCGCCAAACCAGGCCCTTACCCGTCAGCGCCGAGCACTTCCACGGCAGCAACAAAAGCAGCCACCTGCTTGTCGTCCATCTGCGTGGCCAGGCGTCCCACGGGTTCATCGTAGGCGAACTGAACCTTATCGATAAAGCAATCCCAAGCACGCTCGTCCACACGCACGGCTGCCTCGCAATACTGGCTGAGCTTTTTGAGTCCATACCAAAACGCATTTACATGGCGCGCAGGATCCTCATCCAGCACTCCATCGTAGCGACGCCCGTTAAACTCACGCATGCGCGCCACGGCAACCTCGAGCGTGTCGCCGCCATCAGTCGAAGCCTCATCCACAAGCTCGGGAATCGGAACCTTACGCCGAACATCGTGCCTGGTAGCGCCGTCGTACTCGCCCACCAGCACGTCTTCGTCAAGCCGAGAATCATAGTCGAAATAGCTCGAGCCCCTGCAAATCCCATGCGGGGAGCCAGAGCCAAACGCGCAGAATAACCCGCCGTCGGCAACAACTCGACGGTAGGTCTCAAACGACTTCTTAACCTGAGCGAGTAACTCGGAAAGCTCCCCGGCATCGCACGCCGTCTCGCACGCAACGCACGCAGACTCAGGCAACGATACCGGCTCCACCATGCTCCCCGCAACGTGGGCGGCGCGCTCGGCCCGATACGCCTGCGCCGCCAAGCGCGCTCGCTGCGCAGCGGCGCGTACGTTGGTAAGTTCACGCTCCAACGCCACGTCACCAGTAACATCGCCAGCAGCATCGCTCGCAAACCCGCCGGCGCCCTGCGACCCCGTCGCACGCAGCTCGGACTCAAACGTCGCTGTGATCATACCCGCGAGGTCCGTCGCGTCGGCGGCACAGCGCATCTGCTCCAGCTGCGTACACAGCAGATCAGCATCCAGAGGCACGGCCTCGGCAACGCGCACGCCACTCAAACGCGCCGCGTCTTGCAACACCAAAGCCCCCGCGGCATCGTACGCCGCACGAACCCTGTCCGCCGTATTGGCGCGCAGCTTTACCTCGATAAACGCAAGCGTCTGCTCCAAACGGGCCAGCAGCTCGGCCTTGTCCTCCATACGCAAAAAGGCAGCATAGCGCCGATCCATCTGCAGCGGACCCACAACGCCCGCCCGCTTGCGAGCGCGCGCAAGGGCCGCACCCTCAACACGGCGCACGTACGTATCAACAACCTGCACGGCAGAGTCGCGCGCAGCGTGCTCGGCAGCCTCGACGCCCCTAAGCACACCCAGCAGCTCGCGGGAGCGCGCCTTGCGCACCAACTCCCCGCGATCGTACTGCTCAAGCGCCGCCTGGCGCTTGGCTACCGATTCAAAGCCAAACAGCTCGTCGAGCAACTCGCCAACAGAACGCCCGCCCGCCATAGCAGGCCCCCTCACGCACTACGCACCAACATGTACGCGGGACACCCGAACACCGGACGCCCCGCACGCCCGCACTCCTACAAATCCAGTGCCTTCTTCGCGGCGTCGACCGGGTCGCCATCCATGTAGAACACCGGGCTCAGGCCCGAGATAATCTCGGACGAAACGCTCTGCAGGCCCGCGATGGCACTCAGCGGCAAAATCACGCGTTTGGCGCCGGCGTTTTTGGCCACGCGCATAATGTCCTCGAGCCCGCGGATCTCGTCCATAGAGCCCGACATGCGCAAGATGCCCGGAATCGCCAGCGCGGGCATCACCGGGCGGTTGCAGGCCGCGGAGCAGAGGCCCACAAACTCGGCGAGCGAAACTTCCTCGGACAAGCCCTTGCTCTGCAGGTCGTTGTAGAACAGCAGGTAATCCTTGGAGCCAATGTGCATGCCCGGCGCCACGCGGTTCGCCAGGTTCACAAAGTTGTCAAACGCGGCCTCCAGCGTATCGCGCACCGGCTTGTTAAAGGCCACGCCCTCGTGCTTAAACTTGCACTCGCCGGCAACGGCCTTGTTCTCCAGCTTGTACACGGCAACCTCGCCGCCCTGCGACCTGCCCACGCCAAACACGTGGCCGGACAGCAGTGGCCCGTCGGGAATCAGCGTGTCCTCGCTCTGCTCGGGCACGCGCACCACGTGCACGTCCTGCGGGTTGTCGGCATCCATATAGCCCAAGTTGACGTCGATAAACTCAACGCCCGCCATAATCTTGAGCTGCTCCTTTACGCGGCGACGGCCCTCGATGGCGTAATCCAACAGCCAGCGCACGTCGTCCTTGTCCATGGCCTCGTCGGGGAACAGCAGCTTTGCAAGGCCACTAAAGGTCTTGCGCACGGCGATCTCGTCACGCTTGTTAAAGTCGCTGTTAAAGCGGAAGTAACGGTCGATATGGTGCGTAAAGTCCTTGCGGCGCATCTCCTTGCAAAACTCCGACAGGCAGTCGGTGATCAGGCCGTAATGCCCGGTCAGCAGGCTCGAGCGCATCTTGGGAATCTCCCAGCCCGGCAGGTAATAGTGGATACGGTCGAAGAAGGCCGAATCGTTGTTAAACTCTGGCGGGAACGGATCAAACAGGTGCGTGGTCTTAAGGACGTTTTGCACGGTGTCGTTGATGTTGCCCTCAAAGACCATGGAGGCATCGGCGTTGATCTGGTCGCGGCCGCGCGCGTAGCTGCCACTCGCCATATAGTCCTTCATGATCTGCACGGCATTGGTGTCCTTAAAGCGCATGCCGGCGACCTCATCGAACGTCACGCAGTCCCAATGGCCCACCAAGCCCACGCGATCGGCGCGCATGGAGTTCATACGGCCGAACAGGTTGGCCGTGGTGGTCTGACCGCCCGAAAGCAAGATGGCGTAGGGCGAGACCTCTTTGTAGATATGGCTCTTACCGGTGCCGCGGGGACCCAGCTCGCACAGATTGTAGTTGCGCTCGATGAGCGGCACCATACGCTCGATAAAGTGTAGGCGCTCTTTCTCGGAAAGCTCGCTGGGTTCATAGCCAGCGGAGCGCAGCAGCATGTTGAGCCACTCGTCGCGCGTAAAGTACTGGCGCTCGTCAACCATGGCATCCAGGTCTAGGTTGGGCATCTGGATGGGCGTGAGCGACGCCACGCTAAACGGAGAGTCCTCGGGGCCGCGCTTTTTGCGCTTGGCCTTGGAGCGGCGCGGCGCATCGTCGCCAAAGACCTCCATGCCAAACTCGTCTTCCTCATCCACGGGATGACGATACTCGATGCTCATAATGCACCAAATGCCGCCCTGCAGAATCTTGGAATAGTCGCGCACGTACTCGGCCGGCATCACAAACGGTTCTATGGTCAGGTTGGCAAACGATGCCACATAGATATCTTTGTACTCGTCGAGCTTGGCCGTCACCTTGTCGATGATGGTAAAACGACCCAGCTCGCGAATCTTGGACTTAATGCGCTCGGACTCATCGGGGCGCACGTAGTTATCGGTGAGGATCCTGCGGATGCGCTCCAAACCCTCTGCCACGGCATCCTCGTCGTCGGTCGAGCAGTACATGCCCAGCAGATACTCCAGTACAAAGGTGGGCACGTTGGCGCCGCGCTTCATAAGGGCCGTCAGGTCTTTGCGCACGATCTTGCCAGCAAAGTGCTCGAGCAGCTTGCCGTCCAGCCCATCCATGTCGTAGCCGTCGTCCTCGGGGGCCTCGTCCACGGCCTGGTCATAGCCATCGGTCGAGGATTCGTCCTCGGCGGGCGCCACAACCTCATCGGGTACCGCGGCCACCGTCGGCTCCGGGGCAGGCGCGGCAGCCACGGCCTCTGCGGCAGTCTCAGCCTCCGGGGCGGGCACGGCCTCCTCTGCAGACACCGCAGCCTGCGCCGGCGCATTCACATCAATCGAGGGAACTTCCCACAGATTGTCGTCATGGCTATCAAACATAGGGCACACTCCTAAAAACCAAAGTCAGCAACAGGGGCAAACGAAACAGCGATGGTGTACGTCTCGCGCCAAACGATCTTGCCCGTTTCGCGCTCGCGGCAGACCAGATAGTACGGACCCTTGGCCGAGAATCCATCCGCTGCACGCAGCGCAAACTTGGCATGCACCACGCGCTCCTGCGAGTTAGCAGAAGTCTTGTTGGCATGCGCCTTGACTGTATCGCTCACCTCGTTGCCGCTTGCGTCGGTAAACACCAGCTCATACTCGCACGGCAAGACCTTGCCTTGGGCGGGTTCTTCCTGGATCAAGTTGACCGAGAACAGCGAGTTGGTCACTCGGCGTCCCTCGCTTAGCACGCGCAGCGTCGCCACGCGCGTATCGACAAAGTCCTTGGAACCCGAGCGCGCACGCCAAAATCCGATAACGGGCACGCAGAGCTCCTGCAGGCTCATGCCGCCGTGGACGTAGTTGTTAGTGCCGCCGGGACGCTTGAAGTGCACGTTCTCGCGCGGGGCAAATCCCTCAAAACCGGCACCTAAACGTCCCATGCCAACATTAACAAACACCCCGCATGCCTCTTCCGAAAGCTTAGCCAGGGCATCGTTGGGCACCACCAGATGACGCTTGCCGTGCATGACAGGAGCGTCAAGGAAGGGAAGGTCTGGCTTGCCGAGCATCTGGCACTCGTTGAGCTCACGACGCGTGTAGATGAAGCCGTGATCCGCCGTCATAACAACACGCGCGCCCGGGGCGTCGGTGCACACGCGGCGCGCCAACGCGGCAAGTTCCTCCACGGTGTCCGCGCAGGCATCGAAAACGTCATCCTGCGTAGCTGCCTTCTCGCCCGTGGCATCGATCTTGTTGTGGTAGAGATAAACGAGCCTGGAGTCTTTGAGCAGCGCTTTGCGCTCGGTTCCCGCCATGTTGAGGTATGCGCTCGAGCGCAAAGCGCGGGCCGTGGGCTCAACGTGGGTAAGTACGGCCTCGCGCTGCGGAGTCGTCGCAGTGGGCATGCCGTCAGCCAACACAAACGAGCCATCCGTTGCAAGTTCAAGCGTTTGGTGCGGCAGCAGCGCGGGCATGCCCACCTCGGTGATGGAGGGGAAGACCGCCTGCATGCTAGAGACCTTGACGTTACCGCCGCGCTCGCGCTCGAGAAGCGCTGCAACGTCACGAGCCACCTCATAGCGCAGCGCGTCGCTTACGATAACGACCGTCGTTTTGGCAGACCCCACAAAGGTGGGCAGCACATGCCAGTAGAATTCATCCTGCTGTGCAGGGCCATCGATGTAGCCGCAATCGGCCCACTCCCCTTGCGCAGCGGATGTCCAGCAGGCATTGGCATCGGCCAAAAACCAGTTGCTGTAGAGATTCTCCGCCCAGTCCACCACGGCTCGGGCAGGCTCCTCGAGCACATCGCACCCGACGGAGCGCGCCCGCAAATACGCGGTGCACATATGACGATAGGCAGCATCCATGGAATACCAATCGGACGTATAGGCATCCCACACCTGCTGGGGTTGCGCCAGATGGAACCCGCCCGCATGTGCCTGCCTAAATGCACACATATCGGCCACAGCGGCAAGCAAGCCAAAGTAGCTCTCGACACGGCGGTACCAGCTTAGGTCGCAGCGACGCGCCACAAAGGCGCGTGCGTCCTCAACACGGTCCGCGCCCTGGGCAAACGAGCAGAACAGCTGCGAGAGCACAGCCTCATTGACGCACGGGAACACATCAAGCGAGGCCAGCGCATCGATCGGCAGAGCCTCAAACCGCACAAAGAGCCCGCGGACATCCTCCACCAAACGACAGATCTCAAATAGGTCCTCGCTCGACGCCTGGGTATCGGCGGCCTGGTCCCACGTTCGCACCGCCTCAAGGCAATAGGGGCCGTAGGCAGGAGCCACATAGCTTTCGAGTCCTTTGAGCGCTCCCTCGGGAAGCGCGGTAGACGCCGCTGTAAGGAGCACATGGGATGAAAGCATAAGCAATGAGTCGCGCTCATACAACGGTCCCTCAAACCCATAGCAGCGAAGCATAAAGGCAGAGAGCACATCGCGCACGCAGTACTTGTCCATCAACTCGGCCAGCGCCTCGGGACCCTCGTGCAGCAGCATGGTCATACAGCCACGCAGCACAAACGCGGGGCGCGCGTCACCAAGCTCTTTACCGCCAAAAATCACCGTAAGGATGCCGAGTTCGATATCGGATGCGCCCGAGGCATGCGGAACACACGCGGCAAACTTAGCGCAGCGGGTCTTGGCATCAAAGAACGTCTTGTGCTCGCGCAGGCTCTCGCGCACGGCGTCGATATTCTCGATGCCCAGCTGATCGGCCAAAAGCGAAAGATAGTCAGCCTGGAACTGATCGGCATACAGCTCAACATCGGCAAGCCAATCACCCTCAAGCCTGCCGCGCGGGCAACGGCGATACAGCAAGATATCGCTCGCAAGGTCATCGCGGTTGATGAGCTTCTTGACGGCAAACATACGGCCCTCGCAGGCCTCAACAAAGCGCACCGGGCGCTCAAAGTCACCGTGAGCAGGCATTACGCCGGCATCGGCCCCCACGCCGTCGAAACCCTCGGCAGCCAATCGCTCAAACTCAGGAGCAAACTCGCCGTCCGCATCGTGCCAAACCACAACACGACGCGGCGCGCATGAGGACAACGGCTGCAAAAATCGCAGCTTGAGCTGTTCTTCTACATCGATCTTGGGCATGAATATCCTTACCGTATCTGCAGTTACTTAATCTTCGCCAGCACATCCTGAAACTTGGCGTAGTTGACCTTGACGCCGTCATCCAGGTCGATCTTAATCATCTGGTCTGCCAAGTGGTGCAGTTTCTCCTCGTAGGCAATGGTCTCTTTGAGCTGGTCGTTGAGCTTTTTGATGCGCTTATCCAAGCGCACGCGCTCGCCGCGCTCGGCACTGACAAGGGCATCGTTGGCATACCCAATCTGGGCACGGTAGCGCTCCTGCTGCTCATGCACATAGTCGGTGCGGATGCGAGCCAACAGGTCAGGCTGGTAGCGATGCATGTAAACAAGGCACTTGAAGCCGTTCTTCTTGCCGCTGTCGAACAGCCAGTAGATGGGGCGTTTCTTATAGGTCTGGCAGTGGTCCTTATAGAAGTCCTTCAAAAAGTAGGTGCGAATCACCTCGCGCGAGGTGCCCTTGCCGCCGAGCGCCTCGGCAATAAAGGCCAGGTTCTGTTCGAGTGTCTCCTCGCCGTACGCGGTGCGCACAAAGTCGATAAAGTAACGCACGATGTCGTCGTCAAAGTACTCGTCGTCGGTGATGGGCAGCACGTTGTCGGCATCGGGCATAAAGGTCACGTGATCGGGATCGGGCACCTTGGCCAGATAGTCGTCGACCGTGGCGCCCTGGTCGGCCAGAACCAGACCGTCCACATCCAGCGAATAGCGACCGAACATGCAGCCCACGGCATAGCTTATGAGCGAGGTGATCTCGTCGCGCTTGGTGCGCACGTACTTGTTGCCCTTGTAGCTCTCAGGGATCTCGTCGGCGGTATCAAAGATGCGCGCCACCGACACGTACTTATCCTCGACCTCGATGGGCACCTCGCCCTCCATGTTGTAGATCTTGGCAAAGATTCGGTTGAGCTCCTCCTCGTTAGCGCGAAGCTGCTCAAAGCGAGCGTTAACCTCGGCTTTGCGAGCCTCGTATTTATCGGCGAGCAGTGTTGACATGGAACGCCTTCCAGGTAGTAGGGGATTAAAAACAATGATTCAAAGGGGCATTTTATGTGGTAGTCAAGCTTTTCTCACAGCACCCAGGAGGGTCCGTCCAACAACCGGGCACCATCTTCCTCGAGCGTATATTCACTCATCCAAGCCTTACCCAAAATGTCATACATAAAGAGCCAAAGGCTTACCCCATCGCGAAAGGTCCTCGT
>OMDT01000091.1_pt1 | contig 11403 bp, 8 predicted proteins | sample 1645271 | NCBI WGS metagenome assembly OMDT01 (sample SAMEA103958159, study PRJEB25191) | human gut metagenome | biome: human-associated habitat [ENVO:00009003]; feature: intestine environment [ENVO:2100002]; material: feces | place: Germany | collected 2013/2015
CGTAGCCTGAGACGGTCCCAGGCTGACAATTTCGACTGTAATGGACGTTCTTAAACGACTAGTCATTCAAGAACGTCCCCAACGACTACATGAAAGCGCCCCCAAGCGAATGTGCTTGAGGGCGCCTCTTGCTTGACTAGCTTTCGATATAGTCCTTGAGCTTGCTGCTGCGGCTCGGGTGGCGGAGCTTGGCCAGGGTCTTGGACTCAATCTGGCGGATGCGTTCGCGCGTGACGCCAAACTCGCGGCCGACTTCCTCGAGCGTACGGGGATGTCCGTCGACAAGGCCAAAGCGCAGCTCGATAACCTTGCGCTCACGATCGGCAAGCGAGTCGAGCACCTGGGTGAGCTGCTCCTGCAGCATGGAGAAGCTGGCCGCATCGGGCGGAACGATGGCCTGGGAGTCCTCGATAAAGTCGCCCAGCTGGGAATCCTCTTCCTCGCCGATGGGGGTCTCGAGCGACACGGGCTCCTGCGAGATCTTCTGGATCTCGCGGACGCGGTCGGCGCTCATGTCCATCTCGGCACCGATCTCCTCGGGGGTCGGGTCGCGACCAAGGTCCTGAAGAAGCTGGCGCTGCACGCGGACGAGTTTGTTGATGGTCTCGACCATATGCACGGGAATACGGATGGTACGGGCCTGGTCGGCGATAGCGCGCGTAATGGCCTGACGGATCCACCACGTGGCGTACGTGGAGAACTTAAAGCCCTTCTGGTAGTCGAACTTCTCGACGGCGCGGATTAGACCGAGGTTGCCCTCCTGAATCAGGTCCAGGAACAGCATGCCGCGACCGACATAGCGCTTGGCGATGGAGACGACCAGACGAAGGTTTGCGCTGATGAGCGCCTGCTTGGCTTCGAGGCCCACGTTCTCAATGCGCGTAAGACGACGCATCTCGGCACGCGTGAGTTCGAGCTCACCAGCATCGGCAGCCTCGAGCTTCTCGGTAGCCTCGAGACCGGCCTCGATCTTCATAGCCAGATCGACCTCTTCGGAGGCGGTCAACAGGTCGACCTTGCCGATCTCCTTGAGGTACATACGGACCGGGTCGCCGGTCAGCATCACCGTGGAGGCATCGATGCCACGCACGCGGGAGCGTGAACGGGACGTGCGCACGGTGCGCTTCTTCTTGTTCTTGGAAGAACCCATCTCAGCGTCGGCCTGACGGGCCATCTTGAGCTCGTGCTCGTCGTCGTCATCGAAATCGTCGGTATCGGTATCGGTATCGGTATCGTCATCGTCGACACCCATGGGGGCGTCGTCGTTACCGCTCGCGGAGATAATCTGGATGCCGCTGTTGCGCAGCGCGGAATACACCGCGGTGAGCTGCTCGTCAGAAACATCGATATCCTTCAGGGCGACCTGAATCTCGTCCTCGGTTACCGAAGTCCTGTTTGAGCCGTTGCCCATGAGCTTTGCAACGTAGGATTCCAGCCCAGTACCCGTGCTCTCAGTCTTTTTTGGCACAGATTCTCCCTTCATAGTCCACAGGACTCAATACTTTAGCACACACATTGACGTCTATACCCAAAAAGAAGACTGGATATAGGCGAGAATACGCTGGTTGACCACAACATCTAGGCTTGTTCGGTGCCCGCGGCCTCCAGGCCGATCAAACGGAACGGGTCCGCCACGCCGCCGATCGACTTTTGCAGCTCGCGTTGACGCTGCGAATCCTGCGCGGCCTGCACGGTCAGCGCGCGACGGGCCTCATCATCGAGCGAACGGTCCTGTCGCAGCTTGGCCTGTGCGGCACGCATGCGGCGCTTGATGGTGTAGAGCTCGAGCGTATCGAGCATAAACACGATGTTCGTCTCGGTGGGGTGCTTGCTCGTCGCCGAGATGCGCCCGGCACTCACAAGCGTTGCCGCATCGGGACACACCGACCGCGCCGCATCCATGCAGGCTGCAGGATCGGTTCCCGGCGGCGTTGCCAGAACGGCCCACGCGATGGACTCGTGACGTGGGTCGACCCACTCGATGGAGCAGATGCGGTCGGCATACGTGCGGAACAGGTCGGGGTAGCTCGTGAGCATGGTCAGCAGCTCGCGCTCCCCTGCCAAGGACTTGCGCTCTAGATCGGTAAGAACCATCGGCGCCGCCGCAGCCGGTGCGCCCGAACCGTCAGCCGCAGGCACAGCGCCCATACCATCAGGCATATCGATCGGCGGCAGGTCGTCGACGACCTCCACGGGCGCGGCACCGTAGGCATCGAGCGGGACGTAGTCGTACGGCTCTTCTTCGACCGGTGCGGACACCGGCGGCGTCGCGCCCGATGCCCAAGCACCGCGACCGGCATCGCGAGAACCCGATGCCCGACCGCCCGCGCTACCGGACCGCTCAGTCTGTGCCCGCTGGCGCTCATAGTTCTGCTCACGACGTCGTTCCGCATCCTCGCGCTTGGCGACATCGCGAAACACACGGCCCGAGCTCGCGCGCACCGTCTCCAGATCCAAACCCAGCAGGTCGGCAATCTGGATAAAGTACGTGTCAATCATATAGCTGTCGCGCAACGGATAGATAAGCGTCAGCGCATCCTCCAGCGCCTTGGCGCGACCGCCCGGCGTGGTGATGTCGCTCGACTCCTGCAGCGAACGGTACACAAAGTCCATGAGGGGCTCGGAGGCAACGATGCGCGCCTGCAATGCCTCGCCACCATGCGCGGTGATGAACTCCATGGGATCGTTGCCGTCGGGCAGCACCACGCAGCGCAGGTCCATAGAATCCTGCTCGATAAACTGAATCGCACGGCGAGCGGCCTTTTGGCCGGCGGCGTCACCATCGAACATGTACACGATGCGCTTGGCAAAGCGGGTGAGCGTCTTGACGTGATGCTCCGTGAGCGCGGTGCCCAGCGTGGCGACGACGTTTTTAATCCCCGCCTCCCAACAGGCGATGCAGTCGGTATAGCCCTCTACCACGATGGCGGTATCCTGCGCGACAATAAACTCCTTGGCCCAATTAAAGCCGTAGAGGTTTCGCTTTTTATGAAACACGCTCGTCTCGGCGGTGTTGAGGTACTTGGGTTGGCCGTCACCCATGATGCGCCCGCCAAAGGCAATGTTGTGACCCTGCTCGTCAAAGATGGGAAACATCACGCGGTCGTAGAAGCGGTCGGCAAGCTGCCCGCGCCCGCGGCTCACGGCAACATTGGCGTCGATCATCTCCTGCGGGGTAAAACCCGCCTGGGACAGGTGCGACACCAGCGCGTTGCGACCCGGCGCAAAGCCCAGGCAGTAGCGGCGGCAGACGTCGCCGCCCATGCCGCGGCTGGCAAAGTACTCGCGCGGACGGCCGTCCTTACCGCGCATAAGCATGGTGTGGTAGAACTGGGCGGTCTCGGCACACAGATCGTAGATGCGGGCACGCTTAGTACCGCGCTCGCGGCGATCTCCGGTGTCGTGCAGCTCAATACCCGCGCGATCGGCCAAATAACGGATTGACTCGGGAAAGCTCAGGTTCTCGCGCTTCATAATATAGGTGAAGACGTCGCCACCCTCGCCGCAGCCAAAGCAATGCCACACCTGCGTGGCGGGGATAATGTGGAAGGACGGCGTCTTTTCGCCATGGAAGGGGCAGCAACCCCAAAACTCATGGCCGCGGGGCTTGAGCTCAACCGTTTCCTGCACGATGGCGACTAGGTCGGACGCAGCGCGTACCTGGTCTTTTTCCTCATCGCTAATCACGGATGCTCACCCCCTGCTCGCCCAAGTTGTGACGAATATCTTCGATATTACCCCCGACGGTCGCGATCAGCTCATCCAGCGAATCGAACACACGCGAGGGACGCAGCCAGCGCGTAAACGCCAGCGAAACGGAAGCGCCGTACAGGTCGCCCGTATAACCAATTAAATTAGCCTCGAGATGCGCAGATGCCGCATCGTCAGCATACGTTGGCGGCAGGCCGACGTTCACGGCAGCGGGCCACGCGGTGTCATCGACCAGCACCAGACCCTCATACACGCCATCGGCTGGCACCTGAATGCCGTCGGGAACCTGCAAGTTTGCCGTGGGAAAGCCCATGCCAGAACCCTCGTGACGGCCGCGAATAACACCGCCACGCACCATATACGGGCGGCCGAGCAACTCAGCAGCAAGCTCCACATGCCCCTGTCCCAGCTCATGACGAATGCGGGTGGCGCAAATGGCCTCACCGCCCTCGCAAAGCAGGTCGTGACCATACACGTCAACGCCGTGCTCGGAACCCCAGGCGCGCATCTCGGCAACACCAGATGCACCGCCACGGCCCAGCCTAAAGTCGCTGCCAACGCGAATCGAGCGAATGTCGACCAGACGCGACACCAGCGAGAGAAAATCAACATGGTCAAGCGCCGCAACCTCAGGCGTAAAGGGAACGGCCACCACCGCATCGACCCCGGTTTGAGCCAGGGCATGCAGACGGTCGGCCGTCGTCATCAATTTTTGAGCGGGCGAAGGGCTCACCACAACGTCCGGGTCGGGATCGAAGGTAACCACGACCGCCTTACAGCCATGGGCACGGGCATCACGGACAAGCGCTTCGATGAGTTCCTGGTGTCCACGGTGAACGCCGTCGAACACGCCAATGGCGATTGAAGCGGCACCCAAGTGCTCACACTCATCAAACGTATCGGCAGCAACGATGCGAGCCTCGTCCGACTCGCCCGCGAAAAAGACACGCGCGAGCTCGCGAGCGGACAACATCATCGAACACCGCCGATTGCCTGCGGAAACACGTGCTCCATGACAAAGCGGCCGCCCTCAATGCGGGCGAGCGCCTTGAGTCCCCCATCGAGCACCAACGCAAACGGCGCCTTCGAGGAATCGAAATCGGCAAGCGCACGCTCAACGGGAATGCGTCGGCCGCAGAGCAGGTCGTCGGCAAGATTGCCCGGCAAGTCAACACGTGTGGCGCCCAGGGCCGCAATGGGATCCAGGGCAAAGCCAGCCGCGGACTCGGGAGAAAGCTCCTCGACCGCATGACAAGCGCCAATGGAAACAACACCGGAAGCCGTGCGGCGCAGCGCGGAAATATGCGCGGCGCTATCGCAAGCGCGGCCCAGGTCGCGAGCGAGCGCACGGATATAGGTGCCCTTGCTCACCGAGAACGCCACGGTCCACACACACGTATCACCTTCGCCGCCCACGGCGATCAGGTCGGCGGCATAGACCTCGACGGGGCGCGGAGGTAGGTCCACCGCATTGCCCTCGCGAGCAGACTTGTAGGCGCGAACGCCATTGACCGAGATAGCAGAAAACGCCGGCGGCACCTGCATCTGCGGGCCCAGCATGGCGGCCAAGCGCTCACGAGCATAGGCAGGATCGCGGAGCTCGTTGGCAACAGCCACCGTGCGGACCGCCTCGCCCTCCGCATCATCGGTATTGGTCTCGGCGCCAAACGAGATGTCGGCGACATAGCTTTTGGTATCGAGGGTTAGCATGCCCAGCAGACGAGTAGCCTGGCCCACGCCCACCACCATGACGCCGGATGCCATGGGGTCGAGCGTGCCGGCATGGCCGACGCGCCGCTCATGGAGGGCGCGTCGGCATTGCGAGACCACATCGTGGGACGTGCAGCCCACCGGCTTATCGACGGCGAGCAGCATATTCAGTTGAGAAGGCGTACGACGAGCCATGTACCATCCAAAAAGTTAAAGCTCGACGGTCACCGAAGCGGGATCCTCCCCCACCAGCTCGGCCAGCATGGGAAGTGCCACGGCGAGCGTCTCGCGAATTGTTCCGTTGTTGGAAAAGCCGGCGGCGGCATGATGCCCGCCACCGCCAAAGTTAGCAGCAATCTCGGACACATCGAGGTCGCCCTTGGAGCGCAGGTTGCCGCGCACCTTGGTATCGCCCTCAATGCCCTTTAAGAACATGCAGACCTCGACGCCCATCACCGAGCGCACCACATCGACCAGGCCGTCGCACTCGTCCGAGGTGACACCGCAGGCCTCAAGGTCGCTCTGGTAGGCATAACTATACGCCACGCGCCCATGCGCGACCGTCTTAATGCGGCCCATGACAATGGACTTGAGGTGCAAAAACTCAACGCGCATGCTCTGGTAGACCTCGAGCGCAACGCGCGCCGGATCGGCACCGTGCGCCACCAGGCGCGAGGCCGCATGGAACGCGGCGGCATCGGCGTTTTGGTACTGAAAACGGCCGGTATCGGTCACCAAGCCACACAGCAGGCAGGTCGCAACGCCATCACGTGCGACAATGCCGCAATTGTCCAAGAAACGGTCGATGATCATGGCGCAAGCCGCGGCATCGACGCGCCTCAGACTGAGCTCGGCAAACTCCTCGCGCGCCGGATGGTGATCGAAGCACACCACATGCTTGGAGCGACGAAGCACCTCGGCAGAATTATTGAGGCGCTCGACGACCGGTACGTCCACCGAGATGAACAGGTCAGGATTACCGGCGTACGCAGATGCCGGCACCAGGCGATCGGAGCCTTCCATAAAGCGGTAGATACGCGGAACCGGGTCATCATCTGCCAGCAGCAGCGCAATGTCCTTGTTGGGGAAAAACTTCATGAGCGAAAGGCCCAGACCCAATACAGAGCCCAAGGCATCGCCATCGGGAGAAGTGTGTCCCGAAATCGCAATGGAGGACGCACCCTCGATGAGCTCGAGGATGCGTCGCTGAATATCTGCAGACTCGCACGAAGCGAGGTCGGCGGAATTAGTCATCTAAAGCTGCCTCCTGGGCGGCATCCGCTATCGGATAGCCGTCCTCGTCCTTTTCGATCGCAAGCGTGGCGGGAACGTTTTCCAGCGCACGCGTGATGCGCTCGGCCTCATCGGTCGAGCGATCGATGCGAAAATCGAGCTCGGGCGTGACACGCCAATCGAGCGAGCGAGCCAACAGGCTGCGAATGCGGCCCTTGGCGCTTGCGAGCGCCTCCATGACCTCATCGTAGCGGCTCGCATCGCACGACACGTACACGCGCGCGAACGAACGGTCCACCGCGACCTCGACCGCAGTCAAAGTAACCAGGTCGAGACGCGGATCGGAAACCTCAAAGAGCAGGATATAACCGAGCTTCTCGCGAAGCTGCTCGCCCAGACGGCGGGTTGCCTGCGTTTGCTTCATAGCGCTACCCCCTACTCGGTACGGGCAACCTGGTCGATGCGGTAACCCTCGATCTGGTCGCCGGGCTTGATGTCCTGGAAGTTCTCCAGGCCAATGCCGCCCTCGGAACCACTCTTGAGGCTCTTGGCCTCGTCCTTGTAGTGGCGCATCGAGGCGATCTTGCCGTTGAAGACCACGATGCCGTCGCGCACCAGGCGCACGGAATCGGTCGCGGCGATCTCGCCCTCTTCGACGCGGACACCGGCGGCGATACCGACTTTGGGCACCTTGAAGGTGTCCAGGACGGTCGCGGTACCCGTGGCGACCTCGACCTCGGTGGGCTTGAGCATGCCGATACGGGCGGCGTCGAGCTCCTCGAGGCACTTGTAGATGACGTCGTAGCAACGGATCTCGACGCCCTCGCGCTCAGCGGCGGAGCGGGCCTTACCGTCGGGACGGACGCCAAATCCGATGATGATGGCGTTGGAGGCGTCGGCCAGGACGACGTCGGTCTCGTTGATGGCGCCAACGGCGGAGTGGATCGTGTTGATGCGGACCTCGGACTGATCCATCTTGTCGAGCGAGTCCTGAAGGGCCTCGATGGAACCCTGGACGTCGGCCTTGATGATCAGGTTGAGCTCCTTGACCTCGGCGTCGGCAATGGTCTCGAAGAGGTTCTCGAGCGTGACGTGCTTGACGCGGCTCTGCTCCTCGATACGGGCCTTGAGCGAACGCTCGTCGGCAAGGGCGCGAGCCTCGCGCTCGTCCTCGAACACGCGGAACTCGTCGCCGGCGTTGGGCACGGACTGCAGGCCCAGAATCTCGACGGCGTCGGAGGGACCAGCCTCGGTGACGGCGCGGCCCTTGGGGTCGAGCATGGCGCGGACGCGGCCGTAGGTAAGGCCGGCAACCAGCGTATCGCCCACGTGCAGGGTACCGCGGGTCACGAGCACGGTAGCAACCGAGCCGCGGCCCTTGTCGAGCTTGGCCTCGAGGACGTTGCCGGAGGCAAAGGTGTCCGGGTTGGCCTTGAGCTCGAGCACGTCGGCCTGGAGCAGCACGGTCTCCAGAAGTTCGTCGATACCGATCTTCTGCTTAGCCGAGATGTTGACGAACATGTTCTGTCCGCCCCACTCCTCGGGGATGACTCCGTACTCGGTGAGCTCCTGACGCACACGGTCGGGGTTGGCGCCCGGCTTATCGATCTTGTTGACGGCGACGACGATGGGTACGCCGGCGGCCTTGGCGTGGTTGATCGACTCGACGGTCTGGGGCATGACGCCGTCGTCGGCGGCGACGATCAGGATGACGATGTCGGTCACCTTGGCGCCACGGGCACGCATAGCCGTAAAGGTGGCGTGACCCGGGGTATCGATGAAGGTGATCTTGCGGTCGTTGATCATGACCTGCGAAGCGCCGATGGCCTGCGTAATTCCGCCCGCCTCGCCGGCAGCAACGCCGGTGTGACGGATGGCGTCGAGCAGCGACGTCTTGCCGTGGTCGACGTGGCCCATGACGGTGACGACCGGGGCGCGCGGCTTAAGGTCGGCGGGATCGTCATAGAACGAGAAGGTGTTCTCCTCCTCGGGGGTGATGATCTTGATCTGGCGGCCCAGGTCGTCGGCGACGAGCTCGACAAGGTCGTCGGACATGGACTGCGTCATGGTGAGCGGCGTGCCCAGCAGGAACAGGCGCTTGATGATGTCGTTGGCCGGAACGTCGAGCGCCTCGGCAAGCTCCTGGACGGTAACGCCCTGGGAGACCTTGATGGCGTCGAGGTCCTCGGGGTTCACGCCCTGGGCCAGCGCCTCCTCTATCTTGCGCTCCTCCTGCGCCTTGGCAGCCTCGCGCTCGCGCTTCTCCTTGCGCTTCTTGCGGCGACCGGTGGACTCGCGAGAGGCCTCCTCGACGGCAGCACGTGCCTCCTCGAGCACCTTCTCGCGGCTGTACTCCTCGGCCTCGCGAGCCATGCGGCTGTAGTGGTCCTCTTCGTTGTTATGACCGCCCTTGCGCTTCTTGCCCTTGCCCTGCTTATCGGGGTTGGGGAAGTCCATGCCGGCAGCGACGTTGTTGCTGGCGTTGGTGCGATGGCTGTGCGGACGGCCCTCGGAAGCGTTGCGCTCGGAGTTGTTGTCGGAGGCGTTGCGATCGTTACGACGGCCACCGCGGCGGTCGTTGTTGCCGCCACGACGGTTACCGCGCTCGGCGGCGCGCTCGGCCTTGGCCTTGTCCTCGGCGTCCTTCTTCTCCTTGAGCACGGTCTCCTGTGCGGCGATCTGGTCGAGCAGCGAGCGGAAGCGCGAACCGGAGTCGGAAGCTGGAACGGCGCGGCGCTGGGCCTCGCGGGCAGCCTCCTCCTTCTCGCGGGCAAGGCGCTCCTGCTCGGCCTTCTTCTTGGCCTCGGCCTCGGCGCGGGCAGCCTCCTCGGCAGCCTGGGCTGCGGCAAACTGGCGACGCTCCTCCTCGCGGGCCTTCTCGGCGGCGATGCGCTCGCGCTCGGCCTCGGCGGCGCGAGCGGCCTCCTCGGCGGCAGCTGCCTGCTCCTCGGCCTGCTTGGCGGCCTCGACTTCCTGGGCGCGGGCCTCGATCACCGAGGCGAGCTGCTTGCGGACCATGGCGACATAGGCGTCCTCCAAGGTGGAGGAAGCGGACTTAGCGGGAATCTTCATATCGGCGAGATGACCCATCAGTTCCTTGGAGGTCATGCCGAACTCTTTGGCCAGGGTGGACACACGGACTTTTGCCATATGACTTCACCTACCCTTTCTGGCACCTTGGGTGCCTAGAGACTGAACGAGCGTGGGAGATGCGCCGGGACCCGCCCGGCGCGACCGCGCGCTAGATCAGGTCCTCCGCATCATCGAAGGCGTCGGTGTCGTGGACACCGCAGAAACGGGAGCCGGGACGAGCCTGGTTGCGGCACTGGACGCCGTCCTCGGACACGTACTCGCAGCGGCGGACGTCCTCGTCCTCCTCGTCACCGATCAGGTCGGCGGCGGGCTCCTCGTGAACGGGAACGTTCTTGAGGATGTCGGCGGCAAGCGTCTCGGACTTGATGTCGATGTGCCAGCCGGTCAGGCGCGCGGCGAGGCGGGCGTTCTGGCCCTCCTTGCCGATGGCGAGGGACAACTGGTCGTCGGGCACGATGACGCCGGCGTAGGCCTTCTCCTCGTCGATGAGGACGCGGGTGACCTTAGCGGGCGACAGGGCGTTGGCGACGTAGACGGCAGGATCGGCATCCCAAAGGATGACGTCGACGCGCTCGCCACGGAGCTCGCCCACGACAGCGCGAACACGGCTGCCCTTGGGGCCGACACAGGCGCCCACGGGATCCAGACGGTCGTCGAGCGAGTGGACGGCGACCTTGGAGCGCTGGCCGGGCTCGCGGGCGATCGACTTGATCTGGACGGTGCCCTCATAGATCTCGGGCACCTCCTGCTCAAACAGACGACGCATGAGCTCGGGGTGGGTACGAGAGATGACAATCGGCGGACGGCTGTGCTCGCCACGAACCGGCTGAAGGTTGGAGTTGGGGTCGCGAACGTCGATGATCACGGCCTTGATGTGCTGGTTGTGCAGGTAGCGCTCGCCCATCGGACGCTCGTTGCGCTCGTTCTCGTAACGGCGCTGATCGAAGTGCGGCAGCTCGGCCTCGACGCCCTCGCGGATCTTGACGATCGTGAAGTCGGGTGTGGACTGCAGCACGGTACCGCTGATGAGGTCACCGATGCGGCCGGAGAACTCCTCGTAAATCTGCTCGCGGGCGGAGTTGCGCACGATGGCGTTGATCTCGGCCTTAGCGTGCTGGGCGGCGATGCGGCTCGTGTTCTTGGGAGTGACGTCGATCTCCTCGAACTCGGTGAAGTTGCCCTCCTCGTCCATGGAATCGTCGATCGGCTCCAGGCGGTAGACGTAGATCTTGCCGGTGGTGCGGTCGATGGTCACCTTGGCGCCCCACTCAAGATGCAGGATCTCGGCATAGCTCTTGGCGAGCGACTGCTCCAGGCGGTCGATCAGGTAGAGCTGGTCGATGTGCTTCTCCTGGCAAAGCTCCATCAGGGCGGACATCATGTCGGATGCTGCCATCTTACTTTCCTTCCTTCGCGGGCTTGAAGTCGTAGGTGGGCTTCAACTTGCACTTTTTAACATCAGAGAAATCGAGGGTGACGGACTCGCCGTCCTCGAGCTCGAGGGTCACGTTCGTCTCGGTGGCGGCGGCAATCTTGCCGGCGTACTTGCGACGGCCCTCGGTGGCGGTGGAGGTGAGCTCACAGTTCTCGCCCACAAAGCGGGCAAAGTCGCACGGGCGGCGCAGCGGGCGCGCCATACCCGGGCTCGACACCTCG
>OMDT01000093.1_pt1 | contig 11316 bp, 7 predicted proteins | sample 1645271 | NCBI WGS metagenome assembly OMDT01 (sample SAMEA103958159, study PRJEB25191) | human gut metagenome | biome: human-associated habitat [ENVO:00009003]; feature: intestine environment [ENVO:2100002]; material: feces | place: Germany | collected 2013/2015
AGAATGATTTTCAGAAAAGCCCTTGTCCTCCTTTTCTAAATGCGCTATACTATATAAAAAGTGCCTTGCGGGCAGGAAAGGAGAAACCACCATGAATGAACCACTTGCGCAGCGCCTGCGTCCCAAAACGCTGGCAGATGTGTGCGGGCAGCAGCATCTGCTGGCTCCGGGGCGGGTGTTCCGCCGCACCATCGAGAGCGGGCGCATTCCCAATATGATCTTTTACGGCCCCTCCGGCACTGGAAAGACCACGGTGGCACGCATCATTGCCGAGAACAGCGGTATGACCCTGCACAAGCTCAACGGCACCTCCTGCGGCACCGGGGATATCAAGGCAGTGCTCAAGGATATCGGCACGCTGGCAGCGGCGGGCGGCATTCTGCTGTATCTGGACGAGATCCAGTACCTGAACAAAAAGCAGCAGCAGAGCCTTTTGGAATGTATCGAGGACGGCAGCGTCACCCTGATCGCCTCCACCACCGAGAACCCCTATTTCTACATCTATAACGCGCTGCTTTCCCGCTGCACGGTGTTTGAGTTCAAGCCCCTTGCCGCAGCGGACGTTGAGCGTGGGGTGCGCAACGCCGTGCAGCGCCTTTCCGAAGGGGAACAGGTGCCGGTATGCATGGACGAGGACGCCTGCGCCTATCTGGCCGAAAGCGCCGGAGGCGATCTGCGCAAGGCGCTGGGCTGTCTGGACTTTGCGGTCACGGCAGCGCCGGTGGAAAACGGAAAAAAGCGCATTACCTTGGATATGATCCGGCAGGTCACCCGCCGCACCGCCATGCGCTACGACCGGGAGGGCGACGACCACTACGACATCGTGTCTGCCTACCAGAAGTCCATGCGCGGGTCAGACCCGGACGCGGCGCTGCACTATCTGGCACGGCTGCTGGAAGCGGGCGACCTGCCCTCTGCCTGCCGCCGGTTGATGGTGTGCGCCTGCGAGGATGTGGGGCTTGCCTACCCGCAGATCATCCCCATCGTCAAGGCGGCGGTGGATGCCGCCAACATGGTGGGTCTGCCGGAGGCGCGTCTGCCGCTTGCGGACGCAGTCATTCTGGTGGCCACCAGCCCTAAATCCAACAGCGCCCACGATGCCATCAACGCAGCCATTGCGGATGTGCAGGCCGGGCGCACCGGCCCCATCCCGCGCCAGCTGCAAAACAAACACTTTGACGGCGAGGATGCGCTGGTAAAGGGGCAGAACTACAAATATGCCCACAGCTACGCCAACCACTGGGTACAGCAGCAGTATCTGCCGGATGTGCTGAAGGATACCAAGTACTACACCTTTGGCGACAACAAGACCGAACAGGCCGCCCGGGCGTACTGGGCAAAGATCAAAGGGGAAGAAAACGTCTGAACCGTGTGAAAAAGGAGGATGGATATGCGTTATTCAAAACAGCGGGAGCTTGTCATGCAGACGGTGCAGCAGCTGTGCGACCACCCGACTGCGGAGGAAATCTACGATAAAGCCGCGCAGGAGTGCCCGAACCTGAGCCTTGGCACCGTATACCGCAACCTGAACAGTCTGGTGGAAGCCGGGCGGGTGCGCCGGGTGTCCATTCCCGGCAAGGCAGACCGCTTTGACCACACCCTGCCGTGGCACAGCCACCTGTACTGCACCGTCTGCGGCGGCGTCACCGATGCAGAGGTGGACGGAAAACAGGTGATGGAGCTGGTCAAAAACCAGAAGGGCAGGGTGCAGGATTGCGCCGTTGTACTGCTGGGCGTGTGCGAAGAGTGCTGCCGCAGGCAGAATGCAGAGGCCGCAGCGGCTAAACAGGCATAAAATTTGCGTGTTTCCTCTTGCCCGCAGCGGCCAAACAGGGTATACTAAAGAGTGTCTTTTATAGAATGGCAGAAAATAGAGTTTCGCCGCACGGGGCTACCCTGCCCGGCGGAGAAGGATGGTTTTTTTGGAATACATTAACTTTGAACATAATACCGTTGCCGCCGAGCTGGTGCGGCAGACCTACGACACCCCGCCGCTGGCCTTTGTGCACAGCTACGGCTGTCAGCAGAACGTCAACGACGGCGAGCGCATTAAAGGCGTGCTGGTAGATATCGGCTACGGCCTGTGCGATAAGCCCGAGGATGCCGACCTGATTTTGTTCAACACCTGCGCTGTGCGTGAGCACGCCGAGCAGCGGGTGTTCGGCAACGTGGGCGCGCTGAAGGGCCTCAAGGAAAAAAAGCCCGGCCTGATCATCGGTCTGTGCGGCTGCATGGCCAACCAGAAGCACGTTGTGGAAAAGCTGCGCAAGAGCTACCCCTATGTGGATCTGGTGTTCGGCGTGGACGGCATCGACACCCTGCCGCAGCTGATTGCCCAGAAACTGCAAAAGCATAAGAGGGTGCTGCTGGACCCCGCACAGCGTCCGGTCATCGTGGAGAACATCCCCATCCGGCGCGAGAGCGAGTTCCGCGCATGGTTGCCTATCATGTACGGTTGCGATAACTTCTGCACCTACTGCATCGTGCCCTACGTCCGCGGCCGCGAGAAGAGCCGCAAGCCCGGCGATATCCTTGCCGAGTTCCGCAGCCTTGTGGAAGCGGGCTATAAGGAGATCACCCTGCTGGGTCAGAACGTGAACAGCTACGGCAAGGGGCTTGAGGAACAGATTGATTTCTCCGACCTGCTCAACCTGCTGTGCACCGTGCCCGGCGATTACCACATCCGCTTTATGACCAGCCACCCCAAGGACGCCAGCCATAAGCTCATTGATACCATCGCCGCCCAGCCGAAGCTGTGCAAGCACCTGCATCTGCCGGTGCAGTGTGGTTCCGACCGGCTTTTGCAGCAGATGAACCGCCACTATACGGTGGAGCAGTATCTGGAGCTCATCGACTACGCCCGCAAGACCGTGCCCGGCATCACCTTCTCCAGCGATATCATCGTGGGCTTCCCCGGCGAGACCGAGGAGGACTTTGTAAAAACGCTGGAACTGGTACGCAAAGTGGGTTATATGCAGCTGTTCACCTTTATCTACTCCAAGCGCACCGGCACCAAGGCTGCCGAAATGCCGGACCCCACCCCCCGCAAGGAAAAGACCGACCGCATGACCCGCCTGCTGGCAACGCAGGACGAGATCGCCATGGCGTTGGTCAAGGCGCAGGTGGGGCAGACCGTCCGGGTATTGGTGGAAGGCTTCGGCCGCAACGAGGGTACCCTTTCCGGCCGACTGGACAATAACCTGACCGTGGAGTTTGCCGCCGACCCGGCAATGCTGGGTAGCTACGCGACTGTACATCTTACCGGTGCCCGCGCCACCGTGCTGTTGGGCGAGCTGGAAGCATAAAAAAGTGATTCCGGGGCAAACTGCCCCAGAAAGAATAAAAACAACAAGGAGAACCCAATCATGGATTGCATTGATCTTTTCAAGCGTGCCGCTATGGCACTGCAGACCGACCCCCGCTACGTCATTCTGGATCAGGCCCGCAAGGCAAACGACAAGGATGAGGAGTTGCAGAACCTGATCGGCGAGTTCAATCTGGCCCGCATGGACCTGAACAACGAGATCGGCAAGAACGAGCGCGACGACGCCCGCATCGCTGAGTTGAACGAGAAGGTGAACAGTCTCTACGGCCAGATCATGGGCAACGAGGGCATGGTGGCATACAACGAGGCCAAGCGCGAGTGCGAGAACCTGGTCAACTATATCGACGCCATCATCAACACCGCCATGAACGGCGGCGACCCCATGACCGTGCAGGAGCCTTCTGCCTCCTGCACCGGCAGCTGTTCCACCTGCGGCGGCTGCCACTGAGCAAACTTTTTTGACCGGAACGCGGCTGTGCAACACAGACCGCGTTTTGTTTGCACCGGCGGTTACAGCCCGCAAACCGGCTGACGGAACCATACAAGGGAAAGAGGAAAAACCATGGCAGAGCTTTCGCCCATGATGCAGCAATATCTTGAGATCAAAAAACAACATAAGGACGAAATTCTGTTTTACCGCATCGGCGATTTTTACGAGATGTTCTTCGACGATGCCGTCACGGCCTCCCGGGAGCTGGATCTTACCCTTACCGGCAAGCAGTGCGGCCTTGCGGAGCGCGCCCCTATGTGCGGCGTGCCCTTCCACAGCTACGAGGGCTATGTGGCGCGCCTGATCGCTAAGGGCTATAAGGTGGCCATCTGCGAGCAGGTGGAGGATCCCGCCAAGGCGAAAGGGCTTGTCAAGCGGGACATCATCCGGGTGGTCACCCCCGGTACGGTCATCGAGAGCAGCATGCTGCAGGACGACCGCAACAACTACATTGCCAGCCTGTACCTCAAGGGGAAAAAGGCGGGCTTGTGCTTTGCGGACGTTTCCACTGGTACGGCACATATCACCGAACTGACGGCGGATAAGATCGCCCCGGCGGTCATTACCGAGCTGTGCCGCTACCACCCCAGCGAGGTGCTGCTGAACCCCGGCCTGCTGGACTGCCGCGAGGTGACCGCCTACATCAAAAAGAACATGAGCTGCTCGGTGGAACTGGTCGAGGACGAGCGCTATGCGCCGGGGCTGGTGGCCTCTGCGCTGGAAGAGCAGTTTGGCCGGGACTGGCCGCAGACCACCGGCATAGCCGCCGAGGGTCTTGTGCGCTTTGCCATGGCCGCGCTGCTGGAATATCTGCACGATACCCAGATCAAGGGTGTGGAGCGGTTAAAGACGGTCATTACTTACAACGAAGCCCAGTTCATGCGGCTTTCGCCGGTCACCCGCGCAAACCTTGAATTGACCGAGACCCTGCGCGGGCGCGAAAAGCGCGGCACCCTGCTGTGGGTGCTGGATAAGACCAGCACCGCTATGGGTAAGCGGATGCTGCGCAGCTGGATCGAGCAGCCGCTTATTTCCAGCCAGCTCATCAACCACCGCCTGAACGCTGTGGAGGCGCTGGTGCGCCAGACTATGGTGCGCGGCGACCTGACCGAAGAACTGCACTACATCGCGGACATGGAGCGCCTGATGACCCGCACGGTGTACGGCTCTGCAACCCCCAAGGAGATCTACACCCTTGCCCAGACCTGCGACCGTCTGCCCGGTCTGCGCAAGCAGGCAGAGGGCTGCAACTGTCCGGAACTTTCCGAGCTTGCTGCCGGTATCGACCCGCTGGAGGATATCAAGGCGCGCATTTATGCCGCAGTAGATCCGGATGCACCCTCCACCCTCAAGGATGGTGGTGTCATTGCCAAGGGCTACCACGCCGAGGTGGACGAACTGCGCTCCATCCGCGATAACACCAAGGGCGTGCTGGCGCAGCTGGAAGCCCGTCTGCGGCAGGAGACCGGCATCCCCAAGCTGAAGATCGGCTATAACCATGTGTTCGGCTACTTCATCGAAGTCAGCAATTCCTATAAGAACCTTGTGCCGGAGACTTACATCCGCAAGCAGACCCTTACCTCCGGCGAGCGTTACATCACGCAGGAGCTGAAGGAGCTGGAAAGCAAGATCCTTGGCGCGCACGAGCGGCTCATCTCGCTGGAGCGCCGTCTGTTTGACGAACTGCTGGAGAGCATCGGTGCCCAGCTGGACCGCATCCAGCGCACCGCCAACGCCATTGCCAAGCTGGATGTACTGGCTGCGCTGGCGCAGGTGGCTGCGGAAAACAACTACTGCCGCCCCGTGGTGGACGACAGCGATGTGCTGACCATCACCGAGGGACGTCACCCCGTGGTGGAGCAGGTGCTCAAGGGCAGTATGTTCGTGCCCAACGATACCACCCTCAACTGCACCACCGACCGCTGCCTGATCATCACCGGCCCCAATATGGCGGGTAAATCTACCTATATGCGTCAGAATGCTCTGATTGCCCTGATGGCACAGATCGGCTCCTTTGTGCCGGCTGCCAGCTGCCATGTGGGCGTGGTGGACGCCATCTTCACCCGCATCGGCGCCTCGGACGACCTTGCCGCAGGTCAGTCCACCTTTATGGTGGAGATGACCGAGGTGGCCGAAATTCTGAAAAACGCCACCGCCAAAAGCCTTGTGGTGCTGGACGAGATCGGTCGTGGCACCTCCACCTTTGACGGCATGAGCATCGCCCGCGCCGTGGTGGAGCACATCGCCGACCCCGCCAAGGGGCTGGGCTGCAAGACCTTGTTCGCTACCCACTACCACGAGCTGACCGAGCTGGAAGGCACCGTGGAGGGCGTAAAAAACTACAATATTGCGGTCAAAAAACGCGGCGAGGACATTACTTTCCTGCGGCGCATCGTGCGCGGTCCCGCCGACGACAGCTACGGCATCGAGGTGGCAAAGCTGGCCGGTCTGCCCGGCAGCGTGACCCGCCGCGCCCACGAGGTACTGCGCACGCTGGAAGCCTCGGCGCCCAAAAACAAGGTGGAGCAGATGGATTTTGACGCCTTGCAGGAGTACAATTCCCCGGCAGTGCCCAGCGAAATGATGGAAAAGCTGGAAGCTGTGGATGTGGAAACGCTTACTCCCATTGAAGCGCTGAACTTCTTGTACGAGCTGAAAAAGACCCTCAAGGGCAGCCTGAACGGCTGACCGTAAAAATCAACCACAGGGGAGGGAAAAGACCATGGCAGTCATCCATGTTCTGGATAAGCATACTGCGGAGCTGATCGCCGCCGGTGAGGTGGTGGAGCGCCCTGCATCGGTGGTCAAGGAGCTGTTGGAAAACTCCATCGACGCCGGTGCAACGCAGGTCACCGTCAGCATTGAATCCGGCGGTGTAAAGCTGATCGAGATCAGCGATAACGGCACCGGCATTGATGCCGAGTATATCCCAACGGCTTTCATCCGCCACGCCACCAGCAAAATTGAAAAGCCGGATGACCTGAACAGCATCCACACACTGGGCTTCCGGGGCGAAGCACTGGCTTCCATTGCCAGTGTGGCGCGGGTGGAGCTGCTCACCCGCACCGAGGTGGACGAGTTTGCCACCTGCTACCGCATCGCTGGCGGCGAGGAGCAGGGCAGGGAGCCTGCCGCCCGTGCTGTGGGCACCACCATCCGGGTGCAGGACCTGTTCTACAATACCCCCGCCCGCATGAAGTTCCTCAAAAAGGACTCCAGCGAGGGCACCTTTGTGGCAGATAACGTGGGTCATGTGGCGCTCAGCCACCCGGAGGTCAGTGTCAAGTTCATCCGGGAGGGCAAGCTGCAATACGTCACCCCCGGCGATGGTCAGCTGCGCAGCGCCGCCTACGCGGTGCTGGGGCGGGAGTTCAGCCGCGACCTCATCGAGGTGCACTCGGAGGAAGGGCTGTACCGGGTCACCGGCTTGATCACCCCGCCCAAGAGCTGCCGTGCCAGCCGCAGTATGCAGCATTTCTACATTAACGGTAGATATGTGCGCAACCGCACCATCATGGCGGGCATGGAAATGGCCTTTAAGGGTACTACCATGCAGGGCAAGTTCCCGGGCGGCATCCTGCTGCTGGAAATGCCCACCGACCTTGTGGACGTCAATGTCCACCCTGCAAAGATCGAAGCTCGCTTTGCCCGGGAAAATGACGTGTTCGATGTCATCTATCATGCGGTCAAGCTGGCGCTGGCACAGCCCGGCACCGGGGAACGCCGCTTCACCTTTGAAGCAGACGAAAAAGAAAAAACTGAAAAAGAAAACGATACTCAGAGTGAAAATACTGTAAAGAATAATCACTTTACAGGACTTTCCGCCGTCATTCCGGGTCAGGCAGCCCCCGGCACACTGCCCGCGCAGCATTGGCAGGCATCCGCGCCGCAGCGTAACGCAACAGCCCCGGCTCAAACGTCTTCCTGCGTTAGCAATAGCGAATCGGCGACAACAGATCCTTTTTTTTCGCCTTTAGCTATATTACACAGGATACGATCAAAGGAGACTTCCTCTACACCTGAGCCTGCCGTACCTTCGTGGCGGCAGTCTGCCCTCGCTGAGGACATTTTGGATCCGGTGGTCACCCTCCACAGCCCGGAAAAACTGGATGCAACCGAAGTCCAGCCCGCACCGCAGCCCTTCCGGGCAGCCGCTGCTGAGACACAGCTGGATGTGCACCCGGAGACGGACGCCGCAGCCGACCCGCCGCTGGATCACATGGCGGCATGGAACACCATGCCCGCCGCCCCGGAGATCGAAGCCGCAACGGCGCCCTATCAGCCGGAGGAGCCCGCGCAGCCGGAACAGCTGGGCTTTGATGTGCCGCAGGGAGAAGAACCGCTGCGCTATGTGGGCGAAGTATTCCGTACCTATATTCTTGCCGAGCGGGGAGACGAGCTGTGCCTGATCGATAAGCACGCTGCCCACGAGCGTCAACTGTACGAAAAGCTAGCCGCCAACTACGGCAATGTGCCCAGCCAGCTGCTGCTGCAGCCCGCCGCCATCGACCTTTCCGCAGAGGAAAAGCAGGCGCTGCTGGAAAACCAGCCCCTGCTGGAAAACGCCGGGCTGGACGTGGCCGACTTTGGCGGCAGCACCGTGCTGCTGCGCGCCGTGCCTGCGGACGTAGAGCCGCAAAACGCCGAGGACCTATTGGTAGAGATCGCTGACCGCTTGCTCAAGGGCAGCCGGGACGCGCTGAACGAGCACACCGAATGGGTGCTGCACTCCATCTCCTGTCGCGCCGCCATCAAGGCGGGGGACAAGTCCTCTCCGCAGGAGCTGATGGCACTGGCCGAGAAGATCCTCTCCGGCGAGGTGCCGCCCTTCTGCCCCCATGGCCGTCCCTGCGTGCTCAAGCTTACCCGAAAGGAGTTGGAAAAGCAGTTTGGACGCATCGTGTAATGCAAAAGCTGCCGTGGTGGCTGTGGTAGGCCCCACCGCCACCGGCAAGACCACGTTGGGCGTTGCGCTGGCGCAGCAGTTTTCCGGCGAGGTCATCAGCGCCGACTCCATGCAGATCTACAAAGGTCTGGATGTGGGCACCGCCAAGGTCACCCCGCAGGAGACCTGCGGCATTCCGCACCACGGCGTGGATATCCTCACCCCGGAAAAGACCTTCAGCGTGGCAGATTTTACCGCGCTGGCAGGGGAGTATATTCAGGATATCACCGGCCGGGGGCATTTGCCGCTGCTGGTAGGCGGTACCGGCCTATATGTGCAGAGCCTTTTGTACGGCGTGCGTTTTACCGCCGAAAAAGCCCCGGACGGCCTGCGCGAGCAGCTGACCGCAGAGTTGGAAGCCATCGGCCCGGAGGCCATGTACGCAAAACTGCAAGCCGTGGACCCCGAGGCTGCCGCTGCCATCCACCCCAATAATAAGGTACGGGTGCTGCGGGCGCTGGAGCACTACCGCGCCACCGGCAAGCGTCTCAGCGAACAAAAGGCCGATTCGCTGCCGCCGGAGCGCCCCTACCGCAGCCTTGTGCTGGGACTGGACTTCCCGGAGCGTGCAGCGCTGTACCGCCGCATCGACCTGCGAGTGGATAAAATGCTGGAGGCCGGGCTTTTAGCTGAAGCGGAATACGTCTGGCGCAACCGCGAAGCCTTTCGCACCGCCGCACAGGCCATCGGCTATAAAGAATTTTTCCCGTATTTTGAACAGACCGCCGCGCTGGATGCCTGTACTGAAAAACTCAAACAGGCCTCCCGCAACTACGCCAAGCGCCAGCTGACATGGTTCCGCCACATGGACGGGGTCACATGGCTGGACGCCGGAGCGGCAGACGTGCGGCAGACTGCCCTGCGTCTGACCCAAGACTTTTTATCGAAAGGATGATCCTTATGCCGGAAACTCCTCAGGAACCGCGCCACAAGCTCTCTGCGCTTACCACGCTGGCGGTCGTGCTGGCCACCTTTTTGCTGGCGGCGGCAGCGTATGTCTGCTGGCAGGCGGCGCACATCCTTTTCCCCCAGAACGTCTACGAAACGGCGCTGCCTATCACCATCTCCGATACCATTGAAGCGGACGGCGTGCTGCTGTTTGACGAAACCTGCATTTCCGGCAGCGGCAATCTGGGCTACCTTGTCTCGGACGGCGAGCGGGTGTCGGCAGGCACTGCCGTTGCAGAGCTGTACACCGATGCCAATCAGGCAGTGTTGCGCCAGCAGCTGACCCAGCTCACCAGCCAGATCGACCTGTTGCAGCGCTCCCAGAACACCGCAGCCACCCAGCTGGACGGCTTACTCAAGGAGCGCTCCGGCGCACTGTACGATCTGCTGGATGCGCTGGACACCGACCGCTACAGCGATGTGGACAGCAGCGCCGATGCTTACCTGTTGGCGCAGAACAAGCTGTGGATCACCACCGGCGATACCGCCGGCTTTGCGGATCAGATCGCGCTGCTTGCCCAGCAGGCACAGACCGTGCAGGCCCAGCTGGGCAACCCCACTCAGATCACCGCCCCCACCACCGGCTACTTTGTCCGGGCTGCCAGCAGCGGACGGCTGAATGCCGGTGCTGCGGACATTCTGGCACAGAGCCCGGAGCAGCTCAAAGCCTATCTGGACTCCGACCCCGAGATGCCGCTGGACGGCTGCGTGGGCAAGCTGGTAGCCGGGTTCAGCTGGCAGTACGCCGGGGTGTGCTCCGCAAAGCAGGCCGAAAAACTGCTGGGCTCGGACGGTAAGCCCCTGCGCACGGCAGTGGAGATCAGCTTTCCCGGCCAGAGCGATGCCGCTCTGCGCGCCACCGTCACCGAGGTGACCATTGACGCAGAAAAGGATATTGCCCGCTTTGTGCTGCGCTGCAACTCCATCAACGGCGATGTGCTGTGCCTCAACCACGCCCGCGCCCGTATCAGCACCAGCGAGAGCACCGGTCTGCGGGTGCCTGCCGCAGCAGTGCACTACCTGAAAGAGGACGGCACCGAGGCCGAAACGCAGGGTGAAAACTACATCCCCGGCGTGTATGTCAAATACGGCAACATCGCCCGCTTCTGCAAGATCGACCCCGTGGATGCCGACCATCCGCTGGTCACGGAAGGGGATTACATCCTTGTTTTGCCCAAGGGAACGGACGGTTCCGTCAGTCAGGTAAGGCTTTATGACGAAATAATCGTCTCGGGACAAAATTTATATGACGGAAAACTTTTGTAGTTATTGACATCTGCTGAAAAAAATCAGATAATAGTAAAAGCTATTTGCATTCTTTTTGCAAAGAACGCCAGGCAGCCGGGCGCTGCCCGAATGAAAGGAGCAGATAATTATGTCTTTGCTGGATAGCATTAAAAAGGGCCTGATGGGCGAAGGGGACGAGTACGAGGATCAGTACATCGATGACGGCCCCCAGATGGTGAACAACAACAACGGTGTCGGCCAGGGCGCAGATGACGAGACCGAAGAGCCGGCCGAGAGTGCCAAGAAGAACAAGGTGGTCAACATCCACGCCACCACCCAGCTCAAGGTGGTCCTGGTCAAGCCGGAGCGCTTTGAGGATGC
>OMDT01000097.1_pt1 | contig 11217 bp, 11 predicted proteins | sample 1645271 | NCBI WGS metagenome assembly OMDT01 (sample SAMEA103958159, study PRJEB25191) | human gut metagenome | biome: human-associated habitat [ENVO:00009003]; feature: intestine environment [ENVO:2100002]; material: feces | place: Germany | collected 2013/2015
CGGTCTTTCATGCAGCAGGGGCTCTCAATGTTTTTATGTCCTGCTCATATCGTCTGTGCCGGCACCCCGGGACACTCCTTGGCAGCAACCGCACCTAGTCGTTGGGGACGTTCTTAAATGATTAGTCGCTGGGGACAGTCTTCGTAGGTAGCGCGTAAAAAGGGGATGGGCTTTCCCCGACGGCTGTCGAGAAAAGCCCATCCCATAATTTACGACCGTTAGAACGTTCCGCCGCCGCCTCCGCCGACGCCGCCACCACCGCCGCCAGAGAAGCCGCCGCCGCTGCCGCCGCTCGAGCTATCGGAGCTCGAAGCCAGCTCGCGGATGGTCTCGTGATACACATCGTTGAACGAATCGAGCGGAGTCTCGTTGCCGTAGTGATGGTAATACCACCAGTAGCAGGGGTAGTTGTCGTAGAAATCGTCGCTGTTGCGCAGGTCCGCAGGCACGGCCTCGGCCAGCTGTCGCAGCACTTCTTTCGAAACGCCCAGGGCAACGCCCATCACCAGCAGCTTGTTCCACAGCACCAAATCGCCCGGGACGGCTTCCTTTAGGCGTGTGAAATCCTCGAGCCAATGCTTGAGCGCCTTGCAGCGAGCCGCCACCTCGGCACCCTCCGGCGTAAAGCGGCGGAACGTAAGGCCCACGCCAATACCCACCAGTACAATCGGCACCGAGATAACCGCGGCGACAATGTTCGCCTGCGCGCCGTCGGTAAAGAAGATGGATCCCGCGGGAACACAGGCGATCAGAATACCGAGAACCAGGCAAAACACCATTGCGACAATGCCGTCCGAGGCAACGTACTCGCTATCGGCCAGCTTGCCCTTAACGGTGTTCTGATAGTCCTCGAGCTTGTCGCCCACGGGCGTAGCGTGCTGCTTGACGTAGTGCTGCAGCTCGTCAAACGTGCGCGAGCGATCGCCGTTCTCGTCGGGCTTAGCACCGGCAAAGAAGACCTTGAGCACCATGTGGTCAATGCCCTTGGCCGACTTCCAGCCCGCATCACTCACCGTCACGCGATACGTCTGCTCTTCTTTTTCACGCCCCAACAGACCTTTCTTGGCCTTGGTCACGGTCGCCTGCTCCAGCTTGATCACACGGTCGTCGGTGAGCTTCATGAGCGTGGCGATATATGCCTGATCGGGCACCTCGTTCCAGCTCATGAGGGCCGAAAGCACGGCGGGATGGTCGGCCGAAGGCACATCGCGGAAATATTCGTCCTGGAAAAGCGGCTTGGGCTTGCGCTTGCGCAGCTTGAGCATAACGATTGTGCCGGTAAAGGCCACCGCCGCAACAACACTTAGCACGGCAAGTGCATTGGCAATCATGCGAGCGTGAGCGCGGCGGGCGTTAGCTTCGTCGGCCCATTCCTTCTCTTCGCTCAGGATCGTTGACATGCGCTCTTCGCCCGAAGCGGCAAGCTGCGGCACCCAGTCGCTAGGGAAGGCGATGCGTGCCTCGGCGAATTCGCCCTGGTGCACGCAGGGAATGGTATAGGTGACCATGGGCTCGTCCTCATCGAGCGACACGTCGCCCGTCAGCGGACCATGGCCCCATGCGCGGAAGTTATCGCCCTTGACGGCCGCCGTCCCGGCAGCGGCATTCGCGAAGCACACTTCCATCTCGACGTCATCGGAATCCGCAGACCAGCCGTCACCTACGAACTTCCAGTAGAGCTCGGCGGTATCGGCCCAGTTCATAACCGCACCGGTCATGGTGTAGCTCACGTAGTAGATTGCGCTGTCGCCGCTCTCGTGAGGGCTGAACACCTTAATCCTTACGCCGTCACCGGTCTGCTCGACCGTGTAGACGCCAGAATCGCCCTTGTTCGCGCTATCGACTTTGTTAAACGCGGTGTCCTCTTCCTCGACACTCAGCACGTCGACGCCCGCCGTGCCGCCCTGCTGGTTGGTGCCCGTATTGATCTCCCAAAACACGCCGTTGATGTCGTCGTCGAAATCAAACTGGCGTCCCTCGACAACGGTCAGCGATCCATCGGCCTCAACCGTGGCACTGATATAAGTTTGGGTCATGGAGTAGCCGTCGGCGTGCGCGGCGACAGGCAGCAGCAACAACGCAAGCGTGACGAGCACGCAGACGGAAGCGAATCGCGCAAACAGGTGGCGCTGCCGGCTGACTTTGGCGGCGAGGGTGTTCATAGGCACATCCTTTGTCTGTAAAACCAACAGCGCCATTGTCCCACGTTTGCGGGTACGCATGGCGAACATCTAGGCGACCGGAGCGCCAAACGGGATGAAAGTCACACCCGCACCCCGGCAGCTAGTCATTGGGGACGTTCTTAAATGACTAGTCATTAGGGACACCCTTGGCATGGCCTGCGCCAGCAATAGATACCACTTCACAGCCCCGTCACAGGTGTAGCGGCTTTGTGTGGGCGCGACACGCGCTGATTGAGCCGCCAGCCGAGGGGCATAAAGCAGTTGAGCGAAAACGGTTTGCCCCTTTGCCGTTCGCTCGAGGATCATGTCCCCCTTTTCCGCGGAAACCCCGGCAGTTGCGAAGAGCTGCCGGGGTTTCTGTCGTCTAAGGTGCCAAGTTGATGGACGGGAATCAAAGCACCGAGTCTGCAGCCCGTCACACGCAATGCGGGGCCCCGACAACTTACGGACCACAGCGACGCCTCCCCATCGCGTCCCGCGCTATACTCGTCCGCATGGATATCAACGCACGCAACATAGCAACACACGCCGCGGACGCACCAGCAACGGCAGCGCCCACCCCCGTCGTGGGCCGCTTTGCCCCGTCGCCCTCGGGCCGCATGCACTTGGGCAACGTGTTCAGCTGCCTGTGCTCGTGGCTTTCGGCCCGCAGCCAAGGCGGCAGCATCGTGCTGCGCATCGAGGACCTGGACGATCGCTGCAAGCGCCCGGAACTTGCCACTCAATTGATTGACGACCTGGCCTGGCTGGGACTGGAGTGGGACGAAGGCCCCTACTACCAGCACGATCGCCTGGATCTGTACGAGGACGCCCTGCGTCAGCTGCAAGACGCCGGCCTCACCTATCCCTGTTTTTGCACGCGTGCCGAACTCCACGCCGCGAGCGCGCCGCACGCGAGCGACGGCACGCCCATCTACCGCGGCGCCTGCCGAGACCTTTCTGCCGAGGAGGTTGCCCGCCGCAGCGCTCTGCGCGCTCCGGCCACACGCCTGCGCGTACCCGCCGTCGACGACCTCGCAAACGATGTGATCGAATTCGTGGACCGCACGTATGGAGCCCAATGCGAAGCACTCGCCACCGAATGCGGCGACTTTTTGGTGCGCCGCAGCGACGGCGTTTTTGCCTACCAGCTAGCCGTGGTGGTCGACGACGCTGCCATGGGCGTCACCGAGGTCGTGCGCGGATGCGATCTGCTGGGCTCCACGCCGCGCCAAATCTACCTGCAGCATTTGCTGGAACTTCCCACGCCGCACTACGCGCACATTCCGCTGCTCATGTCGCCGGATGGCCGCCGCCTTTCCAAGCGCGACCGCGACCTGGACCTGGGCGAGCTCCGCACCCGCTTTGGCGCGCCCGAGGCACTACTGGGCTGGCTCGCCGGGCAAACAGGCATCGCGCCGGACGCCACACCGCGCTCTGCCGAGCAGCTGGTCGAGCACTTTAGCTGGGATGTTATCCGCACGCATCGGGAAAACATCACTGTAACGGTCGAGTAGCCAGCCACCCCGCCCCTACGCGAGATCCCAGGGCTGGAGTTCGTCGCCCAGGCGGACAATACAGTCGTAGAGCACGGTGTGGCACTCGGCTGGGTTGGCGTCACGATGAAAATGCCCGTAGTACCAGCGCTTGTAGTCCAGGTGGTCCTCCAGCTCGTCGAAAAACGTGGTGAGTCGATCGACATCGGGATAATTCCAGCCAGGTGCCGGGTAAAGCGTGGGCGAAAGCATGCGCGTGGAGCAGGTATGGGTGATCGCATAGTCGACCTTCCAACCCACGCTGTCGAGCTTTGCCCGCGCCTCCTCAAAGTTGCGCTCGTCCGGCAGCTCCTGCGGCCACCAGCTGGAATACGGAATGCGGTATTCCTTGTCCACGCTCGTGGCGCCGCCCATGGTAAAGACCGTTGAGCCGTCGAGCTCAAAAACCTCGCCGCGCGTCAAGCGCCGTATGGGAGAGGTGTCCGACAGGCGCTGCGTCAGCCCACCGTGCCACAACTCCATGGGGCGCTCCGCCCAGTGATCGAAACGCTCGTGGTTGCCGTCGACAAACAGCACGGTATAGGGACGCGATTCCAGCCAAGCGATGTCGGCACATTCTTCGGCAGAGAAATCCCACGGAAAGCCAAAGTCGCCCGCGATGATGAGATAGTCGTCACTTGCCAGACCATCCCCAAGATCCCAGTCGCGAAGCTTTTGCATGTCGACGCCGCCGTGAATATCGCCCGTCACATAGACCGTCATCGGATCACCACTTCCCTGTAAGTCGCTAGCCCACATTCTGCACGATCACTAAGTCAACCGTTCCAGCCCTTCCATCCTTTGGGACCTACCCTCGCTCTTCCATCCAAACGGGTCAAACACCCAAAAGATCAGATCGAGCACGCCGCCGGTCATCATGGCGCCGGCAAGAGCCATGCAAACATGCAGAAAGCTGGCACTTCGGAGCACGTCGAACGGCCCCAGAACAGCCAGCAGCGCGACCGCTGCGCCGGCTACGCACAGCGCGAGGCACGGCCCCGCGTCCTTAACGCACTTCTTTGCGAGATGCTTTGCGTTGTCACTCATCGGTATCGAACTCCTTAGAGGGTCGTTGTTCAGACGCATGCCGCCGCGGCAGAGCGGGGCGGCAGGGTAAGTGTCACATGCTGTGCGGACATCAATGGAGAAACCGCCTGCTCGACCAACCTTTGACGCCGGTTTGCTACCGGCTCACCATCCCCCGCTATCGAGATCTAATACTTTTCCCACCGCCACCCAAAACTCATCCAACATTAATCTTGGCTCAAGAATCGCTTAATCTATAACCTGCACTATAGAGTTCGACCAAGGGCGGGGCGGCGCCACGCAGGCCGCCGAACGCAACGCTCGCGCCCGGGCAGATCGCCCGGCGTCGCGCCCATCGAACGAAAGGACAGGTCATGGACGACCTCGAAAAAGTTGAAACCATCCGCACCAAGTGCAACGTGAGTTACACCGATGCCAAAGCCGCGCTCGACGCCGCCGACGGCAACGTCCTGGATGCCATCATTTGGCTCGAGTCGCAGGGCAAGACGCAGACCACGTCGGCGCACGCCGCCACCGAGTCCGCGCCGGTCGACGAGCCCTCGGCCGAGATGGTCGCCACGCAGGCCGCCTACGAAAAGTCGAGCGAAAAGACCGACTTCTCCAAGAAGATGGACAGCGTGTGGGAGTACCTCAAAAAGCTCTTCCGCCTGAGCCTGGACACCAAGTTTATCGCCACGCGCCGCGATGCGATCATCCTCAACATTCCCATCCTGATTCCCATCGTTGCACTGTTTGCCTGGGGCGCCACGATATGGCTGATGCTGATTGGCCTGTTCTTTGGCATGCGCTACCGCATCGACAGCGACGGCGACGTGCCCGGCAGCATCAACAACCTTATGAATCACGCCGCCGATGCCGCGGACGACATCAAGCAAAATCTGAACGACGACAAGTAATCGCAGACGGGGGCACGCATGGCACGGATCCTGATCGTAGAGGACGAGGAGAAAATCGCCCGCTTTGTGACGCTCGAGCTGGAGCACGAGGGCTACCAGGTGGAACACGCCGCCGATGGCCGCACCGCCGTGGACCTGGCGCTGGAGCGCAACTACGATCTTATTCTGCTCGATGTGCTGTTGCCGCAGCTCAACGGCATGGAGGTCCTGCGGCGCGTCCGCAAGCACAAGGATGTGCCGGTGATAATGGTCACCGCGCGAGATGCCGTGATGGACAAGGTGGCCGGGCTCGATGCCGGTGCTGACGATTACCTAACCAAGCCGTTTGCCATTGAGGAACTGTTCGCACGGATCCGCGTTGCGCTGAAGCGCTCGGAGGCCGTGCGGACGGCTTCGGGCGTTGGCGGCGCCGGCGCCGGGGCTGGCGTAGCGAGCGGCACGGCCGCCGGTATCGCCACAATGTCCCCGGCAACCGACACGGCCCAGACCGCTGCCACACCCTCCCCCGCCGCGCTCACCGTGGGTTCGGTCGCGCTCGATCCCGACCGCCGCGAAGTCACGGTCGGCGGCTCGCCCATCGTGCTGACCGCCCGCGAGTTCGATGTCCTCGCCCTGCTTATGGCGCATGCCGAGACCGTGCTCACGCGCGAACGCATCGCGCACGAAGCGCTGGGCTACGAATACATGGGCGACACCAACAACGTCGACGTGCACATCGCGCATCTACGCGCCAAGATCGAGGACGCCGGCGGCGCCCGCATCATCCAGACCGTGCGCGGGGTGGGCTATGTCTGCCGCGCGTAACGCCGAGGCCAAGCGCGTCACCTCCATCGCCCGCACCATCAACTGGAGCTATATGTGGCGCCGCCTGATGAGCTACGTCTGGCTCGATCTGTTGCTGGTGGTGATTGCGGCGGCGATCCTCGTCTATGGATACAACCAGACACTGCCCGACAGCGCGTTTACCGCAGGATGGATCCCCGGCGCCACCGTTCGCGGCATGTCGCTGAAGCCCGCGCGCGGCTGGGACCTGACAACGCTCACCTATACCGTCGAGCTTGCGCGTACCACCAAGACCTTCCCCCTCGCGCAAGACCTCATCGCACTTTGGCCCCTCTATATCGTTGTTGTAGGTTGGCAGGTCATCAGCATGCTCGATATGCTCGGCGGCGCTCGCCGTGTGCGCCGCACCATGGCGCCGCTCAACGACCTGGCCCTGCGCGTGGACGAGCTCGGCCGCATGCAGCTCTCCGGCGGCAAGATGGAAACGCTGGAGCAAGCCATCGAGCGCGCGAGCGTCGACTCGCCGAGCGTCACCACCGGCGACGCCGACCTGGCAAGCATCGAGGTCGCACTCAACCGCCTGCTGCGCCAGATGCAAGAGGCCAAGCTGCAGCAGATGCGCTTTGTCAACGATGCAAGCCACGAGCTGCGCACGCCCATCGCGGTGATTCAGGGCTACGTGAACATGCTCGACCGCTGGGGCAAAGACGACCCGGACGTGCTGGCGGAATCCATCGCGTCCCTCAAGGCCGAAAGCGAGCACATGCAGGAGCTCGTGGAGCAGCTGCTGTTTTTGGCGCGCGGCGATGCCGGGCGCACGGTCCTGCGGCGTGCGCATACCAACCTGGCTGCACTGGTCGGCGAGGTTTGCGAAGAATCGCAGATGATCGATGCCGGGCACACGTATCGGCTGGCCTTTGACGCTGCGCTTATCAGCGACCCGCGCTGCGACGCGTCCGTCGATGTCGCGCTCGTGAAGCAGGCTCTGCGCGTGATCGTGCAAAACGCCGCCAAGTATTCGGACGCGGGCACGCCCATCTCGTTTGGCGTAGCGCCGGATGCGGGCGCGGGCACGATCGACATAAGCGTTGAGGACGAGGGCATCGGCATGAACCAGGAATCCGCAGCTCACGCGTTCGAGCGGTTCTACCGCGCCGACAACGCGCGCGATGCCGGAGTGCAGGGCTCGGGCCTGGGGCTCGCCATCGCCAAGTGGATCGTCGATAGCCACGGCGGCGTCATCGGCGTGACCTCGGTCGAGGGCGTCGGCAGCCGCTTTACGATTCGCCTGCCGCGGTAGGAAGCCCCTCGGCATAAATAAAGGGATAGGGCCACGCAGCCCTATCCCTTTTTGCTAGCTATGACAGCTTGTGCGCTACTCGCGGCACAGGTGCATGGCGAAGCCGGCGAACTCGCGCTTAAAGTACACGAGCTTGGTACCACCGTCGGGTAGCAGCGCGCGCGACTCCTCGTTGACCTCGAGCCCGCGCTCGGCAAACCACTTCTCAGCTGCATCGATGTCGTTAACGGCAAAGCCGATGTGGCCTTTGGTGCCACGACCGTTCTGCTTCATGACCTCGACCAGCGAATCGTTGAAGTACGAAACCGGGGTCTCGATAACAGGCAGGCCCATCATCGTCGAGAACAGCTCCGCGATCTCCAGGGCGTCTGCCGGGTCGGCGGCGTTAATGCCCACATGGGCAACGCGCATGCCAAAGAGCTCGACCGGGTTGACGTTCTGCTCACTCATACAGGCAGTGCCTACTGAGCCATGACGTCGAGAACGGCCTTCTCGGCAGCGACGCGGTTCATGCCGGTCATGAAGGGCACGCCGCTCACGTACGGGCAGGTGAGGCCTTCGGGGGCAACGGTGGTGGCGATCAGCAGGTCGGCGCCCTCGTCGCAGTAGTCCTTGGCCTCGGAGATGGCGCACTGCACGATCTCGTACTTGTCGGCGTAACCGTTGGCGTCGAGCAGAGTAGCGACCTTCTGGGCAACGAGCGTGGAAGTAGCAGCGCCAGCACCGCAAGCCAAAACGATCTTCTTCATAGGTAATGTCTCCCTTCATGGTTTACTTTAGGTAAGTGTACCGCAGCGAGCGATGGCACTCGGCCTCGATGAGCTTTTATGCCAGTTTGCTTGCGCGCTGCGTATAATACATCTAGTACGTGTTGTCATACCGCTCGCTTTAAGAGCGACTAAGGACTCTGAAATGCCCGATTCCCGCACCCTCTGGACCGCCGTCGTTATCATCTGCATCGCCGTGTCGGTGTTCTTTAGCGTCAAAAAACGCACCACGTTCAAGCGTCTGCAGCAGTTGATGGCCGCCAAGCAGTGGGACGAGTTTGATCGTTTGCTCGACGGCAAACTCACCAGCATGCTGTACCCACGCTACAACCGCGACTACCTGCGCCTGAACTCCTATCTGCTGCGCGAGGACCACGAGCGTGCCAGCGAGATGTTCGACCTGCTGCTGGGGCTCAACCTCCCCAAGATGCAGCGCGTCGACCTGGTGATCAAAGCCTTTAACTACTATGTTGGCCAGGAGGACCGCAAAAAGTCCAAGGAGTTGCTGCACGAGATCAAGGGCTTTGAGGGCGGTCAGGCCGAGGCAGTTGCGCACGAGTGCCAGCTGATGTACGACACGATGATCCTCAAGCGCCACAACGACATTCCCGAGCTGGAGCGCATGCTCGAGGATGTCGGCGACGACCCGGTCAAGCGCTGCCGCTTGGAGTACCTGCTGGCCCTGCAGTACCAGAACAAGGGCGACGAAGCCAAGTTCCAGGAGTTCCTGGAGAAGTCGGGCCAACACTCGATGGCCGTCAACGCGTAACGGACGGCTTGTGCTAGACTTCTAGTCTCACGGGGGCGTGGCGGAATTGGCATACGCAGGAGACTTAAAATCTCTCGCCGCAAGGATTGTGGGTTCGAGTCCCACCGCCCCTACCACGTATTGTTTACGAGCCCGTGTTCCCCAGGGATGCGGGCTCGTTTCTTTTGGACGCCGGCGGGACTCGAACCCGCGAGGGAGCGAGCGTCAAGCGGACGCGCAGCGCCCGCAGCGAGCCGGCGAGGGCGCCGGCAGGCGACCGAAGCCGGTGCGCATTTGCGCAGCAAATGCGCGGACGTCCCACCGCCCCTACCATATGGAGCTTTCGAGCCCGTGTCCCCAAGGGATGCGGGCTCGTTTCTTTTACACGCCGGTGGGGCTCTAAGTTGCGGTGGAATAGTTCCTGTTTTGGCAGTTTACCAGCCCATTTAGGAACTATTCCACCGCGACTTAGGTTGGTGTTCCCACATTTTCCGATGTAAAAACGTGGTTGTCTCCCACATTTTCCGATGGAAACTCCCAAATGGCCTTATACTAGCCGAGAGGGTTGGGAGGCAATATGCAGCGACAGCTTATGAGTGAACTTATCGCTTGGAAATCAAGGGCGAATCGCAAACCTCTCTTGCTTAAGGGAGCCCGCCAGACAGGAAAGACTTGGCTTCTTAACGAATTCGCAAGCCAGCAGTATCGAAACGTCATTCGTTTTGACTTTATGCTCGAGCCGAGCACACGCTCGCTGTTCGATGGGGACCTCGACCCCAAGCGCATCATCTCCCAGATAGAACTCCTACGTGGCCAAACCGTAACGCCGGCAGACACGCTTATCATCTTCGACGAGATCCAAGAGGCGCCACGCGGGATCACCTCACTCAAGTACTTCAACGAACTTGCACCCGAATACCACATCGTAGCAGCCGGTTCCTATATGGGCCTCGCGCTCCGACGCGAAAACGAGTCATTTCCCGTCGGCAAAATCGACCAGCTCACCATGCGTCCCATGGGGTTTGCTGAGTTCGTTCGTGCCGTCGACGGCAACCCGCTCGCCGACGCCATCCTTGCCGCAGACATGAACCTTCTAGCAAACGTTACCGAAAAGCTCGAGCACTTGCTCAAGGAGTACCTTGTTGTCGGCGGTATGCCCGAAGTTGTCTCCACTTTCGCCGAGACACGCGACTTCATCGAAGCCCGAAGGCTTCAACAGCAAATCATCGAGGCTTACGAATCCGATTTCGGCAAACATGCACCCGCCCGCATCGTCGAGCGCATGAGGTTGGTTTGGAAATCCCTTCCCGGCCAGCTTGCAAAGGAGAACAAGAAGTTTGTCTATGGCGCCCTTCGTCCCGGAGCGCGCGCACGCGATTTCGAGGAAAGCCTCCAGTGGCTCACGGACTACGGAATCGTTCATAAGGTGCCACGTGTTTCCGCTCTAAAGGCGCCGCTCTCGAGCTACGAAGACCTCTCGGGCTTCAAACTGTTCTGCATCGACACCGGCATCCTCGGAGCGCTCTCCGGTCTCTCTCCGGCCATCGTTCTTAACGGATCCGCTGTTTTTACCGAGTTCAAAGGTTCGCTGACCGAACAATACGTCGCGCAGGAGCTTTTGCTCCAGGACAAAACTCCCGCGTATTGGTCCTCTACCTCCGGCAATGCCGAAACCGACTTTGCCATCGACCATGCGGGAACCGTGCTTCCGCTTGAGGTCAAGGCGGCAGAGAACCTTAAAGCGAAGAGTCTGAAAATAGCCTGCGAAAAATTCAAACTCGAGCGTTGCGTGAGGAGCTCCCTGGCGGCATATAGAGACGAGGGCATGCTCATCAATATTCCGCTTTGGGAGATTGGGCAGATCGACAAGCTGGCATAGGCGCTGTGGGGACGCCCCGCAAGGACTGTCCCCAGGTGCCGGCAGAGACGATATGAGCAGGACATAAAAACATTGAGAGCCCCTGCTGCATGAAAGACCG
>OMDT01000098.1_pt1 | contig 11035 bp, 6 predicted proteins | sample 1645271 | NCBI WGS metagenome assembly OMDT01 (sample SAMEA103958159, study PRJEB25191) | human gut metagenome | biome: human-associated habitat [ENVO:00009003]; feature: intestine environment [ENVO:2100002]; material: feces | place: Germany | collected 2013/2015
TCTGGGTGGTTTGTGAAAGTGTCGAAGTTTCATGAACCAGATGCAAGCTAAACGCTTTTTCCGAATATGTCTAAAATGTGCGCACTCGATTCGTGCTTTTAATTCATAGGCAGACGATTAAACGATATGGAACAAAGATATAATATTTTTTTGAAAAAACGATGCCGGGTTTACATACGCCATCCCTCCGGGGCTTGTGCCGGTATGAAACAGGCAGGGCGGAGCACCTTACTCCGCCCTGTTTTGTCTCTTATTCGCAGTTGCGGCAGCAGAGGTTGCGGTCGCCGTAGCCGTTGTCGATCTTGGTCACGTAGGGGAAGAACTTCGCTTCGCGCACCCATGCGAGCGGGAATGCCGCCTCGGCGCGGGTGTAGGGATGCGTCCATTCGCCGGCGATCTCGACGGCGGTGTGCGGCGCGTTGGCGACCACGTTGTCGGCCTGCCCCGCGGCGGCTTCGCATTCGCGCTTGATGCTCACCAGCGCTTCGATGAAGCGATCCATCTCGGCCTTCGGTTCCGATTCGGTCGGTTCGACCATCAGCGTCTCGTGCACGGGGAACGAGAGCGTCGGAGCATGGAAGCCGTAGTCCATCAGGCGGTGGGCGATGTCGCCGCAGTCGATGTTGTAGTCCTTCTTGAAAGAGGTCAGGTCGAGGATCATCTCGTGTCCCACGCGGCCGGTCTCGCCCGAATAATAGGTGCGGTATTCCGGTGCCAGCGCCGAGGACATGTAGTTGGCATTGACGATCGCCATTTCGGTGGCGCGGCGCAGCCCGTTTCCACCCAGCATCTTGATATAACCGTAGGTTATGGGCAGCAGCATGGCGGAGCCCCAGGGGGCCGACGCCACGGCCGTGATGCCCTCGTCGCCGCCCGTCGGCATAACCGGATGCGAGGGGAGGAATGCCCTGAGGTGCTCGGCGACGCAGATCGGGCCCACGCCCGGGCCGCCGCCCCCGTGGGGCATGGCGAAGGTCTTGTGCAGGTTGAGGTGGCAGACGTCGGCGCCGATGTAGCCGGGGTTGGTCAGCCCCACCTGTGCGTTCATGTTGGCGCCGTCCATGTAGACCTGCCCGCCTGCGTCGTGCACGGCGTCCACGATCTCGCGGATGCGGCTCTCGAACACGCCGTGCGTCGAGGGGTAGGTGACCATCAGCCCGCACAGCTCCGAACTGTATTCCCCGGCCTTGGCCTTGAGGTCTTCGACGTCGATGTTGCCCTTGTCGTCACAGGCCACCGTGACGATCTTCATGCCGGCCATGGCGGCCGACGCGGGGTTGGTGCCGTGGGCCGAGGCCGGGATCAGCACCACGTTGCGGTAGCCCTGTCCGCGGCTCTGGTGGTAGGCGCGGATCACCATCAGCCCGGCGTATTCGCCCGCAGCGCCCGAGTTGGGTTGCAGGGAGCAGGCCGCGAAGCCCGTGATCGTCGCCAGGTCGTTTTCCAACTCCGTGATTAACTGCATGTAACCTTCGGCCTGGTCGGCCGGGGCGAAGGGGTGCATCATCTGGAAGCCCGCCAGCGAGAGCGGCTGCATGAGCGCCGCGGCGTTGAGCTTCATGGTGCACGAACCTAAAGAGATCATCGAATTGGCGAGCGAGATGTCCCTCAGTTCGAGCTTCTTGATGTAGCGCATCAGGTCGCTTTCCGAGCGGTAGGTGTTGAAGACCGCCTCCGAGAGATAGGCCGTGCGGCGGCGCAGGGCGGCCGGCACGCGGCTTTCGGTGACGGGCTTTACGGCCTTGGCTTTCCTGCCTTTGGCGGCGGCGAAGATGCGTATTACCTCGGCAACCTCTTCGGGGGTGGTCACCTCGTCGAACGACATGCGCACGGAGCCTTCGGTGGGGTAGTAGAAGTTGATGCCGCTTTCGAGTGCCAGCGACTGCACGACGGCGGCTTCGGCCGAGACTTCGAGCGTGTCGAAGAAGTCTGCGGCGGCGAGTTTGTAATCCATCGCCTGGAGTGCGTCGGCGACCGTTGCGGCGGCCAGGTGGGCCGTGTCGGCGGCGCGTTTCAGCCCCTCGGGGCCGTTGTAGACGCAGTAGAAGCCTGCCATCGAGGCCATCAGCGCCGAGGCGGTGCAGATGTTCGACGTGGCGCGTTCGCGCTTGATATGCTGTTCGCGCATCTGGAGCGCCATGCGCAGCGCCTTGTTGCCGAGGCGGTCGACCGAGACGCCGATGATGCGGCCGGGCATGTTGCGCTTGTAGGCCTCGCGCGTGGCCATGTAGCCTGCGCCGGGGCCGCCGAAGCCCATCGGGGTGCCCAGGCGTTGCGTCGAGCCGACGGCGATGTCGGCGCCCCACTCGCCGGGGGATTTGAGCAGCGCCAGCGAAAGCAGGTCGGCGGCAGCCGTGACCAGTACGCCCTTGGCATGTGCCGCGGCCGTGAAGTCCGTATAGTCGCGCACGGCGCCGTTGGCGGCCGGGTACTGGACGATGGCGCCGAACTCCTTGCCCGTGAAGCTGTATTCGTCGTATTCGTCGACGATCAGTTCGATGCCGAACGGTTCGCTGCGCGTGAGCAGCACGTCGAGCGTCTGCGGGAAGATGTTGCGGTCGACGAAGAGCTGGTTGCGACCTTCCCTGACCGCTTCGCGCGAGCGCAGCGCGAACATCATCAGCATGGCTTCGGCGGCGGCCGTGCCCTCGTCCAGGAGCGAGCAGTTGCCGATCTCCATGCCCGTGAGCGAGATCACGGCGGTTTGGAAGTTCAGCAGCGCCTCGAGGCGGCCCTGCGAGATCTCGGCCTGGTAGGGCGTGTAGGAGGTGTACCAGGCGGGGTTCTCGAAGACGTTGCGCACGATGGCGGCCGGGACGGCACAGGGGTAGTAGCCCATGCCGATGAACGATCTGAGGCAACGGTTGCGGTCGGCCAGCGAGCGGATGTGGGCGGCGAATTCGTATTCGCTCATCCCTTCGGCCGGCAGTGCGAGCGGCTTCTTGAGCCGGATGGACTGGGGAATGACCTGCGAGATCAGTTCGTCGACCGACTTTGCGCCGATCACTTCGAGCATGGCTTTGAGGTCTTTTTCGTTGCTGACGCCGATGTGGCGTTCGGAAAACTTGTCGAACATAGTTATCATCAATTGGTTATTGTCGTCGGATGCGCCGGGCGGCGCGTAATTCCCATGCAAAAATACTATTTTTACGAAGACCGCAAGCGCCTGCCGGGCTTATATTTTCCGCCGCAGGCCGCATGCGGCGCCGCATCCTGCCGGGCGGTGTCCCGGCATCGGCGGGGTACGGGGCGGGGAGTCCGGCGGGGCTTTCCGGGGTCAGTACTTGAAACTGCTGCCGCCGATGAATTCCCGGATGATCGACGTGGGCGGGATCTCGTCGGGCGGGATGGGGGTGAAGTTTTTCAGGAACTTCAGCATGCGCCGCGCCTCGTCGTACTCGGGTACCGTGTCGGGAACCTCGCGGAGGATCTTTTCGGCATAGGGGTGCAACACCGAGATTTCGTAGAAAAGCGACGAGTTGAGCATGACGTCGGCGTTTTCCTGGTAGGGGAAGATGTGTTTCTCCTCGCCGCGGCGGACGGAGCCCCAGCGCGAAAGCGTCGCCACGGCATCTGCGCCGCGTTGCGTATAGTCGCGCGTGAGGCGGCGCAGCAGGCGGTTGTCGGTCGTGGCGATGCGCGAGAGGTTGTCCATCGCCACCGACGTGAAGCACGAGATGTAGATGCGGAATTTCTGCGCTTCGGGGACGCTCGGGGTGAGGCGCGGGTTGAGCCCGTGGATGCCCTCGACGATCAGGATCGAACGCTCGTCGAGCGTCAGCGGGTTGTTGTGCCACGTGCGGCGGCCCGTGATGAAGTCGTAGCGCGGGATGTCGACGCTTTCGCCGCGCATCAGGCGGCAGAGGTGGTCGTTGAACAGGTCGAGGTCGATGGCTTCGAGCGCCTCGTAGTCGTAATCGCCGTCGGCGTCGCGCGGGGTCTTTTCGCGGTCGACGAAATAGTCGTCGAGCGAGATCAGCACCGGCTGCAGCCCCAGTACCCCGAGCTGGATGCCCAGCCGTTTGGCCGAGGTGGTCTTGCCGCTCGACGAGGGGCCCGAGATCAGCACCATGCGTACGCCGCGCGAGATGTTGGCGTCGTAGATCGTGTCGGCGACCCATGCGAACTTGCGTTCGTGGAACGCTTCGGCCAGTTTGATCATGCCGCCCGCGTCGCCCGCGAGCACCTTGGAGTTGACGGCGCCCACGGTGGGCACGCCCATGATCCGCACCCAGGACTGGTATTCCTGGAAGATGCCGAACATCTTTTCCTGTTCGACGTTGGTGTTGAGCCGGTCGGGCGCCGTGCGCAGCGGCAGGGCAAGGTAGAATCCGTTGTAGTAGGGTTCGATGCCGAACAGGTCGACGAACCCCGTCGAGGGCGCCAGCGCGCCGTAGAAATAACCGTCGGTGTCGCCGAGCGTATAGAGGTCGCTGTAAAGCCGCGGGCGGGTGTCCAGCAGGGCGATCTTGTCGGTGAGGCCCTGGGCCGCATAGCGGGCGCGGACTTCGCTCGTGAGGATCTTCATGCGGCTGATCGGCAGGTCTTGCGCCACCAGGTCGCGCATGCGCCCTTCGAGTGCCTCGGCCAGCCCGGGCGTGAATTCGTCGATGCCCTCGATCTCGCAGTAAAAGCCGTTCTGCCCCATCGAATGGCGGATGTGGAGCGTCTTGCCCGGAAAGAGATCGCGGGCGGCTTTCTGCAGGATGAACCACGACGTGCGCTGGTAGACGCGGATGCCGGCGAAGGAGGTGATGTCCACGAAACGGACGGTCACCGGGGTATATATTTTGTAATACAGTTCCTTGATGCGGTTGTTGACCAGGGCGGCAAGGAACGGGTAGGGCCCCGGCGCGACCCGCTTTGCGACCTCGGAAAGCGGGGTGCCCATCGGCACCTCGACCGTGCCGCCGAGGTTTTCGCATATGATTTCGATGATATTTGTCATAAGATTTTCAGGCTTGAAAACATGTAAAGATATGAATAATTTATAACTTTGACAAACTAAAACCTGTGTTATGAAAGGAATACTGAGGATGGGGCTGGTCGCCGTTGCGGCGCTCGCCGCGGCCTGCGCACCCCGCGAAAGGACGCTCGTATTGCTGTCGACGAACGACATGCATGCAAAGATACAGAATTTCCCGCGGCTGGCGTCGGCCGTCGAGGCGTGCCGCGATACGGCCCAACTCGTGGTGCTGGTCGATGCCGGCGACCGCTGGACGGGGAATGCCTATGTGGACATGGCGCCGACGCCCGGTATGCCGATGATTGCCCTGATGAACGAACTGGGGTATGACGTGGCGACGCTGGGCAACCATGAATTCGACCACGGGCAGGCGTTCCTGGGGCGGATGATCGACAGCATGGACTTCGAGGTGGTCTGCGCCAACGTGGTGAGCGACACCTGCACGTTCCCCCAGCTGCCGCCCTATACGGTCATCGACCGGGACGGGATCCGGATCGGGTTCGTCGGCGTGGTGACCAACTACGAGGGGCCGGGGCATCCGGCGGGCAATGAATCGAGTTTCGCGGGGCTGGAGTTTCCCGACCCGCAGGCGATGGCCCTCGAATATGCCGCGGAGCTGCGGCCGGAGTGCGACGTGCTGGTGCTCGTGTCGCATATGGGCGACGACCGCGATGCGGAACTGCTGGGCCGTGGCCCGTCGCAGTACGACGTGGTGATCGGCGGGCATACGCACGAGGAGGTCGATACGCTGATCGGCGGCACGCTGCTGACCCAGACGGGCAAAGACCTGCGGAACATCGGCGTGACGACCGTACGGATGAAGGGGAATAAGGTCGCAGGGGTCGATTACCGGATCGTCCCGCTCGCCGATTACGAGCCGGATATCCTCTACCAGAAACAGGTCGAGGCTTACTATGCCGACCCGGAGCTGAACAGACCCGTCGGGCGGTTCGGCAATGCCGCCGACAAGTGGGGGCTTGCCAACTGGATGGCTGCGGCGGTAGCCGACGAGGCCGATGCCGACGTCGGTTTCTACCACATCGGCGGCGTGCGCCTCGATTCGATCCCCGCGGGCGGGGTGAGCGCGGCGAAGGTATACGGGCTGGAGCCGTTCGGGACGCTGGTCGCCGAGATGGAGATGACGCCCGCCCAGATGCGCCGCATGATCGTGTCGAAGTACAACGACCCGGTGAACGCCAAGGAGGCGCACCGCATCGACCTGATTTCGACCACGCCCTATGTGATCGTCACCGATGCGGCGGACAACGCCCTCGACGTGCAGTTCCCGAAGCTGCGCGAGGGGCGGAAGTACAAGGTCGCCGTGAGCGACTATATCTACCGGAATTACAAGGATATGGAATATACCGGCGGGGAAATCACCGACGAGAAGGTGGCCGACATCCTGCTCGAAGAGCTCAGGGACGACATCCCGCTGAAGATCGACAACACCCCGCGGCAGCGGGTGGTGCGCAAATAGGCGCCGCGGACGACGCCCGGAGGCTTCCGCGGGACGCAAATAACCGCCTGATTTTTTGCAGATTCGCAAAAAACCGTTACCTTTGTAGCCCTCACGTATGCGCATAAGGCGCGTAGGCGGGGGCTACGAGTTTAATTATTAATCATTTAACGAGCGATTGTATCGCAAAAAGAATTTCCATCATGGAAGAAACGAAAAATGTAGTCACGAACGAGAATTTCGACTGGAACGCGTATGAAAACGACCTGGGAGTCTATGACCATCCCAAGGAGGAGATCGCAGAGGCTTACGACAAGACGCTTTCGAACGTCAACGTCGGCGAGGTCGTGGAAGGTACCGTTACGGGCATTACCAAGCGCGAGGTTCTCGTGAACATCGGCTACAAGAGCGAGGGCGTCATTCCCGTTTCCGAGTTCCGTTACAACCCCGACCTGAAGGTCGGCGACAAGATCGAGGTCTATGTCGAGTCGGCCGAGGACAAGGGCGGACAGCTGGTTCTTTCGCACAAGAAGGCACGTCAGCTCAAATCGTGGGATCGTGTGAACGAGGCCCTCGAAAAGGACGAAATCATCAAGGGTTACATCAAGTGCCGCACCAAGGGCGGTATGATCGTCGACGTATTCGGCATCGAGGCGTTCCTGCCCGGTTCGCAGATCGACGTGAAGCCCATCCGCGACTACGATGTATACGTGGACAAGACCATGGAGTTCAAGGTGGTGAAAATCAACCAGGAGTTCCGCAACGTGGTCGTTTCGCACAAGGCGCTCATCGAGGCCGAACTCGAAGCGCAGAAGCAGGTTATCATGTCGAAACTCGAGAAGGGCCAGATCCTCGAGGGTACCGTCAAGAACATCACCTCGTACGGCGTATTCGTCGACCTGGGCGGTGTGGACGGCCTGATCCATATCACCGACCTCTCGTGGGGCCGCGTGAACCACCCCGAAGAGATCGTGGCGCTCGACCAGAAGATCCAGGTCGTTATCCTCGATTTCGACGACGCCAAGAAGCGTATCGCACTGGGCCTGAAGCAGCTCACCCCGCATCCGTGGGAGGCGCTCGACCAGAATCTCAAGGTCGGCGACAAGGTCAAGGGCCGCGTGGTCGTGATGGCCGACTACGGCGCATTCGTGGAGATCGCCCCCGGTGTTGAGGGACTGATCCACGTGTCGGAGATGTCGTGGAGCCAGCACCTGCGCTCGGCGCAGGAGTTCATGAAGGTCGGCGACGAAGTCGAGGCCGTCATCCTGACGCTCGACCGCGAGGAGCGCAAGATGTCGCTGGGCATCAAGCAGCTTACGCCCGATCCCTGGGAAAATATCGAAACCAAGTATCCCGTCGGCACGAAGTGCACGGCCAAGGTGCGCAACTTTACCAACTTCGGTATCTTCGTCGAGATCGAGGAGGGTATCGACGGCCTGATCCACATTTCCGACCTGAGCTGGACGAAGAAGGTGAAGCACCCCGGCGAATTCACGTCGGTGGGCGCTGACATCGACGTCGTGGTGCTCGAGATCGACAAGGAGAACCGCCGTCTGTCGCTGGGCCACAAGCAGCTTGAGGAGAACCCCTGGAACGAGTTCGAGAACCAGTTCTCGGTAGACAGCATTCACGAGGGTACGATCACCGAGATGACCGACAAGGGCGCAGTCGTCGCATTGGGCGAGAACGTGGAGGGCTTCTGCCCCGCACGCCAGCTCACCAAAGAGGACGGCACGACGCCGAAGGTGGGCGACAAGCTCGACTTCAAGGTGCTCGAGTTCTCGAAGGCTACCAAGCGCATCACCCTTTCGCACCTGCGTACGTACGAGGAGGCCAAGCGTGCCGAAGTGGCAGCCGAGAAGGCTGAGAAGCGTGCCGCCGCCGATGCTACGAAGTCGACCGTGAAGAAGATCAACGCTTCGGTCGAGAAGACGACGCTGGGCGACATCGCAGGTCTGGCCGCGCTGAAGAGCGCCATGGAGGCTGCCGAGGCGAAGAACGCCAAGAAGGCTGCCAAGGAAGAGAAGGCCGAGGAGTAATCCCCGCACGGAGGGACGGTGCAGCCGTCCGCCGATATATCGAAAGAACCGCAGGCATTGCGCCTGCGGTTCTTTTTTTGTGGGCGCGTTTGAGGGCGCGGAGGAAGGAGGGGCAGTTGGTCGCGGTTGGGAAAAGGATTGCGGGGCGGGAGCGGTAAACAATATGGGAGCAGGTGCGGCGGGTTGAGGCGGAGGGCTGGGGTTTTCGCCTCACCCCGGGAAAGTTTACCGCCGATTTCTTGGATGCGGGGCAATAACTCGGTAAATTTCGCGTCTTTTAATAAATCAATACCCGCGCCTTATGAAAAAGCTGATTTTATCCCTGTTTTCGCTGTTTGCCGTTTTCGCGGGTGTTCCGCATAGCCTGGGGAGCCCTGCTCCCGAGGAGGTTCGGGCGTCGCAGCCCGGCCGGGAGAGGCGGCACGGGGGTTACTCGAAGGACAACTGGACGGTGTATTACGAGGGCCGGAAGGTGAAGGGTGCTTCGGCATCGTCGTTCACGGATCTCGGCGGCGGGTACGGTAAGGACAACTGGACGGTGTTTTACCGCGGCCGGAAGGTCGAAGGGGCATCGGCTTCGTCGTTCGAGAGCCTCGGGAACGGGATAGGGAAAGACATCTGGCATACCTACCACTACGGGGAGCGGGATGACGGGAGCGCGTTGTCGGGCGAAAGGTTGGGCGGCGGTTACTCGAAGGACAGCTGGACGGTGTATTACCGCGGCCGGAAGGTGGACGGGGCGTCGGCGATGACCTTCGAGAGTCTCGGAGATGGGTATGGAAAGGATGCTTGGAAGGTATTTTACATGGGCGGGGAGGTGAAGGGCGCCTCGGCACAAACGTTCGAAGAACTCGGGGAAGGATACGGGAAAGACGCATGGAAAGTCTATTACCGGGGAAAAGAGCTGCCGGGGGCATCGCCCGGTTCGTTCGAAGTGCCGCGCGACAGCTGGTGAGAAATGGCCGCCACCGGTATAATGACAGTGCCCTTCCGAACGGAAAGGCACTGTTTTTGTTTTCCGCAGGGTAAACCCCGAGACGGAATGAGCAGATTCAAACCCCACATCGCCCTGCTGATATGCAATATCGTATGGGCCATGGACTACCCGTTTTACAACATCGTATTGCCGCACTATGTCCACCCGATGGCCATGGTGGCGGGATCGCTGGTCGTCACGGCGCTTTTTTCGCTCGTGCCGCTGCTGTGGCAGAAGGCCGAACGGGTCGCGCGCGCCGACATCCGCAAGCTGATCGGCGCCGCGCTGCTGATCGGAGTGCTGCGCAAGGTATTCATCATGTACGGACTTTCGATGACTTCGCCCATCGACGGATCGATCATCGACACCATCGTCCCGCTGCTGGTGCTGCTGCTCTCCGTATTGCTGGGCATGGATCGCTTCACAAAGCTCAAAGTCTCGGGGCTGGTGCTCGGCATGGCCGGTGCCGTGGCCGTGGTGCTGACGGGCGCGTCGTCGTCGCACCAGCATTCGCATGTCTGGGGCAACGTGATGATCATGCTGTGCGCCTGCGCCACGTCGCTGTACATGGTGTGGTTCAAAGCCCTGGTTGCCAGGTACCGCATCACCACCGTGCTGCGCTGGGTATACTGCGTGGCGGCCGTCGTTGCGCTGCCCTTCGGGCTGAAGGAGATCATCCACACCGACTATGCCGCCATAGCCGGCCATGCGCTTTTCCCGACGCTCTTCGTGCTGACGGTGCCGACCTATCTGCCGAACCTGATGCTGAACTATGCGCTCAAGAGCGTACCGGCCACGGTGTCGAGCATCTACACCTACCTGCAGCCCGTGCTGGCGATCGCCATTTCGGTCGGGATGGGGCTGGACAAGCTGCATGCCGATACGGTGGTCTTCGCGCTGGTGATCTTCGTCGGCGTGGCGCTCGTGCTGCGTTCCTACTCCGTGCCGCCGCGCCATCCCGTGCCGCCGGCCGCGCCGCCGCACTGACCCGGGGCGGGGAATCCGGCAGCATCGAACAGTCCGGAATGCGGGTTGGCAGGACACACGGCGTGCCCGTCCCCGAATTCGGTGAATACGAATATCGGGACGGAGTATTGCCTGAATGCAAAAAGGAGAGCCTTTGGCTCTCCTTTTTTAGGGTGCGGGTAGTTGCAGGGCGGAACCCTTGCAACCTCCTGCGGACTATTCTGCGGCGGTAACCGAGAATTTGATGACTGCCTTGACCTCCTTGTGGAGTTTGGCGGTTGCTTCGTATTCGCCGACGGTCTTGATGCCCTCTACGGCGATCAGCTTGCGGTCGAGTTCGATGCCTTTGGCAGCCAGGGCCTCGGCCAGGTCGGTGGCGGTAACCGTACCGAAGAGCTTGCCCTCCTCGGCCTTCACGGCCAGCGTGAGCGGCAGGTTGGCGATGGTCTCGGCGAGTGCCTGTGCGTCGGCAAGGATCTTGGCGTCCTTGTGTGCGCGCTGGCGGAGGTTCTCGGCGAGCACCTTCTTGGCGGATGCGGTGGCAGCCTTTGCGTAACCCTGGGGAATCAGGTAGTTGTTCGCATAACCGGGCTTTACGGTCACGATGTCGTTGGCGTAGCCCAGGTTTTCCA
>OMDT01000114.1_pt1 | contig 10457 bp, 8 predicted proteins | sample 1645271 | NCBI WGS metagenome assembly OMDT01 (sample SAMEA103958159, study PRJEB25191) | human gut metagenome | biome: human-associated habitat [ENVO:00009003]; feature: intestine environment [ENVO:2100002]; material: feces | place: Germany | collected 2013/2015
ACCGAAGAGTTCGTGAAAAACCTTTTCGATGCCGGTATGGACGTGGTTCGTGTCAATTCGGCGCATGTCTCGGAAGAGGGCGCTACGCATATTGTCGAGACCGTACACCGCGTTAACCCGGCCATTCCGATCATGATAGATACGAAGGGCCCCGAAATCCGTGTCACGACGATCGCCGACGAATACGGTAACAGCATCAATTTCCGGCCGGGCGACCGTGTCGCCGTGCGCGGCTCGGACGGCAGCGACAAGACGACCCGCAAGGTGGTTTACATGAACGTCCCCAATATCGTGGATGACATTCCCGTCGGGGCACGGATGCTGATCGCCGACGGCGAACTGGAGATCCGTGTCGTGGGAAAGACCGCCGAGGAGCTGACCTGCGAATTCGTCGTGGGTGGCGCCATGCGTTCGCGCAAGAGCGTCAACGTGCCGTCGGTGTCGATCAACCTGCCTTCGGTGACAGAGAAAGACCGCCGGTTTATCGAGTGGGCCGTGAAGAACGACGTGGATTTCATCGCACACTCGTTCGTGCGCAGCGCCAAGGATATCAAGGCCGTGCAGGACATCCTCGATGCCCACGGCAGCAAGATCAAGATCATCTCGAAGATCGAGAACCGCGAGGGGCTCGACAACATCGACGAGATCATCGAGGCGTCGTACGGCATCATGGTGGCGCGCGGCGACCTGGGGGTGGAGTTGCCTGCCGAGGCGATTCCCAATACCCAGCGGCGCATCGTCGAGAAGTGCATTTGCGCCAAGCGCCCGGTGATTATCGCCACGCAGATGCTCTATTCGATGGTCAAGAGCCCGCGTCCGACGCGCGCCGAGGTGAGCGACGTGGCGAGTGCCATTTACGAGCGCGTGGACGCCGTGATGCTGAGCGACGAGACGGCGATGGGCGACTTCCCCGTGGAATCGGTGGAAACGATGGCCCGCATCGCCCGCGAGATCGAACGCGACGAGACGCATTTCAAACCGATGATCGACATGGACATGGTCTCGGTGAACCACGAGATCACGGCGCAGCTGGCACGTTCGGCCGTGCGTGCCTCGACCAACCTGCCGATAAAATATGTGGTGCTCGACACCAAGACCGGCCGTACGGGCCGTTATCTGGCTGCATTCCGCGGGCAGAAAACCGTGATGGCCGTATGCTATCAGCTGCATGCGCAGCGTATCCTGGCCCTGTCGTACGGCGTGGTGCCGATCCTGCGCAACCAGGAGCTGAAGGACAGGTACCACTTCCTGATCGACGCGCTGGAGGTCATCGAACAGCACCAGAAGCTCGACGGGCAAGACCTGCTGGCAATCGTGGGCGGCAGTTTCGGCCCCGACGGCGGTGCGTCGTACGTCGAGATCGCCAATGTCCTCAATATCCGCAAGCGTAACGAAGAGATCGTTGCCGCGCAAAAATCTTAGGCGGTGGACGGGCAGCTCAGGGATAAGGTAGCCAGCGGCGTGGCGTGGAGCATGGCCGAGAAAGTCGGTACGATGCTTCTCCAGCTGGCCGTGAGCCTTACGATCCTGCGGCTGCTGAACCCCGCCATCATGGGTGTGATCGCGATCCCGACGGCCTTCCTTGCCGTGGCGATCGTGATTGCCGACAGCGGCTTTTCGCAGGCGCTGATCCGCAAGGGGACACCTACGGCCGACGATTACAAATCGGTCTTCGCCTTCAACGTCGGGGTTGCGCTCGTGCTTTACGGGGTGCTGGTAGCGCTGGCGGGGAGCATCGCGCGGTTCTACGACATGCCGGAAATCGCGCGGATAGCACCGGTATTCTTCCTCCAACTGCCGCTGAGCGCCGCATGTGCGATCCAGAATACGATTTTTGTCCGGACATTCCGCTTCGCACTGCTCTCGAAGGTCACCTTCGCCTCGTGGTTCATCGCCGGGATGGTGGCCATCGGCCTCGCATTGGCCGGGTTCGGGATATGGTGCATCGTGGTGCAGCGCGTATTGCAGGCCTCCGTGCGGGCCTTGCTGTTGTGGTGGCTGAGCGACTGGCGTCCCTGCGGGAAGTGCAGCCGGCGGCCGCTGCGCGAAATGGCGCCGTACAGTTTCAGCCTGCTGGCTACCGATTTCATCTCGACCCTCTATAACAAGGTGCCCCAGATATTTCTCGGGAAACTCTATCCGCAGGAGACACTCGGCTCGTACGAGCAGGCCGTCAAGCTGAAAGACCAGCCGGCGACTTCGGCCATGCAGGCCGTGCAGAACGTGACCTTCCCGGCGCTGGCCAAGATCAAGGACGACGCGCCGAAACTGGCCGAAAGTTACCGGCAGATCGTCATGGTCGTGGCCTATGCCATGTTCCCCGTGATGCTCGGTCTGTCGGCCATCGCCGAGGACATGTTCGCCGTCTTCCTGGGAGGGGAGTGGATGGCGACGGTGCCTTATTTCGAAGCGGTATGCCTGGCCGGGCTTTTTTACCCGCTGGGGTTGGTGGCCTACAATGTGTTGAAAGTCAAGAGCGGCGGTGCGCTGATCGTAAAACTGGAGGTCGCCAAGAAGGTGATGATGTCGGTGGTGTTCGCCGTGATGATTCCGGTCAGCGTCCAGGCCGTCATCTGGGGGCTGGTGTTGATCGCCTTCTGCGAGATGGCGATCAACTTCTTCGCCACGACCCGTTTCACGTCATTCGGCGCAGGACGCTTCGTGCGCACGGTGCTGCCGATGCTGCTCGTGGCCGGGGCGATGTACGCTCTCGTGCGGGTTACGGCGCTGGCGGTGCCGGGCAATGCGTTGTTGCGGTTGCTGGCCGAAGTCGCCGCGGGCGTGGTCAGCTACGTCCTGCTTTCTGCACTGTTCCGGCTCGAAGCCTTCCGCGAGGTGGTCGCACTGGCCAGGCGCCAGTTTATCCGCAAATAGGCCGGCTGCCGGGGCTGGCCGTCACTGCCGGATATACACAGGAAAAACGTCCGCCGGATCAATATCCGGCGGACGTTTCTGTTGCGGCGCGGTACCTGTTTGGCGGTGTGTTTCCTGTTTGCCTGTGAGGTGCTTTGGCGCGCGGTTCCGTTTTGCAGCCCGGTTTCTGTTTGGCGCGCGGTTCGCCGTTTCGCACGGCGTATGCGGTGTCCGGGAGTTGCTGCCTTGGCGGTCGCTGCCGCATGGGCGGCTCCCTCGCGTGCGCAGCTCCTTTGCCCGTCAGGCGTAGACCTTCGGGACGATGGTGCCGCGGAGGACGACCAGTGCGTTGGCGACCAGCGATTCGAGTTCGTTCTCGCCGGGGTAGACTGAAACGGGGGCGATGAACGAGCAGTGCTGTTCGATGTACCGCACGACGAACTCGTTGTGGGCGATGCCCCCGGTGAGGATGACGGCGTCGACCCGGCCGCACATGGCGGCGGCCATGGCGCCGATCTGCTTCGAGATGCCGTAGCACATGGCCTCGGCCACGAGCCGGGCTTTTTCGTCGCCCTGCGCGATACGCTCCGAGACCTGCATCATGGAATTGGTGCCCAGGTGCGCGACGAGCCCGCCTTGGCCGGCCAGCATTTTCTGGACTTCGCGGCGCGTGTAACGCCCCGAGAAGCAAAGGTCGGCGAATTCGCCCGCAGGCAGGCTGCCCGCCCGCTCGGGTGCGAAGGGGCCGTCGCCGTCGAGCGCGTTGTTGACGTCGACGACACGTCCCTGTTTGTGCGCGGCGACGGAGATGCCCCCGCCCAGGTGTGCGACCACGAGGTTCGCCTTTTCGTAGACGATGCCGATGCGGTCGCAGTGCAGGCGTGCCGTGGCTTTCTGGTTGAGTGCGTGGAAGATCGACCTGCGCGGGCAGTCGGGATGGCCGCTCAGGCGTGCCACCTCCTCCATCTCGTCGACGACCACCGGGTCGGCGATGTAGGCTTTGACGCCCGCCATGGCGGCGATCTCGGCGGCCAGCAATCCCCCAAGGTTCGAGGCGTGTTCCATCGTGGCGTACGTCAGGTCGCGCCGCATGGCTTCGTTGACTTCGTATACGCCGGCCGGGATGGGGCGTACGAGCCCGCCGCGTCCGATGACGGCCGACAGCTGCATGATGTCGAACCCGTGTTCGGACAGCGCCGTGAGTATCATTTCCCGGCGCCAGTCCAGTTGGTCGATGATGTTGGCGTAACGTGCGATCTGTTCGGCCGTGTGGCGCAGGGTCAGATCCAACGAAGGCCGCTCCTCGTCATAGAGGGCGACCTTGGTGGACGTAGAGCCGGGATTTATCGCTAAGATTTTGAAGCCCATAAATTCGGTTCCGGTTAGTAGTTGGTAGGTTGGTGTAGGTGTGTGCCTATTGTTTTACGGCCAGGCAAGCCAGTGCGATCGAGTAGAGTTTGGTCTTGCTCGTGTCGCCGCGCGAGGTCAGTACGCAGGGCACCTTCGTGCCTGCGACCATGGCGGCCAGTTCGCCTCCGCAGAGGTGTGTCACCGACTTGAAGAAGACGTTGGCCGACTCCAGGTTGGGGAAAAGCAGGCAGTCGGGGTCGCCCGCTACGGACGAACCTTTGACTTTCTTGTGCTCGGCGACATCCTTGTAGAGTGCTACGTCGAGCGACAGGGGGCCGTCGATGATGACGTTGCCCAGCTGTCCGCGGTCGCCCATTTTGGCCAGCAGGGCGCCTTCGGTCGACGAAATGACGCTGGGGAGCAGCTGCTCGGAGGGGGCGATGCAGGCGATCTTGGGGGTTTCGATGCCCAGCAGGTTGGCGACTTTTGCAAGGTAGCCGATCTGCTTGATCTTCTGTTTGAAGTCGGGCAGCGGGATGACCGCGACGTCGGAGATGACCAGCAGTTTGTGGTAGCAGGGCATCTCGACGATCGACACGTGGCTCAGCACGCCCTTCGGGGGGAACAACCCGGCTTCCTTGTTGAGGATGCCGCGCATGTACTTGTCGGTCGAGACAAGTCCCTTCATCAGCACGTCGGCGTTGCCCGCCACGACGGCGGCCACGGCCTGCTGCACGCATTTCACGTCGCTGGCCTCGTCGACGATGTTGAATGCCTTGATGTCGATGTCGTTTTCGGCGCATACCTGCTCGATGACTTTCTTCTCACCGAACAGCGTGGGCTCCACGATACCTTCCTTGTAGGCTTCGTAGACGGCTTCCAGCGTATGCGAATCCTGGCCGTAGGCTACGGCCAGCCGTTTTTTACCCCTTTTTCTCGCCTCGTCGACGATTTCTGTAAGATGTTGGATCATTGTGGTGTTGTGCTTTTATTTATTTTACCAGATTGTACGTGTCGGTGGCGATGACCAGTTCCTCGTCGGTGGCGATGACGGCGACCTTGACCCGCGAGGAGGGTTTCGAAAGGATTTTGTCCACGCCGCGGGCGCCCTTGTTGGCTGCGCGGTCGAACTCGACGCCCATGAATTCGAGCCCCGTGCAGACCGTCTCGCGCATCTCGCACGAATTCTCGCCCACGCCGCCCGTGAAGACGATCAGGTCGACGCCGCCCATTTCGGCGGCATACTCCCCGACGAATTTGCGGATGCGCCCGTAGTGCATGTCGCGGGCGAGGATGGCGCGGGGGTTCCCTTCGTCGTAGGCGCGGTCGATGTCGCGCATGTCGCTCGAAAGGTCGGTGAGCCCCAAAACGCCCGATTTCTTGTTCATCATCTCGTTCACCTCGGCGTAGGACATGCCCTCCTTTTCGCCGATGAAGGTGATGGCGCTGGGGTCGACGTTGCCGCAGCGGGTACCCATCACCAGCCCGTCCACGGGCGAGAAGCCCATCGACGTGTCATGGGACTTGCCGTTGAGCACGGCCGTGACCGATGCGCCGTTGCCGATGTGGCAGGTGATGATCTTCGAATTCTCGAAGTCGAGGCCCGCGAGCCGGGCACCGGTCTGTGCCACGTATTTGTGGCTGGTGCCGTGGAAGCCGTACTTGCGTACGCGGTACTTGTCGTAATAGGCGTGGGGCAGGGCGTACATGTAGTTTACGGCCGGGATGGTCTGGTGGAACGAGGTGTCGAAGACGGTGACCTGCGGGACGCCCGGCAGGACTTTCTCGATCGACAGCACGCCTTCGAGGTTGGCCGGGTTGTGCAGCGGTGCGATTTCGAACAGCGAACGGATCTTGGATTTCACCTCCTCGGTCACGATACAGCTCTCGGGGAAGAACTCTCCGCCGTGCGCCACGCGGTGGCCGACGGCCTTCACCTCGTCGAGCGAGCCGATGACGCCGTGTGCGGGGTCGGTCAGCGCGTCGAGCACCAGTTTGATGCCGGTGGTGTGGTCGGGGATGGGGCGGTGCAGCTCGAACGGTTCTTTGTCGACGGGCTTATGGGTGAGGTCGCCTTCCGGCAGGCCGATGCGTTCCACGATTCCTTTCGCGAGCAGTTTGCTCGATGCGGCTCCCATGTCGATCACCTGATACTTGATCGACGAGCTGCCGCAGTTCAATACCAAAATTACCATTTCTCTTTATAGTTAATTTCTAAATGTCGTTCCTATCCACATGCCGGCGGCTGCAAAAACAATGCATACCGCCACGCTCAGCCCCACATAGGTCGCCGCCGCCGTGTAACACTCCTCGCGCAGCAGGCGCACCGCGTCGGCCGAAAAGGTCGAAAAAGTGGTGAACCCGCCGCAGAAACCCACGATGAGCAGCCATCCGAGCGTCTCGGAGCTGGTCGCTTCGAGCAGGATGCCGATCAGCAGCGAACCCGCGGCATTGACCGTGAACGTACCCGCCGGGAATCCCAGCAGCGTCTGCCCCGCCATGATTCCGCCGCAAAGCAGGTAGCGGACGATGCTGCCGGCAGCGCCGCCGCATCCTACGGCCAGAAGTTCACGAATCATAAGTTAAATATACACCAAATTTTAAGGATATGCAAATTTACAGAAAAAATGCTTACGGATTGTTATTTTTCCTGCTGTTTTTTGAGGTTTTTTTGTCGTATCGGGATTTAAGGTTGGCGGATTTGTCCGTCGCCCGAGACGATATACTTGTAGGTCGTGAGTTCGGGCAGTCCCATCGGGCCGCGGGCGTGGAGTTTCTGCGTCGAGATACCCACTTCGGCGCCGAAGCCGAACTGCCCGCCGTCGGTGAAGGCGGTCGAGACGTTGACGTAGACGCATGCGGCGTCGACGCTGCGCGTGAACTGCGTGGCGGCCTGCTTGTTTTCGGTGACAATGGCTTCGCTGTGGCGCGACGAGTAGCGGGCGATATGCGCCAGCGCCCCGTCGAGCGACGCGACGGTTCTCACGGCCAGTTTGTAGTCGAGGAACTCGGTGCCGAAATGCTCTTCGGCGGCATGTTCCAGCAACCCGGCGGGGTAGTGCCCGTCGAGGGCGGCGAAAGCCTCTTCGTCGGCGTAGACCGTCACATGCGCCCCGGCCAGCGGTGCGCACAGCTCCGGAAGGTCGGTGAGGCGGCCGCGGTGGATGACCAGGCAGTCGAGGGCGTTGCAGACGCTCACGCGGCGCGTCTTGGCGTTGCAGACCACGGCACGCCCCTTTTCGAGATCGCCGTCGATGTCGAAATAGGTGTGGACGATGCCGGCGCCCGTTTCGATGACCGGGATGCGGGCGTTCTCGCGGACGAAGCGGATCAGCCCCGCCCCGCCGCGCGGGATGACTACGTCGACATAGCCCACGGCGCCAAGCAGCGCCCCCACGGCTTCGTGCCCCGCGGGGAGCAGCGTGAAGGTGTTTTCGTCGATGCCTTCGGCGCCGAGCGCTTCGTGCAGCAGCGCCGCGATCGCCTCGTTGGAGTGGCGGGCGTCGCTGCCCCCTTTCAGGACGCAGGCGTTGCCCGTCTTGACGCAGAGGGCGAAGATGTCGGCCGTGACATTGGGGCGGGCTTCGCAGACCATGCCGACCACGCCGAACGGTACGCGGCGCTTGACGATGGTCATGCCGTTGGGGCGCGTCCAGCGCGCCAGTTCCTCGCCCTGAGGCGAGCGCAGGTGCGATACGGCTTCCATGTCGGAGGCGATGGAGCCGATTCGCTCCGGGGTCAGCCGCAGGCGGTCGAGCGTGGGCGACGAGGCGGGCATGGCCTCTATGTCGCGGGCGTTGGCTTCGAGCAATGCGGGCGTATGCCCGCGCAGGAGCCTTGCGGCGTGTTGCAGGATGCGGCCGAGGCGTTCGGGTTCGACGTCGGCCAGCGCCGTCCCGGCCTTCCGGGCGGCCTTGAACAGGGATTCGTATTCCATAATCGGTTATTCCAGGTAGAGGTAATCGCAGTGGACGAGGGGCTTGAGCCCTTTGCGTCCGATATTGCGGCGGGCGGTGGCGCTGTCGCACGAGATGCGTCCCACGGCCAGCTGTGCCCCGTCGGGCGAGAGGATGCGCACCAGGTCGTCGCGTTCGAAATCGCCTTCGACGGCTGTGACGCCCACGGCGAGGATGCTGGCGGCCTTGCTGGCGCGGACGGCTGCGGCGGCGCCCTGGTCGATGCGCAGGATGCCCTTGGCGAAGCCTTCGCTGCTGGCGATCCATTTCTTGACGCCCGAGGCTGCCCTCGGAGCCGGTTCAAAGCGGGTGCAGGGCACCTCTTCGCCGGTCAGCACCAGGTCGGTGAGGATGCCGTCGCGGCGGCCGTTGGCGATGATGACCTCGATGCCTTCGGCCGCCGCACGCGATGAGACGCGGCTTTTGGTGGCCATGCCGCCGCGGCCCCGCGACGAGCGTACGGGGTCGATGTATTGCGAAAGGTCTTCCGACAGTTTCACGCGGCGGATGACCTGCGACGCGGGGTCGGCGGGCGAGCCGTCATAGATGCCGTCGATGTTGCTCAGGATGATGAGCGCCTCGGCGTTCATCATGGCCGCGACGAGCCCCGAAAGTTCGTCGTTGTCGGTGAACATCAGCTCGGTGACCGAGATGGTGTCGTTCTCGTTGACGATCGGCAGTACGCCGTTGGCGAGCATCGTTTCCATGCAGTTGCGCTGGTTGAGGTATTGCCGCCGTGTGGAGAGGCTCTCCTTGGTGGTGAGCACCTGCCCGCAGACGATGCCGTATTCGTTGAAGAGGTCGTAGTAGCGGTTGAGCAGCTTGACCTGCCCCACGGCGGAGAAAAGTTGCCGCGCGGAGACCGAATCGAGTTTCCCGGTGCGTCGCTCCAGGATACTGCGCCCCGAGGCCACGGCTCCCGACGAAACGAGGATGACCTCGGTGCCCGCGCGATGGAGCCGGGCCACCTGGTCGACCAGGGCCGAGATGCGGGTGGTGTCGGGACGGCCGTCGTCGCGGGTCAGCACGTTGCTGCCCACCTTGATGACGATGCGCCGGTATTTGTTCTGTGCGTCCATAATCGTTTTATTCGCCGGGTATGGCCCCGGCTCAGGGTTCGAATTTGTAGCCCACGCCCTTGATGGTGACGATGCGTTCGTCGCCGATCTTCTGGCGCAGTTTGCGGATGTGCACGTCGATGGTGCGGTCGCCCACGACCACCTCGGTGCCCCATATCTTCGCATATATCTCCTCGCGCGAGAAGAGCTTCCCGGGCGAGGAATAGAGCAGGTCGAGCAGCGCGAATTCCTTGCGCGGGAGGGCGACCTCGTGCCCGTCGCGCAGCACGGCGTACCGCTCGCGGTCGACGGTGATGCCCGCTGCGGCCGGTTCCGCCGGCGCGGCTTCGGCGTCGATCCGTTTGAGGATGGCCTGCACGCGGCTGACCAGCAGTTTCATCTTGATCGGCTTGGTGAGGTAGTCGTCCGCTCCGACGCCGAAGCCCGTAAGCTGCTGCTCCTCCTCGCCCAGCGCCGAGAGGAATACCACCATCGTGTCGCGCAGCCGCGGGTCTTCGCGGATGGCGCGGCAGGTCTGCGCTCCGTCCATGACGGGCATCATCATGTCCAGCAGGATCAGGTGCGGACGGCACTCGGCGGCGGCTTTCAGCGCCTCGGCGCCGTTCTGCGCCGTGAATACTTCGTAGCCCTCTTTCAGGAGGTTGTACCTCACGAATTCGAGGATGTCGATTTCATCGTCGACAAGCAGGATGCGGTGGCTCATGGTTCCGGTTGACAGGTTTTGCATCGCACGCGGCACCGGTGCGGTTGCGTGCCGCGCATATCTTGGGCGAAGTTAGCAAATTTCCGGCTAAATCGTTCGGCAGCCCGGGAAAAATGGTTATATTTGCGAGATTTATATACTTCCGTATATATGGAAATCAAAAACGTGTACTGAGATGGCTACTGAAAATCCGAATCTTCCTGCTCCCGAGGAGCAAGTCAGCGATGCTGCTGAAGATGTGCAGACTGTAACTTCCGAAGCGACTCCCGAAGTCCCTGAAACCGAGGCCCCCGCAGCGGCGGAGGCGGAATCCGTGGCGGAAGCGCCCGCGGCAGAAGAACCCGTTGCGAAAACGCCTGCGACGGAGGAACCCGTCACGGAAATGCCCGCGGTGGAAACGCCCGCGGCAGAGGAACCCGTGGCGGAAAAACCCGAAGGGGAAACACCCGTGGCAGAGGAACCTGTTGCGGAAACGTCGGCGACTGAGGAACCCGTAGCGGAAAAGTCTGCGGCGGA
>OMDT01000119.1_pt1 | contig 10188 bp, 7 predicted proteins | sample 1645271 | NCBI WGS metagenome assembly OMDT01 (sample SAMEA103958159, study PRJEB25191) | human gut metagenome | biome: human-associated habitat [ENVO:00009003]; feature: intestine environment [ENVO:2100002]; material: feces | place: Germany | collected 2013/2015
CCGAGCGTCAGATGCCCACACAATGGTACAACATCGTGGCCGACATGCCCAACAAACCGCTGCCGCCGCTGCATCCCGCGACCAAGCAGCCCGTGACGAAGGAGCAGATGAGCGCCATCTTCGCCGAAGAACTGATCGACCAGGAGATGTCGACGGAGCGTTTCATCGACATCCCCGAAGAGGTGCAGGAGATCTACAAGATATGGCGGCCTACGCCGCTGGTGCGCGCCACGGGACTGGAAAAAGCCCTCGGCACCCCGGCGAAGATCTATTTCAAGAACGAAAGCGTATCGCCCGCCGGGTCGCACAAGCCCAACACCGCCGTGCCGCAGGCCTACTACAACTACAAGCAGGGCATACGCCACCTGACGACCGAAACGGGCGCCGGGCAGTGGGGCGCGGCCATCGCCTTCGCAGCCAAGCACTTCGGGCTCGACGTACAGGTTTTCATGGTGAAGGTCAGCTACGAACAGAAACCCTACCGGCGGCTGATGATGAACACGTGGGGCGCCGAGTGCATCGCGTCGCCCAGCACAATCACCGCCTCGGGCCGCGCGGCGCTCGAACGCGACCCCGACTGCTCGGGAAGCCTCGGGCTGGCGATCTCGGAGGCCGTGGAGATGGCTCTGCAACACCCGGAGGACACCCGCTACTGTCTGGGCAGCGTGCTGAACCACGTGATCCTGCACCAGACCGTCATCGGGCAGGAGGCGGTCGCACAGATGGAGATGGCCGGCGCCGAGCCGGACGTGGTGATCGGCTGCTTCGGCGGCGGCAGCAATTTCGCAGGACTGGGCTTCCCGTTCCTGCGCAGGAACCTTGTCGAAGGCAGGAATATCCGCATCGTGGCCGTCGAGCCGTCGAGCTGCCCGAAACTCACGCGCGGCACGTTCCAGTACGATTTCGGGGATGTGGCCGGGTTCACGCCGCTGCTGCCGATGTATACGCTGGGACACGACTTCCAGCCGTCGGACATCCATGCGGGCGGCCTGCGCTACCACGGGGCGGGTTCGATCGTGAGCCAGCTGTTGAAGGACGGACTGGTCGAGGCCCGGTCGCTGCCGCAGACCGAGACCCTCGCGGCCGGCATCCTCTTCGCCAAGACCGAGGGAATCATCCCGGCGCCCGAGTCGACCCACGCCATCGCGGCGGCAATCCGCGAGGCGTTGCAGGCCAAGGAGGAGGGGACGCCGCGGACGATCCTGTTCAACCTCTCGGGCAACGGCGTGATCGACCTTTACGCCTACGAGCAGTACCTGGCCGGGGCGCTGCGGGACTACGTGCCGGGCGACGACGAGATCGCAAAGACGGTCAGCCAGTTAAGCAAGATCATCTGACGGACGGAACCATCCGCGACCGAAAAGGATGCCGGCCTTCGGGCGGGCATCCTTTTTCATTTCCCGAGCCGTCCGTGCCGGAATGTATTGCGGACGGGAGAAGAGAGGCGGAAAACGACGCAACGCACATCGTCAGCAGCACTCGGGATGCAGGCTACCGCGACCCGAGCCACAGGAAGACCATGCCGACCAGGATGAGGATGAGGTCGACGGCCTTGGCACGCAGGTTCCGTTCGCGGAAGAGCAGGGCACCGCAGGCGAACGAAACCACGACCGAGCCGCGGCGCACCATCGACACGACGGAGATCATGGCGTCGGGTTCGCGCAGGGCCATGAGGTAGGCGAAGTCGGCCAGCGACAGGAATACCGAGATCAGCGGGATGGCCCAACTCCAGTGGAAAGGCGTGGAGGCGTGCCGCTTCGGCCACCATACCACGGCGGTCAGGACGGCCATCATGAAGAATTGGTAAAGGTTGTACCAGCTTTGCACGAAGACCGGGTCGAGGCGCGCCATGATATATTTGTCGTACAGCCCGCTGACGGCACCCATGACGGCGGCCAGGGCGATGCAGAGTATCCAGACGTTGTGCGCGAAGTCGACCCCTTCGCGGCGGCTCGAACGGCTCAGCATGAAGAGCGACACGAGTGCCAGTAAGACGCCGGCCCACTGGCAGGCGTTCAGCCGCTCGCCGAAGACGAGCATGGCCCCGACGAGCACCATGACGGGGCGCGTGGCATTGATCGGCCCCACGATGGTGATGGGAAGGTGCTTCATGCCGAAATAGCCGAAGATCCAGGACGTAAGGACGATGACGGATTTGAGCACCACCAGCCCATGGGCATGGAGCGTACCGGGCGACGCCTCCAGCACCGTACCTTCGAACCACCCGAGTCCGCATTCGGCCGAGAGGAGCGCCGGAAGGAAGACGAGCGACGAAAAGAGGGTGTTGAGCAGCAGCACGGGCAGTACGGCATTGCCGGTGAGCGACTTTTTCTTGGCCACGTCGTAGAAACCCAGCAGCGCGGCGGATGTGAATGCAAGGGTCAGCCACATAATGTAAGTTCGGCGGGAATGAGGGTCATGGGATTAGGGGTCGGCAAGGTCGGCAACCCGCAGGGTTTGCATTACGGCGCCTGCGATGTTATCCGAACGGAGAATTCCCCTGAACCGCCACCGTTTTCAAATGGCGATTCGGGGGAATGTCCTTCCAACGGTTCCGGTATCGGGAAAAACCGATTATTGAATCTCGTCGCTGTAAACGGCGCCGGGCAGGTCGTGGAGGTTGTAACGCGAAGCCATCGACATGCCGTAGGCTCCGGCCGACTTGATCGTAAGCAGGTCGCCGCGGCGGGTCTTGCGCAGGGTGACGTTCTCGTCGAACACGTCGGTCGATTCGCAGGCCGTGCCCACGATGGTATATTTGTCGCGCGCCTCGTCTTCGGAGGTGATGTTCTCGATGTTGTGGTACGAGCCGTAGAGCGCCGGACGAATCAGCTCGGTCATCGAGGCATCGACGATCACCAGCTTGCGGCCCGTGGCGGTGGTCTTGTTGAAGAGCACCTTCGTAATCAGCTCGCCGCATTCGGCGACGATCGAGCGGCCGAATTCGAAATGCACTTCGCGGTCGCCGACCGAGAGGTGGTTGTGCACGATCGAGAACAGCGAAGCGAAATTGGGGATCGGTTCGTTCTCGGGCACGTCGTAGTTGACGCCCAGGCCGCCGCCCACGTCGACGAAACGGAACGAACAGCCCAACTTTTCGAGGTTCTCGACGATGACGTTGACTTTGTTGCACATGTTCTCGAAGACGTGCAGCTCGCGGATCTGCGACCCGATATGCAGGTGCAGGCCGATTATATTGATATGCTTGAGCGCGCGGATCTCCTTGGCGTGCTCGAGTACCTCTTCATATGAAATGCCGAACTTACTGTCGGCCTGCCCCGTATCGATGCAGTGGTTGGTCTTGGGGTCGATGTCGGGGTTGATGCGCAGCGCCACGTCGGCCACGCGCCCGGCCTCCCCGGCCAGGGCATCGACCAGCTCCAGCTCCTCGATCGACTCGCAGTTGATGGCCAGGATATCCTGCTCGATAGCGTAGCGCAGCTCCTTGTCGCGCTTGCCCACACCCGCATAGACGATACCCTTGGGGTCGAAGCCCGCCTCGATGGCCTTGCGGAGCTCGTTGCCGCTGGCACAGTCGATACCCAGCCCGTATTCGCGGATGATCGCCAACAGGTGGTCGTCGTAGTTGGCCTTGATGGCGTAGTGCACCTTGTAACCGTATTTTTTCGACTCGTAGACGACGCTTTCAAGGGTCTGGCGCAGCAACGCCGTATCATAGAGATAGAAGGGGGTTTCGTAGCCCCGGAGCTTTTGTGCAATTTGTCTGCTTAGCATTTTACCTAACTTTTAACCTGTTGAAGTTGCAAATATAAGCGATTTGGTTTATTTGAGCAAATCCACGATCACGCCCGCAGCGAGCGAGAGGCTCGCCAGGCCGTTGAGCGTCCCGAAGGCGATGCCGATATTGCGCTGCCGCGCGGGCGTGACGAGCAGGTGTTCGAGCACCAGCAGCCCCGTGAAAACACCCGCCCCGAGCCAGAGCCACACCGAACCGGGGCAGTAGGTCATGAACCAGCCGAGGGCGGCAATGCTCACCGCATGCAGGCCGCAGCTGACGCCCAGCGCCGAACGCGCCGAAAAACGCGCGGGGATGGAATGCAGGCCGTGCCGACGGTCGAATTCGGCGTCCTGCAACGCGTAGATGATGTCGAAGCCCCCGCACCAGGTCGTCACCAGCAGGGCGAGGATGAACGGTTCGACGACCACGTGCCCGTCGAAGACGACGTGCCCGGCCACCGCGATAAAAGCCCCGACGGGGGCGATGCCGAGCGAAAGCCCCAGCACGAGGTGCGCCAGCGGCGTGAAGCGCTTGCAATAGCTGTAAACGAGGATGACGGACAACGCCACGGGCGACAGGATGGCCGCCAGGCGGTTGATCGTCGCGGCGGTGAGGATGAAGAGCAGGGCATTGACTGCCACGAACCACAGCGCATGCTGCGCCGGGATTTTGCCTGCGGGTATTTCGCGCCCGGCCGTACGCGGGTTCTCGGCATCGATGCGGCGGTCGGCCCAGCGGTTGAAACCCATGGCGGCATTGCGGGCGAAAACCATGCACAGGATGACCTGCACGAGGACGATGTACGGCCAGCGGGGGTTATGCAGCGGGGCGTAACGGAGCCCGTAGACGAAGCCCGCCATGGCAAAGGGCATGGCGAAGACCGTATGGGCGAACTTGACGAGCGAAGCGTATTTCAAAACGGCATTCATGTGCGGAAACGGTATTTGAGACCGCAAAGATAGGAAAAATTCCGCTCCGGCGCATTTACGGCCCGAGGGCGGCCGCACCTTCCGTAAATCCAAAATATTTCGTATATTTGCACACATTTTTATGCGATTTATGAAAAACATCCGCAACTTCTGCATCATAGCCCACATCGACCACGGCAAGAGCACGCTGGCAGACCGCCTGCTCGAAAAGACCAACACCCTGAACCAGCGCGAAATGCAGGCGCAGGTGCTCGACGACATGGAGCTCGAACGCGAAAAGGGCATCACGATCAAAAGCCACGCGATACAGATGGAATACACCGCCCGCGACGGGCAGCAATATACGCTCAACCTGATCGACACCCCGGGACACGTCGACTTCTCGTACGAAGTGTCGCGCGCCATCGCCTCGTGCGAAGGCGCGTTGTTGGTCGTCGACGCCACGCAGGGCATTCAGGCGCAGACCATATCGAACCTCTACCTGGCCGTGGGGCACGACCTGGAGATCATCCCCGTGCTGAACAAGATCGACATGGATTCGGCCATGATCGACGAGGTGAAAGACCAGGTGATCGACCTGATCGGCTGCAAGGACGAGGATATCCTGCAGGCCTCGGGCAAGACGGGGCTCGGCGTGGAAGAGGTGCTGGAGGCCATCGTGGGGCGCATACCGGCGCCGCAGGGCGACGAGAACGCCCCATTGCAGGCGCTGATCTTCGACTCGGTGTTCAACCCCTTCCGCGGCATCATCGCCTATTACCGCGTATTCAACGGCACGCTCCGCAAGGGCGACCACGTGAAGTTCTTCAATACGGGCAGCCAGTACGACGCCGACGAGGTGGGCGTGCTGAAACTCAAGATGCAGCCCCGCACGGAAATCAGGGCGGGCGACGTGGGGTATATCTGCTCGGGCATCAAGACCTCGTCGGACGTCAAGGTGGGCGACACGATCACCTCGGTGACCGCCCCGGCGAAGGAAGCCATCGCGGGCTTCGAGGACGTGAAGCCGATGGTCTTCGCGGGCGTCTACCCCGTGGAGGCCGACCAGTACGAAGACCTGCGCGCCTCGCTCGAAAAACTGCAGCTCAACGACGCCTCGCTGACGTTCGAGCCCGAAAGCTCGCTGGCTCTCGGCTTCGGGTTCCGCTGCGGGTTCCTCGGGCTGCTGCACATGGAGATCATCCAGGAGCGGCTCTACCGCGAGTTCGACATGGACGTGATCACCACCGTGCCCAACGTCTCGTACCGCATCACCACGACGCAGGGCGACGTGGTGGAGGTGCACAATCCCTCGGGGCTGCCCGAGGTGACGAAGATCGCCAAAATCGAGGAGCCCTATATTCTGGCGCAGATCATCACCAAGGCGGAATTCCTGGGCAACGTCATCAAGCTCTGCATCGACAAGCGCGGCGTGATGAAGAACCAGACCTTCATCACGCAGGATCGCGTGGAGGTGAATTTCGACATGCCCCTCTCGGAGATCGTTTTCGACTTCTACGACAAGCTCAAAAGCATTTCGAAAGGCTATGCCTCGTTCGACTACCACCGCACGGGCTACCAGCCTTCGAAGCTCGTCAAGCTGGACATCCTGCTCAACGGCGAGCCGGTCGACGCGCTCTCGTCGCTGACCTATACCGACCATGCCTATGATTTCGGGCGCAAGATGTGCGAGAAACTCAAGGAGCTGATCCCGCGCCAGCAGTTCGACATCGCCATACAGGCCGCGATCGGCGCCAAGATCATAGCCCGCGAAACAGTGAAGGCCGTGCGCAAGGACGTGACGGCCAAATGTTACGGCGGCGACATATCACGCAAGCGCAAGCTGCTCGAAAAACAGAAGAAAGGCAAGAAACGCATGCGCCAGATAGGCAACGTGGAGGTGCCGCAGTCGGCATTCCTCGCCGTATTGAAAATGGATTAACCGGGAACAGACCATGAAGAAGACCATCATCGACCTTTTCGAGGACTCCGTCGTAAAGTACGGGGCAAAGACATTCCTGCTGGAGAAAAAACACAGGGCATTCGAACCCACGACCTACGCCGAGACCAAGGAGCAGGCGCTCGAGATCGGCGCGGGGCTGGCCGCGGCGGGCATACGCCCCGGGGACAAAGTGGCGATACTCTCGGAGGGGTGCAATGCATGGATCACTTCGGAACTGGGCGTCTTCTATGCCGGGGCGGTCAGCGTGCCGCTGTCGGTGAAACTCGAAGAGTCGAACGACCTGCTGTTCCGTATGCGCCATGCCGAAGTCAGGGCGCTGTTCGTATCGAAATACCAGCTCTCCAAGATCCGGCGCATACGCGCGGAGCTGCCGCAGGTGGAGCATATCATCGTCATCGGGCATATTCCGCTCGAAGCAGGCGAGACGGCGCTCGGGACGCTCCGGCGCATGGGCCGCGACTACCTGGCGGCAAACAGGGAGGAGTTCCTCGCAATCGGCCGTTCGATCCGCAACGACGACTACGCGACGATCACCTACACGTCGGGCACCACGGCCGACCCGAAAGGCGTCGTGCTGACGCACCGCAACTACACGGCCAACGTCGAACAGTCGCTCTCGCGCATCGACATCCCGCCATACTACCGGACGCTCATCATCCTGCCGCTGGATCACTGCTTCGCGCATGTCGTGGGGTTTTATATCATGATCGCATGCGGGGCGACGGTCGCAACCGTGCAGGTGGGAGCCACGCCGATGGAAACGCTGAAGAACATCCCGCAGAACATCCGCGAGGTGCGGCCGCATTTCCTGCTGTCGGTGCCGGCGCTGGCCAAGAATTTCCGCAAGAACATAGAGTCTTCGATCCGCGCCAAGGGGCGTTTCACGGAACGGCTCTTCAATTTCGCGCTCCGCACGGCCTATGCCTACAACAGGGACGGGTACAGCAAGGGACACGGCTGGCGCATAGTGCTCTGGCCGCTGGTAAAACTCTTCGACGCGGCGCTGTTCCGCAAGGTGCGGGAAGCGTTCGGCGGGAGCCTCAGGTTCTTCGTGGGCGGCGGCGCGCTGCTCGACGCGGAGCTGCAGCGGTTCTACTACGCCATCGGCATCCCGATGTTTCAGGGTTACGGCCTCTCGGAAGCGACGCCCGTCATCTCGACCAACTCGCCCAAGTACCACTGGCACCGGTTCGGGTCGTCGGGCAAGATACTGATCCCGCTCGACCTGAAGATCGTCGACGAAACGGGACGGGAGCTTCCCCGCGGACAGAAAGGCGAGATCGTGATCCGCGGCGAAAACGTCATGGCCGGATACTGGAAAAACCCCGAGGCGACGGCCGACACCCTGCGCGACGGATGGTTGCACACGGGCGACATGGGGTATGTCTCGGAAGACGATTTCCTCTATGTGCTGGGGCGTTTCAAGAGCCTGCTGATCGCCAGCGACGGCGAAAAATACAGTCCCGAAGGCATGGAAGAGGCGATCGTGGACAAGTCGCCCTATATCGACCAGATCATCGTACACAACAACCAGAGCCCGTTTACGGGCGCCATCGTCGTGCCGAACCGCGAGGCGTTGCGGCGCGAACTGGACAGCCGCGGGGTAGCGGCCGAAAAACGGGCGGAGACCGCGGCGGCGATCCTCGGCGGCGAAATAGACCGTTACCGTGCGGGCGGCATCTTCGGCGGGGAGTTCCCCGAACGGTGGCTGCCGGCGGGGCTGGCGATCGTAGACGAGCCTTTCACCGAACAGAACGGATTGGTAAACAGTACGATGAAGGTCGTACGCAACAAGGTCGAAGAACACTTCCGCGACAGGCTGGAATACCTCTATACACCCGAGGGGCGCGACCTGAAAAATCCGAAAAACCTGGCATCGCTGAAAAAAATTGTCGATTGATGTGAATTTGATACCCGGAAAACTTGAAAAATAAAAAAAAGCGGAGTATATTTGTACTCCGAAATGCGGGAGTAGCTCAGTGGTAGAGCATCAGCTTCCCAAGCTGAGGGTCGCGGGTTCGACCCCCGTTTCCCGCTCAGAAGAGGCCTTTGAAGGGCCTCTTTTTTTTGCGCACGGCGCTACGGCGCTGCATGAGGCTGTCCGACAAGTAGCCTAAAACAAAAATCACCCCCATCCGCAGCAAGTTCGGACGGGGGTGAAGCCGTAAATCGGGGACTTGTTACGCTGTCCCGTTCAATGGCAAGGCAGTGTCGGCCTGTCAGAAGGTACGGCCCTGGAAAATATTACCCTCCGAGAGCGGCAGGAGTTCGCCCCGCAGCGTGATGCGCCGCGAGTTGAAATTGGGCGAGATGTCCACGCTGGCCTGGTTGCCCCCGTTGGGCAGGTTGATATAGACCTGTGCGGAAATCCCCGTGCCGATGACGTTCATCGACACCCGGATGTTCCCTTTCTTGTCCACGCTCTGCCTGTAATCCGAGGTGCTGCCCGAGACCGTTACGCCGCCCAGGCCGTTGGGGCCGCTTACGGGGATGTCGAAAGCCACCTGTACGACGGCCTTGTCACCCTGCACGGCGACGAAATTGGTATTGGACGAAACATGCGCCGTCGAACCCGACTTGAAGCTCACCTGGTCGGCTTCGAGTACGAACTCCTTCGCCTCGATAGCCCTCCGGGCCTCTTCGAAAGCGAGCCGGTCGCGTGCGTCCTGTTCGGCCTTCATCTGCTTGCGGGCCGTTTTCCTGGAATTCGCATCCTGCGGCTGGGCATAGCCCGTACCGGCACCGGCAAGCAGGATTGCAACGGTTAAAATCATTAGCCTTTTCATATCCGTTCTGTTTTAATCTATTCTATCTCATATACAATAGCGTTGCCGGAATCGGAATTATTATATAAAAAACGATTTTATTGCCGGCGACGAGGGGCGGGAGTGCCGCCGGGGGCTGAAACCGCATGCCGCAAAGCCCTCCCCGCCACCCGCTCGACGGCGGCGGCAGGGGCAGAGGCAAGAGCGGCAAAGACGGCAGAGGCAGCGGCAGAGGCGGCTGGGGCGGAGGCAGCAGCAGGGACAGCGGCAGAGGCGGCAAAGGCAACGGCAGGGGCGGCGGATTATGTCCGAAGCGATTATTTGATTATCTTTGCCCGGTCTGCCGGGAGTTTCGGCAGGCGCGAACTACTAAACACAAACAAACGGATGTCAACTATTTCGGCGGCGGCATTTGCGGACACGAAGCCGCATTACGATATACTCGACGGATTGCGCGGAATTGCGGCGCTGACCGTCGTGTGGTTCCATATCTTCGAAGCCTTTGCGACCAGCCACCTGGATCAGAGGATCAACCACGGCTATCTGGCCGTCGATTTCTTCTTCGTCCTTTCGGGCTTCGTCATCGGCTATGCCTACGACGACCGCTGGGGACGCATGACCTACCGCGATTTCTTCAAGCGCCGTCTGATCCGCCTGCATCCCATGGTAGTGATGGGCATGCTGATCGGCGCTGCGGCGTTCTCCTTCGGCGCCTGAGGACCTTACGAAATGATCGCCGGCGTTCCGGTCGGACGCATGCTTCTGATCCTGCTGCTGGGGTGTCTGATGATTCCCGTGCCGCCGTCGATGGAC
>OMDT01000126.1_pt1 | contig 9968 bp, 10 predicted proteins | sample 1645271 | NCBI WGS metagenome assembly OMDT01 (sample SAMEA103958159, study PRJEB25191) | human gut metagenome | biome: human-associated habitat [ENVO:00009003]; feature: intestine environment [ENVO:2100002]; material: feces | place: Germany | collected 2013/2015
AGTGGAGAGCCGTGTGCGCCGAGAGGTGCAAGCACGGTTCGGAGGCGAGTTCTTGGAAACCTACCGTAGAAATACGGCAAGGCACCGGGTTCTTAGCCTACGACTCACGGCGCAGTACCTCGTGCTGTTCGTCGCGGGGCTTCTGGGCGTCTTCGTCTGCTTCGCCGGAATGTACATGAGCGGCGTCCCGCAGGGCCTGTGCATCCTCTTCGCCCTCACGGCCGGCCTTGCCGTCACGGGCGGCACCTTCTACCTGAACCGCCGTTTCGGCCCCCACGGGCTTCAGAAGCTCATGGCCTCGCGCCGGCATCCGCGGCGCATCGTTCACCGCCGGGCCGTCGGGCGGCTGTTGCGTTTTCGTCGAACCGTAAAACTGTAATCCTATGCGCGGAACCCTGAAAACCTCGACCTTGGAATCGAAATTTCCACTTCTGAGAGTCGAGAACAACTGCATCATCTCCAAGTTCGCCGACATCACTGCGGCCTACCGCGTCACACTGCCCGAACTCTTCACCCTCACGGCCGAGGAATACGAAGCACTGCACGGCGCATGGCTCAAAGCCCTGAAAGTGCTGCCGGATTACACCGTCGTCCACAAACAGGACTTCTTTATCGAAGAACGATACACGGCTCCGGAGGAGGGTTCCGAGCGGAGCTTTCTCGCACGTTCCTACGAACGTCATTTCAACGAGCGGCCCTACCTGCGCCATACGTGCTACCTGTTCGTTACGAAGACCACGCCCGAACGGATGCGGCAGACCAGCGCCTCGTCTGTCTTGTGCCGGGGTTTCATCGTCCCGCGGGAGATGCGCGACACGGACGCCGTGACGCGCTTTCTGGAGGCCGCGGAGCAGATGGAGCGCATTCTGAACGATTCGGGCCTCGTGCACGTCGAGCGGCTAACGGAAACGGAGATCGTCGGCACGGCAGACGACGCCGGGCTGCTGGCCCGTTACTTCGCCCTCTCGGACGAGCGGAGTCCGGTCGTCAACGAAGATATCCGTCTCGACCCGGGCGTGATGCGCATCGGAGACAAGTTCCTTACGATGCACACGCTCTCCGATCTGGATATGCTGCCACAGAGCGTGGCGACGGATTTCCGCTACGAACGCCTTTCGACCGACCGCTCGGACTGCCGCCTCTCGTTCGCGGCGCCCGTGGGGCTGCTGCTCTCCTGCAACCATGTCTACAATCAGGTGATCTTCCTCGACGATCACGACGAAACGCTCAAGCGGCTCGAAGCCTCGGCCCGGAACATGAACTCGCTGGCGGGCTATTCGCGCTCGAACGCCATCAACCGGGAGTGGATCGAAATGTATCTCAATGAGGCGCATTCGCAGGGGCTGCGCTCCGTAAGGTGCCATTGCAACGTCATGGCATGGGCCGAGAGCGAAGCGGAGTTGAAGCGCATCCGCAACGACGTGGGCTCGCAACTGGCCCTTATGGGCTGCACGCCGCATCACAACACGGTGGACGTGCCGGTGTTGTTCTGGGCGGCGATTCCCGGCAACGAGGCAGACTTCCCTGCCGAGGAGAGTTTCTACACCTTTCTCGATCAGGCCCTCTGCCTTTTCAACGAGGAGACCAACTACCGCTCGTCGCTCTCGCCCTTCGGAATCAAGATGTCCGACCGCCTGTCGGGCATACCTCTCCATCTGGACATCTCGGACCTTCCGATGAAGCGCGGCGTCATCACGAATCGGAATAAATTTATCCTCGGGCCGTCGGGCTCGGGCAAGAGTTATCTGACGAACCATCTGGTTCGTCAGTACTGGGAGCAGGGAGCGCATATTCTGCTGGTCGACACGGGCAACTCCTACCAAGGGCTCTGCTCGCTGATTCACGCCAAGACTAAAGGCCGCGACGGGGTGTATTTCACCTATACCGAAGAAGCGCCCATCGCCTTCAATCCTTTCTATGTCGAGGACGGGGTGTACGACGTGGAGAAGCGCGAGTCGCTCAAGACGCTGCTGCTGACCCTCTGGAAACGGGAATCCGAGGAGCCGACGCGCTCGGAGGAAGTGGCGCTCTCGAACGCCGTGAACCTCTATCTCTCGAAACTCCGCGCCGACCGCTCCATCGTCCCCTCGTTCGATACCTTTTACGAGTTCGTCGAAACCGACTACCGGCGGCTTCTGGAGCAGAAGCGCGTGCGGGAGAAGGATTTCGACCTCGAAAACTTTCTGAATGTATTGGAGCCCTATTACCGGGGCGGCGAGTACGATTACCTGCTGAACTCCGACAAACAGCTGGATTTGCTGGACAAGCGTTTCATCGTCTTCGAGCTGGACAACATCTCCTCGAACAAGACGCTGCTGCCGGTGGTGACGCTCATCATCATGGAGACCTTCATCTCGAAGATGCGGCGGCTGAAAGGCGTCCGCAAGATGATCCTGATCGAGGAGTGCTGGAAGGCCCTCACCTCGGCTAATATGTCGGCCTACATACGCTATCTTTATAAAACCGTTCGCAAGTATTTCGGCGAGGCGGTCGTGGTGACGCAGGAGGTGGACGACATCATCTCGTCGCCCATCGTCAAGGAGTCGATCATCAACAACGCCGACTGCAAAATCCTGTTGGACCAGCGCAAGTACCTCTCGAAGTTCGACGGCATACAACGTCTGCTGGGGCTGACGGACAAGGAGCGGGCGCAGATTCTCTCGATCAATCTCTCGAACGATCCTAAACGCCTCTATAAGGAAGTGTGGATTGGGCTCGGAGGCGTGCAGTCGGCAGTTTATGCCACGGAAACCTCGGTCGAAGAATATTTGACCTATACCACTGAGGAATCGGAAAAGATGCAGGTCATGGAGCTTGCCGAAAAGCTCGGCGGCGACATCGAAGCCGCCATCCAGCAGTTGGCATGCAAGCGCGAAACGAAAACCGAATCTTAATGCCCGCTGCCATGAAACAGTTGCTTTGGATATGCGCCGGCATCCTGCTGACGTTTACGGCCGTGCTCGGAGCGTTTCACCTCTTCTACGATTACGAATACCGCAAAATCCGTCCCCTGTGCGGAGCATGGCATTCGACGCTCGACGACACGCGGCTGGTGATCGAGCCGTGCGGTGATAAATTCCGCATCACCATCACGCGCCGCGGCACGTCCGATACGCGTGCTCTGTACTACAAGGATTGCGTCTATTATACGGCCTACGGCGGATGCCGGGTCGATCTCTTTTACACGCCCCCGGCCGATGCACTGCTCCTCGTGCCGGGCGACGCTTTCAAACGAACCTCAAAACTCAAAAACAATGAACAGTAACCAATCGACGCCTGCGTCGGCCGTAGCGGCCCTTCAGCAGGAGATCAGAACCCGCACCGAAGTTATCCGCACCTTGGCGGACCTTCGGGAACAACTCGACGCCGACCGTATCTGCGGAGCGTGGCTCTCGGCGGAAAACAACCTCTCGGCCTCGATACGCCGCATCGGCGAGGGCATGTGGCGCATCCTCGTTTTCGACCACGCGCTCTGCTACAAACGCCTCGTACAGGACGGCATCATCGCGCTGCGCCGCCACCGTCTTTGGCTCGGCGCCGACGACGGCAACCGCGTGATCTACGATGCCACCGCCGACACGCTTACCGTCGGCTGTTACGGACGTTTCGTTCCGGAGGACTGCATCCGGCGGCAGGAAGACGACGCAATCAGTGCCGAAGCGTGCGACTTCAACGAACCGGCCGAATAATGGAGCGTCATTCGGTATTTCCGGGCTGCCCCTGCTTGCTGGGGCAGCCCTTCGGCGGACTCCGCCTACAATTATACGTCCTCAAATCCGACGGTTATGGAATGGAAAGATAGGATCGCGCAGTTATTCCGCCGCAAACCGGACTGGGAAAGGGAACATCGACGCACGCTCATTGCCCGTCATGCTGAAAACCTGCTCCGGGAACGGGATATACGCAGTATGACGGATCTCGTGCGACGGCACCGGAAATCGGATCTGACCATTGCCGGAATCGGGCTGACAATGAATACAGCGACATCCCGCTTTCTCAGGACGCCCGAAGATGCGGCCGGAAAAGATATGCTGGAGCTGATGGAGGCCCTGCGCGGAACGCCGCTTGCGAAAAAGATCGGACGGCGCCTCGCGGACGTTCCGGCAGACACCGCCCACTCCCTGCACGGCCTGCTGGCCATGCACACCTTTCTTTTGGATGCCTATCTGGAGCAGCATCCCGACAGCGGGCTCCGGCAGCCGAAGATAGACGAGGTGCAGGCAGCGGCGCATATCGTAGACCGGCAGTTTCGCGCCGAGACATTCCGCGAGCTGCGCCATCTGGCAGAAACGAGCGGACGTTATATGCCCTCCTGTTACGTCGTACGCCTCTACGACTGGGACGCCGACATGGAGCGGTTGCAAGAGATGCGCGGGCGGCTGGACGGCCCGGCATGTCCGGAAGAGCCGCAACAGGTTCAGCAGCTCCGGGAGTGGATATGGAAGGCCGAGAACCGCATGGTGCGGAAAGCCGAGAGGATATTGGAAAGCGATCCGGAAATTCCCCTGCGGCAAACTTACATCGAGAAACTCGATGCCGAGTTGCAGACGTTGGGATGGTTCGCACGCTTCCCGGAAAAGATCGACAGCCCCTACACCAACCGGCAGCTGCTCGACAAATACGGTATCGAACCGGATAATCCCCGCGAAAAGCAATTCCGGCAGGTCGAAAAAGCCTTCCGGGAATTGGATGCACGGCTCGTACGTATAACCGGGCGGCAGCCCTATGCGGACAATCTGTTCGACTTCCTGCGGCAGAAAGAAGCCAAGCAGGAGAAACATGCTTCCGGGGTACGGCGTCAGGAGATCGTCCCAGTACGGAAAGAAAGTACCGAGCCGCAGGCTCTGGGCCGTCGGATAAAACGATGATGTCCGCCTTCGGGCAAAATATCCTAAAAAATACATTCAATTCAATGAAGCAGAAAATCATTATGCTGTGTCTGTGCCTCGTCTGCACGGGCCTCAGCACATACGCCCAGTGGGTCGTCTCGGACCCTACGAACCTCGCGCAGGGCATCGTCAACTCCACCAAGCAGGTCGTCGAAGCCGCCAAGAACGGCCAGACCATGTTGCAAAGTTTTCAGGAAACCGTGAAGATTTATGAGCAGGGGAAGCGATACTACGACGCCCTGAAATCCGTCAGCAACCTCGTCCGCTCGGCCCGCAAGGTGCAGCAATGCATCCTCTTGGTCGGCGAAATCTCGGACATCTATGTAGACGGGTATCGCCGCATGGTCGGCGACGAGAACTTCACGCCCGCGGAGCTCGCGGCCATCGCCGCAGGCTACGCCCGCATCATCGAGGAGTCGGCCGGGGAATTGAAGGAGCTGCAGGACATCGTGAACCCTACGGACATGTCCCTGACGGACAAGGACCGTATCGACGTAGTGCAGCGCGTCTACGGCGTCCTGCGGCGTCACCGCGACCTGGCACGCTACTACACGCGCAAGAACATCTCCATATCCCTGCTGCGGGCCGCCCGGAAACGGGACATGGAGGGCGTGCTCTCATTGTACGGAACCGACGAACAACGTTACTGGTAGCCGACGATGGTACACATGCTTTCCCTTACGGAGAATCTGCACACAATTCTCCGGGTGTTATACGACGATATGATGGTGCTGTGTTATCCGATGTCGCAGGTCGCAATGGCCATCGCAGGAATCGGGGCGCTACTCTACATCGCCTACCGCGTCTGGCAGTCGCTGGCCCAGGCCGAACCTATCGACCTCTTTCCCCTCATGCGGCCCTTCGCCATCGGCATCTGCATCCTGTTCTTCCCGACGCTCGTGCTGGGAAGCCTGAACGGCATACTTTCACCCCTGGTAAAGGCAACGCATTCGCTGATGGTCGGGCAAACGCTCGACATGGAACAATGGCAGGAGCGGCGTGAGCGGCTCGAACTCGAAGGCCGCGAGCAGATGCCCCCGGACAGCTACTACGCCGAGGACGAGGAGATGGAGCGTGAGCTCAGTGAACTGGGCGTGGACGACCAGACACAGCAGACACTCGACCGCATGAAAGAGGAACGCTCCTCATGGTCTGTAAAGGGACTCATCTTCAAAGGCTTGGCATGGATACTCGAACTGCTCTTCGCGGCGGCGAGCGTCATACTCGACGTGCTGAGAACCTTCTATCTGGTCGTGCTGTCGCTGCTGGGCCCCATCGCCTTCGCCATCTCCGTGTTCGACGGATTTCAGTCCACGCTGACGCAATGGCTCACAAAGTATGTCTCGATCTACCTGTGGCTGCCGATCTCGGACCTTTTCTCAGCGATCATCGCACGTCTGCAAACCCTTTCGATGCGCCACGACGCCGACCTGATGGCCGAAGGCTACAACTGGTATGTGGACTGGTCGAGCAGCCTGAACCTGATCTTCATGCTCGTAGCCGTCTGCGGATACCTCTGCATCCCCTCGATCGCCTCGTGGGTCGTGCAGGCGAACGGATTCGCCGCCTATAACAAGACCGTCTCGAAAATGACCTCGCTCGTAAGCGCCGGAGCCGGATGGACGGCCGGCAAAGCATGGGCCGGGGCCAAAGGCGCCGGCTCGGCGGCATTATCGGGCGGTAAGGCTGTGGGGCGTGGTATCATGAACGGCGCCCGGCTTATTTTCCGAAAATAAAATAACTCGTTATTATGGAATTCAAGTGTTTAACGAACATCGAAACATCCTTTCGGCAGCTGCGCATGTACGCTTTCGTCTTCGCCGGAATCTGCGCCGTCGTAACCGTGGCGGCAGTCTGGATGTCCTACTCCTTCGCCGAACGGCAGCGGCAGAAGATCTACGTGCTGGACAATGGCCGCTCGCTGATGGTGGCGCTCTCGCAGGACCTCGCACAGAACCGTCCCGTCGAAGCCCGCGAGCATGTGCGGCGCTTCCACGAACTCTTCTTCACCCTCTCGCCCGACAAGGCGGCCATCGAGTCCAATGTCGGACGCGCCTTGCAGATGGCCGACAAAAGCGCCTTATCCTACTACAAGGTTCTGCAGGAAAAGGGATTCTTCAACCGCCTGATCGCAGGCAACGTCTCGCAAATGGTCAAGGTCGACAGCATCCGCTGCGATTTCGACCGTTATCCTTACGAGGTTACGACCTTTGCACGGCAGCGTATCCTGCGCGAAAGCACCGTCACGGAGCGGTCGCTCGTCACGACATGCCGTCTGGTGAACGTCTCCCGCTCGGACAACAATCCGCAGGGATTCATGGTCGAGGCGCTGAACATCGTCGAGAACAAAGACATTGCGACCTATGACCGCTAAACCGCACTCCCTGCGCTGCCGCATCCGCTGGGTGCGGCGGTTGCTGCGGCGCCGCCACGACACACTCGCGCCCCACATCCGGGAGCGAATCGTACTCGCGGCGCTCGTCCTGCGTCTCTTCCTTTACCTTTGGCTCCTGTTCGCAGCGGACATGGGATCGGAGTTAGAGATCGGACATCCCGAATTATTACATCTTAAACCGTAAACCATTATGACAGAAAACAAGAATCCATGCAGCGACCCTTCGGCGGAGTTCGAGCGGCAGCGCAAGCGCAAGGTGCTGCTCTTTGCGGCGATCCTCGGATGCATCTTCCTCGTTGTGCTGTGGTTCATATTCCGGCCTGCGCCCGTCAAGCCTCAAGAGGGGGCCGCGGGGATCAATACGTCGGTTCCGGACGGCAAAGCGCAGGCCACCGTCGGAGACAAACGCAAAGCCGCGGAACAGCTCCGCAGCGAGGAGCAGCAGCAGAGACGCATGATGACACTCGGCGACAACTCGTTCTCGCTGCTGGACGACGGGCTCAAACCTGCCGAGGAGCCTGCACCGGCGGACAACCCCGCACTGCGGGCCTCCGAGGCCAACCGGGCCATGCAGCGGCAGGTGCAGGGCTTCTACGCCGCTCCGCAGCGCAATGCCGAGGTCGAAGCCCTGAAAGAGCAGGTCGCAGCCCTGCAATCCCAGCTCGACGCCGAGCGGCAGCAGCCCGATCCGCTGGAACTGGCCGAGGAGCAGTACAAGCTCGCCCGGAAGTATCTCGGCGGCGGAGTGGCCGTAGATGAAGAAGCTGTTGAGCAGGCAAAGCAGCGGAAGGATTCGCGCCTGTCGGTCATGCGGCCCGTGCGGGAGGGTGAGGTCGAAGCATCGACGCTCGACACACGGGCGGATTTCACCGTCGAACGCAACTTGGGATTTCTCACGGCGGCAGGTGGCGTCGCGCATGCCGATACTCCGACCGTCAGAGCCTGCGTCGCCTCGACGCAGGTCATACGTGCCGGAAGCACCGTGCAACTGCGGTTGCTGGAAGCCGTGCGTATCGACGGAGTGACCATCCCCCGGAATACGCCGCTATACAGTCTTGCGACGATCTCCGGAATGCGGCTGCAGGTCGTGGTGTCGTCCGTCGAATACGGCGGACGGATCTTCGCCGTCGAAGCCGTGGCTTACGACCTCGACGGCCAGCCGGGGCTCAACGTCCCGAACTCCCGCGAGCGGACGGCCCTCAAAGAGGCGCTGGCGTCTGTCGGGCAGACAGCCGGCACGAGCGTAAACGTCACCCGTTCGGCCGGGCAGCAGGTCCTTTCGGAGCTGGCGCGCGGAGGATTGCAGGCTTCGTCGCAGTATGTCGCCGGGAAGCTCCGCGAGGTGAAGATAACCCTCAAAGCCAACCATCAGCTATTATTGATTTCAAAAGAATAGAACACACATGAAAAGAGACCTTATTTATCTGACCCTGATTGTTTCCGCAATCTGGGCCGCACACGCTACGGCGAAGGCCGTGCAGGACGGGCCGCAGCAGATCGAACCCCGAAAGATCGAAGCGGGATTCACCAAGACTGTACACATCCTCTTCCCGTCGCCCGTCACGTATATCGACATCGGCTCGATGGACATCATAGCAGGCAAGGCCGACGGGGCCGAAAACGTCGTGCGGGTGAAGGCGGCCGTGCGGAATTTCGCAGCAGAAACCAACCTGACGGTTATCACCGAGGACGGCGGATTCTTCACCTTCGACGTTCATTATGCCGAGAACCCGGCTGTCTCGACCCTCAATCTTACAACACGGGAACCGCAGACGGAAGGTGTGAAGGAACCGGCTGCCGCGGGCTATCCGCAGCCGACGGCCCCAGCATCCGAAGGCCGGGTGCTGCTGCGCGAGGTAGGCCGAGAGAAGCCCGCGACCATAAAACGCATGTTGAGCGACATATACCGGCAGAACCGTACGGATGTGAAAGGCATTCGCACGAAGAAGTACGGCATCGAGGTCGAGGTGCTGGGAATTTACGTTTCCAACGATGTCATTTACATACATACTTGCATGTATAATGACACGAATATCTCCTTTGAGGTGGATGCACGACAGTTTATCGTAGCCGACAAGAAGCTCGCAAAGCGTACGGCACAGCAGCAGACACCGCTCGAAATCCTGCGCGTATGCAACGATCCGGCCGTTGTAAGGGGACATCAGCGTCAGCGGACGGTATTCGCGCTGCCCAAGCTCACGATCTCCGATGACAAGGTACTTTTAGTGGAAATCACCGAGAAAAACGGAGCCCGGCATCAGACTACCGAAATAACGAGCCGCGTCACCTCACCACGACGGGAGATTTCTCTCCCAAACAGATTATCAGGTATTTCAATAACTTTTCGGCATTTATCCGGCAGGCCAGTTCCTCTTTGAGTATACATTTAAAAGCCGAGTCGAACGCATCCCAAAGCATCAAACTGAAGCGGTCGGCTTCGACAGGGCTCATGTACTTGGCCTCCATGGTCGGAAGCCACATCGAAAATTCGACGTTGACCGATTGCCGGAACAATTCCAGCAGTTCGTCGGATTCGTGGCGGTAGTCGAGAAACGTGTTTTCGCAAATCCCGAACTTAGGCCGGATGACCGTTTCATAGATTTTGGCGTGGGTTCTGCGATGATCGTATCGGCGAAAACCCACCGATCGATCTTTTTGACGCTTACGACACGATAGTAACGCTA
>OMDT01000127.1_pt1 | contig 9937 bp, 8 predicted proteins | sample 1645271 | NCBI WGS metagenome assembly OMDT01 (sample SAMEA103958159, study PRJEB25191) | human gut metagenome | biome: human-associated habitat [ENVO:00009003]; feature: intestine environment [ENVO:2100002]; material: feces | place: Germany | collected 2013/2015
ACGAATGGCGGGTTATACAACACGGAGTCAAAAAATCTTATTTTTTGGCACTTAGATTTTCTGAATGCCGGGGGATAACTTAGCGATGCCTCCCGTGTGGCTCCGGAGGGGCGGGGCGTAAGGTTTCCTGCTCGGGCAGTCCTGCTCGCACGAAGGCCACATTAAGTGGCCTTCGGCTCGTGCGGAACTCGCGATAAACCTTATGCCCCGCCCCTCCGGAGCCACACGGGAGGCAGGTTAACTAATTCGGGCCCGACATTCAGAAAAGTCAGTGCAGCAAAATGGCGATGCGGATAGCGACATAGACATGATTTTCGCTGCGCGCACGGGTCCCCTGGGGAGCACCGTGCATTTTTGGGAGTATTCAGCAAGCTAGGACGGCTGCATACGCGCCGGACATACCTTATTGGTCCCAAGAACGCCTTCAGCGGGCGGTTTTGGTCGGTGAGCAGACCCCGTTGGGACAAATGGGCGTACTTCGCGCCGTACCGGAGCGCAAAATGACGTCAATCTCCGCAACGTTACTCAGCCGCAGCGGCACCGGCAGAGCTCGCGGTGCTGAATACTCCGTTTTTTTGCACGGCACGGGCGGGGGTACATCAGGATCAGGAAGGACATCCCAGCCTTTTTATGCAATCTGTAATGGGAAGTATGCAAAACACCAAGAGATAGCATTGCTGGTATTCAAATTGAGCGCGGGGCAGCAGCACCTCCGCCCCGCACCCAAATCCAACAGAGCAGGGACGCTCATGGCGGATCCCCACCAAAACGCAAACGCGGCTCGAGCGCCATCCCAAAATAGGCTGCGCGAGCCGCGTTTAACGGTACGACATGAATATTAGCGCTCGTAAATCAAGTTGCCTGCCAGGTAGGTGGCCTGAACCTTGGTCGCTTGGAGCTCTTGGGGGTCAATGGTGAGCGGGTTTTGGTCCAGGACTACCAGGTCGGCATACTTGCCGGGCTCCAGGCTACCGAGGTTTTGCTCGTCGCCTGCCGCGTAGGCGCTGCCCAGGGTGTAGTTGCGCAGAGCTGTAGCCGCGTCGATGCGCTCGCTCGGCAACCAGCCGCCCTCGGGCCAGTGGCTTTTGGGGTCCTGGCGCGTGATAGCCGTGTAGAGCACGTTCATGCTGGTAACGGGCGTGATAGGGCTGTCGGTACCGAAGGCTTGGCGAATGCCGCGCTGCTTATAGGTTGCGAACGGCCACATGATGCGGCTGCGCTCCAGGCCCAGATCGCGCTCCGGTCCACCCGGGTCGAGTGTAATGTGGCAGGGCTGGCTCGAGGCGACCACGTTGAGCTTGCGCAGGCGGTCGATGTCCTCGGGCAGAAGGTTCTCCAGGTGCTCGAGCGTGTTATGGCCGTGCTGGGGCAGGCCGTACAGGTCGGCTGCTTCCTCGAAGATATCCAGCGCGGCATGAATCGCACCGTCACCAATAACGTGGATGCGCACGGTGTGACCGCGCTCCGCAGCCGCCAGAACCAATTTTCGCATGCGCTCAGCCGGGACTGTCAGACGGCCCTGGTCGCCCGGGAAGCGCGGATTGGTATAGGGCTCGGTGAGATATGCCGTGTGTTCACTCGACACGCCATCGAAGAACTGCTTAAAACCCGGCGCCGAAAGCAGCGCGTTGTTCGTATAACGTACCTGGAGCTCTTCTAGACGCGACTGGTCATCCAACAGCGTGGGGAACAGATGGGCACGAATGCCCAGCTTGCCGGCCGTCTGCAGCTTGTCGTAGACATCGTCGCGGATAAAATCGCAGCCCGGCATGGGCATGAGCGACATATCGCAGATCGAGGTGATGCCCTGCTCGGCCATGCGCCTCATTTGATCGGCGTAAGCGCCTGCAATGCGATCTTCGCCCAGCCACTCAAGACAGCGCGGCAACAGCTGCATGGCAGCCGCTTCGTGAGCAATGCCCGTGAGCTCGCCGTTTGCGTCCTTGTCGTAGCTGCCGCCCGCCGGCGGCTCGCTGTCGCGCGTGACACCGAGCGCCTCGAGTGCGCGGCTGTTGAGCCACAGCGTGTGGCCGTCGCCCGAGTACATAACGCAGGGACGATCGGGGAATGCCGCATCGAGCGACGCCTTGGTAGGATGCTCGGGCGGGTCCCAACGGTAGTCGCGCCAGCCCTGCGTCACAACCCAAGCGTCGTCGGGCAGGTCCTGGGAAAACTCGAGCGCGTGCTGTACCAGCGCCGCCTCGGACGTGCCCATATCCATGAGCATGTACGGCGAGGAACCGACCGAGGTATGGAAGAAGTGCAGATGAGCGTCATGGAAACCGGGGCAGACAAACTGCTCGCCGTAGTCGAGAACCGGCGTGGCGGCGGGAGCGGCAGCGATCACGTCATCGGGCTTGCCGACTGCGACGATACGGTCACCTGCGATGGCAATCGCCAGCTCACGAGCAGTATCGATGCCGTCTTGCGCGGTAAAGACGTTCTTGGAGCGGATAATCCGATCGATATGTTGCATGGGCATCCCCATCTCTGGCAGGAAATTCAACACCCCCGAGTGTACTCCCCCGTCTCGGTTACAAAATGCCAAGCGGCAAACGGCAGCTTTGCCAGCCCTAGCGGCAGGTGGCATACTGAAGAGAGCCTGTACGATTTTGCGATCAACCCAGCAAGGAGCAAATCGATCATGACGAAGACCAAGGCACAGCAGATTATGGCGGCGACCGAGGCTCGCGCGGCAGACGACGTCACCGCGGCCATCCGAGATATCGCCGCCGAGTTTGAGCCCTATATCATCAAGCAGCGCCGGCACTTCCATAAGCACCCGGAGCTGAGCCTTGCCGAGGAGCGCACAACCTCTGACATCGCCAACCAGCTCGACGCCATGAATATCCCCTACGAGCGTCCGCTCAAGACCGGCTTGGTGGCAACGCTTCGCGGTACCGCGCCGGATGCCTACCGCGAGGACGGCACGCCGCGCCGCCGTATCCTGCTGCGCGCCGATATCGACGCCCTGCCCGTCACCGAGCAGACCGGCGAGGAGTTCGCCAGCGTCAACGAGGGTTGCATGCACGCCTGCGGCCACGACTGCCACATCGCCATGATGCTCGGCACGCTGCAAATCCTGCGCCATATGACTGACGACATCCACGGCGAGGTCCGCATCGTCTTCCAGCCCAGCGAGGAAAACGGTCAGGGCGCGAAACTCATGATCGGCACGGGCGTGCTCGACGGCGTCGATGGTGCCTACGCCGCGCACATCTGGAGCGAGGTCGACGCCGGCACCGTAAGCTGCGAGCCCGGCCCGCGCATGGCCAATACCGACTGGTTCCGCATCGACGTCCGCGGCACCTCATGCCACGGCGCCATGCCCCAGCGCGGCCACGACGCCGTTATGGTTGCCGCCGAGATCGTCAACGCCCTGCAGACCATCGTTTCGCGCGAGATCAGCCCCTACGAACCGGCTGTCATCACCGTCGGCGAGCTGCACGGCGGCACCGCGCGCAACGTTATCGCCGGCACGGCCTACCTCGCCGGCACGGTGCGCACCTACGGCGATTCGACCCACGAGGAAATGCCGGAGCTTATGCGACGCATCGTGGAGCATACCGCAGCAGCTCTGGGCGCCGAGGCAGAGCTCACCGACTACACCATCGCCAACTACAAGGTCGAAAACGACGCAGCTTCGAGCGAGCGCTGCCGTCAGGCCGTAATCAAGTGCCTGGGCCCCACCGGTCAAGGCCATTACCGTGGCACGCTCTCGGGCGAGGATTTTTCGGAGTACCTGCGCCGCGTGCCGGGCGTGCTCGCCTTTGTAGGTACGCGTAACCCCAAGATTGGCGCCACGTACGCCCAGCATTCCTGCTTTTACAAGATCGACGAGACCGTGCTGGCAAAGGGCTCCATGGTGGCCGCCCAGTATGCTATCGACTTTTTGGCCGAGCCCACGCAAGAGGAGCTCGACGGCCCCGCGATCACCGCGGTCGCCGAAACCAACCCCGATCTGGCCGCCAAGTTGCGCTCTGCCAAGGCGACGACCGCCGAGGCTCGTGGCGCCATCCACGACGCCCGCACGGCTCGCCATGCCGCAATCAAAGGCATCCACGAAGCCCGCGCTGCCGCTCGCCGCGAGGAGAAACACGACGAGTAGCCGTCACACCCATCCATAACAGCCTGGCTAAAGCAAAGCGGGGGCGGACGCGTCGAAACGTCCGCCCCCGCTCATCTGTCAAGCGCTATTTCTACTATTTCTACCCCGTCCCCAAATGGCAGACGGCATGGCTACTCGTCCTGAGGTTCCTCGTCGGAGCTTGGCTCGGACGCCGACTCAGGTGCAGGTGCCGTCTCAGACTCGGGCGCCGGCTCAGGCTCGGTCGCGGGAGCGGGTGCAGGTGCCGGCGAAGCATCCGGAGCACTGTAACCCGAGGGAGCGGACTTCTTCTCGAAGGGCAATACAAAAGTCAGGACATCGTCCTTGTCCTCGTCAGCCCACTCGCTTGCATAACGTGCCACCCAATAGCCAACGGCACGGTACTTGAGCATCTTGCCAAAGACCGTAAGAAATACGGTAACGAAAGCGATCAGCACCAGGAACAGCACGAGTGTGATGCCGCCGCCGGCAACAATCGCCTCAATACCCGTAGGACGATAGTAGTAGCTATACATACCGACAGAGGCAATGGCGCCAAAGATGGCTGTCAAGATCCATGTGACAACGTTGGCGACCAGGCCCGTCAAAAACTCGGGAAGCCACGAAGCGCAAAACAGCTTGGTCTTATTGTTCTTAAAGGCCGCCCAGACCTTATCGAGCGAAAACGCGCTCTCGACGCGACCGGTCACCGCAAAGTGCATCACGGCAATGTCGGCGAACATCTTAAAGAAGACCCCCAGGACCGCCGTGGCAATCATAGCCAGGACAAGCAGACCAAGCGAGCCAAACAGCGCAGCCTCGAGCGCATAAGAGCCGTAATACGAATACGAGCCCGCGGCGCCAATTACCACGCTCTCCACCAGCGAAAGCACTACACCGATAACGGGAATGGCAGCGATAACCTCGAGCACGACCGAAATAACGCTCGAAAAGACTCCAAGGCCAAACGATGTGGAACGCATCAACGGACGATCCATACCGTCATCAATCTTAAGCGACAGATCGCGACCCCACTCGATGCCAAAGCCCGAACCGCACACGCTCGCCACGTAAGCGGCCAAAAAGCCGATAGCGGCTGCAATACCGCCGATAACGGGAATAAACAGCACGAGCACCGACACGACACAGATAAGCGCCGGCAAAAAGGCAATCTGGCACACGCGCTGCAGCACGCCCGGAGTCTTGGTCATATCCTCAAACGCCTGAGCCGTGCAGCCTTTGGGTACGTTCATGGCAGGTTGAGGGACAAACTGCTGAGGCTGAGGCTGACCCTGAGGGGCGGAAGCTGCAGCACCAGCATTAGGAGCACCGCACACGCCGCAGAACTTGTCGTTATCGCCCATAGGAGCGCCACACTGCGAACAGAACATCGAAATCATCCCTTCGTATCTAGAGCGAATCACCTGGATCGCAAACGATGTCTTGGTCATCATTATCACCCAAGGTGAGGACAAATACTCTTAGATGACGTATTTGCAACGCGCGAGGCGCTTTTCGATTGTCTGATGAGTGTGTCCGCGCTAGTTCGTACCGCGGAAACCCTTGCCGACGATCTCGGAGCTGTCGACTATCGTGATAAAAGCACCCGGATCGACTTCGCGCGCATAGCGGCGCAGCTGCACGGCCTCGCGACGGCTCAGCACGCTCATGATCACCGTCACGCACTTGCCCGAGAAGGCACCGTAGCCGCGACTGATGGTCGCCGTACGGTTGAGATGCTTGACGATAAACTCCTCGACCTTAAGGGGCTCGGAACAAATGACCGTGCAGACCTTACGAAGGTGAATGCTCTCGATGGCCTTGTCGACCACGAGCGTCTTGGCAAACAGGCCGAGCACGCAATACAGGCCGACACGCGGACCATACAAAAAGGCCGCGATGGCCACGATGCCGATATCAACCAACAGCAGCGCGCGGCCAATCTCGAGCGTGGTGCGGCGCTTGAGGATCATGGCGAGGATGTCCGTGCCGCCCGTCGAGGCGCCAATATCAAAGACGATGGCGCTGCCGAGCGCCGGCAGTATCACGGCAAAGCACAGGTCGAGCCACATATCGCCCGTCATCGAAACATCAGTCGGAATAAAGAGCTCAAAAAACGAAACATAGGCGGACAACGCAAACGAGGCGAAGACGCTCCACAGGATTGCCTTGCGCTCCAAAAAGATAAAGCCCAAAACGACGAGAACCGCGTTGATAATCCACATAAAGACGCCGACGGGCAGGGTCGGGAACAGCGTGGACAGAATGACCGACACGCCCGAGGTGCCGCCAAAAGCAAAGTGATTAGGGGTTTTAAACGCAACGATGGCAAAGGCCGTAAGAATCAGGCCCAGATTGAGCTCGGCGAAAAAGCGCGGGAAGCCCGGCTCCTGGCTGCGCTTTTGGCCGGCACGCTCGCCGCGCTCAATATCGGTGCGATCAACCACGCGCTCCATCGGCACCACGGGAGGACGATGCACCTCCTCGGCAGCTCGCGATGCCGCCTCTGCCGCGGCAGCCTCAATTGCCCATGCCTGGCTTTCTGTTTCGTGCTCGTCAGCCATTACGGCAACCCCTCGTTAACAATTTGGAAACAATGCGCCCATTAGGGTAACGCGGAACGCGACGATTGCAACCCCTAGTTAGACGAGCGGTATGCCTACATCGGGGGGCATACAAATAACGGCCGGCCGCACATACATCCGTGCGGCCGGCCGTTTGACGTTTTCGCAGATAAAACCTGCCAAAATAAACCTGTCCCTTTTTGGCAGGTTACCTTTTTGGTAGGCTACTCGTGCTGGTTGGTGCGGTGCTCGTACTCCTCGGGGGTGATGACATCCTCGATGCGCAGGTTGACGCCCGCCACCTCAAGGCCGGTCATCGCAGCCAGACGCTCGGTCACGCGTGCCTTAACGTCGTCGAAAATCGCGGGCGCGTAGGCGCCGTACTCGATAATGACGGAAATGTTGACGACCACGCGGTTGTCATCGGTGACCTCGACCGTCACGCCCTTGGTCAGATTCTCGGCACCAAACTGCTCCTGCACAAAGTGCATGAGGTTGCCCTTCATGCCCAAGACGTGCGGCACCTCGCGGGTAGCCATAGCGACGATCTTCTCAATCACACCGTTGGAATAGGTCAGCGAGTCCTCGGACTCGTCTGTTTCCTCATCGTCCTCGTCCGCATCGTCGGCGGGTTCGGCCTCGACGAGCGCCTCGTCCTCGAGCGTTACGTCCTCGGCTTCGGCGACGGCCGCCTCATTCTCCTCGAGCTCGGTATCGGCTACATCGACCTTCGTATTAAAAGCCATGGTTCCTCCTTATGCCTGCCGCGGATGCGACAGTCGAATACATATTAGCGGCCGCTAAACAGACGGCCGAAGAAGTTGACGATCCCGTTCTCGCCGTCGCGAATTTGGCCGATCACGGCGCCGATCAGCACGAAGAATGCAATGACGAGCGTGTCCCACAGGCCGAGCGTGAGCACCAACACGGCGAGGATAAAGCCAGCGACGGCACCGAGCGTGGTGTTGGGATGACGCACAGCATAGCTCCAAATGGCAGCGCCCGTACCCTTGATGAGACCCATAGCCTCGTCAAAATCCGCGGCTGCCGCATCTTGTAACTCGGCTGCCTCTGCTTTGGAATCAACAGGTTCGCTCGCCGGCGCAGCGCTCTGGTCAATCGTCAGGCGCGGCGTACGAGCGGTCTTATCTTGATTGGTATCACTCACCGGAAACCTCCACGGTCTGGACGGTAGTCTTGGACGGCAAAAAACGGACGCGTGCGGTCGTGCCCGGCGTGCCGAGCATGGTGTCGCAGGCCTCCTCGATACGTTGCTGCATCGCGGCTGCAAGGGAGGCCACGTCCCGGTCGTCAAGCGCGATAGCCTCGACCTTAAAACGGACATGCGAATCGTCGGAGCCTTGGACGCGGGCCTCGACATGCTCGACCATCACGCGGTCGTCGCGCTCGGCAGCAGCCCTGGCGCACGAAGAAAGCGCCGCAAGGGTAACCTCGATATTGCGCTCCCCCGCCGGATGCACGCAGGACGGTTCGCGACGGGCGAACATCAGGCGGAAGAAGCTTACCAGTACGCCAAGCGCCACGACGCCGGCGCACGCCGTGACGACGATGCGCGGCATGGGGTCGCGCATCAGCAACATAAAGCGATACGTATACGGCCCCCAAAACTGGCAGACAAGCGTACCCAGCGCCACGATGGTAGCGGCAAGGTACACGATCGCTAGGGCTCGTTTGAGTACGCGCACGCGGCGCTCCCTTCAAATCTCGGCTCTCGAAATGCAAAACGGTTCGCATCATTATAAAAGAGCCGGGTCCGGTGCTCTACGCACGCGGATCCGGCTCATCTATTCCACGAGGCTTGCATGCTCGCTTCATTATGCCCAGATATGCACGGCTTAACCCGTGCAGGCGCTACTCCTCCTCGAGGGCAGCGATGACCTCGTCGGTCATGTCCATGGTGCTGTAGACGTCCTGGACGTCGTCGAGCTCCTCAAGACGGTCGATGAGGCGCTGAACCTTCTTGGCGTCGGCGCCGGAGACCTCGGTCGGGGTGGTCGGGACCATGGTAGTCTCGGAACCCTTGACCTGGACGCCCTGCTCCTCGAGCGCCTTGGAGACAGCCATAACCTCGTTGGCAGTAGTCCAGACGATCCACTCCTCGCCGGCGTCCTCGTAGTCCTCGCCACCGGCCTCGGCGATGGCCATCATGAACTCATCCTCGTCACCGGCAGCACCGTTGGCGATCATGGTCTCCTTCTTGGCGTTCTCGTCCAGGATCTCCTTGGCGACGACGATCTGGCCCTTGCGCTCAAACTGGAAGGCGACGGAGCCGGAGGTGCCCAGGTTGCCACCAGCGTGGGAGAAGGCGGAACGGACATCAGCGGCGGTACGGTTGCGGTTGTCGGTCAGGCAGTCGACGTAGACGGCGACACCGGCGGGACCGTAGCCCTCGTACACGATGTTCTCGTAGACGGCGGCATCGGCACCCGAACCAAAAGCCTTGTCGATAGCGGACTTGATCTTGTCCTTAGGCATGGACTGAGCCTTGGCCTTGGCAACGGCAGCGGCGAGGCTGGCGTTGTTCTCGGGCAGCGGGTCACCGCCGAGACGGGCAGCAACGGTGATGTTGCGGCTGAGCTTGGAGAAGAGGGCGGAACGCTTGGCGTCCTGCGCGCCCTTACGATGCTTGGTTGTGGCCCACTTAGAGTGTCCGGACATACGTGTCTCCTATCGGTTTCGACCTAAAGCCCAGCGCAGATGCTCGGGCAATATAAACAAACGTCGTTATGATATACCTACTGGCCTGCGAGATAAACCCCAAAATGAAGGCGTCGTGATGATGGCCCCTTTGGCGCAAAGAAACCTGACCCCAATGCACCAAGTTAGAACCAGAGGAAGTCGCTGCGGGTGACGGTGGCGCCGATGGCAAAGGGCATGCAGGCGATAACCGGATACAGGTAGCGCATGTAGGTTGAGCCGTTGCACGGGCCAATCAGGCACACGGCGAGCACACCCAACAGCGGCACCCAGATCGCCAGCGCACGCCATGAATGACGACGCAGCAGGTAGACCACCACGGCGATCATGATCCACACATAGGTGGCCGAGCTCATGGTGAGCGAGATAAAGGGAACACGCTGCACCGCCACACGGTATAGGTTGATCAGATGGTCACACCAGCGCACCACGTTGCTGTCAACCGGATGGAAGTCGAAGTACTTGAGGTTGTCGGGACGCGCCATGATCTCTGCACTACGCGCCGTGCTGTAGACCCAGGCATCGCGCGCGCTCGGATAAAAATAACCATAGTAGTTATTGATAAGCG
>OMDT01000129.1_pt1 | contig 9857 bp, 7 predicted proteins | sample 1645271 | NCBI WGS metagenome assembly OMDT01 (sample SAMEA103958159, study PRJEB25191) | human gut metagenome | biome: human-associated habitat [ENVO:00009003]; feature: intestine environment [ENVO:2100002]; material: feces | place: Germany | collected 2013/2015
TGGCGTCCGAGTCTCTGACCAATCTCAAGGAGTACTTCATCAAGCTCGCCAAGCACGAGCTGTTCTTTGAGGAGTTTAGGGCGCTTAAGCACATCTCGTTCGATATTCATCGCGGCGAAGTTGTCGGTCTGGTTGGCACCAATGGCTCCGGCAAGTCTACGATGCTCAAGATCATCGCTGGCGTGCTTGAGCCTAGCGAGGGCAGCGTTAAGGTGCACGGCAACATCGCGCCTCTGATTGAGCTTGGTGCCGGCTTTGACCCCGAGCTGACCGCCCGCGAGAACATCTATCTGAACGGCGCCCTGCTCGGCTATACCAAGGAGTTCATCGACGCCAACTTTGACGGCATTATTGAGTTCGCTGAGTTGCAGAACTTTGTCGATATGCCGCTTAAGAACTTCTCCTCGGGCATGGTGGCGCGTATCGCCTTTGCAATCGCGACGATTACCGAGCCCGATATTCTGATCGTTGACGAGACGCTGTCCGTCGGTGACGTGTTCTTCCAGCAGAAGTGTGAGGACCGTATCCAGCACTTTATCCAGAGCGGCGACGTGACGGTTCTGTTCGTTTCGCACTCCATGGAGCAGGTCGAGCGCATCTGCCAGCGTGCCGTTTGGATTGAGAAGGGTGACCTTCGCATGGACGGCCCGGTCGATGAGGTCTGCAAAGCGTACCGCGAGCAGTTCAACTAGGTTATAATTACTTGCGCCTGACAGGCTTTCGCTTGCTTGGGCGTGCGGTTATTTGCTCCATTAGCTCAGTTGGATAGAGCAGGGGACTTCTAATCCCAAGGTCGACGGTTCGAATCCGCCATGGAGCACCATCGTTTATTAAGCCCGGACCCCTTGGTGGTCTGGGCTTTTTTCGTCTTCTATGCTGCTGGAGCCGAGCGCGAGCAAGCCGCTACTGTTCGTTGGGATTGGCATTTTACTTTTCGAGACGTTCCCCCAGTAGCTCCATCGCGTGAACGTAGCCCTGCAGGCCCTCGCCGGTGATGGTGGCGAAGCAGGCTAGGCGCGCATAGCTTACCTGGCGGAAGTCCTCGCGCGTCTCGACGGCGCTGATGTGGACCTCAACGGCGGGGATGGCGACGGCCTTGAGTGCGTCGAGGATCGCCACGCTCGTATGCGTGTAGGCGGCCGGGTTGATGACGATGCCGTCGACCTTGCCGTAGGCCTCCTGGATCTTGTCGACGATGCTGCCCTCGTGGTTGGACTGGAAGACCTCGACCTCGTCAAAGCCCTGCGCGGCGCCTGCCTCCTGGCAGATCTGGACCAGGCGGTCGTAGTTATCGCTGCCGTAGATGCCCGGTTCACGAATGCCGAGCATGTTCAGATTGGGGCCGTTGATGACGAGTGCTTTCATGGTTGCTTCCTTTGCAGTCGAGAAACCACCACAAAGGTGCCTGTCCCCTTTGTGGTGGTTTTTGTTAGAGAGCGGGTGGGAGGGTGTCGAGGAGGGCGCGGGCGGTGTTGGCGCCGCAGTCGCGCGAGTCGATGACGTAGTCGGCCCAGGCACGGTAGCGCGGCATGCGCTGCTCGGCGAGTTTGTCGATGCCATCGCGGGCGGTGATGGGGCGACCCTTATGGGCGAGTTCGTCGAGCTTGCGGTTGAGCATCACGATTTGGCTGTTCTGGTGCAGCAGCGGGTAGTTCTCGTCGCGCGTGACCACGCCGCCGCCGGTGGAGAGCACCAGGCCACTGCGCTTGGAGATGCCGGCCAGCGCCGCCGTCTCCTGCTCGCGGAAGGCCGCCTCGCCGCGCTCGACGATGAAGTCGGCGCAGGGCATACCCAGACGCTCCTCAAGTGCGCGGTCCAAGTCGATGTGCTCGCGACCCGTGAGCTGGGCGATCTGCTCGCCCACGCGGGTCTTGCCCGAGCCTGGCATGCCAATCAGGGCAATGTTTTGCTCGCGGCGGGACAGACGCTTCGTCACATCCAGGATGCGCTCGCGCGGGGTAATCTGGCCGGTGTAGCGCTCGACAGCTTGTGCCGCCTGGGCTACAAGCATGAGTAGGCCTCCGATGCAGGGGATACCGCGGCGCTCGGCCTCGAGCATCAGACCCGTGCGGGCGGGGTTGTAGACAATGTCGATGACGCCCTCGGGCGCATCGAGGCCTTCGAGCGTGCAGGGGGCGTCGGGGCAGTGGGGGAACATACCGGCAGGCGTGCAGTTGACGAGCAGCGCGGCATCGGATTGCTGCGCGATGTTGTCGTAATTGACCTCGCTCGTTCGACCCACGGGTACGACGATGGCGCCCAGATCGCCGAGCACCATGCTGGCCGTGGTGCCAGCACCGCCGGTGGCGCCGAGCACGAGGGCCTTCTTGCCGGCAACCTCAACGCCCAACTCCTCGACCAGGCACTGAAAACCAAAGTAGTCGGTATTGTCGCCACGCAGGCGGCCGTCGGGCAGGCGCGTGATGGTGTTGACGTTGCCCATGCGCTCGGCGAGCGGGCTCAGCTCGTCCAGGTACTCCATGACGGCGCGCTTGTAGGGGATGGTCACGTTGGTGCCCTCCCACTCGTCGCCCGTCATAAAGGCCGCGAGGTCCTCGGGCTCGCGCTCAAATCGCACGTAATCGAGCCCAGCGAGCTCTTTGTAGATGGTTGGGGTGTAGCTGTGGCCCAACACGCGGCCCAGCACTCCGTAGGGGCGGGTTGCGGCGGTATCGGTCATCTAGAGCACCTCCGTGTAGCTGCCAAAGTAGGTGAAGCTTTCGCACACGTCGTCGATGGAATCGAGCAGGTCGTCGAGGGCCTTGCTGCCAAAGGGGCAGTCCAGATCAAAGTAGAACATAAACTCAAAGTCGCGGCCGGGGATGGGGCGGCTCTCGAGCTTGATGAGGTTGATGTTGAGTGCGTAGAAGCGCTCGAGCACGCGATAGAGGGCGCCCGGCTCGTTGGCCGTGGTGATCATGAGCGAGGTGCGATTAGCGCCGGGGTAGACGCGCGGCTCGCGGCTGATGACGACAAAGCGCGTGTAGTTGTTGTCCGAGTCTTGGATATTGGGCTCCAACACCTCGAGGCCATACAGCGTGGCACAGCTGCGCGATGCGATGGCGGCAACATCGGTGCGTTCGGAGTTGGCGACCATCTCAGCCGACATGGCCGTGTTGGGGTACTTGGTGGCGCGCAGGCCGTGGTTCTCGATAAAGCCGGCGCACTGGGCAATGGCTTGGCCGTGGCTGTAGACCTCGCGCACGTCGGCGAGCTTGGTGCCGGGCTTGACGAGCAAGTTGTGGTCGATCTTGAGGCGAAGCGAGCGCACGATGTGGAAGTCGAACTGGGCGAGCAGGTCGTAGACGGCGTTGACCGAGCCGGCGGTGGAGTTCTCGATGGGCAGCACGCCAAACTCGCAGAAGCCGTCGTGCACAGCGCGCATAACGCCTTCGAAGGTCTCGAAAAACGCGATGTCGGGCACGTCGAAGAGCTTGCACGCGGCGATTTGACTGTAAGCGCCCTCAACGCCCTGGCAAGCGACGGTGGCAGTTTGAGGGAAGGGAGTGTCGGAGGCTGCAGCCGTGGCGTGGGCCTTTTGCGAGACAGTGATGCCCTTGAGTTCGTTGATGTAGCGCTGCTGCTCGGCCTTGCTCATGCTCATGAGGAGACGGAACAGGGTGATGGTCTGCGCCTCGTAGCGCTCGGGCGCGCGGCTGGCGAGGTTGTTGAGCTTGGAGCGCTCGCGGGCGGGGTCGAAGACGGCCTTGCCCATCTCGATTTTTGACTTGGCGACTTCGGTGGCAATGTCCATGCGCTCGATAAAGCTGTTGAGGAGCGTGGTGTCGATGCCATCGATGGCCTGGCGGATGTCAGCAAGGTCCATAGGGACCCCTTTCGTGAATCATTGCCCGGGGTGGGCTGGTTAGCGCTGGGCGGCGTCCTCGAGGAGGGCATCCCAGATGGCGAGGGCGGCGGCTGCCTCGGCTACGGGGACGGCGCGCGGGACGATACAGGGATCGTGGCGGCCGTGGACCGAGAGCTCGGCATTTTCCATGGTGTCCATATCCACGGTCTGCTGCTCACGACCGATGGAGGGCGTCGGCTTCACGGCCATGCGCCACATGACGGGTGCGCCGGTGGAGATGCCGCCCAGGATGCCGCCGGCGTTATTGGACTCGACTGCAATCTCGCCGGTCTCGGCGTCGATGCGATACGGATCGTTGTTCTCGCTGCCGCGCATGGCGGCTACGGCAAAGCCCATGCCAAACTCCACGCCCTTCACGGCGGGAATGCCAAACGCGATCTGCGCGATGCGGTTTTCGATGCCGTCGAACATTGGGTCGCCGATGCCCGCGGGAAGCCCGTAGATGCCGCACTCGACGATGCCGCCGATGCTGTCGAGCTCGTCGCGCGCCGCCAGAATTTCCTCGCGCATGCGACCGGCAGCAGCGGCGTCAATGCAGGGCAGGTCGTTCGTAAGGATTTCCCTGCGGTCGGCCTCGCGATAGACCATGTCGTCCATGGGCAGGTCGGAGATGCCGCCGATCTGTGCGACGTGCGCCATGACCTTGATGCCACGGGCCTCGAGTGCCTGCAGCGCGATGCCGCCGGCGATGCACAAGGGAGCCGTCAGACGACCGGAAAAGTGTCCGCCGCCGGCGACGTCGTGCATGTTGTGGTACTTCACGCGCGCCGGAAAGTCTGCGTGCCCGGGGCGGGGCTTGCGGCGCAGCTCGGAATAGTCCTTGGAGCGCGTGTTGGTGTTCTCGATAATCGCGGCGATGGGTGCTCCGGTGGTGTGTCCATCGACCACACCGGCGATGATATGCGCGGCGTCGGCCTCGCGGCGCTTGGTCGCGGTCTCGTCGCGACCGGGGGCGCGACGGTCCAAAAAGGCCTGCAGCTGCTCTTGGTCAATGGCAATACCGGCAGGAATGCCGTCGAGTGAGCAGCCGATAGCAGGGGAGTGCGACTGACCGAAAATACTCAGATGTAAAACGTTGCCAAAGGTCGAGGACATGCTATTCCTCCTCGAGCGTGACCTTGCCGCCCAACAGGCGGTAGTGGTCGAAGAAATCGGGATAGGACTTGTTGACGGCCTCGGCGCCGTGGATTACGACCTCGCCGGTAGCACGGCTCGCGGCGATGGCGGCCATCATGGCGATGCGGTGGTCGTTGTGCGAATCGACTTCGCCGCCGGTAAAGGCATCGACACCCTTGATGATGAGGTCGTCGCCGGCAATGCGCACCTGCGCGCCCAGTGCGGTGAGCTCGCGGGTGGTGGTGGCCAGGCGGTCGGATTCCTTGATGCGCAGGCGGGCGCAATCGCGGATGAACGTGCGGCCTTGCGCCAGCGATGCCACGGCCGAGATTACGGGCACCAGGTCGGGGATGTCGTGCGCACTCATCTCAAAGCCGGCGAGCTTGTCGGACTGCACAGTGGCGGCGTTGGTGGAGCGCACGATGCGGGCGCCAAAGCGCGAGAGCGCGGCAAGCACGTTGCGATCACCCTGCGCGGAGCTGAGCGACACGCCCTCGACGGTGATGGGGTCGGTACCGATGGCGCCGGCGCACAGCCAAAAGGCGGCGTTGGACCAGTCGCCTTCGACAGCCACGTTACCGGGCGTGCGGTACGAGCCGCTGCTCACGCGGAAGTTCGTGATCTCGGGCTGGCCGTCCTTGGCGGGGATACGCTCGACGTTGACCTCGACGCCGAAGGCCTTCATGGCTTGGATGGTCAGGTTGATATAGGGGCGGCTCTCGATAAGGCCGGTCACCTGCACGCAGGAGGGCTGGGCCAGCAGCGGGGCTGCCAGCAGCAGGCCGGAGATGTACTGCGAGCTCACGTTGCCCGGCAGGATAAAGGTGCCCGGACGCATACGGCCGCTTGTCTTGAGCGGAAAGCCGCCCAGACCCTGCAGGTCGCAGCCGGCGGCAATGATCTCGTCGGAAAGCGGAGAGAGGGGGCGTGCGCCCAGACGGCCCTGGCCCACAAAGGTGGCCTCTGCCCCCAGCGCGCAGGCGACGGGCAGCATAAAGCGCAGCGTGGAGCCGCTCTCGCCGCAGTCGAGCGTGCCGCCCGCAAGTGCCTTAAGCAGGCCGAACTCAATACTCTTCATGGTGGGATGTACCTGGAAACCATCCTCGACGGTTTCGATGCGGGCTCCCAGCGCCGTGAGGCAGCGCACCGTGGCCTCGATATCGGCGCAGGTGGTATTGCAGGTCACATGCGTCTCTCCGTTGGCAAGAGCGGCGCAGATGATGAGACGGTGCGCCATCGACTTAGACGCGATGGCGGGAACGGTGCCCTTGAGCGGGGAGGGGGTGATGCGGGCTAGCATGCGGATGCGTCTCCCTTCTGGCCGAGGCCCTCGGCAATTAAATCATGGAAGGTGGAAAGCGGCGTGCGGTCGATGCTGCAGCGGCCAATACCGTGCGGAATCACCAGGTCGATGGTGTCACCGGCGCGTTTTTTGTCGTGCAGCGCCTCGGCAAAGATGGCGTCGGCGGAAAGCTCACAGCGGGTCTTGAGGCCATGACGGGCGCAGAGCTCTTCGATGCGGCCCGGCAGCTCGGCGTCGCAGATGCCATGAAGCGCTGCGGCACGCGTGATGATGCCCATGCCGATCGACACGCAGTTGCCGTGGCCGAGCTCAAAGTGCTCGCAGGCTTCGACGGCGTGCCCGGCGCTGTGGCCAAAGTTGAGGAGCTTGCGCTGATTGGTTTCGCGCTCGTCGGCAACAACCACGGCGCGTTTAATGTCGATATTGCGGGCGATGATGAGCGCCACGCGGGCCACGTCGCGGTTCAGCAGCTCAAGCGTGAGCGGGGTCTTCTCCAGCTCGGCGAAAAGCTCCGGATCGGCAATCACGGCGTGCTTGACGACCTCGCCGCAGCCGTCGGCGAACTGCTCGGGCGTGAGGGTGGCAAGGCATCCCACGTCGGCGATAACTACGCTCGGCTGCCAAAAGGCACCGGCGAGATTTTTGCCGGCGGCCAGGTCGATGGCCGTCTTGCCGCCCACCGACGAGTCAACCATGGCGAGCAGACTCGTGGGGATCTGCACAAACTTGCAGCCGCGCATGTAGGTGGCCGCCACAAAGCCGGCCACGTCGCCCACGACGCCGCCGCCGAGCGCCACGATCACGTCGGAGCGCGAAAGCTCGTGTTCGGCCACAAACTCAAGAATGGCAACGTAAGTCTCGGCGCGCTTATGGGCCTCGCCGGCCTCGAAGGTGCAGTTGCTCACCTCGTAGCCTGACGCCTCCAGGCTCTGCTTAACGGGCATCTGGTAGAGCGGGCCCACGTTGGTGTCCGTCACGATGACGGCCTTGGCGCCGCCGGCAGTGGCGCGCACGAGCGGTCCCGCCTGCTCCAGCAAAAACGTGCCAACATGCACCTGGTAGGGGCGTGCGGTGTCGATATCGATGGTAATCGCCATAAGCTTCGGTCCTTTCGACCTGGCGTGATAGGTGGTCTAGTGGGAGGCCTCGTCGTCGAGCGCGCGCTTGATGCGGTCGCCCTCGGCAAGGAGATTCTCCAGATAGCGCTGGTCGCGGTCCTTGAGCGCACGGCTGTAGGCGCCGAGCGAGTCGATCAGGTGGTCGATCTCGAAGGCGAGCGCGTCGGCGTCGTCGATCATGAGCTCGGACCACATTTGCGGGTTGAGGTGCGCCACGCGGGTGAGATCGCGGTAGCTACCGGCCGAAAAGCCGTGGTGGACCTGGGCGGTCGGGCTCTTTACGTAGGCGTTTGACACCACGTGCGCAAGCTGGCTCGTGAAGGCGATGACGCGGTCGTGCTCGGCGGCGCTGGTCACGCTGAACTTGCCAAAGCCCAAGGGGCGCACCATCTCGCGGACCTGGCCCAAAAGCTCCAGTTTGAGCGCATCGTCCACCGCGGGCGGCACGAGCACGAGTGGCGCGCCCTGGAACTGGTCGGCGCGGGAGTGCGCATAGCCCGAGTACTGCGTGCCCGCCATGGGGTGCGCGCCCACAAAGTAAAAGCCGTGCTCGCGGGCAAGCTCAAAGGCGCGTTCGCACACGATGCCCTTGACGCCCACCGTGTCGATCACCACGGGACCCATGATGGCCTCGGTATCGGTGGCGTCGGCGAGTGCCTGGGCATGCGCCTCGAGCCACTCGATGCAGGCCTCGGGGTAGCAAGCCAGGACGATGATGTCGCATTCGCCGAGTGTCTTGTCGTTGAGCTCTCCGGCGACAGTGCCCATGCTGGCGGCCGTCATGACATCGTCATCGGGGTCCCAGGCCAGCACGCGGACGCCCGCCTGCGCATAGCCGCGGGCAAAGCTTCCGCCGATGAGGCCCAGGCCCACGATGCCGGCGCACTTGGGACCGCCCTGGTTAACACGTGCGTTTCTCACCGTACCCATGGGCTACTCCATGGTCTCTTGGCAGACAACCTCGCGGATGGCTCGGATGCGGCGCATGGTGTCGTCGAACTGATCGGGGGTGAGGGCCTGGGCGCCGTCGGACCAGGCGCGGCTCGGCTCGTCGTGGACCTCGATCTCCAGGCCGTTGGCACCGCAGGCGGTCGCGGCGAGCGCCATGGGCTCAACATAGCGGGTGTAGCCGGTGGCGTGGCTGGGGTCGGCGACGACGGGCAGGTGCGACAGGTGGTGCAGCACCGGCACGGCGTTGAGGTCGAAGGTGTTGCGGGTGCGGGTCTCGAAGGTGCGGATGCCGCGCTCGCACAGGATGACGTTGTCGTTGCCCTCGCTCATGATGTACTCGGCGGCCATGAGCAACTCATCGATCGTGCCGGACATGCCGCGCTTAAGCAAGATCGGAGTCTGGGTCTTGCCGACCTCCTTGAGCAGGGGGAAGTTCTGGGCGTTGCGGGCGCCGATCTGCATGACGTCAATCTTCTTGTCCAAGAAGACCTGCACGTCGCGTGGATCCATGATCTCGGTGACGATCGACATGTCGAGCTCGGCAGACGCCTCGCACAGCAGGTCGAGGCCGGCGGGGCCCATGCCCTGGTAGGCGTAGGGGGAGGTGCGGGGCTTGTAGGCACCGCCGCGCAGCATCGTGGCGCCGGCGGCCTTCACGCGGCGTGCGATGCGGATGAGGTTCTCGCCCTCGACGGAGCAGGGACCGGCGATGACCTGGAACTGGTCGCCGCCGATCTTGACGCCGTGACCGCAGTCGATGACGGAGTCCTCGGGGTGGAACTTGCGGTTGGCGCGCTTGAACGGCTCGGAGACGCGCTGCACGCGCTCGACGACATCCATGGACTCGAGCAGGAACGGGTCGATCTTGGTCGTATCGCCCACCAGGCCGATAATCGTCTCGTTCTCGCCGCGCGAGACGTCGGTCTTCAGGCCTTTTTTCTCAATCCAGCTGACGATATGGCTGACGGCCTCGTCGCTGGCGCTCTGCTTTAGAATTGCAATCATGGTGTGCCTCTCACCTCGATGGATAACTTTTGCAAAAACGGCCCGCATTGCGAGCCGTGTATATATGGTGCATGAGAGTTTATACTATCCGACTCGCTTTTGCCTTCTAAAGTGGGCCGTTGCGCCGCGTCTTCCTCGGAATTGCAAAGCTTTTTCTTTTATTTTGATAGCCCGTGGCGCACTTGGGTATAATGCCAAACGTTGGCCCTATTAGCTCAGGGGATTAGAGCGTCTGCCTCCGGAGCAGAAGGCCGTTGGTTCGAATCCAACATGGGGCACCATCGAACGTAAGACCGTCCGAACCTCGCATGGTCCGGGCGGTTTTTCTTATACCGACGCGACGTGATGGGACGTGGTATGGCAGCAACGGATATCGAGCGCGGACTCTCGACCGCCGAGGTCGAGGAGCGCATCGCCGCCGGTAAGATCAACCGCAACATGGAGCTCAAGACCAAGTCGGTCAAAGAGCTCATCATCGAGAACCTCTGCACGCTGT